>JGI25616J43925_10000380_pt1 | contig 15565 bp, 17 predicted proteins | sample GraSoi2013_100cm_FD_43925 | JGI IMG/M metagenome (IMG submission 43925) | reverse complement strand
ATTCTCAACACGGTTCCGGCCCGGCCGGCGACATTGCGTCCGGACCTGTCGCCGCTGCTCGACCAGATTGTGATGAAGGCCATCGAGAAAGATCCCGCCGCCCGCCACAAGACCTGGCTCGAATTCGGCAAGGAGCTCAGCCAAGCCTTCAGCACGCTGCGCCTCTCCGGCGCGTCCGTTTCCGACTCCCAGAAGTTTCACGACCTTCGCGACATGCCGTTCTTCGAGGACTTCGACGACGTCGCCCTGTGGGAGGTCGTGCGGATCGGCAGCTGGAAGACCATGGACGCGGGAACCATCATCATCCGGGAAGCCGATCAGGGCGACAGCTTCTACTTCCTGATCGCCGGCGAAGTGAGCGTGACTCTCCTGGGCAAGCAACTCAACACAATCAAGCCTGGGGGCTGCTTCGGCGAGATTCTCTATTTCGCCGGCCGCACGGGGCGCCGCACGACCACGATCACGGCAGGGGGCGAGATCACGGTAATGGAGATCAAGGCCGATGCCTTGCGCGCCGCGACCGACGCTTGCCAGGTCGGATTCAACAAGGCGTTCATGCGCGTGCTGGTCGATCGCCTGACCCAGGCGAACCTGCGGCTTGCCGGTCGCGGCTGAGGTCGCAGTGCGGCGGCTCAGCGCACCACCATGACCGGTCGGTCGGCGTATTGAACGACCTGCTTCGAGACTGAGCCGAGCAGCAGTCGGGCGAACGTCGAGCGGCCGCGATTGCCGACGACGATAAGATCCACCCCGTGCCGGTCGGCGTCATAGATGATCTGCTCCGCGGGATGTCCGACCACGACCTCGAAGTGCGCCTTGACACGCTTCGCCGAGACCGCCGGCTTCAACTCGGCGAGCAGGCCTCGGTGGTGGCGGCGGGAGTTCTCGATCACCGCCTCGGTCTCGACATCGTCACCGATCTCCGGCGGCCGGCATACCGTGAGTACGTACAATTCGGCGCCGTGCGTGACTGCAAGTTCAAGCGCCGTCTCAAACGCCTTCTTTCCGGCTTCAGACCCGTCGTAGCCCACGAGAATTTTCGTATACATCGCTCAACTCCGCGGTGCCTGCGATGCAGAAGATTGGGCGGATACTGGCCGCCCGGCATCCGGTTCGTCCGCTTTCGGCAGCAGATGGTGCGGGAGAAACCAGATGTTCGCGATCAGGGTGGGTACGACCGCGCTTGCTATCACGGCGGCGACCAGGGCCGAATACTGCCCCTGGGTGACGACGCCGTGCGATAGGCCGAAGAGGGACGAAATCGTACCGAAGGTCAGGCCGGTCGACATCAACAGAGTCGTATACATGCCTTCTTTCCGCGGGGATCGGAAAGCCTGGGTCACGGGATACACGCCTGCAATCTTGGTCATCACCTTGACGGTGAGCATCAAGAGAAACGCGCCGGGTGCGGCGATCAGCGCGGGCACCGAGACGAAGGAACCGGCCCGGATGAAATAGAACGGCGTCAGCAGGCCGAAGGTCAGCGTCCGCAGGCGCCGCACCAGCACGTGGTCCTTGCCGACCGTGCCCGCGAGCATCATGCCCAGCACGTACGCGGGCAGGACGGCTTCGCTGTCGGCCCAGCCCGCCAGCGCGCCGAGCCCGAAGAGAAACACCAGCAGGAACTTCGTTTCCAGCTCCGAAGGCCGGCCGCCGAAGCGCCTGAAAAATCGCGGCGTCAGCCAAGGAAGGGCAAACGCCGCTGCCGCGAGCGCCCCGACGAAGAGCAGCGTTTTCGGCGTGAACGGGGCGAAGATCAGACCCAGCGCGATCACCGTTCCCAGGTCGGTGATGAAGCAAGCGGCCAGAACCGTCTTTCCATAGTCGGTCGCGTTGAATCCGAATTCGATCATCACCGCGTACACGACCGCGACCGAGGTCGTCGACATCGCCACCCCCGCGAGCCAGCTCGCCTCGACGTCCCAGCCGAGCAGCCAGCGCGCAGCCGCGGCGCAGCCGAAGAACGGCGCAAAGAAGCTGATCAGACCTACGGCGGTCGCTTCCTTCCATTTGCGCCTGAAAACCTCGGGATCCAGCTCCGCGCCTGCAAGGAAGGTGAGCACGATGGCGCCGGCGCCGGCGAGGAACTTGATCCAGGCCTGATCCGCTCCGAGAAACGCGGTGCCGAAGGCAGCGCCGAGGACGAGCTGCGCCGCAGTGCCGACCAGGATCTCGGAGAGCGCATTGGCGACTTTCAACCAGATGGACAGCAGCGCCGCGAGCAGCGCAAGCCCGAGCCACAGGGCAGCCAAACCCCAGATTTCTGTCATGAATACCCCAGTTGATAGCCGCTCGGGCTTTCAGGCGGCGCTCGACTTCGGCGGCTCCCAGCGNTGCGCGGCCTCGTCGTCGGAAATCCGCGCTTCGACCCAGCGCGCGCCTTGCGGAGTCTCTTCCTTCTTCCAGAACGGCGCGCGGGTCTTGAGGTAGTCCATGATGAACTCGCAAGCAGCGAAGGTTTCGCCGCGGTGCGCTCCGGTAACGACGACGAGCACGATCTGATCGGCGGGCTTCAGCTCGCCGACCCTGTGAATCACGAGCACGTCCAAGACCTTCCAGCGGCTCTTCGCTTCGGCGACGATCTTCTCGAGCGCCTTCTCGGTCATACCGGGATAGTGCTCGAGCGTCATCTTCGCCACCGCGGTGCCGTCGTTCGCGTCGCGGCACACGCCGATAAAGCTCGCCACTGCTCCGACCTTGGGGTTGTCCCGCCGCAGCGCCGCGATCTCGGCGCCCGCGTCGAAGTCCTTTGTCTGGATGCGCACCGGCATCTCAGCCTCCGGTCACCGGCGGAAAGAACGCGACTTCGTCGCCCGGCTTCACCGGCGTCGTCGGCTGCGCCATTTCCTGGTTGACGGCGACGCGCAGGGCCTTCCCCTGAGCCAGCACCGTTTGCCAAGCACCCCCTCGGGCCATCAGCAGCATGCGCAGGCCCGCGACCGTGGATGTCGCGGGCGGGATTTCGAGGTCTTCGCCGGGTTTGCCAAGCTGCTCGCGCAGGCTCGCCAGATAGAGGACCTTGACCTTCATCGGTACAGCTCCGAATACGGCATGAACTTCACCACGTCCCCGGCGCGGATGCGATGCCCGGCCGGATTGTCGACCAGGCCGTCCGCCCACGCCGTGGACATCAGCACCGCGGAGTCCTGGGTGGGATAGAGATCGAGCCCACCGAGCGCGTTCCATTTTACGCGCAGGAATTCGCGCCGGGGATCCGGTTCGGGCCAGTCGAAATCGGCGCGCACGGAAATCGCGTGGGCTCGCACGTCAGTGACGCCCTGCGTCTTGAGCAGGAACGGCCGGACGAATATGAGAAAGGTCACGAAGCTCGAAACCGGGTTCCCGGGCAGCCCGATGAAATCGGCCTTGCCGACACGACCGAACGCGAGGGGCCGCCCTGGTTTCATGGCGATCTTCCACATGAGGAGCTCGCCTTCGGCCTCGACCGCAGGCTTGACGAAATCCGCTTCGCCCACCGAGACACCGCCGCTCGTGACGATCACATCGCACTCGGCGGCCGCGCGGCGCAGCACTTCCCGCGTCGCGGCCAGCGAATCGGGAACGATCCCGTAGTCTCGAGTCTCGCACCCGAAGATGCCTGCAAGCCCGTTCAGGGTAAAACGGTTGGAGTTGTAGATCCGCCCCGGCGGCAGCGGGTCCCCCGGCATGACGAGCTCGTCGCCGGTAAAAAACAACCCGAGGCGCACGCGCCGGCGGACGGGAAGCGACGCGATGCCGACCGACGCGGCGAGCCCGGTATCCTGCGGGCGCAAGCGGATTCCCGACGGAAGCACTTCGCCGCCCGCACGGATATCGCTGCCGATGAGCCTGATCCACTCGCCACGCGCCGGAATTTTCCTCACCACGACTACGTCGCCTTCCTGCGCGCAATGCTCCTGCATCACGATGGCATCGGCGCCCGCGGGAATCGGCGCACCCGTGAAAATGCGCGCTGCAGTCCCGGCAACGAGCGGCTTGCCCATCGAGCCGGCGGGGATTTTCTGCGTGACTTTGAGCCGGGGTTCGGGTCCTTTCAGGTCCTCGAGACGCACCGCGTACCCGTCCATGGCGCTGTTGTCCATCGGCGGCACGTTCATCGTCGACCGCTGAGCGGCCGCGAGCACCCGACCGGTCGCAGACAAGGTCGCCACCGTTTCAGCCTCAGCTACCGAGTGCGCGCCGGCGAGAAGTTGGTCGAGCGCTTCGTCGACGTTGAGCAAGCCTTTGTTCATTTGAATCCGTTGTAGTTCAGGATGAACTCTTCGATACTCTTGTGATCGTTGAGATCGAAGCGGGGCAGCTTCGTTTCAAGCGGCGCATCCGCAACGATCGCAACGATGTGCGCATCCTCCGGATGCAGTAAGGGCTTGCCGTTGTCCTTACGCCAGATTTCGAGCTTCGGCAGAGGATGATGCTTGTGGCCCTCGACGAGCAGCAGGTCGCAGGGCGAAATNCGGTCAATCTGGTCCTCCAGAGAAGGCTCCGGCTCACCGCGGAGCTCGTGGATGATGACCCAGCGCCTGTCGGACACGACCATGACCTCGCTGCAGCCGGCCTGGCGGTGGCGGTAAGAATCCTTGCCAGGTTGGTCGACGTCGAAGCTGTGATGCGCGTGCTTGATCATCGATACCCTGAGACCGCGTTCGACTAAGCGCGGGATGAGCTGCTCGATCAAGGTGGTCTTGCCGCTTCCAGACCATCCCGCGAAGCCGAAGATCTTCATGCGCGTCATTGTATCAGGGCGTCATTCCCACGCGGATATAGCGGGCGGGGCTCCTCACTTCGCGTTCGGGAAGAACAGTTGGTCACCGCCGATCCTGTAATCGGCGATGGCTTTCTGGCCTTCCGGGGAGATCACCCAGTCGACGAACGCCAAGCCCAGGTCTTTCTTGACGTTCGGATGCTTGAGCGGGTTCACTAGCATGATCCCGTATTGGTTGAACAGGCGCTTGTCACCCTCGACCGCGACGGCGAGCTCGCCGCGGTTCTTGAACGAGATCCAGGTGCCGCGGTCCGAAAGGATGTAGGCGTTCATCGCCGACGCGGTGTTGAGCGCCGGGCCCATGCCCTGACCCGTGTCGCGGTACCACGGCCCTTTCTCGCTGGCGATGTCGATTCCTGCCAGCTTCCACAGATCGAGCTCGGCGATGTGCGTGCCGCTCTTGTCGCCGCGCGACACGAACGGCGCGCCCGCCGCCTTGATCTTTTTCAGGGCGTCGAGGATGTCCCTGCCTCCGGATACTTTAGCCGGGTCCGACTTCGGCCCGATCAGGACNAAATCGTTGTACATGACGTCGAAGCGTTTTACGCCATGGCCCTCGGCGAGGAATTTCTCCTCGGCCGATCGGGCGTGCACGAGCACCACGTCGGCATCACCCCGGCGCGCGAGGTCCAGCGCTTGGCCTGTGCCGAGAGCGACCACGCGCACCTGGATCCCGGTCTTTTTCCGGAAAATTGGCAGCAGGTAGCCGAACAGTCCCGACTGCTCGGTCGAAGTGGTCGAAGCGACGACGATGAACTTTTCCTGCGCGAGCGCCGGCAAGACGGCGAGGAGCGCAGCAAGCAAAGACAGCCGTCGCATCAAGCCCAAGGTAGTTCTCCTTTGATGAACGCAGCGGCTTGCACCGACTGCGGTTTTGAAAAGAAATCTTCGACCGGCGAGCGCTCGACGAGCCTCCCTTGATCGAGAAACAGGATCTCGTCGCCCAGCCGCCGCGCCTGGCCGAGGTTGTGCGTCGCCATGACAACTTTCGTTCCCGCCGCATCGAAGGCCTTGATCACCGATTCGATCTCGCGTGTCGCGCTCGGGTCGAGGCTGGCGGTGGGCTCGTCGAGGAACAGCACCTCCGGGTGCAGCGCCCAGGCCCGCGCGAGCGCCAGGCGCTGCTGCTCGCCGCCGGAAAGCACGCGAGCCGACCTGCGCGCGAGGTGCGAAAGGCCGACGCTTTCGAGCGACTCGCGCACCAGCGCCGCGCGCTGCGGCTCCGGGATTCCCGCGATCTTCAGCGCATAGGCGACGTTGGCATACGCGGAGCGGCGCAGCATGACCGGACGCTGGAACACCATTGCCTGCTTCCTCGGAGCGCCCGGGCGCTCCGGCGCGTTCCAATCGATGCGGCCCGCGGAAGGCTCGAGCAAGCCGTGCATGAGACGCATCAGCACGCTTTTTCCCGCGCCGTTCGCACCCAGGATGATGGTGCTCGGTCCCGTCTCGATTTCGAGCGACACCCGGTCGATGATGGTCCGCCCGCCGGCGGCGAACGACACTTCGGCAAGGCGCAGCGGAAGGATCGAGGCCTTGCTCATCCGTAGCGCCGCTGTGCGAGTTCCTTGGTCAGATAGGCCGCCGCGTTGACCGCGATGACGATGGCGATCAGGATCATCCCCAATCCGAGCGCAAGCGGCAGATCGCCCTTGCTCGTTTCCAGCGCAATGGTGGTGGTCATCACCCGTGTCACCCCATCGATGTTTCCGCCGACGATCATCACCGCACCGACTTCAGCCGCGGCGCGCCCGAATCCGGCGAGGATCGTGGTCAGCAGCGAGAAGCGCGTGTCCCAGAGGAGAGTCAGCGCGGAATTCACGCGGCCCGCCCCGAGCGAGCGCAGCTGCTCCTCGTATTCGCGCCAGGCGTCTTCGATCGCCTGGCGCGAAAGCGCGGCAATGATCGGCAGGATCAGGATCGCCTGCGCGACGACCATCGCCGAAGGCGTGAACAGAATCCCGAGCGCACCCAATGGGCCGGCACGCGAGAGCAAAAGGTATACGAGCAGTCCCACCACGACGGGCGGCAGGCCCATGAGCGCGTTCAGCACTACGACCACCGTCTGCCGGCCGGGAAAACGGCCCACGGCGATCGCGGCGCCGAGCGGCAGACCCAGCACCGCGGCGACCACGACCGCAGACAGGCTCACGCGCAGGCTGAGAAGAACGATCTCGATCAGCTTGGAGTCGAGCCCTATCAGCAGCGCGAGCGCAGTGCTCAGGGTTTCCGACATGCTCGGCTCATGAGTGAACCGTTCTCCAATCAGTGCTTGTCGATGTTTACAAGGTTTGCCCGCGCACCTAACCACACGAGTATGGTGCCGGCAACCATGCCTACCAAATAGCCGTACGGCAGTCCGACCGCTATCAATCCTACGAGCACTGCGACGGGGAAGTCCAAGCGCGAATCAGCCGTGTCACGGATGAGCCAGATGAGCGAGAGAGCCTCAAAGAGGAGCAGGACGCCAAGTATGGGCAGCGGAAACGCCCGCGCTATGTGATCGAACCCTGATCCGAAGAGAAGCCCCAGCGCGACGAAAATCAGGCCGTAAATGATGACCGACCCGCCCGTACGGCCGCCAAATGCGTAGTGGCCGGCCATGCCGCCGGAGCCATGGCACGTCGGTATGCCGCCCAGCCATGGACTGATCAGGTTCATAGCAGCGTACGTAACACCAATTTTGCGGATCGTCAGATTGCGCTCGGGAAAGAGGTCGTGTGCCAGCTGGCGCGTGGCAAGAACAGAGTTGCCCAGCGACAGGGGGATCTGGGGCAACGCGAGCAGCACGAACCCGGTAGCCATGTCCGACAATTGCGGTACATGAGGAGAAGGCAGGTGCAAGCCCACGCTTGCCGCCAGTGAACTCGGGTCGAGCCTGTACGCCGCAATTGCGAGCCCAAGAGCCACCACCGGCAAAGCAGCCGGCAGCCGGCGATTCCCCAAGAGCAGCACGACGATGACAAACGCGAGACCAGCCAGGAGGTAACCCGTCATGCTCTCCGCGCGGACATAGTTCTGCAAGGAGATCGAAGCGAGTTGCAGACCCAGCCCAAACTGGATTCCGCGCACCACGCTCTTGGGAACGATGCGCGCCAGCCACGTGAGCGCACCCGATGACGCGAGTATCAGCATCGTGAGGCCGATGGCGATTCCCGCGCCGTACAGAATCTCGGGCGCAGTCTGTTGGGCAATGACAATGGCGGCCATTGCCTTGAGGGGCTGGACCGGCATCGGCATTCGGTACGCGAAGCCAGTCAGGATTTGCATGACGCCGAACATGATGAGCACGCTTGCGCCGTCGAGATGCGACGCGAGAGCGACGCCGATAATGAGCGGCACGTCCGTACCCATGTCGCCGAACGCACCAGACAGTTCATTGCGATCGAAGCGGATCGCGGGGCGGGTACTGGGAAACGCCGGTTCTTGACGCGAGGCTAGGAAGCGCTTCATGACCTTCTGATCCCGTGATATTCAGTGGTATATAACGCTGCCGCGAATTCTAATCGAGACCCGTGTCGAACGCAAAGCTACCTGGCGCGACGCGCCGGCGCGATGAGCCGGGAGAGCCGCTTGAGCTCCGGCGCGACCGAGCGCGCCGCTCTGGATTCCATGGTGCGGTACCGGCGAAGGACTTCCTCTCCCAGTTTCGTCACGCGCGCCCCGCCTCCGCCTTCGCCGCCGGTGAGCGTCTCGACCAGCGGCCGACGGAACGCCGAGTTCATCGCCTCGACCAGCAGCCAGGCGCGCCGGTACGACATCTTCATCTCGCGCGCAGCCGCCGAGATCGACCCGGTGCGGGCGATGGCGCCCAGCAAGTCGGCCCTTCCCGGACCGATCGCCACGACTGCGCCGATGAGAATGCGAATTTTGGGAACGAGCGCTCGGGACATGGAATTGAAGAAATCGACACCGTTTGCTCAAGAAACGGGGTCCCAGTATAGTTCAACACTCGGGGATTGCAGACTCCCTGGTCAGACGGTGTCCCGTCCAAGCGCTGCGCACAGTCACACTTTCGAGGACAGCCTATGGACACCGCCAAACCCGCGATATCGAATCAACCTCCAGCGCCCGTCAGCCTGGGCGAGGCATTTCGCTACTGGCTCAAGCTCGGCTTTGTCAGCTTCGGCGGCCCGACCGGGCAGATCGCGATCATGCACCAGGATCTGGTCGAGCGGAAACGCTGGATCTCGGAGAAGCGTTTCCTGCACGCGCTCAACTACTGCATGGTACTGCCTGGACCGGAGGCCCAGCAGCTCGCCACCTATATCGGCTGGATGATGCACCGCACCTGGGGTGGAGTGATATCGGGCGGCCTCTTCGTGTTGCCGTCCCTGTTCATCCTGATCGCATTGACGTGGGTCTACCTCGCGTTCGGGAACGTGCCGCTGGTCGCCGGGCTGTTCTACGGAATCAAGCCGGCGGTCACGGCGATCGTCTTGTTCGCCGCGTACCGCATCGGCTCGCGCGCACTCAGGAACGCGGTGCTTTGGATCATCAGCTTGGCGGCGTTCGTGGCGATCTTTGCCTTCCACGTGCCGTTTCCCTACATCGTGCTCGGCGCCGGCATTGTCGGCTACCTCGGTGGACGCATTGCTCCGGGGAAATTCTCCACGGGGGGCCACGAGGGCGCGGGGAAGAGCTACGGACCCGCATTGATCGACGATGCCACGCCCACGCCCTCGCACGCGCTGTTCCGCTGGGCGCGTTTTGCCCTCGTCCTCGCGGTTTTCCTTGCGATCTGGATCGCAACGCTCGGTGCGCTCGTTGCGTTATTAGGGTGGGACAGCGAGCTCGCGCAGATGGGCTGGTTCTTCACCAAGGCGGCGTTGCTCACCTTTGGCGGCGCGTATGCGGTCCTGCCCTACGTCTACCAAGGCGCGGTCGAGCACTACCAGTGGCTGACCGCAACGCAAATGATCGACGGACTCGCGCTGGGGGAAACGACGCCCGGGCCGCTCATCATGGTGGTCGCTTTTGTAGGCTTCGTTGGCGCGTGGACCAAGGCGGCGTTCGGGCCGGAAGCCCTGGCGCTCGCGGGTTGCGCGGGCGCGGCGGTAGCGACGTTCTTCACCTTCCTGCCGTCGTTCCTGTTCATTCTCCTCGGCGGCCCGCTGGTGGAATCGACGCACGGAAATCTGCGGTTCACCGCACCGCTCACGGGGATCACCGCCGCGGTGGTCGGAGTGATCCTCAATCTCGCCGTGTTCTTCGCCTGGCACGTGCTCTGGCCGCGAGGTTTCTCGGGCCCGTTCGAATGGTTCTCGCTGCTCGTCGGCCTCGCGGCGATCATCGTGCTGTGGCGTTACAAGAGCGGGATGATTCCGGTGATCCTCGGTTGCGGCGCGTCCGGACTGGTCTACCGGCTTCTCGCGGGCTGAATGCGGGCGCCGTCGCAAAAGAAAAAGGGCGCCGAAGCCGCCTTACTCCTCGTGCCGGAGGCCGGCTAGCCCTTCTGGATCACCCCGCAAGCAGCTCGCGCCCCGGCGTTGCCGGTCGGCTGGGTTTGGTAGTCGTCCGGCTGAGCATGCACGATGAGGCCCCTGCCGATGATGCCGGTCGGGCCTTCGGTCGCGGTGATGACGTCGAGTTCAATCGAAAGCGTCGCATTGCCGTAGTCGTCTGCCTTGAGCGCAAACATATCCCCGGCGTGCCGCTCCGGCGTCGACGGATGCGCGTGCGGTTTCCCGAGCGGGTTGAAATGTCCTCCCGCGCTCATGCCGTCGCCCGAGCTGCAATCGCCCTTTTCATGGATGTGGAAGCCGTGCTCTTGCCCGGGCTTGAGGCCGCTGATGTTCGCCACGAGCTGGACTTTGTCGCCCTTCTGGGTGAAGGTCGCCGTTCCCTTTACGCCGCTGTCCTTGTTCGGCTCCAACGTGGCCTTCGCTGTGGGGACGCCGCCCGTCATCGACTCCAGCGTCCCGCACCCGGCGAGGGAGCCGACGATCGCAGCCGCAAACGCGAATCTCATTCCCCTCCGAGTGCTGTGTTGGACCGGACGCGCATTCTGCGCCACTTACTTCTTGGGAACGGGTCCCCTGATGCCCTTGTTCTTGCGATAGTTCGCCACCGCCTTGTCCTGGTACTTGCTGAGCAGATCTGCGTCCTTCTTCGCCGCTTCGTCCGCTTTCGCCTTGGCTTCCTCGGCCTTGGCGGGATCGGCCGGAGCAGCGGGCAGCTTCGCCCAGACTGCGCCTGCGGTCGCGGCCATCGCGACACTCATCATCAGAATGCGAAAATTCATGGCGTCCTCCCTCAATGCTGAGCCTGCGGCGAGTCGGGCTGGCCCATCGCCGTCCCGGCCTTGACCTTCCCGGACTTCACGTCGTTGTACCAGTACTCGTGGTGTTCCCGGGCCCAGGCTTCATCGACGTACCCGTTGCGCATCGCCTCGTATGCGCCGTCCAGGCCGATCGTGCCGAGGTAGATATGGCCCAGAGAAATGGCCATCACCGCGCCGGCCGCAACCGCGTGCACCACGTTCGCCTCGATCATGACAGCGCGCACCTGGTCGAAATTGGGGAACAGCAGTACCAGACCTGAGGCGCTCACGATCAGGCTCAACACCACAACGCCGATCCAGAACCACACCTTCTCGCCCGCGTTGAATCTGCCGGACGGAACGTGCCCGCCGGAGATCATTCCGCCCAGGTTCGCGAACCACTTGATATCGTAGAGGCGCGGGAGGTTATCCTTGACGAACATGACGATGAACATCAGCAGGCTCACGACGAACACCGGTCCGACGAAATTATGCAAATGCTTCGAAATTTGCGCGAGCCAGCCGAACAGCGTGTATCCGATCAACGGCAGCAGGACATACTTTCCCAGCATCATGACGAGCCCGCTGATACCGAGGACGACAAAGCTGATCGCGACCACCCAGTGCGTGTAGCGCTCGAACGGAGTGAAGCGCTCGATCAGCCGGCCGGTGGGCTCGCCGTGGACCTTGATGCTGCCGCGCCACTTGTAAAACACCCCGATTACGACCACGACCGCAGCGATCAGCCAGCCGGCGATAGGAGTGATCCAGCCGTTCTTCAGCTGTCGCCATGTCTCCCCGTAAGTCTGGACCAGCACGCCTGCCTCGCGACCCTTGATCGAAGTGTATTCCTCCTTGCCGGAACGGACGTCGCGCCAGACGGGCGCATTGTTGTAGGGCTGCGACTGCGCGCGCTGCTGCTGGGTTTCCTGCTGCTGCGCGGTGCCGCTGAGCGGCAGGAACAGCCATAGCGCAAGCGCAATGCGCCCGAAAACCGCGGCCGGTTTCATGAGCGGCTATTCTCCTATTCGACGCGGTTGTATTCGTTCTGCGCGAGGTTGCGCGTCTTGACTGCCGCCTCCCAGCTCGTCTTGTTGCCCTGATCCCACTGGGAAGTGGTGTAAAGGCTCGATTCGGGACCGTTTTCCCAGGGCTTGGTATCGGGCTTGCCCTGGTACTTGCCCTGCTTGTAGACGGTCACCTGGTCGCGCTCGCCGCAGGCGCTGAGCCCGACGGCAACAAAGAAGACCCCTGCGCCCGCGAGCACGAACCTGCGGGCTGTCGTCATGACTTCGCTCCCGCCGGAGCCGCCTTGGGCTGGTCGGGCTTGCCGTATGCGGTGCCCCAGCCCCACACTTCCGAGCCCTTGCCGCGCTTGAACACTCGCTGGCGATAAATGTCGGCGATCACGTCCCCGTCCCCGCCGAGCAGCGCCTTGGTCGAGCACATCTCGGCGCAAGCCGGGAGCTTGCCTTGCGCGAGCCGGTTCGACCCGTACTTCGCGAATTCTTCCTTCGAAAGGTCTTTTTCCGGACCCCCGGCACAGAAGGTGCACTTGTCCATCTTGCCGCGCAGGCCGAACGCTCCGGCCTGAGGGAACTGTGGCGCGCCGAACGGACAGGCGTAGAAGCAGTACCCGCAGCCGATGCACAGGTCCTTGTCGTGCAGCACCACGCCCTCGTCGGTACGGTAGAAGCAGTCCACGGGGCACACCGCCATGCACGGCGCGTCCGAGCAGTGCATGCAGGCGACCGAGATCGACTTCTCGGCGCCTACGACACCGTCGTTGATGGTCACGACGCGGCGGCGGTTGACGCCCCAGGGAACTTCGTTTTCATTCTTGCAGGCAGTCACGCAGCCGTTGCACTCGATACAGCGCTCGGCGTCGCACAGAAATTTCATTCTCGCCATGGTCGTCTCCTCCTCGCTATGCCCGCTCGATCTGGCAGACTGTGGTCTTGGATTCCTGCATCATCGTGACGCGGTCGTAGCCGTAGGTCGTCGCGGTGTTGACCGCCTCCCCGCGAACGATCGGCGCCGCCCCATCCGGGTAGTAGGGCAGCATGTCCTTGCCCTGCCACCAGCCTGAGAAGTGGAACGGGATGAAGGCGTGATCGGGCCCGACCCCTTCCGTGATCTTCGCGGTGACCTTGAGCCGCGCGCCCGTCGGCGTCTTGACCCAAACCTGTTCGCCGTTGCGGATACCGCGGTCGGCCGCCGCCTTGGGGTTGATCTCGACGAAGTTTTCCTGCATCAACTCTGCGAGCCACGGATTGGAACGAGTCTCCTCGCCGCCGCCCTCGTACTCGACCAGGCGTCCGCTCGTGAGAACGATGGGGAAGTCCTTGCCGATGTTCTTGTTCCTGTCCTGCACCGACTTGTACAGCGTCGGCAGCCTCCAGAAGACCTTCACGTCGTCGTGCGTCGGGTACTTGTCGACGAGGTCCGCGCGAATGCCGTACAGCGGCTCGCGGTGCTGGGGGATGCCGTCGGGGAAATTCCACACGATCGCCCGCGCCTTGGCGTTTCCGAAGGGATGGCAGCCGTGGTTTTTCATGGTGACGCGGATGATGCCGCCCGAAAGATCGGTCGCCCAGGTCTTGCCTTCGGCCTCCTTCTTCTCCTCGTCGGTCAACTCATCCCACCAGCCCAGCTTTTTCAGCAGCACGTGGTCGAACTGCGGGTGACCGGTGGTGATGTCCGCACCCTTGGGATGCGAGCCATCCTCGGCGAGCAGGTTCACCCCGTCCCTTTCCATACCGAAAATCGCGCGGAAGTCTCCGCCGCCGTCCATGACAGACTTGGAGGTGTCGTACAGGTTCGGCGATCCCGGGTGCTTGAACGCCGGCGTGCCGTAACACGGCCAGGGCAGCCCGAAGTAATCGCCGGTCAGATCGTAGCCGGTCTTCGCGTCCTTGCCGCCTCTAGCGCGCAGCGTCTTCACGTCGAACACGTGCATGTTGCGCATATGCGCCTGCAGGCGCTGCGGGGACTGTCCGGTGTAGCCGATGGTCCAGGCGCCGCGGTTGATCTCGTTCGCGAGCGTGTCCTCCATCGAAGGCTCGTCGTACCCGCCCTTCGTCTTGAGGACGCGCAGGTTCTGCTTGCCGTCCTTCCTGCCGAGGAACTGGTCTTCGAACCCCAGCTTCTTCGCGAAGGCCAGCATGATCGCCTGGTCGGAGCGCGACTCGAACAGCGGATCGATCACCTTCTCGCGCCACTGCAGGGAGCGGTTGGAGGCCGTGCACGAACCCTCGGTCTCGAACTGCGTCGCGGCCGGAAGCAGGTACACGCCGCGCCCGGCCTTTTCCTGCACGCCCTCGACCGGCATCGCCGCCATCGCGGCGGTCGCGGAAGGATACGGGTCGATGACGATCATCATGTCGAGCATCTTCATCGCCTTGACCATCTCGAGGCCGCGGGTCTGCGAGTTCGGCGCGTGGCCCCAGTAGACCATCGCGCGGATGTTCGAATCCTGGTCGATGTTCTCGTTCTTCTCCATCACGCCGTCGATCCAGCGCGAGACCGTCATGCCGGGCTTGCCCATCATCCCCGGGGCGAAGCGGTCCTGCAGCCACTTGAGATCGACGTTCCAGACGCGCGCCCAGTGCGCCCAGGATCCGGGCACCGCGACCGGGTAGTAGCCCGGAAGCGTGTCGGGATTGGGGCCGACGTCGGTCGCTCCCTGAACGTTGTCGTGGCCGCGAAAGATGTTCGCGCCCCCGCCTGACACGCCGATGTTGCCGAGAGCCAGCTGCAAGATGCAGGAAGCGCGTACCACGGCGTTGCCGATGGTGTGCTGCGTCTGCCCCATGCACCAGACGATGGTCGAGGGACGGTTCTTCGCGAACATCTCGGTGATCTTCTGTAGCTGCTCGGGCGGCACTCCGGTGACGTTCTGCACCTCTTCCGGAGTCCATTTCTTGAGGACCTCTTCCCTGACCTGCTGCATGCCGTAGACGCGGTCATGAATGTACTTCTTGTCTTCCCAACCGTTCTTGAAAATGATGTGCAGCATGCCGAACAGGAACGGGATGTCCGTGCCGGAACGGATGCGCACGTACTCGTCGGCCTTGGCCGCGGTGCGCGTGAAACGCGGATCCACGACGATCATCTTTGCGCCGGTCTCCTTCGCATGCAGCATGTGCAGCATCGACACCGGGTGCGCTTCGGCCGCATTCGAGCCGATGTACATCGCACACTTTGTGTTCTGCATGTCGTTGTACGAATTCGTCATCGCGCCGTAGCCCCAGGTCTGGGCGACCCCCGCGACGGTGGTCGAATGGCAGATGCGCGCCTGGTGGTCGCAGTTGTTCGAGCCCCACAGCGAAACCCACTTCCGGAGCAGCATCGACTGCTCGTTGTTGTGCTTGGAGGAGCCGACGACGTAGAACGCGTCGGGCCCGGATTCCTTGCGGATTGCGAGCAGCCGGTCGCCGATCTCGTTGATCGCCTGGTCCCAGGAGAGGCGCTGATATTTGCCGTTCACCAGTTTCATCGGATATTTCAGCCGGTGCGAGTGTTCGGTCATGCCGTGCTCG
>JGI25616J43925_10000378_pt1 | contig 15581 bp, 18 predicted proteins | sample GraSoi2013_100cm_FD_43925 | JGI IMG/M metagenome (IMG submission 43925) | reverse complement strand
CGGCGACGAGAGGGGTGCCAAAAAGGTAACGCTCGGGGGCGAGCTACGCATTCCCGGTCCCCCGGGCACGAAAGTGCCGGCGGTGATCCTAGTCCACGGCTCGGGCGGCATCAGCGGCGCGACTGACGCTTGGGCGCGCGAGCTCAACGCAATCGGCGTCGCCGCCTTTATCCTTGACACATTCTCGGGGCGTGGCATCGTCTCGACGGTGGCGGACCAGTCGCAGCTCAACTCGCTTGCGATGATGGTCGACTCCTATCGAGCGCTCGCGCTCCTCGCCGAGCATCCGCGCATTGACCCCAAGCGCATCGCCATCATGGGCTTCTCCAAAGGCGCGGTTGCCTCGGTCTATTCGGCCAATGAGCGGTTTCGCAAGATGTATGCACCGCGAGGCGCTGACTTTGCTGCCCACATCGGGCTCTACACGCCGTGCAACGTGGAGTACCGCGACGACGACAAGACGACGGGCAAGCCCATCCGTCTGTTCCACGGCATCGCCGACGACTACGTCGCGATCGGCCCGTGCCGGACCTACGCGGAGCGGCTGAAGAAGGCGGGTGCCGACATCCAGCTCACCGAGCTCGCCGATGCCCATCACGCTTACGACAACCCGGCGATCCCGGTGCCCACGGCCTTCCCCGCGAATCAGACGACGCGCAATTGCACGCTCAAGGAGGGCGAAAGCGGCGGCATCCTCAACGTCAAGACTGGGAAGCCTTACGACCTCTCCGATCTTTGCGTCGAGAAGGGGCCGCATGTCGGCTACAATGCGGCTGCGCACCAAGCGACGCTCGCCAGCGTGCGCGAATTTCTCAGGACCGTGTTCAAACTCAGCTGATGGCGGAGTTCCATTCCACTGTGCGTTTTAAGTAACGGAAAGGGGGCGACAACATGGCACAAGACAATTCATCTGTTCGTACCGGTTCCACCATGATGTTGATTGCTGGTCTGGCTTTCATCGGGTATGCCGTAGTCTTTTTTATCCGCAGTTTCACCGGTACTGGTTTTGAGCTTGGCGTAGAGACCTTGAACGGCGTAACCAAGGAACAGCTCAACGCTCTTAACCCTGCGGTGGTCTACTACATCAATCATCTGCACATCGCCACCGCCGGTTTCATTGCCGCCACCGGCATCGCCGTTGCAGCCCTCTCTTGGTGGGGGGTCCGCAAAGGAGAATGGTGGGCGTGGTGGGCCGCCTTGGTTTCCCCGGTAGTGGGTTTGGCAGTCGCTCTGCCGATGCATTACTTTGGTCACTTTTCATTCAACTGGGTGAGTCATCTTGGGCCGATCTATCTGGCAACGCTCCTGTTTGCAATTGGGGCTCTGCAGGCCCTCCGAGGCCTGCTGCAAAAAGGCGGCTCGTAATTTTCTAGGAAACGACGGGTCACTACGGCTTCGAAATGCCCAACGTCCGCTTTTGACCGTATCCGCCCGTTCTGAAATCCCAGGAATTTGTGGATAAGCGAATCTGGGAATTTGAGTGCCCGAACTCGTGCTGCGTTGCAGAACCACCATTAGGTGACGATAAAGTTGCGGCATAGATTCGACGCAATAGTAGGATTCCCACAGGCTACCCTCCACCGGGAGCACAGGAATGAAACGCACGCCGTCCTCGGTCATCCTTGGAATACTCGGCTTCCTTTTCGCAATCACATGCAACGCTCAAGTCGACGAGCGGAAAAAGCTCGCCTTTGAGACCGTCGAGCGCAACGCCGACCAGCTTGCCGTCGTCGGCGACTCGATCTACTACTTCGCCGAACTGGGAATGCAAGAGTTCGAGAGCGCGAAATTCCTGAAGGAAACGCTCGAGGGAATCGGATTCAAGGTCGAGACGGGCGGCGCCGGAATGCCCACCAACATCTGGGCGCAGTGGGGCAGCGGCAAACCCAAGATCGTAGTCGTCACCGAGATCGACGCTCTGCCCGAGGGCTCGCAGACACCCGCGAGCATCGCCCGCAAACCTCTCGTCCAAGGGGCGCCCGGGCACATGGAGGGTCACAACACGCACGGTGCTGTCGCAATCGGAGCGGCCCACGCGGTGAAGCAGGTGATGGAGCGCTACAGGCTGCCGGGCACGGTTGCGATTTCCTTTGGGCCCGCCGAGGAGCAGCTCGTCAGCCGCCCGTTTCTCGTACGCGCGGGGCTCTTCAAGGACGCCGACGCCGCGATACTGATCCACATCGGCGACAACTTCGGCACCGGCCACGGTCTACTGAACTACGCTGCGATCAGCGCCAAGTTCACCTTCCATGGCAAGACCGCGCACGGTGCGATCAATCCTTGGGAAGGCCGCGATGCGGTGGACGCGGTCGAGCTGATGGATCTGGGCTTCGATAAGCTGCGCGAGCACCTGCGGCCCAGCCAGCGGGCGCACCGCACCATCACCATCGGTGGCATTCAGCCGAATATCATTCCCGATCTCGGCCAGATCTGGTGGTTCGTGCGCGACGCTACCGCGCCCTGGGCCAAGGAGAATTTCGACAAGCTGGTCAATATCGGCCGCGGCGCCGCGCTGATGACTAGCACGACCATGGAAATGGAAATCGTGGCCTCCGCCTGGCCGCAACTGGGCAATCGGGTCCTTGCCGAAGCGATCCAGAAAAATATCGAGCTGGTGGGCAATCCCAAGTGGAGCGAGGCCGAAGAAAAATTCGCAAGGGAATTCCAGACCGCGCTTGGCCTCAAAGCCCTCGGCCTCAACACCGCCCCGGTGAAATTCGGCGCCCGGCCACAGTCTTTCGCCTCGAACGACAGCGGCGACGTCACCTGGAACGTGCCGTCGGGCANCCTGAACTTCCCCGCGAGCGTGCCAGGCGTGAACTACCACAACTGGCAGGCCGCGGTGACGCCGATCGGCACCATCGCGCACAAAGGTGAAGTCGCGGGAGCGAAAGCGCTCGCCGCGAGTCTCCTCGATCTGCTCACCTCGCCGGGGCTCCTCGCAAAAGCGAAAGAGCAGTTTCAGCAGGATATTCGCGACACGCAGTATTTCTCGCTCCTGCCCGTGGAGGCGAAGCCGCCGCTCGATCTGAACCGCGAAATGATGGAGCGCTTCCGTCCGGAGATGCGGAAGTACTACCTCAACCGAAAACCCAGCTTCAACTAGCGGCCAGCGCCCTTGAGTATGATCTGCTCGAACAGTCCGAACGATTTTTCCTGCTCGTCGAGCAAGGTCGCGGCGTCGAGAAATTTGAGCTTGACGCCTTTGACCGGCCATTCGACCTTCACGTGAGTCGGGACGTAGCCGATTCTTGCCAGCATGCGCTGTCCTTCCGCACCGATGACGTAGTCGTAGAAGAGCAACGCTGCGTGCGGGTGCGGCGCCCTCCTCGCGACGCCGATCGCGTTGGTGATGCTCACCGCGGGCTCGATCACGAACCAGTCGATCGGCGAGCCCTTCTTCTTCGCCTGCTCCACGCTGTATTGATAGACGGTCAGCGCGAGCGGCACTTCGCCCGAGGCGACCAGGTTCGTCAGCAAGGGATGGCCGCTGCGGACCGAGAGCCCGTTGCCCGCGACGAGGTCGCGGAAGAACTTGACGCCCGCTGCTTCGCCCATGTCCGCGATCACCGACGACATCCATTCGTGATCGTCGCCTTCGATCGCGAGTTTCCCTTTCCACCTGGGCGCCAGCAGGTCTCGATACGTCTTGGGGAGGTCTTCCTTCCTGACCTTGTCGGTGCTGTAGGCCTGCACGAACACGTGGTGCAGGGTCGCGACCCATTCACGGTGCGCCGGCACGGCGGCAGGGGCCAGGTCTTTGTGATACGGAGAACGGATTTCCTGCAGCAGATTCTCGCGTCGCAGCGCTTCCTGTTGAGGCGAAATGATGGCGATCACATCGGCGCTGGGACCGCCCGCGCGCGCCTCGGCGATGACCTTGCGCAGGACGATTTCGGAGCGGGCGCGCCAGAGGTCGACCTTGATGCCGTATTTGCTCCTGAACGGCCCGATCAGCTGATCGGCGTATTCGACCGGGAACGTAGCATAAAAAAGAAGCGAGCCTTCCTTCCTCGCCCCTTCCACCAGGCGTTGCTGCCGGTCTTCGCCCTGATACGCGGCGAGCTTTTGCAGCGTTTGGGAATGCGCGGTGTGAGCCGCCGCCGACATGGCGAACGCGAGCGCAATGAAAACGCGCTTCATCACCGGCCACCCCGCTTGAGTATCACCTCCTCGAAGGACTTCGCCCACTTGTCGCTCTGGTCCAGCGCGACGGCCGGGTCGATCAGCGTGAAACGCCGCCCGGCGAGCGGCGAGGGCTGCTTGGAACGGGTCGGCGCGTAGTCCATGGACACCATCAATTCCTGCGCCTCGGTCGACAGCATGAAATCGTAGAACAGGAGCGCCGCATTCGGATGCGGCGCTCGGCGTGCAATGCCGATGCCGCTCAAGCGCGCGACCGCCGGCTCCAGCACGAACCAGTCGAGCGCCGCGCCCTTGCGCCTGGCGGCTTCGGCCATGAAGTTGTAGACCGTCAGCGCGAGCGGCACTTCGCCGGCGACGACCATGTTGTTGAGCAGCGAATGCCCCGTGCGCACCGAAATGCCGTTGCGCCCCACCAGGTCGCGGAAGAACCGGATGCCCTTCTCCTCGCCCATGTCGAGGACGACGGTCGAATACCATTCCGGGATGTTGGCCTCGATGCCGAGCCGGCCCTTCCACTTCGGATCGAGCAGATCCTCGAAAGTCTTGGGCAATTCTTCCTTCTTGACGAGGCGGGTGTTGTAGGCCTGCACCCAGACCGAGAGGTAGGTCGCCACCCATTCGCCGTGGGGCCGAAGCGCGCCCGCGATCAGCTCCGTCGAGTACGGCGAGCTGACGGGTTGCAGGATTTTCTCCCGATACAGCGTCTCCATTTCGAGCGCTGAGGAGTGGACCGCATCGACCTCGTAGCGCCTGGCCGCCGCTTCGGCCAGGGTCCGTTGCAGCACCTTCTCGGACCCGGCGCGCCAGACGTTGGCCCTGACACCGTATTTTTTCTCGAACGAGGCAGTGAGGGGCGGCAGATCTTTTTCGGCGAAGCTCGTGTAGAGCGTGAACGAGCCTTCCTTTTGCGCCGCCGCGGCGAGCTTCGGCGCCCGATCCGGGCCGTCATACCGCAGGAGCGAAGTATCTTGCGCAAAGGCGGGCAAGGTGGTTGTCAGCGCCGCCAGGAACAGGACCAAACTTGAGTATCGCACTGCACTAATCTAACATCGTGATGTTCCGCGCGCTGGTAGCTCGGGGGCGCGCCCTGAAACGAAGGAGAGATCCAATGTCCATGCAGGCAACCGGTCAGGACGACAAGCGCCGCAACGCGCGTGCGGCCGACAAGGCGACGGCGAAGAAGCCGTCGTTCTTCAAGATGCGCGCCCAGATGCTCGACAAGGGGCGCACCAACACGCCGCTCGCGAGGACCGACAACATGTGGGCGATCCTCAAGGTNTACGCCTCGGGCGGNGAGAACGGTCTGCACACGCATCCCAACGAGGACCACACCTTCATCGTGCTGCAGGGCAGCGCGCGCTACTACGACGCGGACGGAGGCCACATGGACGTCGGCAAGCACGAGGGCATCATGCTGCCTGCCGGCGCGTACTACTGGTTCGAGGCCACCAGCAAGGAGCCCCTGGTGCTGGTGCGGATCGGTTGCCGGGTCGGGCCACAGGACGCTTCCGGGCGGCTCAATATCCGCGGCGAGCCGATGCCCGGCGATTCGAAGGAGAACAAGCGCGTCCCCGTGGTGGTTCGCGACGGCGAGTTCTTCGAGTAGCGCATCGTGGGCGCGATGGAAAGTCAGGGCCGGGGGATCGACGGGATCATCATTTCGGCCGACTCCCACGTGATGGAGCCGGTCGATCTGTGGAAGAAGGGCGTGCCGGAAAAATACCGCGAGGCCGCGCCGCTCTTCCCGCCGCATAAGCTGGGCGAAGGCTTCCAGCAGCGCGAAGGCGGGCACGATCCGAACGCGCGCATCAAAGAGATGGAAGTCGACGGCCTCAGCGCAGAGGTGCTCTACCCGACGCTGATGCTCAAGCTTTTCGCGCTCGAGGACGCCGGGCTCCAGGAAGCCTGCTTCCGCGTCTACAACGACTGGCTGATCGAATATTGCAGCGTCAACCGGGAGCGCCTCGTCGGCGTCGCGGCGATCTCCGCGTACGACATCGACCACGCAGTGAAGGAGCTGGAGCGCTGCCGTAAGGCGGGGCTCAGAGGCGCGTTGATCTGGCAGGCGCCCCATCCGGATCTGCCTTTTCATTCCAGCCACTACGACAAATTCTGGGCGGCGGCCCAGGATCTGGATGCGCCCGTCAGCATGCATATCCTCACGGGCCACAGTTACCACAGCAAGGAAAGAAAAGGCATCGAGCATTACCGCGGCAGCGTCAACCTGAAACTGATGGACGTCGCGAACGCNCTCTTCGATTTCATTTTCTACGGCGTGCTCGAGCGCTACCCGAGGCTCAGGTTCGTGACCGTGGAAAACGAATCCGGCTGGCTCCCCTTCATGGTGCAGCAGTGGGATTATTACTATCGGCGCTTCCGCGGCGTGAACCCGCCGCCTTTCACGAAGGATCCGGGCGAGTACGTCCGCAACCAGGTCTTTTCCTGCTTCTTCAACGATTCGGTCTGCGGCCGCAATCTCGAGTGGTGGGGCCAGGACAACCTCATGTGGTCGAACGATTTTCCCCATCCCAATTCGACCTGGCCGAATTCGATCAAGGTCATCCGGCGCGATNTGGGCCACCTGCCTCTGGCGACGCAGACGAAAGTGCTGGCCNCGAATGTCGGCAGGCTGTACGGCCTCGACATGGCGGCGCTTCCGGCCGGCATTTCCAGGGCGGCGCAGGCCGCGCAAGCGGCAGCCTAGTCCGTCGGCGCCATGCGGTTTTGGTCGCGCGTGATGATTTCAGCGTTTCTGCTGGCCGTTGCGGCCCCCTTCGCACCGGCGCAATCGTTCGTCGACCTCGCATCCGACGGGAGTCCTTCGCGTCATCAGCAACTGGTGCAGGCGGCTCGAAAGGAAGGCTCGGTGACCGTCTACACCTCCAATGCCGCGGATACGCTCAAGGTCCTTCGCGCCGATTTCGAGAAGCGCTACGGCATCCGCGTCAATGCGTGGCGGGCATCCTCGGCCAAGGTGCTGCAGCGCACGGTCGCGGAAAAGAGAGCGAACCGCTGGGACTTCGACGCGGTCAGCGTCTCTTCGCCGGAGCTCGAAGCGCTTTATCGGGAAAAACTCCTGGAGGAAATCAAATCGAGCTGGCACGAGGAAATGCTGGAAGGCACCCTCCCCGCCCATCGCGGCTGGGCTCCGCAATTCATCAACGTTTTCGTGCAGGCCTATAACACCGAGGCCGTCAAAAAGCGGGATCTGCCCGAGCGCTGGACCGATCTGCTCGACGCCCGATGGAGAGGNAAGCTGGGCGTGGAAGCGAAAAGCGGCGAATGGTATTGCAGCCTCCTCAAGAATCTGGGCCAGGAAAAAGGCGGCGAGCTGTTCCGGCAGATCGCGGCGCGCAACGGCCTCTCGGTGCGCAACGGCAATTCGGTTCTGGCCAACATGGTCGTATCGGGCGAGGTGCCGCTGGCACTCGCCGTCTACGGCCACATGATCGAGCAGGCGAGGCAGCAGGGCGCGCCCGTCGACTGGTTGACGATCGATCCGGTGATCGGGCGCTCGAACGGCATAGGCGTATCGCGCAGACCGCCTCATCCGAATGCCGCCTTGCTGTTTTACGAATACGCGATCGGCGATGCGCAGCCGCTGATGTTGAAGATGAATTATCTGTCGCCGTTGAAGAAACTGGCCTCGCCGCTGCGGAGCNCCAGGATCCTTTTCGTCGACCCGGCGGCGGACCGCGCAGAGGTCGAGCGTTGCGACAATGCGTACGACGCGCTGATCAAGATGAAAAAGTAGCGCAAGGAGAACGCGTGAGCCTGGATGAGCGCCAACGTCGCGCTTTTTCGATCGACTGGCTGAGCACAGGCCCTGAAGACAGGGCCACGACGGCTGAACCGGAGACCTGGAAGCACGAGCTGAGGAGGAGAGCAGCCCATCTATGGGTGCTCAAGACGCTCGTGACGACGGGCGGGATCGCCATCTTCTTCTACGCGTATTTCTGGGTGATGCGCCATCCGTTTTCCACCGTGACCGTCATGCCGGTCACGTGGATCGATGACCTCGTCTCGTTTCTCCCTCAGTCCTTTCTTCTGTACGTTTCCCTGTGGGTCTACGTCTCCCTGGGTTCCGTGTTCGCCAAGGACGCGCGGGAGCTCGCCGCCTGGTGCGCGGCGTCTTTTGCGATGATCGTAGTGGGCCTCGCGATATTCCTGGTTCTGCCCACGAAGATCCCCGATCCCGCGATCGACTGGTCACTCTACCCGTCGCTCCAGTTTCTCAAGACGATCGACGCGTCGGGAAACGCCTGCCCGTCGTTGCATGCCGCCTTCGCCATGTTNGCCGCGGTCGTGCTCCACAGGCAGTTGACGGCGGTCCGCGCTCCGCGCGCGCTGCTCGCGTGCAATGTGCTGTGGTGTCTGGGCATCCTCTACTCCACCATCGCGACCCGGCAACACGTTGCGCTGGATGTCATCGCAGGTTCGCTCCTGGCGGGGGCGGCGTCGATCGCGTTCCGCCCGGCCCGATCTTGAGCCGGATCCGGCAGGGAGAAAATTTAGTAACGCCGAGGAGAATTCGTCATGAATAAGCGTTCATTCGCCGTCGCCTCGCTCCTCGCCGCAGTCGCGCTGCTGCCGCACCCGAGCGCGGCGCAGACCTATCCCGCCAGGCCCGTGAAGATCATCGTCCCCGCCCAGCCCGGCGGCGGCCTGGATCTGATCGGCCGCACCGTCGCCGCGGAGCTCGGCCGCTCGATGGCGCAGTCGTTCGTGGTCGAGAACGTCGCGGGCGGCGGCGGCGTGATCGCGTCGCAGGCCACAGCGCGCGCAGCGCCCGACGGCTACATGCTGATGGTGGGCTACGTGGGTACTCACGGCACCAATCCCGCCGTGCGCAAGCTCCCGTACGACGCCGTGAAGGACTTCACACCGATCGCGATGGTCGGCGGCACGCCCAATATCCTGGTCGTCATTCCTTCGCTCCCGGTCTCCGAGCTCGCCGGCTTCATCGACTACGCGAAGAAGAATCCGGCAAAGCTGAACTACGGCACGGGCGGGATCGGCCTGCTCAACCACCTCGCGCTCGAGCAGTTCAGGGCCGCCGCGGGCTTCGACGCGGTGTACGGTCACTACCGCGGCATCGGTCCGGCGATCACCGACATGCTGGGCGGGCAGATCCAGGTGCTGATGCCGGGGCTCGCCGCGGCGCTGCCGCATATCCGCGCCGGGAAGCTGAAGCCCCTCGCGATCACCGGCTTGAAGCGCCACCCTCTGGTGCCCGACGTGCCCACCTTCGAGGAATCGGGGTTCAAGGGGTTCGACGGTGTGCAGTGGTACGGGATCGTGGGCCCGGCGAAGCTGCCCGCGGAGATCACGAGGAAGCTCAACGCCGAAATCAACAAGGCGATCGCCGCGCCTGCGCTGCGCGAGCGCCTCTCGGGCGAAGCGATCGAGCCGATGCCGATGACGCCCGATCAGTTCGGAAGCTTCATACAGGCGGACATCGCGCGCTGGAGCGCGCTCGCCCGCGAGCGCAACATCTCGCTCGACGACTAGCCTACTTGACCACGCGCAACTTGTGATTCGACGCTCCGGCGCGGTCGAGGAGCAGCTTCTTCTCGCGCGCGTTTTGGGTGAGCGATGCCGCGCGCTCGAATTCCGCGCGCGCCTCGTCGTGGCGGCCGAGCTTGGCGAGGAAATCGCCGCGCACGGCGGGCAGCAGGTGATATCCCCTGAGAGCCGGCTCGGAGACGAGCGCATCGACGAGTGCCAGGCCTTCCGCAGGGCCGAAAGCCATCGCGACCGCGACCGCGCGATTCAGCTCCACTACGGGGGACGGCGCGGTCTGGGCGAGCGCATCGTAGAGCGCGGCGATGCGCACCCAGTCGGTCTCCGCCGCGGTACGCGCCCGCGCGTGACAGGCGGCGATCGCGGCCTGGAGCGCGTAAGGCCCGAGCCTGCCATCGAGTTGTTCGGCACGCTCGAGAGCCGCGAGACCGAGGCGCACGAGCAGGTGATCCCAGCGNGCGCGGTCCTGATCGAGTAACAGGACAGGCTCTCCCGACGGGCCGATGCGGGCGCCTGAGCGCGAGGCCTGGATCTCCATAAGCGCGACCAAACCATGGACTTCCGGCTCCTTGGGAACAAGCTCGGCCACGATACGGCCGAGGCGCAGCGCCTCCTCGCACAGCGCGGGCCGTATCCAGTCCTCGCCCGCGGTTGCCGANTANCCTTCATTGAAAACCAGATAGATGACTTCGAGCACCGACGCGAGGCGCGCGGCGAGATCTTCCTTGCGCGNGACTTCGAAGGGGACGCGCGTCTCGGCGAGCGTGCGCTTGGCGCGGACGATGCGCTGGGCGACGGTCGGCTCCGGCACGAGAAAGGCGCGCGCGATCTCGTCGGTGGTAAGACCCCCGAGCAGCCGGAGCGTGAGCGCGACGCGCGCCTCGGTGGAGAGCACCGGATGGCAGGCGACGAACACCAGCCGCAGCAGATCGTCGCCGATGTCGTCGTCCAACTGGTCGATCAGGGCGGCCTCGAGATCCGCCGCCGCGATCTCCTGCTCGAGCTCCATCTCGCCTGCGAGCTCCTCGTGCTTGCGCTCGAGCAACTTGTCGCGCCGGAAATGATCGAGCGCGCGGTTCTTGGCGGCGGCCGTCAGCCAGGCGCCCGGATTGTCGGGGACGCCCGTCCCGGGCCAGGTCTCGAGCGCGGCGAGGAGAGCGTCCTGCGCGAGCTCCTCGGCGAGGCCGACGTCGCGCACCATCCGCGCGACGCTGGCGATGACCTTCGCCGACTCGATCCTCCAGACCGCATCGATCGCGGCATGCGTTGCAGAAGCGGCCATGGCGATCGCGCCCTTTTCTTCGGCGCCGGATGCGCGCCGCGCCAGCCCGGATCACTTGCCCTTGCGCCGCGCGAGTCGCTTGCGCAACTCGGGCTCGTTGCCTGCCGCCTTCTGGACCTCGGGCGGAAAATCCTCGAACTCCTGCACCTGGCGGACTTCGACGATGTCGCCGTCGGGCATCGGGCAATGCTTGGCCCACGCGATCGCCTCTTCCTTCGACTTCACCTGGATCATCCAGTAGCCGCCGAGCACTTCCTTCGCCTCGGCGAAGGGACCGTCGGTCACCTTGGCCTTGCCTCCGGCGAACGACACGCGCGCACCCATCGAGGGCGGGTGCAAACCGTCGAGCGAGAGCAGCACGCCGGCCTTCTACAGGGATTCGTTGTACTTCGTCATCGCCGCGACGATCTCGGCGTCCGGCATGGCGCCGGCTTTGGCCTTGTCGTAGCCCTTGGGTATTACGAGCATCATGAATCGCATGTTCCCGCCTCCTTGAGGTTCGCGAGCGGGTTTCCGGACGGACCCGACCGGCCCTCTGGCCTCGCTCTAACTATACGACGAACGAGGCCGGGCTAAATCGACACGGGGGACGGACATTCGTTTACTTTTCGGCCGCGGCTTTCAGGTTGGCCAGACCCGCCTCGAAGTCTTTGCCGACCATCTTGTCCATGTCGATGAACACGTGGATGATCTTCGCGAGGTAGGGCGTGTCGCCCTGCATGGCCCAGGTGACGTTCGTTGCCTCGCCTTTGGGCTCGAGCGTGAACTCGACCGTGTTGTGGGCTTCGAACGGCTTGACGAAATCCAGCTTGATCGCGACCTTGGAAGGCGGAACCGACTCCGCGATTTCCATGCGACCCTGGCCGACGTCCTTGTTGCCTTCCCACGCGTACTGCGCGCCCTTCCCGCTGGTTACGACGCTGAAGGTCCTTTTCATCGCCGGGTCTTTTTTCTCCCAGGGCGACCAGGCCTCCCAGCGCTGAAAGTCGTTGAGCAGGGCGAAGACCTTCTCCGGCGGAGCCTTGACGCTTGCCGCGCGCTGGACGCGGAAACTGTCGGGGCTGGTCGCGGCAAAAACGAGAAGCGCGGCGATCAGGACGGCGACGACGATGGCGNTTTTCTTGAACATTGATCTCTCCAAGGGTTGAAATGTCGCTTCTCAGAAACCCACCACGACCTTGAAGCCGCCGTAGATCATGCGCTTGGCGTCGAAAGGCAGCGCCTTGAGGTCCATCATGCCGGCCAGGCGCGGATCCTTCATCACCTTTTTATTCACGCGGTCGCGGTGCTTGCGCGACTTGTATACGATCCACGAAAACCAGACCACCTCGCCGGCCTTGAGCTTGACGCTCCGCGGGAACGAGGTTCGCTTGCCCCATTTCACGTCGTCGGCGATGCATTCCCGGTACTGGAGCGCCCCATGCTCGCGCCAGATCTTGCCGGATTTGAGCGCCATGCGGCGATAGGCTTCGATTTTCTTTTTGGGGACCGGAACAACGAACCCATCGACATAGCTGGCCATAAAAGACCTCCTTGAGGTTGAGTTGATGAAGCCACACGGAAACTGCTGCTACTTGGGTTTCGGCATGATCCTTTTTCAGAGGCGTTGGCTGACTGCCAGAATATTTCCTTCGGTGTCCTTGAACCAGGCGGTCTTCGCGCCGCCGCCGGTGGCGATGCTGTTCTTCATCCTGATCCCCGGCATGTCGTATTCCTCGAACACCACGCCCCGGGCCTTGAGCTCGGCCACCTCGGCCTCGACGTCGCGCACCTGCCAGAAGGCCTGGCTGGCTTTGGAGGTGCCCGAGTTTTTCGTCGGATACATGAAGACTTCGGCGCCGCCGCATTCGTAGATCACGCCGCCGGCGTACTCCTCCTTGGGCGCAAGCCCGAGGGTCTTCTCGTAGAAATTCCTCGCCCGCGGGAGGTCGGCAACCGGGATGTAAGCGCGGATCGGCGCGGCTCTCAACATGATCGGCTCCCTTAGGCCGCGTCGATCGAATCGAACTTGTCGGGGTAGAAAGCGAGNCGCCCCTCGATCGCGCTCACCTCCTCGTAAGGCGTCTCATACGTCCAGACCGCGTTCTCCGCGCCGTTCTTAAGGGAGTAGTACGACGCGGTGCCCTTGAAGGGGCATACCGTTTGATGCTTCGAGCGGACGAGCCGGTCCATCTTCACGTCTTTGCGCGGGATGTAGTAGACGGCGGGATGGTCGCTCTCCTCGAGCTTGATCGCGTCGCGGGTGTCGGCGATGACCTCGCCGTCGAGCTTCACTTGCACGCGCACGCCCGCCGGTTTCGTCGTGATGCGATGGGTCGGATACTTCTTGTATCCGGGGCCGCTGTTGGCGCTCATGGAATTCTCCTTTCAGGCGCTCGCCTTGCCGCCGTTGACCATCCAGGGCGTGCCGAAGCGGTCGACCAGCNTGCCGAAAGCCTCGACCCAGAAGGTTTTCTGGAACGGCATGGTCACCTTGCCACTCTTGGCCAAGGCGTCGAATACCCGCTTCGCATCGGCGACCTTCGGGTAGACCAGCGACAGCGAAAACCCATTCATCCCCTGGTAGGGCTGGCCGGCCATCGCATCGGACGCCATCAGCATGCGGCCGTCGATGACGAGGCGCGCGTGCAGGATCCGGTCGGCGCTGCCGGGCGGCGTCTGGGCTGCCATGGGCGACTCGGCGTGCGTCATCATGACTTCGAGCTTGCCGCCCAGTGTGCGTTCGTAGAAGCGCATCGCGTCGGCGCAGTCGCCGTTGAAGAACAGGTAGGCATCGGGCATGGCGGTTCCTTTTGAGGGTCGTTGAAAATTGCAGCCTAAATCATTTAGTCCTAAATAGAGACTATTAAGACATACATTAGGACTATGTGGTAAACTGCCCGCTATGTCAAGCAAGGCAAGCAAACGCAGCTACGACGACGGATGTGCGGCGGCGCATGCGCTNGACCTCATCGGCGAGCGCTGGGCCCTGCTCGTCGTGCGCGAGCTGGTGCTCGGCCCCAAGCGCTTCACCGACCTGCGGGCGGGGCTGCCCGGCATCAGCCCGAACGTTCTCACCCAGCGGCTGGAAGAGCTGGAGCGGGCGTCGGTCGTGCGCCGGCGGAAGCTCTCGCCGCCGGCCGGCGCCTGGGTGTACGAGCTGACCGACTGGGGCCTGGAGCTCGAGCCCGCCATCATGGCGCTCGGCCGCTGGGCCGCCCGGTCTCCCCACTTCCCGCAAGGGCCCTCCATCAGCGTCGATGCACTCATTCTCTCGTTCCGCACGATGTTCGACTCCAAAGCCGCCGCCGGGCTCGAGGCGAGCATCGAATTGCGATTGGGCGACGACCGTTTCCACGCCGAGGTCGCTCGCGGCCGGCTCGAGCTCGCGCGCGGCAGCGCAGACCAGCCCGCCGCCATCCTCTCGGCCGGCCCGGACACGCTGGCCGCATTGGTGTACGGCGGGCGCAAGCTCGCCGAAGCCTTGCGCTCCGGGGATCTGAAAGTCGAGGGGGACAAATCGTCGGTCAAGCGCTTCCTGACCCTGTTCCCGCTTCCGGAGCGAGCGCCGGCGGGTTTGCCGCACGCTCAATGATAGCGCCCCATCACTTCTTCGTCCCGACCCCCATCTCGCGAAAGCGCTCGACCGCGTCGCTGGGGCCAAAATCCTCCAGCTCGAAGAACTGCCGGACCTCGATCTCGCCCTCCTTGCCGTCGACGGCGGGATTGGGAAAGCGCCGCGCCCACTCCATCGCCTCTTCACGCGATTTCACCTGGATGATCGTGTAGCCGGCGNTCAGCTCCTTCGCTTCGGAGAAAGGCCCGTCGATCACGGCGCGCTTCGCCCCTGCGTACTTGACGCGCCAGCCCTTGGAGCTCGGCTGGAGCNCGGAGGCATCGAGCAGCACCCCGGCTTTCTGCAGCTCCTCGTGGTACTTCGCCATGTCGGCGATGAGTTTTTCGGAGGGCATCACGCCCGCTTCCGTGTCTTTTGTGGCCTTGACTATCATAATGAATCGCATCGCGATTTCTCCATGTGGTCAGGAGCCGGGCCTCCGGACGGTCTCGGCCGGATGGAAAACCCCGCTCTAAAGCACGACGAACGGACCTTTGCGAAATCGACACGGTGCACGATCTTGCGACAGTGCGACAGGCTCACGCAGCCGAACGAGATCCTTTAGGATCTTGCCGCCGAAGCTTGTGCGGCTTCGCGCGACCCCGCCGCCTGCTGTCCGGGGCGAAGCAACGCGGCGCCGAGCAGGGCCGCCGCTGCCGCGAAGACGGCGCCTACGGCGAAAGCGAGGTGGTAGCCGCCGTTGAGCGCGGCAACCGAATCCGCTCCCAACGCGAGCAGCTTGTCTGTGCGCGCGTCGGCGAGGCTGGCGAGGACCGCGAGGCCGAGCGCCCCGCCCATCATGAACGCGGTGTTGACCACTCCCGAGGCGAGGCCGGATTCGGTCTGGGGCACGTCGCTCATCGCGGCGAGCAGCACCGGGTTCATGGCCATGCCGCAGCCGATACCGAGCAGCGTCATGCCGGGGAGCACGTGCAAGGCGAAGCTGCCCTCGACCGGCGCCAGGGCGAAGAGCGCGAGTCCTGCGGCCGTGAGTGCAAGGCCGGCCGCGAGCGGCACGCGGATACCGAAGCGCAT
>JGI25616J43925_10000375_pt1 | contig 15634 bp, 14 predicted proteins | sample GraSoi2013_100cm_FD_43925 | JGI IMG/M metagenome (IMG submission 43925) | reverse complement strand
ATCATATCTGTATTATAGTACATGAACTGTCTTACTTTTCTCTTTCTGTTTTATGTTTTTAATTTTCTCTTAAAAAAATAAGATTAGGGTGAAAGGAGAAGTATGTTGTATATTCTTGGATGGTTGTTAGGAGTGCCTTTGAGCCTTCTGCTTCTTATCTGGTTGGTAACGCACGTTCTTCATTAGAAGAATTATTTTCTAATGAATAAAAGTGCGTTGGGAATATTTCGGCCGGGACCCGCAACATAACTTCCGTTGAGCCATAAGGCAGTGGAGCCTCCCTGGTCAAGACCTAATGCGTTATCCATACCCATAGTTTTTAAAACCAAAGCGGCATTTGCCGAAGTCGCATTATAAATAATTCCTATATAAACCGCACTGCCTTTGTTGGCAACAAAAGTACGTGTCCCAACGTCATTGAGTTTTTGCTCGCTGCTTCCTCCGAACATATTATTTCCTCCCTGAATATAAAGCGGATGATTTGCTATGACGCCGTCGACCCCCGTATCCCGCCCCCAGTCCAATGATTGACCGCGAACACCCATGGTATTGCCCGTGAAGTAGACCAGTGGAACGGTAGAATATTTATTATTGTCGGAATTAAAATAAACTTTATTTTTGTTCATTAAAAGTGTGTCAAAAGAATTTGTTTTCCCGGCACAACTTGGATATTCGGCGGGACAGAAAAATCCTCCGTTAATTGCGGCGAAAGCGCCAGACCTCGCAGCATAAGTTCCAAGCGGTAAAACAGGGCAGTTATTTGTACAGGTTGCGTCCGACGCAGTGTCTATAACTACTCTTGTAGAGTTTAAATCTGCTGCTATTATGCCAACGTTAAAAGTTCCAGAGTCTATCTTTACCGCCTGATAACTGTACCCTGATCCCGGAGGAGTATTAGAAACCGTTGCCGCAACAGTCGGTCCAGCATTTGAGGTTGACGCGATTGTTGTATATTTTTTCTGAATGTCGAAATTAAGAACAGTAAGTTTTGCAGAGGCAGAAGCATAATTAAGAGTCGCAAGGTCGTTTAAGATATCTGTAAATTCTTTATCAATATCATCGGTAGTAATTTTTTGAGCCTTAAGATCTAGAATTTTTTCGTAAGCGCTAGCCGTTTTCTTGTAGCTGTCTTCTGTTTTTGCAATTTTATCTTTTAATTCTTGGTTAATTTTGTATTGGTCTTGGGTTTTTAATGCTTCCAATTCCGCGTTAACACTTTTAAGTTGCTGGTTAAGCAGGGAATTTTCTGCTTTTCCTTGATTGAACTGAAAAAATAAGAAAAGAGTAGAAGTTAGAGACGAGAGCACAATAAAGATTAAAATAAAATTTACCGCGGTGAAGAAAGTTTTTAGAGGTATCAATTTTTTGGAAAGAAGTTTATCCATCTGGAATTATTGTAACAGATTCAAATTCTCGGAAAAAGCGGAGCAGAAGCTTTAATTTTAGATCCGTTGAATTGCTTTATAATCTTTTCCGAAGTTCCCGGAAGATATACTCTCAAGGCATATGCAATTTTACAAAGAAAACCTGAATATGTAGTTAATTCTTTTTGTAGTTTCTTTTTGTCTTCTATTTTCCAAGGCTCATGCCGAGTTATCCATCCATCGGTAAGTTTAATTTCGTCCCATATCATTGCCAATGCTTCGTTGAACTTAAAAACTTTCGTAAGAACTTCTACATCGAAAGAATTTCCAAATCCTTTTTGTTCATATTTATATGTGAAGTTAGCTGTTTCACATAGTTTTGTAATTCGGGCAACTAAGTTTCCTAAACCATTTGCTAAATCCGCATTGTAAGTCTCAATAAATTTCTTTTCCGAAAAGTCTCCATCTTCGAATGGTGAAATTTTTGAAAGTAAATAGTAACGGAGAGCGTCGGCGCCGTATTTATTTATCAGTTGAACAGGATCGATGACGTTGCCGATACTTTTGGACATCTTCTCTCCATTTATTGTTATATACTCGTGAACAAAAATTGTTTTTGGTAAGGCAAGTCCTGCGGAAAGCAAAAACGCCGGCCAATAAATCGCGTGGAATCTTAGAATTCCTTTTCCAATAACATGCACATCTGCGGGCCACCATTTTTTATACTCTTCTTCGTTAGAACCGAATCCAATTCCTGACTGATAGATGTTTAGAGCATCAAACCAAACATACATTCTTTGGGATGGGTCGCCCGGCACAGGAACTCCCCAATTTTTTGCGCGTTCATTGCTTCTAGAAATACTAATATCGTTTAGTCCTTGTTTTAAAAAGGCGAGAACTTCGTGCTTTCTATTTTCAGGAACAATTTTTATTTCGTTATTTTCGATTAGTTTTTTAATTTGGTTGGTATATTTTGAAAGTTTAAAAAAATAGTTTTCCTCGGAAACTTCCTCCAATTTTTTTCCGGGGTGTTCGAAACATTCTCCATTTTCATTCAGCTCGTCGTCTTCATAAAATAACTCACAGCCGACGCAATATTTACCGGTGTACCCCTTTTTATAAATGTCGTGGAGGCAAAGTTCCCAAAGTTTTTGCGAAGCCTTGTGGTGTTGGGGTGAGCTTCCTTTTTGGAAAACATCAAAGGAAACGTTCAATTTTTCGCCTAAGTTCCTAAACAACTCGGCATTCTTGTCGATAAAAGTTTGGACAGGAACTCCTGCTTCCTCTGCCGCCTTTACATTTTTTATCGCATTTTCGTCGGACCCTGTGAGAAATTTTACTTCTTCTCCAACTAATCTGTGATATCTTGCCACGACATCTGCCTGCACAAACTCCAAGGCGTGGCCTATGTGAGGTTTTGCATTAACGTAAGGAATTGCTGTTGTTATATAAAATTTGTTCATGAGGCTATTTTACCAGATTTACCCCTTGGAAGGTTAATAACTAAAAGAAAAAGGAGTATTTTCGAGAGGTATTTTGTCGGTTACCCGGCCCTGTGCATCGGCTATAACAACGACCTTTACAACATTTGCCTGGTTGTCTTTATTATAGAATTTAGTTTGTCTGTCTGTTCTGTCCTGGGTTCCAATAGTAAGATAGAACATTTCTCTTGTTAGTTTGGGAGCTTGCACTTTGACACTTTCCGAAAAAATCGCTGTATCGAGTTCCCAAATATCGTAATTGGATTCGGCTTTTTCGGGAGTGCTTGGCCTTGAAAAAACCATTATAAAGCCCCCATCGGGTATGGCGTCTCTAAGTAGACCAACGATATGTTTTTGAGGATTTTTAGGATCGCTTGGCCGAACATAATGTTCTACGGCCATTGCCGGAACGTTATTAATAAACTGGCTTAAGCCAGCATATTTCTTAAATCTTCCGGACCCGTCCAGGAAAGCGGAAAATCTTGAATCCGGAGACATTAATTTTCCATTATAGAATCTAAATGTAGGTTTTCCTTCTTTAGGAAAGATAATTGTTTGACCCGGGAAATTTCTCTCTACAAACCCCTGAAGAAAGGTTTGATTCTTAACTACATCCGTTTCATTAATTTTTGTCGGAGAAGCGGCATCATAAACGTTTGGCCATACTTGAACATTTTCATTTCCGGCAGTTGATCTTAAATTTGTCAGTCTTTGGGAATATTGTTGGTCTATATCAAGAGCAAAAAAAGAATCAGCAGACGGAGTTTTTCCATCAGAGCTTTGAGGTTTTTTTGCAGTGTGTTGTTGCTGGGTAAATATCTCTATAGCTATAAGTGATCCAGCACCAGCAATACCAACTGCTAGGGGTAAGACTGTCTGCAATAAAAAATCTCTTCTGTTTTCTAAATCTCTCACGGGCGGATTATACCACTTTTTACCTTTTTCTTCGAAAAAGAAGCTCAAACGTTACAAAAAGAGCCAAAATAAGAATAGCAAAAAACGGATGAGTGAGCTTGTTAAATCTTAAAATTAAATAAAGAGTTGCAAATATACTTATAAAAAATCCTCGGCGCTGATTGTTAAAAAGAAAAGTAAAAAATTCATAAATCGCAATAAAAAACAGGACAAAAAAAGCAGGAAGCGGGGGAAGCGAAAAGTTGAAAACGGAAAAATTTTTATCGGGGGAAAAATTTAAGACAAAATAGATCAATATTCCAAAAAATGCCAGACTTACAGCCAAACCTAAAAAATTTCTTCTATTTCTTCTCATTTTCTTTGTTCCGGTACCATAAGAATTTTTGCTCTAATTTGTTGTAATTTAAGAGGGTCATCGGGAAGATTTATTGATAAATTACCGATATATGGAAGTGGCGCTAGAGGTCCTGTGTCTAAAGGATAAAAACTATTAAAGTGAATTGCCAGAGCATCTCTTATAAAATCCTCGGACGGGTTTGACTCGAAGGATAGATTGTTGGGAAAAAAAAGTTGGAGTCGAAGTCTTCTTACAAGGTCTAGATGTTCAGCGTTTAAAGAATAATCTTCACTTCTAATTGTAAGCCAAAGAGGGGAACTTTCAATAGCTCCACTTTCCTGGATAGTTTTTTTTTCTCTCTCTTGTGAGTTAAAATCTTGCTCGTCAATTATGTATCCTGATTCGGGATCAAAAGGAGTTATGGGTGTAGTGGAGTCTTCCTCTGAGCTGTCTGTCTTATCATAATTAAAAGCATCTGGAGTTAGTTCTATTTCTGGAAGAAATTCCGTTCTGAGGAGAAATTTAGACTTATATCCAGCATCTCTAAAGGGAGAATTATACTTTTTAAACAGAGAATCAAATAATCCAAACTCTTTCCCTAGTAAAACTATGTTGGGATTACCTTCCGAATGTTCTGGTGGGCGTGTATCCATAATTGAATTATACAACAAACCTCTTGACAACACTTGGCAGTCATGGTAGGATGAGTGCTAATCCCTTCGACAGGCTCAGGACAAGCCTCTTAGGCAGGATTTCGTATGAATGAATTAACTCAAAGACAAATTGAGATTTTAAAGTCTCTCATCGAAGAATATATTGAAACAGCCGATCCGGTCGGTTCGGAAACTTTGGAAAAAAAGCACAATCTTACTGCAAGTCCAGCAACAATCAGAAACGAAATGGTCCGCCTTACAAATTTGGGATATTTAAAAAAAGCCCACATATCTTCGGGACGCATTCCAACTCCCCAGGCTCTTAAATTTTATGTAAACCAGCTGATGAAGGAAAAAGAGCTCTCTGTTACAGAGGAAGTCGGGGTTAAGGAAAAAGTCTGGGACTTAAGGGAAAAAGAAGAAAAGTTCTTACAAGAGTTGACCAAGAATTTAGCCGAAAAAACAAAAACACTTGCTATAACTACAACCAACGAAGGTGGTTTTTTTGCGTGCGGATACGCCAATCTCCTGGACATGCCCGAATTCTACGATATAGACATAACAAAAAATCTTTTCTCCGTTTTAGACGAATACGACTACTTTAGGGATTTATTTGCGGAAGATCCGGAAAACGAAAATATTCACGTTGTTTTAGGCGAAGAACTAGGGCCAAAGCTTCAGGGACCTTACGGATTTGTATTTACAAATTACGAAACTGCAGGCAATATAAAAGGACACATTGGAGTTTTGGGTCCAAACAGACTTAACTATACTTATATTGTTCCGACAGTCCGTTATTTTGGAAATTTAATAGAAGAAGTAGCAAAGGGATGGTAAAATGGTAAAAAAGAAAAATGAAAACAACGAAGTTCAAAAAGACGAGCCTGCCCGCAATGCTAGCGCGAGCGTTGCAGACGGGTCGAAACAACAAATCGAGAACCTTGAAAATCAGTTAAAAAGAACTCTTGCAGATTATCAGAATCTGGAAAAAAGAGTAGCAGAAGAAAAGTCCGGTTGGATCAGAATGGCGAATAAAGATTTAATTTTACGTCTTCTGCCAACACTTGGTCACTTAGAAACGGTACTTAAAGGAGCTAAAGATAGCGGCGTACAATCAAGTTGGCTTGAGGGAGTTAAGATGACTGTTGAGGAGTTCAGAAAAGTTTTAGCTGAAGAAGGCTTAGAGCCTGTTCAAACAGAGACTTTTGATCCTAATTTACACGAAGTAGTTCAAGTTAAAGAGGGACCAGAAGGAAAAATTTTAGATGTTTTGGAAATGGGTTATAAACTAAACGGAATTTTGATTAGACCGGCTAAAGTTATAGTTGGAAAGGAAACAAATTAATATGGGAAAAATAATAGGTATTGATTTAGGTACAACAAATTCAGCGGTGGCTGTAATGGAGGGTGGATCACCAAAAGTAATCCATTCTGCAGAAGGCCGGAACGTTATTCCGTCTGTGGTAGACCCAATAAGCCACGTTGTCGGAGACGTTGCAAAGCGCCAGTTAGTTCTTAAGCCTAAGAGCACGATCTTTTCTATAAAAAGATTGATGGGTAAAAAGTACAAAGACGAGTCTGTCCAATTCGACAAGAAATGGCTTCCTTATACAATAAAAGAAGGCCGCGATGGAATGGCAGTTGTTGAGGTAGACGGTCGAACCTTTACTCCTCAAGAAGTGTCAGCCATGATTTTGCAAAAAATCAAAGCAGACGCCGAAGCCTATCTGGGAGGAAAAGTAACCCAAGCTGTTATTACAGTCCCCGCATATTTTGATGATTCCCAAAGACAAGCAACCAAACAAGCAGGAGAAATAGCAGGACTTGAAGTTCTTAGAATTATAAACGAGCCAACAGCAGCAGCACTGGCATACGGACTCGATAAGAAAAATGCTCACACAATTGCAGTTTACGATTTGGGTGGAGGAACTTTTGATATTTCAATTTTGGAACTTGGAGAAGGTCTTTACCAAGTAAAATCTACAAACGGAGATACACATTTGGGCGGAGACGACTTTGATCAGTTGATAATTAATTATTTGGCCGAAGAATTCCAAAAAGAAAACAACGTAGATTTAAGAAAAGACCCCCAAGCCTTGCAAAGACTTAGAGAGTCCGCGGAAAAAGCAAAGATCGAATTATCAAGCGCCCAAGAAGCACAAATTAACCAACCTTTTATAACTCAAGGCTCATCGGGACCCTTGCACCTTACAATGACTTTAACCAGGGCAAAGCTTGAGCAAATTGTCGATCCTCTTGTCCAGTCAACCCTAAAGCCCGTAGAACAGGCTCTAAAAGATGCAAAAGTAAAAACAAGCGAGATTGACGAGGTAATTTTGGTTGGAGGAATGACAAGAATGCCAAAAATTGTTGAGACTGTTACTAAGTTCTTTGGTAAAGAGCCAAACAAGAGTGTTAACCCCGACGAAGTAGTTGCGGTGGGAGCCGCAATCCAGGGCGGAGTTTTGGGCGGAGAAGTCAAAGACGTTTTGCTTTTGGACGTTACACCTCTTACTTTGGGAATAGAAACTTTGGGCGGAGTTTCCACTCCTTTAATTCCAAAAAACACAACAATTCCAACGAGCAAGTCTCAAGTATTTTCAACTGCTGCAGACAACCAAACCCAGGTAGAAATTAATGTTTTGCAAGGAGAGCGTCCAATGGCAGCCGACAATAAGTCGCTTGGAAGATTTATCTTAGACGGAATTCCTCCGGCCCCTCGAGGTGTCCCGCAAGTTGAGGTTACATTTGATTTGGATGCAAACGGAATTTTAAATGTTAAGGCAAAAGACAAGGCATCGGGAAAAGAACAAAGTATAAAAATTACGGGTTCGACAGGTCTAACACCGGAAGAAGTCGAAAAAATGACCAAAGAGGCCGAAATGCACGCCGAAGAAGATGCAAAGAAAAAAGACCAGGTTGAAGCCAGAAACCAGGCCGATTCTCTAATATTCACCGCAGAAAAATCTCTTAAAGATGCCGGAGACAAGGTTCCGGAAGATATTAAAAAAGAAGTTGAAGAAAAAGTAACCGCTCTTAAAGCAGTCTTGGACACCGGAACCAAGGAAGATTTAGAGACCAAGACAAAAGAATTGTCCGATTCTCTGCAAAAAATAGGACAGGCCATGAATCAGCAATCAGCATCCAGTGAACAGCCATCGGAAGAGAAAAAGACAGAAGATGGGGAAAAGAAAGACGAAGAGAAAAAAGATTCCGACGAACCTGTTGAAGGGGAAGTTGTAAACTAGAGTTTAGAATTAAAAAAATTTAGAATTAAAAATGCCGCGATGAGCGGTTTTTTGATAAAATATAGATATGGCAAAAGACTATTACGAAGTTTTAGGACTTACAAAAGGAGCAACAGAGGCAGACATAAAAAAAGCCTACAGAAAGCTTGCTTTGGAATTTCATCCTGACCGCAATAAAGATAAAAGTGCCGAAGCAAAGTTTAAGGAAGTAACCAAAGCCTACGAAGTTTTGAGTGATCCTGCGAAAAAGCAAACTTACGACCAATTTGGCCACGCCGCTTTTGAGCAAGGAGCGGGTCAAGGTCCTTTTGGAGGCGGATTTGGAGGTCAGCAAGGCGGCCAATACGGACCATTTACTTATACGTATACAACCGGTGGAAATCCGAATGTAGACTTTGATTTTGGAGGGTTTTCCGATCCTTTTGAAATTTTTGAACAATTCTTCGGCGGAGGAAACCCTTTTGGCAGGACACAAAGAAGACCGGCTTATTCCCTAGAAATTGATTTTATGGATGCCGTAAAAGGCGCAACCAAAAGAGTAACAATTGATGGCAGGACACAAACTATAAAAATTCCGGCGGGAGTAGATAATGGATCCAGAATCAGATTTGGAAATTACGATGTTGTTTTGGAAGTCAGACCCGACAGAAAATTCCAAAGAGAAGGATATGACATAATTTCCGACCAGGAATTATCTTTTTCTCAAGCGGCATTAGGGGATCAGATTACTGTCGAAACAGTTCAGGGCCCGGTAAAGCTAAAAATTCCGGCGGGAACACAGCCCGGAACGGTAATTAGGCTTGCGCAAAAAGGTGTACCTCACGTTCAGAGCTCGGGGAAAGGCAATCATTACGTCAGAATAAAAGTAACAGTTCCAAAAAATCTGACTTCAAAGCAAAAAGCAATTTTGGAAGAGTTCGAATCCTCAAAATCCAAAAAAGGCTGGTTTTAGCTTCATTGAAGTAGGCCACTAAATCTGGTATACTTCGCAGGCTATGGGACTTGGAGAAAGACTTGCAGCATCTGTTTTAGCTTTGGGTATTGTTGGTTCTTCTTGCGGAATCGCACCAGATACAAAAATAAATCCAACTCCCAAACCAAGGATTGAACAACCATCTCAGGAGGCGCTTAGAATAACAAGTCAGGATTTCTCTAAATATTTCGCTGAATGTGAATCGAAGGAGCAACTTTTTAGATTGGCTCAGGAACAAGGGAAGCAATTTTTTCCGATTAGTTTAAAAAATCCAGGTGATATAGAGTTAAAAGCTACGACAACGCAAGTTGGAGGCAAAAATTTTTATGCATATGAAATTACAGCGAAAAATCCTGTCACAATTTTATCTCCGGATGACGGGTATATTGGAGCTATAAATTACAATTTAAGACAAAAGGGGGCAGCCATTGAGTCCAGGGTAAAAGGTCCCGATCAAATCGAAGTTGCAATTATTGATTTTATTTCCGCAAATGAAGAGCAGACTCTTTTATTAGAAATAGGTGGAGATGCCAGGGTAACTTTTCATAAATCTTCAGGAAGCAGGGTCAGCAGAGGAGAGCCTATATTTTCTTTCAATAATTCTAATAGTTGGATTTATAAAAATTATTCAGTAGCAAGGGATACTTTTATTCTTATTCCATATAGCGTATCTTATACATCTTCAGGACAAGGAGATCTTGCCACGGCAAATTCAAAGCCAATTCCCGATTTCTTTGCTAGAACTCAAGACGGTAAGGTCCTTTATTGTCCTCCAAACAAATAATCCTCAAAATCCCGCAAAGGCTGGTTTTAAGCTCTTTTTTGTTTTGGTTTAGGTTCTACGAGGGGAACAGTGATGTAGCTATTAGAGAATGAATCCTTAAGAATGATTCTTTCGGTAAGATAATTATAATAACTAGGGTCTGATTTATGTCTTGCAGTTATAGAAATTGTGTCGCTCGAATAATAATTTCCACCAAAAGTGTAATTTAGTGAGCCTTTTGTGTTCATAACAAATAAAGGTTCACCTAATTTAATCTCATCTCCTTCAGCGACATTTACACGGCTTCCTCCTTTGTTTTTTAGATCAAAATGCCAAATTTGATCACCCATTTCTACATCGAATTCTTCCCCAGGTCCAAATGTAGCTTTTGGGTTTAAGTTTATTACCGTTCCTTCCACAAAAGAAGGAACATATAATAACTTATCTTCTGGCGATGGAGGAAATTCTATTAATAAATCATAAACAATTTTGAATCCAGTACCATCTTGTGGTAAGTCACTAATTTCTCTGATTCTACCACCGTTATCTAAAACGGCTTGAGGCAAGAATACTATGAAATTATCCCTTTTCACAGATTCCTGCTGAATTTTTCTTAATGCTGCAATTTTTTGTTCGTCAGAATTAATAGTGGGGATTTCCGTTGGATTGGGCGTGGTTAGCGAAGGTTTGATTTGCTCTTCAAGTTCTCCAATTCTTTGTGCTTGTTGATCAATTACATTCCTTTCTATTTCTAGTACAGTATCAAAAAAAAGACCAAGCGAGGCTCCAGCAAGTACTGCTGCTGTTAAATTTCTTCGAATATCCCTCCAAGTTATTTCTCCAGATTTTTCTCGTTCACTCATAAGCATCGTATTATAACTTCCTTGAAGCAGAATTTCAAATCTGGTATACTCCATAGACTATGCCAGCTATTCAACGATCGGAATTTGCATTAGCTTTAAATCAGGTCTCGACAGAGCGCGGGATCGATCCTTCTATTGTTTTGGACACGGTCAAAAACGCGATTTTGGCCGCATACCGAAAAGACCACCCAGAAGCAGAGTTGGAAGAATTTACAGCCGAGCTTGATTCAAACACGGGTGAGGCTAAAATTTTGCACAAAGACGAGGACGTAACACCCCCGGGTTTTGGAAGAATTGCAGCCCAAACAGCAAAGCAAGTAATCTTGCAAAAAATCAGAGAAAAAGAAAAAGAAGCCATAATGTCCGACTACAAAGTAAGAATGGGAACTATTGTAAATGGAATGGTTCTAAGGTTCGCGGGACCCAATATTATTATCGATATTGGAAAGACAGAGGGAATAATGCCCCCCGCAGAGCAATTGCAAAACGAAAGATACCATCTTAATCAAAGAATTGTTGTATATCTTTGGCAAATCCAGGAAGGTCCAAAAGGAGAGGAAATAATCGTTTCCCGAGCCCACAACGGACTTTTGGAAGGATTATTCAGGCGTGAAGTTCCCGAAGTTGCGCAAGGGTCGGTCGAGATAAAAGCGATAATAAGAGAACCCGGAAATAGAAGTAAAGTCGCAGTTTATTCCAATCAATCCGGAATCGATCCTGTTGGAAGCTGTGTAGGGCAAAAAGGAGTCAGGGTTCAGGCAATAATCCAGGAATTCGGAGGTTTGGAAAAAATAGATATTATTCAATGGCAGGAAAATCCTCAAAGATATGTAGCAGCGGCGCTTAGCCCTGCAAAAAATTTAACCGTTGAGCTTAACGAAAAAGAAAAATTGGCAAAAGTTAAAGTTGCACCCGAGGAATTGTCCTTGGCTATAGGAAAAGACGGACAAAACGTAAGATTGGCTTCAAAACTCACAGGTTACAGAATCGAAATAGAAGAGGATAAGAGTTTGGCACAAGTTCCTATTATGCCGGTTAAAAAAGAAGAGGTCAAAGCACCGGTTGAAGAAGTAAAAGTAGCAGAGCCCGTAGTGGAAGAAGCGGAAAAGCCGGTCGAAGTAGTTGTTGAGCCTCAAAGCGGAGAACCCATGCCCGAAATTGCAAAGGAACCTGAAGTTCAGACTCAAGACGTCGCCGTTGAGGCAACAACAGATAAAGACGAAACAGACGATTTGGCAAAAGATCCAACCAAACCAGAAATAATCCCACCGGAAAACAAAGTTGTTAGCTAATATGGGAAATTTGTTTTCTAAACTATTATGGCAAAAAAGAAATTATCTGTTCGTAAAAAGGTTCCAGTAACTTCACCCACGCCTGTCAAGCAGGCGAGCTCAACCTCTTCGGAGGTTTCCGCTCCAGTTGTAACAGTATTAGGCCACGTTGACCACGGTAAAACTACTCTTTTGGACGCAATCCGAAAAACCAATATAGCAACCCGCGAACACGGGGGAATAACTCAAAAAATAGGAGCCTCACAAGTAGAAATAGTCCATGAAGGACAAAAAAGAAAAATAACTTTCATCGATACTCCCGGCCACGAGGCGTTTATGCAAATGAGAGGCAGAGGCGTTAAGGTCGCAGATATTGGGCTTTTGGTTGTTTCGTTAGTAGATGGAGTAATGCCCCAGACCAAAGAGAGCATCAAAATTCTAAAAACCGCAAATATACCCTATATTGTTGTTCTTACTAAGTCGGATGTTCCTGACAAAAATGCGGAAAAAGTTAAGGGACAACTTCTAAAAGAAGAGGTACTACTTGAAGGCCAGGGTGGAGACGTGCCTGTAATCGAGGTTTCTGCCAAAACAAACCAAAATATAAAAGAACTTTTGGATTTAATTCTTCTTGTCCAGGATATGCATCCATTGCCCGTTGGCGACAAATTTAAGGGAATTGTTATTGAGTCTAGACTCGATACAAAAGCAGGACCTAGGGCAACTGTTATTGTAAAATCCGGAAAACTGTCTTTGAGAGACGAAATTATCTCCGGAGAAGTTAACGGCCGAGTCCGAACTCTAATAAATGGTAATGCAGAACAATTAAAGGAAGCAATCACAGGTGACGGTGTTGAAGTTTTGGGATTTGAGAAAGTCCCAACTGTCGGTTCAATCGTTCATAAAAAGGGAGAAGAAGTTGAGAAAGAAGAAGACTCAAAAGCGTCTGTCGAGGCTTTCCGCAAAGGTTCGGAAGATTTGTTAAGAGTAGTTATAGTAGCCGACTCTTATGGCTCGCTTGAGGCTATTACAAATGCGGTTGAAGAAAAAATAAATATTGTTTCCAAAAAAACAGGCGAAGTAACTCCGGCGGATCTGATGTTTGCAAAGTCCACGGGTGCAATAATCTTAGGTTTTAATGCAAAGATAAGTCCGTCTCTGGAAAAAACCGCGAGAGAAGAAAAAATCCTAATTCGAAATTATCCTCTAATTTACGAAATGATAGCCGAAATAGAAGATTTTTTGGAAGGAAAAAGGTTGTCTTTGGAAGAAAAAATATTTGGCCGGGCCAAGATATTAGCTTCGTTTCCTTTTGATAAGCAAAAAGTAATAGGAATTGCGGTTTTGGAGGGGCGCGTTGCAAAGGGCGACCGGGTAAGGATAGAACGAGATGATATAAGTGTTGGAGAAGGAACGATAGCCTCTGTACGACAGGGTAAAGATCAAATTTCCAAAATCGAGGCTGGAGCGGAAGCTGGAGTTTTACTTGCTAACGACCTTGACTTTCAAGTTGGGGATATGTTAATATCCCATGGCTAATATGGATACAACTTATAGTAAGCTAAGCGAGTTCTTGGCAAACAGCAAATCAATTGGAATCGTAACGCCACTTGACCCAAATCTGGATCAGATGGCCGGAGCGTTATCTTTGTATCTTGCACTGTCTGCCGACGGACGAAATGTTTCTATAGCAACCCCAAATGAGCCTCTTGTTGAAGTCTCAACTCTTGTCGGAATAGATAAGGTAAAAACAACAATAAATGGAAGAATCGGCGACTTGGTTGTTTCTTTTCCATATAAGGAAGGAGATATCGACAAAGTCTCCTACACCTTGGACAACGATACCCTAAATATTGTCGTAAAGGCAGGAGAAAATGGCCTTTCCTTCGACGAAAAAGACGTAAAATACACCCGCCCAAAAATTGCTCCAGACTTACTTTTTATAGTCGGCGCATCTCGAATTTCGGATCTGGGCAAACTTTTTGACCCGGTTGAGCTTAAGGATACAACTGTTGTAAATATAGATAATTCTTCGGAAAACCAAGGATTTGGAGACATTGTAATGGTTTCGACCCGACTTTCTTCGGTTTCGGAACAAATTGCAAACCTTGTCTTTAATCTCGGATTTAAAATGGATTTGGACATCGCCCAAAATTTACTCTGGGGAATTGATTTTGCTACACAAAGTTTTGGTGCAAAAACATCGCCCTTGGCTTTCCAAATGGCAGGAGAACTTATGAAATTGGGAGCAGTCAGAGAGCAAAATCCAATGCTTAGAACCGCATTTACCCCCGGAACAAGACCCGCGCAGCCAGGTTCAGAACAAAACCAATATAATCCTGTAAAACAAGCAAGCGAGGCCTCCGCTCCTAGCTCGACCGAAGCACCCGACGACTGGTTGGCTCCAAAAGTCTACAAGGGTTCCACAAATTTTGAAGGATAGGTCTTACAAATCTCAAACTATCTTAAGTGTTGTAAATTTAATTTGTAACTGTTATAATCATTTGAACTTAATAAGAAAGAAAGAATAAAGAACATTCGTATGCCGCTTAGCACTTCACAGAAAAAAGACATAATTAAAGAATTCCAAACAGTAAAAGGCGATACAGGTAGTCCTGAAGTCCAGATTGCTCTTTTGACAAAAAGAATAGATAGACTTACGGAGCACCTTAAAGATCACGCACACGATGTTCATTCACGACGCGGACTTTTGTCCATGATCGCAAAAAGACGAAGGCTAGTTAATTTTTTGGAGAAGGTGGATAAGAAAAGATCCTCTGAAATCACCAAGAGAGTAGGCCTCAAAGAATAATAACAAATGGATAAAAAAGCAGAAGTTAGTGTAGATATAGCCGGTAAAACCCTCAAATTAGAAACAGGCGAACTGGCGCCGCAAGCAACGTCATCGGTTTTAGCAACCTTAGGTGAAACTGTGGTTTTAGTTACAGTTGTCGAAGGCGGTAAAACAGATTTAGACTATTTCCCTCTTTCCGTCGAATACCAGGAAAGATTATATGCAGGCGGAATAATTAAAGGCTCAAGGTGGGTAAAGCGCGAAGGCAGACCAACAGACGAGGCAGTTCTTTCCGGCAGAATTATAGACCGCTCCATTCGTCCTCTTTTTCCTAAGGCATTCAAAAACGAAGTCCAGGTTATTATTACCGTTTTGTCGGTCGATAAAGAAAACGAAGCAGATATGCTGGCATTAAACGCAGTGTCGGCGGCTCTGGCAATCTCCCGTATTCCATGGAATGGACCAATCGGCGGAATTAGAATGGGGTATAAAGACAAAAATATTTTGGTTAACCCGGGTGGAGTGGAATTGGCGGCTTCGGATTTGGATTTGGTAGTTTCTCAATCAAAAGATAAATCAGTCATGATCGAGGCAGGAGCACTTCAGGTAGAAGAAAGTGTTTTGGTCGATGCAGTAGAAAAGGCACACGTTGAAACTCAAAAAATTATAGGTGCAATAGAAGAATTGGTTAAAAAAGTCGGACAAAAAAAGCTTGAAGTCTCGGAAGACAGTTTACAGACAGAAGCAGTAAGCTTAATCGACAAAACTTACAAAAAAGAAGTAGAAGCATTAATTGAATCCCGAGTAAATAAAGAAGGTGGAGGAACAGAAACGGAAGATCTAATTAGTCAGATTTACGAAGGCAACAAAATGCAAAGTCCCGATTCGGAACTCGATAAAAAGACAATTGCAAAAGCTGTCGAGTACGTAATGTTTAAATTAATCAGAGCCGGAGTTGTTGAGAAGAAAAAA
>JGI25616J43925_10000371_pt1 | contig 15675 bp, 9 predicted proteins | sample GraSoi2013_100cm_FD_43925 | JGI IMG/M metagenome (IMG submission 43925) | reverse complement strand
ATTAATGAAGAGAAACGGTTGTAACTTTCCGTCGTTNGGACAAATGACATATCATGTCATTTGTCCAAAACGATGATACCGGCCAGGTTCACATGGGCACGTTGCAACTGCTCTTGTGCCTGCTTGGCCTGACTTCGTGTTGTACGACCCTTGACGATAGCCAGGATAGTCTGTTCTACCTGGGCGCCAATGAGTGAAGCATCAGGACCTGCTAGCACTGGGGATGAATGGAAAATAATCATGCCTGTCTTACCCTCCACCGTCTCTGCCAGGTAGTCACGCATAGATGCTATGANCCCCGGCAACCTGCTTGAGAAGAGAGCTTCTTCACTAGCNTCATCGCTACCAGCGCTCAATAGCAGGAGGTTGTTGACAAATGTTTTACGCAAACATTGCTGAAACTGTTGGGGGGTAATCACATCTGCTTGCAACAGGTCGCGTAAGCCAGCCCCTTTCTCCAGGCCAAAACGTTGCTCAAGGCCCGGTTTGCGTAAATCCGCGTCGACAAGGATAGTAGGTGTGCCGCTTTGCGCTGCTATAATCGCTACATTGGCCGCAAGCACTACCCGTGGAGAAGAGGCAGATATCATAGTGAGCAGTAGGGTGTGAGGCTTCTCCTGTGCTTTGTCCAAATTAAAACAAATGTTGGCATATATTGTACGATAAGCTTCGCTATAAGCGGAACCTATATCATAATCAGTAAGCAGTTCAAACTGCTCTTGTGAGGGTATACTCACGGACATTACTCCTCTAATTCNTTTTATAGANGCCGGATATGATCGGACATCCTTGAGAGGTGCCGCTACAATTTACCCTGATCAGCCTATATGTTGAAAGGGCTTTTAGAGACACCCCTCATAAGTGTAGAGCCTCTTCGCTATTTATATCGATCAATTTTACTATAGTAGTTGTGTTTGAAACTGTCAATGCTCTGTTTGACACAAAACTTTATGCTTTGGCCACCTTCTTACTCACCGGTCCCAGTCCTGGTGTATGGGGAACTTCTCCGACGATGGGAAGCTGGAGTAAGTTTGCGGCTTCTTCTTTAGTATAAATGCGATCATCGAGATAATCGGCAAGGAATGTCAGTGCCAGACCGACAATAAGCGCGACAAAAAGCAAGATATATAAAAGGGTCAATTTATTTACAGATGAGCCAGGCACAGTACCTGGATCATCAGCGCTGCTGATGACTTGCGCCGCCACCGCTGGCTGGACACTACTTGTGGTAGTGGTACATGCACTCTTTTGGGTAATAATATAGCCATATCCCAGGTATTGGCATAAGTGAGATGAACTGACTTCACCAACCGCATTCGCGATAGCCCACGCTCCTGCTGCCGTGTTCCAGGTTGAACTGATAGTAACCAGGTTATGCGTATGATTTGCGCTTAAGGACCCTCCTATGGCACTGGCANNNTGCCAGTCGCCCAGGTCTACGCCAGGCCCATATTTTTGGCTGATCTGGCTCATATCAGCGCCGATTTGCTGCGAGACCCGGCTATCAAACTCTTTAGATGTGAGTATTGGACCTGATGTCAGGGCATCGGCGAGATTCTCCGAGATAGTAGCGTTATCTGCGCTGCTGGTGCTTATTCCATTAGAATCTGCTCGCAAACCTACCTGGATGGTAATATCTGAGCGGTATGCCGTCAAGGCACCCTGTGTTTTCCTGAGATGATAATATTGATAACCGACGTATAAGGCGACTATCCCGACTATTAAAGCCACGATCCAGATACGTCGCCAAATAATCATCCAATAAGCTCGTAGTTCCACAAATGTTAAGCCTTTCTTGCTTTTTATATTTATCTTACCAGATTACTGGTTGGTGTTCGTAGTTCTTGCACTTTCCTGGTACTCATTTTGGCTTCAATGAATTGTTGAATGCGACGNTGGAAACGGGGCGTGTCAAATTCAAGGGCGTGGTTGCGTATGGTTTGAGGATCGAAGGCACGCTCATCGAACGTAGCAAGTACGTTTGCCATACTCTCAACTGTTTGTTGCTTAAAGAAGATGCCTGTTACACCATCAACTACAGATGCCAGCGCTCCGCCAGCCCCATAAGCAATAACGGGACGACCTGAAGCCTGGGCTTCCAGGGGGGTAATGCCAAAATCTTCTTCCCCTGGGAAGAGGAAGGCTCGGCAATGAGCATAGTAATGGAGTACCTCTGCGTCGGAGAGCCGACCCAAAAAGCGTATGGTTGGGCCTGCCATCTTTTTGAGTCGCTCTTCATCTCGTCCCCCACCTATGATGACGAGGGGCAAATGGAGTTTATTGCAAGCCTGAATTGCCAGGTCAATACGTTTATAAGGTATTAAGCGGCTGAGGATGAGAAAGTAATCTTCGGGCTGTGTGGTAGAGTCAAAACTGAAACGCTGTGCGTCAACAGGCGGCGGTATGAAGACAGCTTCACGCCTATAATACTTCTGAATGCGTTCCGCAATTACTGGTGAATTCGCAATAAAGTGGTCTACGCGCATTGAGTTCGTCTGATCCCAGATGCGCAGTCCTGTAATTAAAAATGGGAGCACGCGACGTGCCATGCCACCCAATTGCTCGCGTTCAACATATTCATCATAGTTCCAGCACCAGCGCATGGGGGTATGGCAATAACAAATGTGCATGGTTTCAGGCCGGGTAATTACACCTTTGGCAAAGGCGCTGGAACTGCTTAACACAAGGTCATAGCCACGCAAATTCAGGCTCTCCATAGCAAATGGATAAAAGGGCAGGTATGGTTGATGATGTTTGGTGACCAGCGGAAACTTTTGCATGAAAGAGGTGCGAATATCCATCTTTTGAAAAGCCGGGTCAACACGCTGCGGATCATAAATAGAGGTATAAATGGGCGCGTCAGGGAATATCTCATGAAATGCCATAAGTACGCGCTCTGCCCCACCCATTTGATTAAGGTAATCGTGAACCAACGCCACTTTCATATACTTAATAAGCTCCTAGTCTGAACACGACCGCTGGAATAGTCCGGAAGAGAATTTGGAAGTACAGGCGTAAGGACCAGTTTTCGATGTAGTAGAGATCCATCAGTACGCCTTCATCAAAGCTTAGATTACTGCGACCACGCACCTGCCACAATCCGGTCAGACCTGGCTTGATAGCTAAACGGCCCTTTTGCCACTCCTCATACTGTGCGACCTCGTCGGGAAGAGGCGGACGGGGTCCTACCAGGCTCATTTCACCCTTGAGCACATTGATAAGCTGGGGGAACTCATCCAGGCTGGTGCGCCGCAAAAGTTTCCCGGTAGCTGTAACGCGCGGGTCCTCTTTCATTTTGAAAATTGGACCTTGCGCTTCGTTTTTTGTCCACAATGCAGCCAGCATTTGATCCGCATTTTCGTACATTGAGCGGAACTTATAAAACTGAAAGGGACGTCCATTCAAGCCTATACGTTTCTGTTTGTATATAATCACTCCGGGTGAATTGATACGTACGGCCAGGGCAATGCATAACCAGAGGGGAGAGCCTACAATCATTAAGAATAACGATACGGTGATATCTACAGCGCGTGTAATCATGCGTTGGATAGTATTTAGTGAGACTTGTTTGATACCGATAAGAGGTATACCTTCTATGGCTTCCATATCAATACGCGAAAGGCTTAGCTCATAGAGGTCTGGTACAAGTTTAAAAGAGGCACCCAGGCGCTCACACAGGCGTACGCTTTTAATTGACTGCTGGTGCATATTGGATGGCAGGGCAATGATAACTTCATCTACCTGCATAGAGCGAATGACTAAACCCAGGTCTTCCAGCGTGCCGAGCATCTTGAAACGCCCAAAGTCACTTGGCGGCTCGTTCATATCATGCAAGAAACCGACGATGGAATAACCCAGGTTGGGATTCGCCGCGATGTGCTGCATAATCATCTTGCCCAGTCGTCCTGAGCCAACCACGAGCAGCCGCGTTTCACCGAGACCAAGCCGATAAAGCATGCCCATAGCCGCCGAAACAATCAAACGTCCACTCGAAAGGACGACAATGGCCATGATCCATATAAACGGCACGAGCAAGCGCGAACTTGAAGGAGGTTGAAAGACAAAGAAATACGTGACTAAGAAGGCCAGGCCGACTGTCGCGGAACTGGCAATTGTCCAGGCCTGGCGAAACCAGCTGCCAGTAAGGCGAATATTGTAAAGGCCACGAAATGCAAATATAACGACAAGTCCAACTACAACACCGATTTCAAGTCCTGTAAAGCTGCTCAGCGATGCATAGATATCTTTCGTAGGATTGTTGTTTTCGATATTGTTGCGAAAGAATGTCAGCAGGCTATTTCTAAATAAAACGTTATAGCGCATAAAGTGCGCAAGGCGGAACGAAGCATCAATTAATGTGGCATCTAAAAGGAGCATAGCAATACACTCGAAGATGCGCCATTGGTGGCGATGAGACCGCCGCCTGGAGATGGCCTTCATGATTGGCCCAGTTGCTCCCACCGTCATATCCAGGACTCCCGTCCTATCCGTATCTGGACTGATATCGGTTGTTTGTGATAATTTACTACTGTTCATCACGATTTGAGTTCTATCCTACATCCTACACTATCGAACGAACGAAATATCTTGAGTACGTCCTTGCGAGGCAGTATGTAATGTTGTGGCTCGCTCATACGCGTGAATAGTTTGCTCGACCATTCTCTGCGTTGAGAATTGTTGGGCCACGGAAGGTGCCATGTTACGACATGTTTGCCGCAATTCCTCGTCGGTCAATGCTTTATATAGTGCTCCTGCCAGCTTTTCTACATTGTGTGGATCGATACACAATGCGAGGCCAGAACCCGCTTCTGGCAAGCTGGAAATATTTGATGTGACTACCGGTACGCCACATGCCAGGGCTTCCGCGACAGGTATACCAAAACCTTCGTAGAGTGATGGATAGACAAAGGCCGCAGCGGCGCTATACCACAATGCTTGTTCGGTGTCTGCAACAAAACCGGGGAAGATCACCTCGGCTTCTAATCCTAACTGTTGTACTCGCTCGAAAATTGCATCATAGAGCCAGCCCTTGCCACCGGCTAGCACAAGTTTTTCGCGTATAGTATGAGTTTTTCGTAACTGAGCATATGCTTCAATCAGTGTAATGATATTCTTGCGCGGCTCTAACGTACCAAGGTAGAGTAAATAACCATCCACCAGGCCTTGTTTCTGACGGAATACCTGTATTTCTTCTAATGTTAGGACGTTTGAGAACCGCGAATCGATACAGGGATAAACTGTTTGTAGACGTTCTTCAGGTATGCCTATCAGCTCGATTACATCGCGCTTGGTACTATCTGATACGGTAATAATGCTCGTTGCCTGGCGGATGCTGCGTACTGTAAATGTACGATGATACAGGCGTTTAGCCCGCGTTAAGACGCTCGGAAAACGTAAGAACGCCAGGTCATGCAATGTGATTACCCCGGTGCACTGCTGTGGCAGTAAGCGCGGCAATACATTCACCGGCGAATGTAAGAGATCAATATGTTTTTGTCGTATGAGTGACGGGAGTGTTAATTGCTCCCAGGCCACTCTTGCCGCTGGATGCGACTCAGACCAGGGCGCTGGAATATAGGTAATTTGTGGATGCTGAGCTGCAAGTCGTTCTACTACATCCTGCCCATTTACAAAAACTGTATATTCGTGCTTGCCAGGGTTCTTGGCTAGCCCCGTCAGCAGATATCTTATGTAACGACTCACGCCGCCATTGCGATAATTCTGGCTGAAGGACAGCAACTGAGCATTAATACCGATATGCATTCAGACAGTCTCCTCATGGCTGTATAACGTCCTTGCGATTGGCAAGGTAACAGGCATAGGCTATTCATATTATGCTATAAACTATACCCGTGTTCTGAATTTGGGTTACTGCACGCAGTGTTTCGCAGTGGGGTGGGCTTTGTTATTAGCAAGCAGTACATGTTCTAGTATACACCCCAGCCATTCACTGGCATCATCAATGTTCCGCCTGGCTTTTGCTAGCGATATATTACATTCGGCCATGGCCTGGCTACTACGTGTTTAAACGCTGGTGTTCTCGTTTTCAGAGTACTGAGTGTCTCTAATCCTGTATCAGTATATTAGGAAGGAGATAGCTCATTAATAAATGTAAAAAGAGTTGCCTGATCTGAAGGCATCGTCTTTTTTAGCCTCATTTTGATGATTAGCCTAGTACCGCTTAGTAAATCTCTTGCGTGCTCTGTAATGAGAGAGTATACTCAGATTTATACAGGTAAAAGGTAGGGGATTACGCGCAGAATCGACAATCCATTGCGTTTTTCTCTGCATCGGTGTATTATAGCCTAAAGTTCCAGCAAGTGACTAGTGTGCATATCGCACCAATTATGACTTACTAAATACGGGAGAAAAGTGCGTTGGCTAACAACAAACAACTCCGTCTCGATGTTGCACAGCTAACAGACGTTGGTCGCAAGCGTGAACATAACGAAGATAATATGGCCTACGTTATCCCTAAAGATCAACAGGTGATGGCGAAGAAAGGCGCGTTGTTCATTGTGGCCGATGGTATGGGGGGTCATGCAGCGGGAGAGGTGGCAAGTGAAATTGCTGTAGATACTGTTAGCTACGTGTATTACCAGGATGAAAGTGATGATGTGTCTGTCTCACTTCTGCATGCTATTAAACGCGCGAATGCGCTGATTCATCAGCGGGCCGCTGAAAATATGCTGCGTAGTGGGATGGGAACAACCTGTGTGGCGGCTGTATTGCGTGGCAATATGGCTTATATCGCCAATGTGGGCGATAGCCGTGCGTATCTTGTGCGTAATGGTCAGGTCAAGCAGGTGTCACAGGACCATTCCTGGGTGGCTGAGCAGGTCCGCGCTGGTTTATTAACCGAGGATCAGGCACGTACTCATGCCCAACGCAACGTTATTACTCGTTCTCTAGGCACACAAGCTGATGTCGAGATAGATGTCTTTCATGAACCGTTGGAAGAAAAAGACTCGCTAGTGTTGTGTAGCGACGGCCTTTCAGGCCTTGTGAGCGATGATGAGATACGGAGAATTGTCGATCAATCGGCACCGCAGGAGAGCGTCTATCATCTGGTAGAAAGCGCAAATGCAAATGGTGGCCCTGATAACATTACTGCCATCGTCGTATCAGTTCTGGAGGTTGGCTTAGAACCACCGAGTGTGAGGCATCCGGCTTTTGTCGGGGGGCGTGAAAGCGGTGAAAATACGGCTGTGCTGGGGTTGCCTCCTACGACATCTGGCGCTCTGGTGCCTGGCATGTATAGCGATAATCGTGTCCCTTCTAGCCCTTCACACTATTCTAGTGGTCCTCTCCCTTTCTCGGAAAGTATAACTGCACCACAACCTATTTCAAAGGCTGCTCCTAGTAAACGCGGCCGTTTATTTTATACAACCCTGGTATTACTCCTGCTCATGCTCGTTGTTTTGGCAACTGGTGGAACATATTTCTATTTACATAATACTATAGGGGCAAACGCTGACCAAAGCATCAGTCAGTCGCAGGCTTTAATTAGGCGGGCCAAGAGCGAAGTGGCTACCAACCCTGCCCTGGCCTTAAGCCATTTGGCGGCTGCTCAGAGTAATTTACGTGGTTTGCAACAAAATGGCTCATTGACCGCTAATCAACGTCAGCAAGTTCATAATCTTCTGCAAGGTGATGTTACAACAACCACGCAGGCTGCAATCGCAAGCTATAATGGACGTTCATCGATTACTTCATTACCCTGTACGGATACACCACCGGTGGCTCGACTGAATGTGGGTACAACGGATACGCAGACCAAAGCTACCACTATCGTGCAAGTGCCAGGGAAAAATAGTATATTGTACACCCTGGGAGTAGAGAATAAACTGTACCGGGTTGAGAACAATAGCTTGATCCCTGTAAGCTTACCCGCGTCTCTGAAATCTGCGAAAGTTGTAGATATCACCGGCAATGGCACGCAATTAGTGCTGCTCGTTGCCCAATCAAGTAGCTCTGGTGTAACGACCTATAGCCTGGTTCTCTTGACTCCTGAGCTGAATACGAAGGTAGATACCATTCCTATTACGTCTCCTTTTATCAAATCTGGTCTGGCTCCGACTTTGATCAGCGCGGTGTCGCCTGATATCTACGTCTTGCTGGCCTCCAATTCGACGCAGAACTCGACCACGGCAATCCTGGACTACACTCCACCGGCGAAGGGTGCACGTGCGCCCACNCCTCTGGTTTTAGGACTGCAGGGAACGCTCTCTTTCTCTCAGATTGTTGAAAGTATGGCAGCCTTTCCGAATCACCAACTGTTCTTTTTGAGTGCAGCTGGTCTGGTACAGAGCGTTACCCTGACAAATGCTAGCAATCAGGAGGCAACCAACGTCCTGCTACAGAAAGAGATTGCGCAGCCGCTGCCGGTCAGTGCAAAAGATTTCACCTCGACAACCCCTGTACCAACGGTAACCCCCGGAGGGACCAATGCGCTGTCTATTCCTGGGACGACGCTATCAGACGCGCTGGCTGTAGGGATGGTGAACAATGTGTCACACCTCTATATAATGGATGTGGGTCTGCATCGTGTACTCGACTTAGTCGTTGCTGACAATGCGGCTGGAACATCGACTCCAACCACTGGAGCAACGCCCCCATCTACTTCGACGACCACGGTTGGCGGTGGAGTGACTGGCTCTGTCATGCTGCTCCTGGCAAGGCAGTATACCTCATCTACCCTGTTTGCCCAGGTGAAGAGTATAGCGTTTGATGCTCAAAGTGTACAGGTCGATGTCGTCACGCAAAATGCGTCTCAAATGAATTTAATTTCTTTCAGCGCCAGTTCACAAATTGGCTGTGCATAATAGTGAAGTACCTTTCCATCAAATAGGTGGGATTTTTCCCATCTATTTTTGGTGTCATTTCTAAGGAGCAAGTAAAATCGTGGCTTTCAAAGCACATTATCGTACACATACATGTGGCGATCTAAATACAGATGCTATTGGTCAGCAGGTAACTCTGGCTGGCTGGGTCAATCGGCGGCGAGATCATGGTGGTTTAGTCTTCCTGGATATCCGTGATCGCTATGGTATAACACAGGTTATTTGTGACCCTGAACGTTCTCCAGAGGCCCATCGCGTTGCTTCGGAACTACGTTCAGAGTATGTAGTACAGGTGACCGGGAAGGTTGTACCACGCCTGGCTGGTACTGAGAATCCCAATTTGAGTACCGGGGCGATAGAGGTCTCTGCTGAGCGCATTGAGATCTTGAACCCTGCGCGAACCACGCCCTTCCCAATTATGGACAATATCTCAGTTGATGAAGCACTACGCCTCAAGTATCGCTACCTGGATCTGCGCCGTCCAACCATGCGCGAAAACATGGTATTACGCCATCGCGTGGTGAAGACTATGCGCGATTACCTGGATGAACGTGGTTTCCTGGAGATCGAGACCCCTATTCTCATGAAGAGCACGCCGGAAGGTGCGCGTGACTACCTGGTACCCAGTCGTCTTTATGCAGGCGAATTCTATGCTCTACCGCAATCACCCCAACAGTTGAAGCAATTGTTGATGGTGGCCGGCTTAGATCGGTACTTCCAGATTGCGCGTTGTTTCCGCGATGAAGATCAGCGTTCAGATCGTCAACCAGAGTTTACGCAGCTTGATGTGGAGATGGCGTTTGTGGCTGAGGAAGATGTAATGAACTTGATCGAAGGATTGTTAATCTATCTGATTGAGAAAACGACGCAGAAACACATCAAGGAACGACCTTTCCCGCGCCTTAGCTATGCGGAAGCGATGGATCGCTACGGTACAGATCACCCCGACCTGCGCTTTGACTTACCCCTTGTAGAGATATCGGACCTGGCTCGGGCAGGGACTTTTGGCGTTTTCCAGCATGCCCTGGCGGCTGATGGTTTGGTCAAAGGTATCCGCGTGCCTGGTGCATCTAATTATACGCGCAAGGAGATCGAGGAACTTACTGAATTCGCTCGTATGCTGGGGGCGAAAGGACTTGTAACCCTGGCTATTGCTGCCACAGGTGAGGTGAAATCTCCCTTGATCAAGTTTATGACGGGTGAGGAGGTGCAGGCGATTATTGAGCGCCTGCAAGGCCAGCCCGGCGATCTGTTGCTCTTTGTTGCTGATAGCGCCAAGATATGCAACGATGTTTTGTTTAGACTGCGTGTGAAGCTGGCTGAGCGCTTGCAACTCATTGATCCTGATGAACTGGCATTGTGCTGGGTGGTTGATTTCCCTCTGCTGCATTTTGATGAAGAAGGTCAGAGATATGAAGCTGAGCACAATCCGTTCTCCGGTATGGACGAGGCGCATATTGAGCGCCTTGATACAGACCCCTTGCATATTCGTGCGAAGCAGTACGATATCATTTGCAATGGCTATGAGATTGGCGGCGGTAGTGTTCGTATTAATGTAGCTGAGATCCAGCGTAAAGTCTTTGCGTTGATGAAGATGGATGATGAGCAGATCAAGGAGCAGTTTGGGCATATGCTGGAGGCCTTTGAGTACGGCGCACCTCCCCACGGAGGTATAGCGCTTGGTGTGGACCGCCTCGTCATGTTGTTAGCGAATGAAGATAGTATTCGTGAGGTCATTGCCTTCCCTAAGACACAGAGCGCCCTGGATTTATTGATGGGAGCCCCCTCTCCGGTTGATGATAAACAACTGCAGGAACTCCACTTGCGCCTTAGAACAGAGGAAAAACGCTAAGTTCGTCTCACTCAGGATTTGACAAGAGACCCTCATCAATAAAGGTGGCGCATGTGACACCTTTATTGATGAGGGTCTCTTGTCAAGATATATTTACCTCTAGATTTGGATAGACCAGTATACTGGACTTAGAGGTTCTCTCAAAAACATATTCGTTTTGAGGTTTGAGGTTTGAAGTTAGGTTGGGAGGATGAAGGAGAAGACAATGACATCAATAAATCAAGTAAATTCAGTACGCAATGCACCTGTATCTACTGGTTCAGCAACTTCGTTAAGTGTTCTAAATCGCCAGGCGAGTATTGGAAGCACAACAGTTAGCACGGCACCAAAATTCGCGCCAACACTAACTGAGGATGACGCAGTTGGTCAGGCTCGTTTGCTGAAAGCGCTAGCTGATCCAACACGCTTGCGTATACTCAGCTTGTTGAGCAGGCATGAGGGGGAAGTGTGTGTCTTTGAGATTGTAGAGAGCTTTACACTCGAGCAGCCGACAATTTCTCACCACTTGCGTATTTTGCGTGATGCTGGACTGGTAGACTGCCGCAAGAAGGGTCTGTGGGCATACTACTATGTTCGCCGTGAAGCCCTGTCTCGTGCAGGCGAGGTCATCAATGGCCTCGCGTAGCGCATACTGAAAGTGATTTATTTATAGGTGTTGCTGTAACTCATCATGGGGAGGGCGAGAGAGTTATAGAAAGCAACCCACTATCGGACAGAAATATGTCCTTGATAGTGGGTATTTTTTTGTTGTGCGACTTGCAGCCGATGAACGTTTTTTTGTGCGGTGCAACAGTATGTTTGGTAATATCATTGACACGCAAGTTATAGAGTTCGTATACTCCAGAATAGGCAATGTATATGCTGCTATTTTTAGATCCTGCAATTTGATATACCATAATCATATTGAAATTTGAAATGGCGGATAAGTTTGCCTTGAGTGGGAGAACAACGCATGTTTGCTCGAAAAATACATATTCGTATTTCTGTACTTATCGCTCTGCTGCTGCTAGTCAGCACTATTTTTATACTCTGGCAATTCTCTTCCTCCGGTGATGGGCCGACTTCCTGTACAGCAGCAGCAGCCTCTGCAGGCAGCAATAGCTCCCAACCACCGCTCTATCTCGGCCTGGATGCGTATCGCAATTTGGATAAACTCTCTTATCTTGAATTAGGTGACCGGGTAAGTGGGCAGTCTACGGCTGATCCTGGCGGCAGCAATTTTGATAGTTCTCACAATTTACGTGTGCTGCCAGGCGGTAAGTATGTGCTGTTTGACCAGCTTGGCCCGGCTATGGTCACTTTTATGCGCATGCAGGAGAACTATGGCGGACCATGGAAGCTCACCCTGGATGGTAATGCAGGGACGACAATAGGCCCAGGTGATCTGGGACAGATGCATCCTACGAATATGCCCGCTCAGGCTTTCCCCTATCCCCTTTCGCTTAATCAACAGGAGAGCCAGGGCAGTAGTATTATTGCTTCAGCCATTCCTTTCCAGAAGAGCATGCAATGGACATCGAGCCGACAAAACGGCAACTTCTATGCACTCTATCGTAAGCTGCCCTATGGGACGCCGCTGTCCACGTGGGACGGCTCCGCACCTGCCAGTGACGTGGTGAATCTGTTACGCTGTGCCGGTAGTGATATTGCGCCCGGCAGCGGCGTGGCCAGGCAAAGTGGGAGTGTGAACCTGGTTGGGGGAAGTGAAACACCGGTAACAACGTTATCAGGCCCAGGTCAGATACGCGCGCTCTCATTTCATGTGCCCCTGGGAGAGCAAGTACGCTTTGGCAATACGCGTTTGCGTATTTATTGGGATGGAGCGAGTGAACCCGCTGTTGATGCGCCTATTAAATTTCTCGTAGGTGATGGCGCTGGTGTCTATCAACCAGCTGGACGTCCGTTAGTGCAGGGCTTGCTGGCTGGTGCTAAGGGAGATGGCAAAACAGGGCTCGACTATAATCTCTACTGGCCCATGCCATTTGCTAGTAGTGCTCGCCTGGTACTATCTTCCGACAACACTCTGAAAGACATTACCTGGAGTGTACGCTATGAACCGTTTTCTGACCCTCGTAACTGGTGGGGAACGTTTCACGCCACCTATAAAAGTATACCGCAGCCTGTTCCAGGACAGGATATGACATTCCTGGATGTCAAGGGGAGTGGCAAATTAGTTGGTACGGTAATCAACTTTACAAAACCCGGCCCCACTCTTGAAGGTGATCCACATATCTACCTGGATGATAATCAGACAGCCCAGGTGTCGGTGACAGGCACGGAAGAATGGGGCCTGGGGGGAAATTATTGGAATGGTGGTAACCAGACGAGTCTAGCGCTGGGAGGCCTGCCAAGCAGCGTCAATAATCCTCCTGGCGCAAATCACGATGGGGCAGCGCTCTATCGCTTCCTTGTGGCTGACAGCATTCCATTTAATCGTCACCTGATTGTACGTTGGGAGCATGGGGGTGTTGACCAGAGCACTCTGCCCTACCGCTCAGTAGTTATGTGGTATGGAACCCCTGCACAGACGGCTAAACTTAGTGATACAGTGTCGCCTGCGTCCGATAACAGCCGCTTGAGTCATGCTTATCAGGCGCCGGGTGAGCAAATGTATCAACTCAGTGCAGCGTATGAATACCTGGTACATAATCCACTGATTACCATGGACGGCAGCTCTACGAGCACAGATGCGAGTTTTACTATGGCGCTTGATCCCACCAATGTGGGCGCTTTTCTGCGACGTACCTTCGATTACTGCATACCTAACCAGCGAGCCAATATCTATGTCGATGGACATTTCGCTGGTACCTGGTATAGCGCGGGCAGTTCGAATAGCATTGATATTGATGGTCAACGGCGCTGCTGGCGCGACGAGGAATTTCCTCTACCATCTACACTTACGCAGGGTAAGGCATCGGTCAGCATACGGGTACAATTTGTGCCAACGAGCGATCCACAAAATAGCGCATGGACAGCATTTCGCTACCAGGTGTATAGCTTTGTGCTGCCGTCCTCCTCTCCCTCGGCAAGCGCTCCTGGCAATTTCCTGATAGGTCACGCGCCATCGTCACAGGCTATAGCCCTGGAAATGGTTTTTATAGGCGGACTTGTGCCCGTAACCTTGCGACAAAGACGTTCGAATATGGTGTGTTGTCAAACGCGCTATATTTTGATACATTGTTATGTGGCGTACTCCACAAGAGCCAGGAGTACATAACGTTGCAAGAACGTCTGTGTTCGTAGAGGAGGAACAAATACTTTTATGACGGTAGACACACATAAAGAAACACTGGGGTTTCAAGCTGAAGTCCGGCAGTTGCTTGACTTGATGATTCACTCGCTGTATAGCAACAAGGAGATATTTCTCCGTGAATTGATCTCGAACGCATCGGATGCCGTTGACAGGCTGCGTTTTGCAGCCCTCTCGGATGAAAAGCTTTACGAGAATGATACTGATTTTAAGATCCGCGTGTCTTATGATAAGGAAGCCCGGACGATCACAGTGATCGATAATGGTATTGGTATGACGCGCGCGGAAGTAGTGGAGAACATCGGCACTATAGCCAAGTCGGGAACCCAGGAATTCTTCCAGTCGTTGACAGGTGACCAGCAAAAAGATGCCAGCCTGATCGGTCAGTTTGGTGTAGGTTTCTACTCGGCCTTTGTGGTTGCCGAGAAGGTGACGCTGATAACACGCCAGGCGGGATTGTCACAAGCAGATGGTGTGCGCTGGGAATCGGATGGGCAGGGCTCGTACAGTATCGAAACTGTGGATAAGCCTGGCCGGGGGACAGAGGTTGTTTTGCACCTGCGCGAGGATGAAGATGATCTGCTCAGCGGCTATCGTTTGCGCTCAATCATTCGCAAGTACTCCGATCACATCACGCTGCCGATCGTGATGANGGTAGAGCAGGAAGACAAGGATGAAGATGAGGTGGTCAACAAGGCTTCTGCTTTGTGGACCCGTCCCAAGAGCGAGATCAGCGAAGAAGAATACAACCAGTTTTATAAAGACATCGGCCATGACTTTAGCGACCCCCTGGCCTACGTACATAGTCGTATGGAGGGCACATATGAGTATATTTTATTGCTCTATATTCCCGCTCGAGCTCCATTTGATCTGTGGACGCGTGAGCATCATCACGGGGTCAAACTCTATGTACGCCGCGTCTTTATCATGGATGATGCTGAGAAACTGATGCCGCGCTACTTGCGCTTTGTGCGCGGTATCGTCGATTCAAGCGATCTGCCTTTAAATGTTTCACGTGAACTCTTACAGCAGAACCGCTTGATCGATACAATCCGTAACAATGCGGTCAAGAAGGTCCTCGGTTTATTAGGAGACCTCGCAGAAAACAACAAGGAAAAGTATGCGACGTTCTGGCAGGAGTTCGGTCGTGTGCTGAAAGAAGGCATCTTAGAAGACCATGCCAATCGTGAGACAATCGCGAAACTGCTGCGTTTTGCGACCACTACCTCTGATGGTCAAACTCAGGATGTCTCGTTGGAGGATTATGTTGGCCGTATGAAACAGGGCCAGGATAAGATTTACTATATCGTAGCTGATAGTTTCGAGGCTGCTAAAGATAGTCCTCTCCTGGAGATCTTCAAAAAGAAGGGCATCGAGGTTCTGCTGCTATCCGATCCTGTAGATCACCTGGCGGGGCCTGAACTTTCCGAGTTCAAGGGCTTCCAGTTGCAATCCGTCTCGAAGGGCGAGGTTGACCTGACGAAACTAGAAGATGAGCAGGAGAAAGAGGAGTATCAGAAGACGGCTGATGAGGCGAAAGATTTGCTCGAGCGAATCAAAGGCGTTTTGAACGATAAGGTCAAAGATGTACGAGCCACAAATCGCTTGACAAGTTCGCCCTCCTGCCTGGTTGTCGATGAATACGGCATCGACCCGAGCTTAAGGCGTCTGCTGCAATCGGCGGGACAGACAATCCCTAATGACAAGCCGATCCTGGAGATTAATCCTCA
>JGI25616J43925_10000369_pt1 | contig 15691 bp, 13 predicted proteins | sample GraSoi2013_100cm_FD_43925 | JGI IMG/M metagenome (IMG submission 43925) | reverse complement strand
GCGCACCAGCTCCGCGTGCGTGCCGGCGGCGATCACGCGGCCCTGGTCCATGACGACGATGCGGTCGGCGTTCTTCACCGTGGCGAGGCGGTGCGCGACGANNAGCGTGGTGCGGCCCCGCATCAGGTGNTCGAGCGCCTTCTGCACGTAGCTTTCGCTTTCGGCGTCGAGCGAGCTCGTCGCCTCGTCCAAGAGCAGCACCGCGCGGTCGGCGAGCAGCGCCCGCGCGATCGAGAGCCTCTGGCGCTGGCCGCCCGAAAGGCGCACCCCGCGCTCTCCAAGGAATGAATTCATGCCTTCGGGTAAGCGCTCGATGAATTCGGTCGCGTAAGCGGCCTCACAAGCGGCGCGCACCTCGGCGTCGCTCGCCTGCGGCCGCCCGTAGCGCACGTTCTCGGCGACGCTCGCGGCGAAGATCACCGGGTCCTGCGGCACCAGCGCGATGCGCCTGCGCACCGCCTTGGGGTCCGCTTTTTCGAGCTCTACGCCGTCCAGCGTGATCGCGCCGGCATCGGGATCGTAATAGCGCAACAGCAGCTGGAACACCGTGGATTTGCCGGCGCCCGAAGGCCCCACCAGCGCGACTTTCTCGCCGCGCGAAACGGAAATGGAAAAATCCGAGAGCGCGGCGGTGTCCGGCCGCGATGGATAGTGGAAGCTCACGCGTTCGAAGCGCACTTCTCCGCGCGCGGGCTCCGGCAGTGTCCGGGGATTTTCCGGAGCGCGGATCGAAGGCTCGGTGGCGAGCAATTCCATCAGGCGCTCGGTCGCGCCCGCGGCGCGCTGCAAGTCGCCTATGACTTCCGACACCGCGCCCACCGCCCCTGCGACCAGCACCGCGTAGAACACGAACGCCGACAACTCGCCCGCGCTGATACGCCCGGCGAGCACGTCGTGCCCGCCGATCCAGAGGATCACGCCCACCGCGCCGAAGGCGAGCAACATCACGAGCGCGACCAAGAGCGCCCGCTGGCCGATGCGCCTCACCGCCGTGCCGAATGCCTGCTCCACGCGCTCGCCGAAATGCTCGCGGTCTTTGTCCTCGTGGCCGTAGGACTGGACCGTGCGGATCTCGTGCAAGGCCTCGTCGATATAGGAGCTGACGTCGGCGATCCGGTCCTGGCTGGCGCGCGAGAGCTTGCGCACGCGCCGGCCGAACAGCAGGATCGGCGCAACCACGAGCGGCACCCCGAGCACCACCAGCGCGGTGAGCTTCGGACTGGTGATCACCAGCATCACCAATGCGCCGAGCATGATCAGGATGTTCCTCAACGCGACCGAAACCGAGGAGCCGATCACGACTTCCAGCAGCGCGGTGTCGTTGGTGAGGCGCGATATCGCTTCGCCCGTGCGCATGGTCTCGAAAAATCCGGGGGATTGCTCCAGCAGATGCCCGAACGCCGCGCGGCGGATGTCGGCCGAGACGCGCTCGCCGATCCACGACACGGAGTAGAAGCGCGTGTAGGTGGCCAGCGCGAGCACGCAGACGATGGCGAGCAGCGCGAAGAGCGCTGTGTCCAGGGACGCCGCGTCGTTCCCGGAAAATCCCGCGTCGATGACGCGCTTCAAGCCCTGCCCGAGCACCAGCACGCAACCCGCGGCGACCACCAGCGCGACGCCCGCGACCGCCATGCGCCCGCGGTACGGCCAGAGAAACCGCAGCACCCGCGCGAGCTGGCGGATATCGCGGTTGGGCGGACGCTCGGGGATGTTGTCTATGAGCCGCGCCAAACGATGTTCCTCAACTCAAGCGCTCTTCCAGCGCCACGATCCAGTGCCTCACCGGGCGCTCGGTGCCGCTTTGCAGGTGCGCGAGGCAGCCGATGTTGGCGGTGAGGATCTCGTCGGGTGCGCCGGAGGCGAGGGCCGAAAGCTTGTTCCGTTTCAGTTGCACGGACAGCTCGGGCTGCAGGATCGAATAGGTGCCTGCGGAACCGCAGCACAGGTGCGAGTCGGGAACCGGCGTCAGCTCGAATCCTGCGCGAGCGAGCACGCGCTCGGCCACGCCTTTNATGTTCTGCCCGTGCTGCAGCGTGCAGGGCGGATGAAATGCGATTCGCCCACCCTTTTTCAAGGGCAACGGTTCGANGCGAGCGTACTCCGCATCGATCACCTCGCCGATGTCGCGCGTNATCGCGCTGATTTTCTCGGCTTTCGCGGCGTAAGCCGGATCGTGCCGGAGGAGGTGTGCGTACTCCTTCACCACGACGCCGCAGCCGCTCGCGGTCATGACGACGGCCTCGGCACCGCCGCGTTCGATCATCGGCCACCAACGGTCGATCATCGCGCGCATGTCGGCGAGACCCTCTTCCTGGTAGCCGATATGGAAGCGCAGCGCGCCGCAGCAGCCGGCGCCTTTCGCTTCGACGAGCGAAATGCCGATGCGGTCGAGTACCCGCGCAGCCGCCGCATTGATGCCGGGCGCGAGCGAAGGCTGCACGCAGCCTGCCAGCGCGAGCATTTTCCGGGCGTGGCGCGGCGCGGGCCAGGCGCCGGCCCTCGCCGCCGAAGCCGGGATTGTTTCCGCGAGCCGGGCCGGAAGGAACGGTCGCGCGAGCCTGCCGAGTTCGAGGAGCAGCGCAAACAGCCAACCGCGCGGCACGATCTCGGCGAGGGCGCGGCGCTTGAGGTTTTCCCACGCGGGACGCACGGTTTTCTCCTCGACCAGCTTGCGCCCGATGTCGAGGAGCCGCCCGTACTGCACCCCCGACGGACAGGTCGTCTCGCAGGCGCGGCAGGTGAGGCAACGGTCTAGGTGCAGGCGCGTCCTGTCGGTGATCTCCTGCCCTTCGAGCGCCTGCTTCATGAGGTAGATGCGCCCGCGCGGCCCGTCGTTCTCGTCCCCGAGGAGGAGGTAGGTCGGGCAGGTCGCGGTGCAGAAGCCGCAGTGCACGCACTTCCGGAGGATGGCGTCCGCCTCGCGCCCTTCGGGCGTGTCCCTGATGAAATCGGCGAGCGCGGTCTGCATCAGCGAATTTCCGTCATAGGTCCGGGTACATCCGCCCGCGGTTGAAGATGCCGTGCGGATCGAACTCGCGCTTGAGCTCTCTATGGATCTTCATGAGCACCGGCGAAAGCGGCTGAAACACGCCGACCGACTTGTCGCCGCCGCGAAAGAGCGTGGCGTGGCCGCCCGCGCGCTTCGCCGCTTCGCGGACGGTGCGAGCGTCGGCCTGCGAGCAAAGCCAGCGCAGCGCTCCGCCCCACTCGATGAGCGGCTCGCCGGGAAGCTTGAGCGGCGGCGCAGCCGACGGAACCGAGATGCGCCACAGCGGCGCGTCGTTCCTGAAAAACGGATCGGTCTGTTCGCGAATCCCCGTCCAGAAGCGCTCGCCCTGCGCAGGGTCGACGAGTTCGCCGCCGATTTTTTCCCGCGCGGCGGCCACCGCGGCATTCGCGCCCGAGAGGCGCACGCGAAGCTCGCCCCCGGTCCAGGCGCTCGCGCTGATCGGCAGGGGCCTGCCGCCCCACCTGTTGAGCGCTTCGATCGCCTTGTCCTCCGGCAGCTCGAGCTTGAGCGTCGTCTCCGCCATGGGCACGGGCAGCGCCTTGAGCGACGCTTCCAGTATGATCGCCAGCGTGCCGAACGACCCCGCCATCAGGCGCGAAACGTCGTAGCCGGCGACGTTCTTCATCACCTGCCCGCCGAAGGAAAGCACCTCGCCGCGCCCATCCATGATTTTCACGCCCAGCACGAAATCGCGCAGCGCACCCGCCGCCTGGCGGCGCGGCCCCGAAAGCCCCGCCGCCACCATCCCGCCCAGCGTGGCGTCCCCGCCGAAATGCGGCGGCTCGAAGGCGAGCATCTGGCCACGTTCGCGCATCGCCGCCTCGATTTCCGCGAGCCCCGTGCCGCAACGCGCGGTAATCACGAGCTCCGAGGGCTCGTAGGCGACGATGCCGATGTGGCCGCGGGTATCGAGCGTCTCCCCATCGAGCGCCTGGCCGTAAAAATCCTTGGTGCCGCCGCCGCGCAGCCGCAGCGCGCGCTTCGAGCGGCCCGCCGCGCGTACCGTCTCGGACAGCTTCTCGAGCACCGAATCCATTCTGTCGGACAGTATCACCGGAGTCTCAATCGAAGGAAATCCCGACGATGGCCTTGACGGTCCAGTTGTCCGTGGCAGGGGTCATGCCGTGGCCGACGCCGAAATTGAGCGACCAGGACTTGCGCTCGATTTCCATCACCGCATAGAGCGTTCGGTTCTGCGCCTCGCGCGGCAGCCGGTTCGCGAGCGTGCCGATATCGTCGTAGTACTCGGCGCCAAGGGCGAGTCCTTGCGCGACGTCGTGCACCGCCTTCCAGGCGAGAGTGACCTCGGGACTGCCGCGAAATCCGGGTGAGAGCCCCCACTCGAATATGGGATTCACCCCGATCAGCCAGTCGGGGCCGCGGTAGCCGCCGATGACGCGCACCTCGTCGTTCCAGCGGGAGTCGGAGAAGGCCTTGGTGAGGTCGGAGAGCTCGTTGTTGATCCCGAAGTACCAGCCGCCCTCGCCCTTCGCGCCGTGCACCGGCAGCCATTTCGTGCGCAGCTTCGCTCCACCCAGATGAGTGTGCCAGTCGGAATCGGTGGTGGTCGGGAGATACAGGCCCCAGTCGAGATCGTGGCCGAGGCCCCATGAGAATTCCGGCGTGATCCGGACCCCGTGGTAAGGGGGAACGTCGCCCGGATAGTCGGGTGCCCTTCTTCCGCTCGGCGTGGTATTGACGTGGAGCTCCAGACCGCTCTCGCCCCGGTAGTCGAGATCGTCGGTATAGACCTGGATCTCGTCCACGATCGCGAGCGCACCGGTTGCAGGATAAAGGCAAGCGCCGAGTAGGAGGAGAAAATGCGTACGGACTCGCACCCTCCCGCCAAAGCCCACGTCTAGAATCTCGGCAGCTCGGGATGCGGCAGCTGCCCGCCGCGAACGCGCATGCGGCCAAACTCGGCGCAGCGGTGCAGGGTCGGGATGTTCTTACCGGGATTGAGCAGGCCCTCGGGATCGAAGGCGCGCTTCACGCCCTGGAAGCGCTCGATCTCCGCAGTCGCGAACTGGACGCACATCTGATTGATCTTCTCCACGCCCACACCGTGCTCGCCGGTGATGGTGCCGCCGACCTCGATGCACTTCTCCAGCACTTCGCCCGCGAAGCGCTCGGTGCGACCGAGCTGGTCCGGATCGTTCGCGTCGAAAAGAATCAGCGGGTGCAGGTTGCCGTCGCCGGCATGGAACACGTTGGGACAGCGCAAGTTGTACTTCTTCTCCATCGCAGCGATGAATTTCAGGATCTCGCCCAATTTCTTTCGCGGGATGGTGCCGTCCATGCAGTAGTAGTCGGGCGAAATCCGGCCCACCGCCGGGAAAGCGGCCTTGCGCCCGGCCCAGAATTTCTGGCGCTCCGCCTCGGAGCTCGAGACGCGGATGGCGGTCGCGCCCGAGCGCCGCAGCACTTCGGTCATGCCGGCGATGCCCTCCTCCACTTCCTCAGGCGTACCGTCCGCCTCGCACAGGAGGAGCGCCGCGGCCTCCAGATCATAGCCGGCGTGCACGAACTCCTCCACCGCGCGCGCCGCGGGCCGGTCCATCATCTCCAGGCCCGAAGGCACGACGCCCGCCGCGATGACATCGGCCACGGCGTTGCCCGCCTTCTCCACGTCGTCGAACGACGCAAGGATGACGCGGGCCGCTTCGGGCTTGGGCAGGAGTTTCACCGTGATCTCGGTGGCGACGGCGAGCATGCCTTCCGAGCCGATCATCAGCGCAAGAAGATCGAGCCCGGGCGTGTCGAGCGCCTCGCTGCCGAATTCGATTATTTCGCCTTCGACCGTGACCGCGCGCACCCGCAGCACGTTGTGCAGCGTGAGACCGTATTTCAGGCAGTGCACGCCCCCCGAATTCTCGGCGACGTTGCCGCCGATCGAGCAGGCGATCTGCGAGGAAGGATCCGGCGCGTAGAAAAGGCCGTAGGGCACGGCCGCCTCCGAGATCGCGAGATTGGTGACGCCGGGCTGCACGCGCGCCGTGCGCGCCACCGGGTCGAGCGTAAGGATGCGCCGCATTTTCGCGAGCGACAGCAGCACGCCGTCCCCCATGGGGAGCGCCCCGCCGGAGAGGCCGGTGCCTGCACCGCGCGCGACAACAGGCACCTTCAGCTCGTGGCAGATGCGCAGCACCTCCCGCACCTCTCCCTCGCTCGAAGGCAGCGCGACCACCATCGGCAGCTGACGATAGGCCGAGAGGCCGTCGCATTCGTAGGAGCGCGTATCCTCTTCCGCGTGCAGCACGGCACCCGCGGGCAGCAATTGTTTCAGGCGCCCGGCGACCTCCGCCTGGCGGATGAAGTTGATGCCCGTAACCGCGATGTTCACGTACCTGTCTCCTGCACTCCGCGCAGCTTACAAGTATTTCCTCACCCACGCCAAGCCGTCTGCGGTCTTTCCCGCGGGTACGTATTCCGCGCCGATCCAGCCCTTGTAGCCGAGCCGGTCGATGAGATCGAACAGAGGAGGAAAATCGATCTCTCCGGTTCCGGGCTCGTGCCGATCGGGAACATCGGCGATCTGCATATGCCCTATTCGACCGAGGTTCGCTTCGATAGTCTTGGCGAGATCGTCTCCCATGATCCGCATGTGGAAGAGGTCGTACTGCAATTCGAGATTCGCGGCGCCCGTGTCGTTCATGATCGCGAGCGCTTGGGCCGATTTATTCAGGTAGAAACCGGGAATCGTCCGCGTGTTGATGGGCTCGATAAGGGGCGTCATGCCGTGGCGCGCCAGCTCCCCCGCTGCGTAGCGCAGGTTCGCGACGTAAGTTTCGCGCAGCTTGGCTTCATCAACGTCCGGCGGTGCGACACCGGCGAGGCAATTCATCTGCTTGCAGCCGAGCGCTGTGGCGTACTCGATTGCCTTCGCGACGCCTTCGCGGAATTCCGCGACGCGAGAAGGCAGGCAGGCGATGCCGCGGTCGCCTTGCTCGGGATCGCCCGCGGGAAAGTTGATGAGCACGACTTCGACGCCGGCGTGCTGCGCGATCTGCGCGAGCCGATTCCTCTCCCAAGGGTAGGGAAACTGGATCTCGACCGCCTTGAAGCCCGCCTGCGCCGCTGCCTCGAAGCGCTCGGGAAACTCGAGCTCCTTGAACAGCATGCTGATGTTGGCGCTGAAGCGGGGCATCGGCCAAGGCCTTCGCAAGGTGACAAGGGACGACTACTTGCGACCTGCCCAATAACCAGGGCGCCGCCGATGATGGGCTACCGCGATGACTCGAAGGTCGTCGGACGTAACTTGATAGATGACGCTGTAAGGGAATCGGCGGAGGAAGTACCTACGTCGGTTACCTCGGAAGATCATCCCCAGCGTGGGATTGGCCAGAATTACGTTGACTGTTCGCTCGAACTCAGCGACGAACGCAAGCCCAAGCTCGACGTTTGCGCTCTCGGTGTAGAAGGCAGCCGCGTCATGCAGTTCGCCAAGCGCAGGCGGAACGATGACCAGTTTCACTTCAATGCTGCACGGACTCGGGCAAGGGCCTCTGCTATGGGTATAACCTGAACCGATCCGCTCTCGACATCTGCGATTCGACGCTCGACCTCGGCCGCCCAGGCCTCCTCGATTTCTGCGTCCTCAGCAAGGCTCGCCAGCAATCGTTGTACAAGCGCGGCACGCTCGCCCGGAGTGAGCTTGAGGGCCTCCACCTCTAAGATTTCCAACTGGGTTTGCAGCATTGTCGGGATCACTTTATCACTGGAGTGAATTCTACTGCGAAGAGATTTACCGGCGCAACGACTGAGCAAGTTCAAGCGCCGCAACGGCATGCTCCCGGGTCACCGACGGAAAGGATTTCAGGAAATCATCGAGCGAATCTCCGGCTTCAAGATAGTCGAAGAGGTTCTTCACGGGAACGCGCGTCCCGACAAAGACGGGTACACCGCCTTGGATGTCCGGATCGCTGTGAACCACGGGCTGCTTCATACCATGCACTTTGGATCTGATAGACCAGCGTCAATGATACTCTGGTGTTCTAGTAGCGGCTAACGCCAGCCGATCAAATTTCGTCAATGGGTTGCAGCATGAGCAGGTAACGTCAATTGGTTGAAAAATTCCTCAAGCGGTAACAGCCTCCCCCGCCCGCTTCACCGGCCGCTCGTCGATCGGCAAATTGACGACGACCGAGATCACCGACAGTCCGATCGCGATCAGCCACACGAGCTGGTACGAGCCGGTGCGGTCGAAGAGATAGCCGCCGAGCCAGCCGCCGAAGAAGCTGCCGAGCTGGTGGAAGAAGAACACGAAGCCGGACAGCATGGCGAGGTGCTTCACGCCGAAAATCCCCGCGATCACGCCGTTGGTGAGCGGCACGGTGCCGAGCCACAGGAACCCCATCGCGGCCGCGAACAGATACGCCGACATCGGCGTGAGCGGAAACGCGATCATCAGCGCGATCGCGATCCCGCGCGCGGCGTAGACGCCCGAGAGCAGGTAGGTCTTCGAGAAACGGCCGCCGAGCTGCCCGGCGAGGTAGGACCCGAAAATATTGAACAGGCCGATAAGCGCGAGCGAGATGGTTCCGTCGCGGACGCTGAGTCCCTGGTCTACCAGAAAGGCCGGAAAGTGCGTGCCGATGAAGACGACCTGGAAGCCGCAGGCGAAGTAGCCCACGCCGAGCAGCCAGAAGCCCTTGTGGCGGAAAGCCTCGGCGAGCACCTCCTTCAGCGACACGCCCGCGCCGGCGGCGTGCGTTCCATGGTAGCCCTTGTCGGCTACCCCGAAGGAGGCCGGCATCACCACGGCGACGAGCAGGGACAGCGCGATCAGCGCGGAATACCAGCCGAAGCCGGTGATCAGCACGAGCGCGAGCGGCAGCAGCGCGAACTGGCCGAAGGAACCCGCCGCGCTTGCGATGCCGAGCACCACGCTCCTCTTCTCGGCCGAATAGGCGCGCCCCAGCGCGCCGAACACGATGTTGAAAGTGGTGCAGCTCATGCCGATGCCGACAAAGATGCCGATCGCAAGAGTCAATCCCAGCGCGGTGGTGGAGTTCGCCATGAACACGAGGCCGAGCGCATACAGGAGCCCCCCTGCGAAGAGCACGCGCCCCGCGCCGAAGCGGTCGGCGAGCATTCCGGTAAACGGCTGCGTGATGCCCCACAGCAGGTTCTGGAGCGCAACGGCGAAACCGAACACCTCGCGCCCCCAGCCGTTGTCCATGCTCATCGGCTGCAGAAAGATGCCAAAGCTGTGGCGTATGCCGAGCGCGAGCGTGAGGATCACGCTCGCGCAGACGAGCATGACGGTGGGACTGGGTTTGCGGAAATCGGGCAAGCGAGGTTCGGAGGAAGGAAAAGCGTCACAGGATATCATGCGAGGAGCAGGGAGACTGCGTTTGATACCATAGGGATTCCGCTCTTCACCCCGACGTGACGCCCTCGACCGTTTCGACCATCCCGCTCGCGCGACGCCTGCTCCCGTTCCTCAAATGGTGGCCGCGGGTCGATCGCTCGACGCTGAAAGCCGACGCGCTTGCCGGATTGATCGGCGCCGTCGTCGTGCTGCCGCAAGGCGTGGCATTCGCGACGCTCGCGGGGCTCCCTCCGGAATACGGCCTGTACTGCGCGATGGTGCCGACGGTGGTCGCGGCCCTGTTCGGCTCGTCTCTGCACACGGTCGCGGGCCCCACCAATCCGGTTTCGCTCATGGTGTTCGCCGTGTTGAGCCCTCTCGCGATGCCGATGACCCCGCACTACATCCAGCTCGCGCTCACGCTCGCGCTGATGTCGGGAACCATCATGCTGGCGCTGGGTCTTCTCCGATTCGGTTCGCTGGTGAATTTCATGTCGAGCTCGGTCGTGGTCGGCTTCACCGCCGCGCTCGGCGTGTTCATTTTCGCGAGCCAGCTCGGCAACTTCCTCGGCATCGTCTCGGCGCCGGCAGGTTTCACCGAGCTGGTGCTCGGGGCGTTCAGGCACCTGGGCGACGCCAAGCCCTGGGTGATTCTCGTGGCGGCCGCGACGCTCGCGGTCGGCGCGCTCTCGCACCGCGTGCTGCCGAGGATCCCGCCGATGCTCACCGCGATGGTTCTGGGAAGCGTCATGGCCTTCGTCCTCAATCAGGCGCTCGGCGCTGGGCGCACGGGCTTGCGCACGTTGGGACCCCTGCCCGGCGCGCTGCCGCCGCTTTCATTCCCGGACGTCTCGGCGGCGACGCTTCAAAGCCTTCTGCCGGGCGCCATCGCCGTCGCACTGGTGTCGCTGACGCAGGCCCTCTCCATCGCCCACGCCATCGCGCTCAAGTCGGGACAGCGCCTGGACAACAACCAGGAATTCATCGCGCAGGGCCTCGCCAACGTCGCCGCGGCCTTTTTCTCGGGCTTTCCGACGAGCGCCTCCGCCAACCGCTGCGGCATCAACTACGACGCGGGCGCGAAGACGCCGATGTCGGCGATATTCGCGGCGCTGCTGCTGGTACTCGTGCTGCTCGCGGTCGCGCCGCTGGTCGCCTACCTGCCGATCGCGGTCGTGGCGGGGCTGCTCTTCCTCGTAGCCTGGAACCTGATCGACTTTCCGCGCATCCGGAAGATCCTCTCCACCAGCCGGGGCGAGGCCGCGGTGCTCGCGGTCACCTTCTTTGCGACGCTCCTGCTCGACCTCGAGTTCGCGATCTTCGTGGGCGTGCTCGTCTCGCTGGTTCTCTTCCTCAACCGCACCTCGCATCCGATCATGCGCAGCCTCGTGCCCGATCCGCGCCACACCGAGCGCAAGATGACCGAGGTCGAAGACGGCCTCCTCGAGTGCCCGCAGCTCAAGATCCTGCGCATCGAGGGCTCGATCTATTTCGGCGCGGTGGGCCACGTCCAGCGGCACCTCGACACGCTGCGCGAGCACAGTGCCGGCCAGAAACACCTGCTNTTGATGTCGAAGAGCATCAATTTCGTGGACATGGCGGGAGCCGAGCTGCTGGTGGAGGAAGCGCGCAGGCGGCGCGCGGGCGGCGGGCAGCTCTACTTCTACAGCCTGAGGAAGCCCGTCGAGGAGCTGTTCGAGCGCGGCGGCTATATCGCGGAGCTCGGCCGCGAAAACGTCTTCCGCGGCAAGCGCGAGGCGATCGGCGGGGTGTTCACGCGGCTCGAGCTCTCCATCTGCGCCACCTGCCGCGCGCGCATCTTCGACGAGTGCGCGAGCGTGCCCGGGCCGGAGAAGGCCCGATGAGCTTTCGTCGCACCGCGCTCTTTCTGCTCGCGCTGCTGGCAGCCTGCGGTGGCGGCCAGCCGAAGCTCCCTCCCCTTGCGCCCGACTCGGTGGTGCTCGCTTTCGGCGACAGCCTGACCTTCGGGATCGGCGCGAACGCGGGCGAAAGCTATCCCGCGCGGCTCGAGGCGCTGATCGGCCGCAAAGTGGTGTCGGCGGGCGTTCCGGGCGAAGTGAGCGCCGAAGGGCTTGCGCGCTTGCCATCGGCGCTGGAGCAAGCGAAGCCGCAGCTCGTCATTCTCTGTCACGGCGGCAACGACCTCTTGAGAAAGCTCGACGAAGCGCAGGCGGCGAACAATATCCGCGCCATGGTGCGCCTCGCGAGAAGCCAGGGCGCTCAGGTGATGCTGATCGGCGTTCCGAAGCCCGGCCTGCTCCCTTCTCCCGCGGGCTTCTACGCGGACATCGCGAAGGAACTCCGCCTGCCCTACGAGGAGACGGCGCTCAAGAAAATCCTCACCGACAACGCATTGAAGTCCGATCTCGTTCATCCGAACGCCGCGGGTTACGCGCGGCTCGCGNAAGCGATTGCCGCGGTCTTGAAGAAATCCGGAGCGGTGTGAAGACGCACTACATCCGAAGTCGGGCTTCCCCTGTCAGGATTTACCCTCGGCTCCGTGTCCGATGCGCGGTCGGCGCGCATTTCTCCCCGCAATAGAAGCGAAAGACTTTCTTCCCGGCGGGCGCCGTACTATGCTGACGACATAGTCCGACGCACGAACCTCCCCTGTGGATCATCCTGCCATCGACCGCCACCTCTGGATCGAAGTTGCCGAGTACCTTGCCGCGGTCGTCGGCGTGATCCTCATCGCCTGGCTGCTCGCCGAAGATCTCGGCGGCTCGCCCCTCTGGGGCGGGCTTACGAGTATCCGCCTGCGCTGAGGCGCTCCGCGGCTGCTCGGGCCCCGACTATCTCGCGCCGAGCAGTCGCGACGTTCGGGCGATGTCCTTGGGTTTCACCCAGAAGATCGCGCCGAAACGGCGGCTGCCCGCGGTCACCGCGTCCATCGCGACCATATTGATCTTCGCCTTGGCGAGCTTCTCCAGGACGCGAACCAGCGCGCCGACGCGGTCCTCGCCCTGCACCAGGAACGCGGTCTTCTTCTTGCCCAGATTCACACCGTGCTTCTTCGCTCCCCTGGCGAATTCGACCGGATTTGCGGGAACGAAATCGACCTGCGCCTTGCCGCCTTGGGGAAACCCGGTGAAGGCAAGCAGATTCTGCTTGCCCATGGCGATCGATTTCAGCATTTGCACGCCGATGCCCGGCCGGTTCGGCACCTTCATCGAGAAATAAACGACTTTGCGGATCATGGTTCCTCCTTTCGAGGGTGTGTTTCTCTATCGATAGCACCGCCTGGGGAAACTGGCAAGCGAATTCGCTCCGGCGCTCTCAGCTTTCGGCCGTACCCAATCGGTATCGCTTCACAAAGCGCCTATCGATGCGGTCCTTCCAGCGCCACACCCAGGCGCCTTTCACGGCAAGCCGTCCCCAGGAGGCCACCGCGTACCTATCCCCGCAGCTGATAAGGGCGAGGGAGCGAGAGTGCGAGCGGAACGGCTCGGGCGATTCGCCCGCGAGCGCGCGGCGCAGGTTGCGCGCGAGGACCGGCCCCTGCCTCACGGCGAAGACGCCGGACTTCGGCCTCGCCTCGCCGATCACGCTTGCGACATCTCCCGCGGCGAATACCTCGGGGTGCGACCGCGATTGCAGCGTGTCGCTCACAGCGACGAAGCCGAGGGAGTCGGTGGCGGGCCCGCCCTGCGCGATCCATGAAGGCGCGCTCGCACCGGTGGCCCATACCGCAGCCTGCGCCTCGAAATGCTCGCCGCCGTCGAGTTCCACCCCGTCCTTGCTCGCGACGAGGACCTTCCTGCCGGAATGCACCGCGACGCCGCGAGCGCCGAGGATGCGCGCTATCGCGCGGCGCGCGCCGTGGCCCGCGAGGATCGGCAACTCGCTGAACAGCGCGAATTCCACGGCGACTCCTGCAAGTGCGTGCCGCATGGCGAGCAGCACTTCCACCCCGGCCGCGCCTCCGCCGATCACCGCGATGCGACGCACCTCGCCCTTCCTCGCCGAGGCGCGCAAGCGCTCCCAGCCCGCGAGAAACGCCTCGACCGGGCGGAGGCGAAGCGCGTGTTCCGCCGTGCCGGCCGGTTCGCGTATCCCCGACCCGATGTCGAGCGACAGAACGTCGTAGTGAAGACGTTCGCCCCGGGCAGTGATCACCTCCCGCNGCGCGGGATCCATACCGACCGCGGAATCCTGGAAGAAACGGGCGCCCGCGTGCGCGGCGAGCGGCCCTAGATCGATGCGGCAATCCTCGGGCCGGTAATGCCCGGCGATGAGCCCCGGGACCATTCCCGAGTAGAGGGCGTGGCGATTCGGACTGAGCAAGCTCAGTTGAACGCCTTCGGCCGGGGCGTCGCCGAAGCTCTTCAGCACGGCGAGGTGACTGTGCCCGCCGCCGACGAGTAGAAGCCGTTTCACCTACCGCGCCCGCAATCCTTCCGGCAGGCGCTCGAGGTCCCCGGGCCGGTCCAGGTCCCACAGAGCGGGAAGCTCGATCGCGCGCCAGCCGAGCGCGGCGATGCGCCGGCGGGTCTCCGCCAGAGCTTCCGAACCTCCCCAGGGAATGCCGCGAAACAGTTCCGGATCGCAGCGCGAAAGGCCGACCAGCACGTAACCGCCGTCTTCCGCCGGCCCGATCACGACGTCATCGCCGCCGGCAAGGGCCCGTTCCGCGTCGCGGAGGTATTGCGCCGAAAGCGCAGGTATATCACTGCCGACCAGGATCGCGCGCGAGGCGCGCGCGAGCGCCGATTCGAATGCGCGTTGCATGCGTGCGCCCAGATCGCCCCCTCCCTGCGCATGGAGACTCACTCCGAGGCTGCGCTGGCATTCGCGAAAAAAAGGATCGCTCGTATCCGGTGTACACCACAACTCGACTGGGCCGATCCGGGCATCCGCCGCCGCGCGCAGGCAATGCAGCACGAGGCGGCGGTGCAGCGCCGCGGCGCCCGCTTTCCCGAGAGCGGGAATCAGCCGGGTCTTGGCCTTGCCCGGTTGGGGCGCCCGGGCAAGTACGATGACCGGACAAACGGTCTCAGTCGCGCTCGCCGTCATAAAAGCGCGCAAGGCTCGCCGGGGCGGCCCCTAAGAAAAACGCGAGGCGCAGCCACCCCATGAGGAAGACGGTGCGCAGCACGCCATGCCGCTCCCAGCGGCGGCCCGACGTCACCGCCTTGTCGGCAAGGCACAGCGGCCTCGAGACGCGCTTGAGCGAGCGCGACAGCGCGATATCCTCCATCAGCTCGAGGGACGGGAAGCGTCCGGCGCGCTCGAACGCATCGCGCCGGACGAAAATCGCCTGATCGCCGGTGGCGATGCCGGTCGCGCGCGAGCGCAGGTTCATGAAAAACGCGATCACGGGCAGGAAGGCGCTCGCACCTTCGATGCGCACGTCGAACCGCCCCCATGCCCTACCGCTCGCGGCGAGACCCTGAAGGATGCGCGCTCCGGCGTTTTCCGGCAGGCGCGTGTCGGCGTGAAGGAAAACCAGGACTTCGCCGCGCGCAAGGGCCGCTCCCGCGTTCATCTGGCTCGCGCGGCCGCGCGGGGCCGAAACGACACGGTCGGCGGCGCCGCGCGCAAGCGCGGCGGTGCCGTCGCTCGAACCGCCGTCGACGACGATGAGTTCATGTCCGCGCGCGCGCAGCGGCGCGAGCGCCGCCAACGACTCCGAGATGCCTTGGGCTTCGTTCAGCACCGGGACGATGATGGAAATCCACGTCGCTTCCATCTCAGCCGCGCCTCCAAGGCGTGAAACTTCTCCGCCCACCTGAGCAGCTCCTGCGGGGCGTGCGCCCTCTTCCAGTTGCCTGCCGCGTACTTGTTGGCTTCGGCGAGCGTCGGGTAAATATGAATGGTACCGAGGATCTTGTTCAGGCCGATTCCGTGTTTCATCGCCGTGATGAATTCGACGACGAGATCGGCGGCGTGTTCCCCGNCGATCGTTGCGCCGAGGATCCTGTCCCTGCCGGGCGCGGTAAGGACTTTGACTACCCCTTTCGTCTCCCCGTCGGCGATCGCGCGGTCGAGGTCTTCGAGGGCGTAGCTCGTGACGTCGTANGCGATGTTCTTCTCCGCTGCCTCGGTTTCGTTCAACCCCACGCGCGCGACCTCGGGCTCGGTNAAGGTCGCCCANGGGATCACGGAGTAGTCGGCGCGAAATCTCTTCACGCCGCCGAAGAGCGCGTTCACCGCCGCGTACCAGGCCTGGTGCGAAGCGGTATGCGTGAATTGATACGGGCCGGCGACGTCGCCGCAGGCGTAGATGTTGGGATAGAGGGTCTGGAGGGATTCGTCGGTTTCGACGGTGTGCGCCCGGGTCAGGCCGATTCCCAACTCCTCCAGACCGTAACCCGCGGTATTGGCAACGCGCCCGAGCGCGCACAGCA
>JGI25616J43925_10000368_pt1 | contig 15727 bp, 11 predicted proteins | sample GraSoi2013_100cm_FD_43925 | JGI IMG/M metagenome (IMG submission 43925) | reverse complement strand
CCTCACAACGTGAAGCACTGGTGCCTCGGCAACGAGATGGATGGCCCCTGGCAGATCGGCCACATGTCCGCGAGGGAGTACGGATTGAAGGCTGCCGACGCCGCACGGCAGATGNGCTCCGTGGATCACTCGCTCAAGCTCGTTGCATGCGGGTCCAGTGGCCCCTTCATGCGGACCTATTTGGAGTGGGATCGCGAAGTGCTGGAACAATGCTATGACTACGTCGACGGAATTTCACTGCATCGGTACTTCGGCAATTCTGGAGAATCCGGCGGAGACAGCTCGAAATACATGGCCATGAATTTATCGATGGAACGGCAGATTGCGGAAACCGCTGCAGTGTGCGATTACGTGCAGGGCCGCAAGCGTTCCTCGAAAAAACTGTGGCTCTCATTCGATGAATGGAACGTGTGGTACCGCACGACGAGCGGCGATGCTGTCGACGGCAAGAGGCAGGAAGCACCCCATCTATTAGAGGAAGTTTACAATCTCGAGGACGCTTTGCTCGTCGGCGGCCTCCTCAATTCCTTGCTCCGCAATTCCGACCGCGTCAANATCGCCTGCCTGGCACAACTNGTGAACGTCATCGCTCCCATGGCCACAAACGCGAATGGTCTCCTGCGGCACACGATCTTTTATCCCTACAGCTGGGCGTTGCAGTTCGCACGCGGCTCTGCCCTGAACCTTTTGGTCGAATCTCCCGCCTACGAAGTGTCAGAGATGGGCCACGTGCCTTACGTGGATGTCGCTAGTACCTATGACGCTGAATCACGAAAAATCTCGCTCTTCGTTTTTAACCGCGATCTTTCGAAGTCTCGTGAAGTGGAACTTATTGGGGAAGATAGTACGCCCGCTCGCGCAGTGGATTCGATGACGCTGACTGGCGATGACCTGAAGGCGTTTAACAGCTTTGAAGCACCTCAGCGAGTGGTCCCTCGGCCGTTCGATAAGCCTTTGACGAATGGGAGCAAGACGTGGTTCGAAGCTCCACCGCGTTCCTACTCTGTGATCCAGTTGACGCTCTAAGGAACAAAACAGAGAGGCATTCGCTCGGAAAACGTCAAGACTTGAGGACCGGCGTCCATACTTGCATTTGCGTCGCCGTGCGGTTAGCCCAAGCGTAGTACGGAATGAATGTAAGCTGAACCTTGCGCGCCTTCCGTGGTTCTGTTGTGTAACGGAAGTACAGACCGCTTGCGCGACTCCGCCTTCTCGTAAACGGCTCCGGTGTGGTGCAAAACAATGATTCGGTCGAGCAAGTCCGGTGCAAGCTCTTCGTGGAACACCGCGCCAGCGTCTTGTCCTAAATCCAAGGCTACCTCCGTAACTTCGACTCCGGCAGGCTGGTCTAGCTGTTCGAGACAGTAGATGAGCGGACCACGTTGCACAGCGGCGCGCCCGGTATCCTCGATGACGCGTGCGTTGGCTTCGAGTATCTGCGGGGTCATTTCAAACTGCAAATGAATGGTGTCACCCGGAGACCAGCGCCTCTGAATCGGCAGATACTTTCCGGGATTGACCCCTGGAGCCGGTTTCCCATTGATAGTCACCTGCGTGTGATCGGACCAACCGGGAATCCGCAGGTAAAATGTGAACTCAGAAGGTTGCACGGGCGTGACCGTCACGTCCACGCCGCCATCCCAGGGATAATTCGTTTTCTGCTGGATCTTCAATGCGGTTCCATTTTCGAGATGCCAATCCAGTTCCGAATTGTCATAGAGATGCAGGTAGATGCCATCATTGCTCGTGCTGTAGAAATATCCGGGCAGGGAAGCAAATGTGCGCTCCAGGTTCGGAGGGCAGCAGGTTGTGTCGTACCATGGATTGCGGATCTTATCCCCGTTCGAGGGATCAAACGCCAGCGGATTTCGGTAACAATACAGCGCCCCATCCAGCGACATTCCGGAATTGATCCCGTTGTACAAAGCTCGTTCAATGATATCGGTGTATTTCGCGTCACCCGTAGCCGCCAGCATGCGCCAATTCCACATCATGTTGCCGATGGCCGCGCAGCTCTCGCCGTAGGCGCGCGAATTGGGCAGCTCGTAGGATTCGCCAAAGGCTTCTCCTTCGCTTCGCGCTCCCACGCCGCCTGTCACGTACATTTGGGTGGTCGCAAGATCGTTCCAGAGAACGTTGAGCGTCCTCCAATAGGTCTGGTCGCCAGTTTCGAGGTAGTAGTCGGTCGCACCGCAGCAAGCATACATCGCGCGTACCGCATGCCCTTCCAGGTGCGTGCGCGAGGTGAACGGGATTCCGCAGAAATGGTAAACGTAGCCCCAGGCCGGAATCTTAATTCGGTCATCGCCCCGAAGGATATAGCCTGCCANGTCGAGTTGCCGCTTGTCTCCAGTGATCCGGTACAGCTCGATCAGCGCCAGCTCAATCTCTGGATGCCCCGAGAGAATCGGTTTCTTGTCCCGTCCGGGGCCGAAGTTGGGAATCAGAAAATCATTGACGAACCGAATGCCCGCATTCAACAGCTTGCGGTCACCGGTGGCGCGATAGCATGCGATAGCGGCCTGCAGCATGTGCCCGATGTTATAGAGTTCGTGGCCCCACCTTTGGATTTCCGGCTCCATGCGTTGTTTCGCATGATCGCCCACATAATAGGTGTTCAGGTAGCCGTTGCGTTCCTGCACGGCGACAACTTCACCAATGATCTTCTCGGTCAGCGCGCGCAAATCCGGCCGGTCACCCGATTGCAACGCGAAGGCCGCTGCCTCGGTCCACTTGTACACGTCCGAATCGGAGTACACCGGACCTTTTTGCGGCGCATCGCTCTTGCCAGCGAGCCGCAGNAAATTGTCCATTCGCCCGTTCGCTTCCAGGAGTTTCTCCATCGAGGGATGCTCTTGTTCGCATTTGTTTCGCGACGCTGAGCCCAAAAACCTGCGGTAATGGTCACGGCATGAACTGGCACGTTTCGGAGCTTTGCATGGGGAGACTTGGTCAGGTTGAGGACGCCCTGATCCTTCCAAGAGGGAATGTTGGTAAAGTTTGCCGTCTGGTCCATGACACGGTTGATAGCGATTCTGCGTTCTGCTTTGCTTGCGCCAAATAGCCGCGGGGCTGGCAAAGAAGAAACGGCTGCCGCTGAGATTGCTGAAGCCACAAATTGTCTGCGTGAAATTTCCTTTGTCTTGGACATGCGATCCTCCCAAGCTACTGTTGCAGAGACGCAACTAATTCAAATTTTCGAGACTCGTGCTTCTCCCCGTTCCAGTTCAAAAAGAAAATCAGCCGTTATTCTCCACAAATATCACCGGCCCATCAGCCCGGCCCCGGAATTGGCTCGATTCGCCCGAGCAAAAACGCATACCCAGTAATGCCCAATAGCAGAAACGCCGATGCTACTGCGAAGGCCCATGCAAACGAGTGTGTCGCGTCCGCTATATGACCTGTGACAATGGGAGCGATGATCGCCGACAACTGACCGCTAAAATTTAGTATTCCTCCCAGCCTCCCTACACTTCCCTCGGGCGCGATCAAAGAAGGAATGGACCAGCACACTGGCGATGCTGCCGAAAGGCCGCCGAGGGAGACGCTCATCCAAAATACCGCGTTGCCTGGAGTGTGCGCTCCAGCGGCGCCAAATATGCCCAAGCCAAAACTCGTTCCTGCGATCAACACAACCTGCCGGACGCGCGAGGCATTCCAACCCTTGTGAATCAGGAAATTAACAAGCCATCCGCCCAGGAAAAATCCGCTGACTGTTCCGACAAGCCAGGGCACGCTTGCGTAGAACACGGAATGCAGCAGATCCACGTGAAGCGCTTTCGAGAGATAGCTGGGCACCCAGGTTAGGAGCAAATAAAAAGTGTAATTGTAGGCGGAGAACCCCAGCACCAGCCCAATCACCTTTCGCTGGCGCAACAAATAGAGAAGCGCGGCTCCTTTTCCGGTTTTGCTCGGTCCCTCCGGCTGGGCTCCTCCCTGAACGATAAACTCTCGTTCTGTTTCAGTCAGCGATCTGTCTTCACTGGGATTGCGATAGATCCAATAAAACAGGACGAAATAAATGAAGCTGATCAAACCGGTCGCCACGAAACTCCATCGCCAACCGAACCGCAACAGAAGAAGCCCAATTAGTGGCTGCCCGATCGCTGGGCCAAACTTGGCGGCAGAATCGAAGCACGCCGTTGCCAGGCTCCGCTCGCGCGCAGGAAACCAGTAGCCCACCGCCTTGGAGTTTCCAGGAAACGTCGGAGCCTCCCCCACGCCAAGCAGCAATCGGGCAGCAAGGAAGCTCTTCAACCCAGTGGCGCCTGCCGCTCCGAAGGAAGCTGCGCTCCACAGCAACGTACTGATTCGGCCAGTTAGGCGCACTCCAAAGCGGTCCAGCAATACGCCGGAAGGAAGCTGCAGTAGTGCGTAGGTCCAACTGTAAGCGCTCAGCAGGTAGCCGAACTGAACGGTGGTGATGCCGAAGGCGGAATGAAGCGCGTCTTGCGAAACAGACAAATTGACGCGGTCGAAATAGTTGACCAATACGCCGAAGCCGAGCAACGACGCAATCATCCAGCGCCGCCGCGGCACACCCGGCTGATCGCTGATGTTAACGTGCGCCACTCTCGCGGTTCCCCCGCATGACAAAATAACCCGGGTGATTGTAGAGGACCAGGGGAACCCTGTAAAACGATTACAGGGTCTAGGCTAAAGTCCGTGTTCGACAACAGTTCCTGAGACACACGCAATGACGATGCACATTGATGCTCATCAACACTTTTGGATGTATAACCAGTGGGAATACGGCTGGATCGACGAACCAATGGCGTCGATTCGTCGCAACTTCCTGCCTGCCGAACTAAAGCCTCAGCTGGAGATGAGCGGGTTTCAAGGAAGCGTTCTCGTCCAAGTTCGGCAGACGCTGGACGAGATGCGCTGGCTGCTGGAACTCGCGGCGCATAATTCCTTCATTCTGGGAGTCGTCGGCTGGGTCGATCTGCGTTCGCCTCGTTTGCGCGCAGAGCTGGAATCGTTCTCAGGCAATCCAAAACTCGTCGGGATTCGCCACATCGTTCAGAGCGAGCCGGATGATTTCCTTCTCCAGCCCGATTTCTTGCGCGGCATTTCTATCCTGGAAGAATTCGATCTTGCTTACGACATCCTCGTTTACACCAAGCATCTCCCGATAGCTGCGGAGTTCGTAAAGCGATTTCCCCGGCAGCGCTTCGTTCTGGACCATCTGGCGAAACCGCCGATCAAAAACGGAGCCGCTGACTTGTGGGCGCGCGGAATGCGCGAGCTATCGTCATTCCCGAATGTCTACGCCAAGGTGTCAGGCCTGGTCACGGAAGCGGATTGGCACTCTTGGAAGCCGGAAGACATCCGGCCCTATCTCGACGTCGCATTCGAATGCTTCGGACCCAGCCGGTTGATGTTCGGATCAGACTGGCCGGTGTGCACGGTGGCGGCTTCGTACGCGCGGGTTGTGAACTTGGTGGAGGATTACCTTGGCGCGTACGCAACGGAAGAGCGCGAAGCCGCTCTTGGAGGCAACGCCGCGAAGTNTTGGGGATTGAAGCCCTGATCGAGTGATGGCNCGACGAAACGCCCGCGGTGTTCTACAATGCCGGAGAAACCGGCCCGCGCCCGTAGCGGGCCCCATAAAGAAGACTCGCGGACTGTTTTCCATGCGCAATAAAGTCCTCAAACTCGATTCGAAAGACAACGTGCTGATCGCACTTACCGATCTGCGAAGGGGCCAACAGATTCCGTTTGATTCTGAGACCTACACTCTGGAATCCGACGTTCCCGCAAAACACAAATTCGCTGCCGAAGATCTCCCGATTGGCGCAAGCGTGAGGATGTACGGCGTGATTGTGGGGAAAGCGGTCGAACCGATCCGGCGCGGCGGCCTTCTTACGACGAGGAATACCCATCATCAAGCTGCGGCATTCCACGAGAAAACAGAAGAGTTCCAGTGGACGCCACCGGACGTTTCAGAATGGCGGCAGCGGCACTTTCTCGGATACCGGCGAACTGACGGACAAGTCGGCACGCGAAATTACTGGATCGTCGTCCCTCTGGTGTTCTGCGAAAACCGCAATATCGGCGTGCTGAAACAGGCCTTTGAGGAAGAGCTGGGTTTTGCGGTGCCGCAAGTTTACCGGCGACAGGTGGCGGAGTTGGGTCGCCTCTACCAAGACGGCCGAACGGAAGACATTAAGATGCGGGCTCTTACGGGCGACCCGCCAGGTCCGCAGCGCTCGCGAATTTTCGAGCATGTGGACGGCGTCCGCTTTCTGCTCCATGAAGGAGGCTGCGGAGGCACGCGAGAGGATTCCAACAATCTCTGCGGCCTCATTGCGGGTTATATTCATCACCCTAATGTGGCGGGAGCAACGGTGCTCAGTCTGGGTTGCCAGAACGCCCAGATCGGCATTCTGCGCGCGGAGTTGCACAAGCGAAATCCGAATTTCGATAAGCCTCTCGTGATCGTGGAGCAACAGCAAAGCGGCACCGAAACCGCGATGCTGACGGAAGCGATTCGGGACACCTTCCTCGGCCTGATGAAAGCCAATGAGTACCGGCGAACAAGCGTCCCTCTTTCCAGCTTGTGCCTGGGACTAAAGTGTGGAGGCTCCGACGGTTTTTCCGGTCTTTCCGCGAACCCGGCCATCGGCCATACTTCCGACCTTTTGGCCGCTCTTGGCGGCAGAACTATCCTTTCGGAATTCCCTGAATTGTGCGGCGTCGAGCAAGAACTCATCAACCGCAGCAAACGCAAGGAAGTGGCGGACCGCTTTATTCAGTTGATGAAAAGCTACGGCGCGCGGGCTAAGGCGGTGGGGTCCGGTTTCGAAATGAATCCTAGCCCCGGAAACATCCGCGATGGGTTGTTGACTGACGCCATGAAGTCCGCGGGCGCAGCGAAAAAGGGAGGAAATTCCCCGGTGGCAGCGGTGCTGGATTATCCGGAGTATGCGACCGAGATGGGCCTGAATTTGCAATGCACGCCCGGAAATGACGTAGAGTGCGTGACTGCGCAAGTAGGCGCCGGGGCCAATGTGGTGCTCTTTACCACCGGCTTGGGAACCCCGACGGGGAATCCCATTGCGCCGGTAGTGAAACTCTCCACCAATTCCGCGCTGGCACAACGCATGCCGGATATCATCGACATCGACACGGGAGGAATTATTTCCGGCGAGAAAACCATCGAGCAGATGGGAGAAGACATTCTCGATTCCGTGATTCAAGTGGCCGGTGGGGAAATTCGCACCAAAGCGGAAGCCAAGGGTCAGGAAGATTTTATTCCGTGGAAACGAGGTATCTCCCTCTGAAGAACTCGAGCAGCGACGCCAGAAATTTCCGGCCGCATAGAAGATTTGGTTTGGGTTGCGTGACTAATCTATGGACCTGCAACTAAAAGCGAAAGTTGTCCTGGTGACCGGTGGTGCGAAAGGCATCGGCGCGGCGATTGTGCGCGCCAGCGCCGCGGAAGGCGCGATTCCCGTGTTCTTGGACCACGATGTGGAAGCGGGACAGCAATTGCTATCCACCTTGCGAAGTTCTGGATTAGAGGGCGATTTCATCGCTGGAGAAATCACCGCACCGGAAACCTGCGGCAAGACCGTGGAACAGGTGCTGCAGAAGTTCGGCCGGCTCGACGCCCTGGTCAACAACGTAGGCGCCAACGACAACGTAAGTCTCGAGCGCGGCACGCCCGAAAAATTTGTCGCGTCCCTGCAACTGAATCTGGTGCACTACTACGCGATGGCCCACCATGCTTTGCCGGCGCTCAAGAAGTCACGCGGATCGATTGTCAACATCAGCTCCAAGACTGCCGTGACTGGACAGGGAGGGACCTCTGGCTACGTGGCCTCCAAAGCTGCGATTCTGGGCCTTACGAGGGAATGGGCCGCCGAGCTGCTCCCAACGGGCATTCGCGTCAACGCCGTGGTCCCTGCCGAAGTGATGACGCCTCTGTATCGGCAATGGGTTTCCGGGTTCCCGAATCCCGAGGAAAAGCTCGCAAGGATTATNTCCAAGATTCCGCTGGGGAAACGCATGACCAAGCCGGAGGAAATCGCGGACATGGTTCTCTTTCTCATTTCCGAGAGAGCCAGTCACGTCACCGGACAACATGTATTCGTGGACGCCGGTTATACACACCTCGACCGGGCACTCACGTAAAGGAAACGGCGGCAGATGACAACTTCTCCGGACACAGCGGTGAGCCAAAGCCGGTCCGTTCCGGTCACGGAGCGCCGCTTTCTAGTGCCCTTCGTTCTCATCACCAGCTTGTTTTTTCTGTGGGCTTTTGGAGTCAACCTCAATGACATCCTGATTCCCCACCTGAAAAAGGCTTTCGGCNTGAGCGATTTTCAATCGTCGTTTATCCAGGTAGCGTTCTTCGGCGGTTATTTCCTGGCCGCTTTTCCCGCCGGACGTTTGATGGAGAAAATCGGCTACAAGAAAGGAATTCTCGCTGGCCTGTTTCTCTGCGCCATGGGAGCCGTGCTTTTTCTGCCCGCGTCATCTTCGCGGATCTACGGCTTCTTTCTTTTCGCGCTGTTTGTCATGGCCTGCGGGCAGAGCTTCCTGGAAGTGGCCGCGAATCCTTATGCGACGATTCTCGGACCCGTAGCCAGTGCGGACCGACGCTTGAATTTTGCCCAATCGTTCAACGCCACTGGCGCCGTCCTCTCCGGTATTCTCGGTCGAACGTCCATACTCACAGGTGTCGAATATGCTCCGGCGCAGCTCGCCGCGATGAGTGCCGCTCAACTCGAGGCCTATCACACCGCGGAAATCAACACGGTGAAGGGTCCCTATTTGATGATCGCTGGCATCTTCGTCTTGGTTGCAGTGTTCATTCAGTTGACACACTTGCCGGACGTGCTTGAGGCCCCGTCGCGAGGGGGGCATCCGGCTTCGAGCAGCGAGACGGGAAGCGTGCTGTCTCATCCCCATCTCGTGAAAGGCGTCGTCGCTCAGTTTTTTTACGTGGGCGCACAAGTAGGCGTGGCGAGCTTTGTCATTCGTTACGCTCAGTTCTCCGTTCCTGGAACACCTGAGAAAACGGCTGCGTTGTATTTATCGCTGCATCAAATCGGATTNATGGCCGGTCGTTTCATTGGTTCGGCCGCGATGAAGAAGATNGCTGCGCCCCGATTATTATCCCTCTTCGCTGCTGCTTCGCTGATTTGCGCTGCGNTCGCGTTGTTCGCCACCGGTCTGATTTCNGTTTGGTCCGTGGTCCTCATTGGATTTTTCCACTCCATCATGTTTCCCACCATCTTCGCGTTGAGCATCANGAATCTCGGTCCGCTAACCAAGCGTGGGTCATCGCTCTTGGTGATGGCCATTATCGGCGGTGGCGTCTTTCCACCAATCATGGGCCGCATTTCGGACGCCTCGAGCATCCAAAGAGCGTTCCTTGTGCCGCTGCTGTGCTACTTGTTCATCCTCTATTTTGGATTGTCCGGCTACAAGCCCTCTTCAACGGTGGCTACGGTTCCGCTTTCTTTGAATGACGAGGGCACACTGGCATGAGCAGACGCTACTGCCAGACGCTGGATTTGAAGGACGACTCGACGCTCATCGCCGGGTACAAGCGGTATCACGAGAAAATCTGGCCGGAGATTACCAGGAGCTTCAAAGACGCTGGCATTCTTGATCTGGAAATCTACTTGCAAGGAACACGAATGTTCATGATTCTCGAAGTCGATGATAGTTTCTCGTTTGAGAAAAAGGCCCAGGCCGACCTGGAGAATCCGAAGGTCCAAGAGTGGGAAAACCTGATGTGGAAGTTTCAACAAGCATTGCCCGAAGCGCGGCCGGGCGAAAAATGGCTATTGATGGAAAGAATCTTCAAGCTGGAGAGATGATTGGAAAGCGTTACACGTGACCCTTTCCAAGTGTCGCCCTAGGATTTTATACCTGAACCAAGAGTAGACTCACGATACCGACTGAGAGAGAATCTTCGCCATGTCCAACCGCTTTTCGCAACTTTTCACGGCATTTCTTTGCCTGTTGTTCGGCGCGTCAACCTTAATTGCTCAAACTGCTGAGAATCCATCCGCAGCCAAGGAACCCGCCCGAGCGGCGTATCTCGATCCCAGCCTCCCCGTGGAACAACGTGTGAACGATCTTGTTTCACGCATGACGCTCGAGGAAAAGGTTTCGCAGATGCAGGACGTTGCGGCGCCAATTCCACGCCTCGGCATTCCCGCATACAACTGGTGGAACGAAGGCTTGCACGGCGTCGCGCGCGCCGGGAATGCAACTGTTTTTCCGCAGGCCATCGGTCTTGCCGCTACCTGGGACACCGACCTGATTCATCGTGTCGCCGACGTGATCTCCACCGAAGCCCGCGCCAAATACAACGATGCTATCCAGCACGGAAACACCGGACGCTATTTCGGCCTCACCTTCTGGTCTCCCAACATCAATATTTTTCGCGATCCCCGCTGGGGGCGCGGTCAGGAAACTTATGGCGAAGATCCCTACCTCACCAGTCGCATCGGCGTGGCATTCGTTACCGGCCTGCAAGGCAACGACCCGAACTATTTGAAAACTGTCTCGACACCCAAACACTTTGCTGTTCACAGCGGCCCTGAAGTCTTGCGACATCGTTTTAACGTGCCCGTGTCGCCGCACGATCTGGTAGACACCTATGCTCCGGCGTTTCGCGCCACCATCATGGAAGCCAAGGCTGATTCGGTGATGTGCGCGTACAATGCGGTGCGCGGCGAACCGGCGTGTGCCAATCACATGCTTTTTGACACGCTGCGCAATAAATGGGGCTTCAAAGGTTACGTCGTCTCCGATTGCTGGGCCATCAGCGACCTCCATCAGGGCCACGGTTTCGTCCTTACCCTTGAACAAGCTGCTGCTCTCGCCGTAAAAGCGGGAACGGACTTGAGCTGCGGCCCCGAATTCAGTGCGCTTCCCTTTGCCCTCCGGAATCGCCTCCTTGCCAACGACGACCTCGATCGCGCCGTGAAGCGCCTGTTCGAAGCGCGGTTCCGTCTCGGCATGTTCGACCCGCCGGACCGCGTGCCCTGGTCCAAACTGAGCCTCGCCGACAATGACACTCCTGCTCATCGCCAGGTCGCTCTCGAAGCTGCGCGCAAATCCATCGTCCTCTTGAAAAACGACCGCAACACCCTGCCCCTGAAACCTTCGGTGAAAACAATCGCGGTCGTCGGTCCAAATGCTGATTCTCTGAGCGTTCTCCTGGGCAATTACAACGGCAACCCCTCAAGCTACACCACGATTCTCGACGGCCTTCGCAAGCGGTTTCGCAACGCGAAGATCCTCAGCGCCATGGGGTCCCCAATCACCGAAACGAGTGCCGTTCTCCTTCCCTCCGAGTACCTTCGCACCGGCGGGGCAAACTCTCGGCCTGGCTTGAACGCTGAATACTTTTCCGACGTCAGCCTTTCAGGTACTCCCGCTCTGAAACGTGTCGATGCCGGCGTGGATTTCGAATGGAACAATGTTTCTCCGGGCCCCGGCGTTCCTGCCGGAAATTATTCCGTCCGCTGGTCCGGCGAATTGGTCGCGCCCGTGGATGGCGACTACCGCTTGGGCGCCAGTACGGACGGCGGCTATCGTCTTTACCTGGATGGAAAGAAAATCCTTGATGATTCGGCGCCCCACGGCACTCGCACCACGACCACGCTCGTTCATCTGCAGGCCGGCCACTCTTATCCGATTCGAATGGAATACTTCCACACGTGGTGGGAGGCCACCGCGCGGCTCCTCTGGTTGGCTCCGAATCTGTCCGAAGAAGCCGTGAACGCCGCGCGCAAAGCAGACGTCGTCATCGCGGTGGTCGGAATCACGGCGCAGTTCGAAGGCGAAGAAAGCGACTCAAGCGATCCCGGTTTTTTCGGCGGCGATCGCCTTGACCTCAATCTTCCGCGGCCCCAGCAAGAGCTTCTGGAATCCGTCGCCGCCACTGGAAAGCCACTCATCGTGGTCCTCACGAACGGCAGCGCGCTGGCCGTGAATTGGGCGCAGCAGCACGCTGCCGCCATCGTTGAAGCCTGGTATCCCGGTGAGGAAGGTGGCACGGCCGTCGCCGATGTTCTTTCNGGNGACTACAACCCTGCGGGAAGGCTTCCGGTCACTTTTTATCAATTTGTCGCGCAGCTGCCCCCCTTTGGCAACTACTCCATGGCCGGCCGCACTTACCGGTATTTCACGGAGACCCCACTCTATCCATTCGGTTACGGTTTAAGTTTTTCTTCATTCAATTATTCCGACGCAAAAGTGAGCCAGGCCCAAGTCGCCGCGGACGGTACCGTCACTCTCTCCGTTCGTGTTTCGAACGCTAGTTCTGTTCCCGGCGACGAAGTAGTGCAGTTGTATCTCTCGCATCCCGGCGTCGATGGCACTCCCATTCGCGCCCTCGCTGGATTCCAGCACATCCACCTCGATGCCGCTGCCTCCAAAATCGTGGAGTTCACTTTGCACGACCGCGATTTGAGTGTCGTCGATGAAGCGGGAGTACGCAGAATTGTCCCTGGCACAGTGGATGTCTGGATCGGCGGCGGTCAACCAGTCGTTGGACCCGGCCAATCTCAAACCAAGGGCGTTCGAACAACATTCACGATCACCTCCAGTGCAACCTTACCGGAATGAGAATCAGCTTTTGAATTTGCCGCGAAGTTGGTACATCGGGGACGTTCAAGAGGTTAATCCATGAATCGAAGCCGAATCTCAACCTTGCTGTTCTTCTTCCTAGCGATCACCCTCGTCGACGCGCACGCGCAAAGCGGCGGCAAGTCTCTCGCGGAAAAACTAGGTTATCCCCGCGATTCGAAACTCCTGATTGTCCACGCCGACGATGTTGGCGTTACGCATTCTGTGAACGCCGCGACGATCAAAGCTCTCGACACTGGCCTTGTCAATTCCGCCAGCCTCATGGTGCCCTGCCCGTGGTTCCCAGAAATCGCCGACTATGCTAAATCTCATCCNGCTGTTGATTTCGGCCTTCACCTCACGCTCACCAGCGAGCGCGTTTACTACCGCTGGAGTCCCGTCGCTTCGAATGACAAAGTTCCTAGCCTGGTCGATGAGAACGGTTATTTCCATCACGACTGGACCGCCGCCACCAAAATCAATCCCAGAGAAGCCGAGTTGGAGCTTCGCGCGCAAATTGNCCGCGCCTACGTCATGGGCGTTCGTCCCACCCATCTTGATTCCCACCAATACCGGCTCATCGAAAATGGCAAAGACCTCTTCGAAGTCGTTCTCCGGCTTGCTCACGAATACAAGTTGCCGGTCTTTGTCGCGCGTGATTGGTTTGCGGACCACCCTTACTTGGAATCCAGCCTAGCTTCNGCCGACATCGTGCTCGATCACACCGTTACCATCGCTCCCTCCGTTCCGCCGGAAAAGTGGGCTGAATTTTATAAAACCGCGCTGAAAAACCTTCAGCCCGGCGTCACCGAATTCGTCATTCATCTGGCCTTTGCCGACGATGAAATGAAAGCCGCCACTCGCNAGCGCGACACTTGGGGCGCGGCCTGGCGCCAACGCGACTTCGACTTCTTCACCAGTCAGGAATTTCGCCAGTTGCTTCAGGAGCAGAACATCAAGCTTGTCACCTGGCGGGAACTGGCCCGTGCTGCCCGGCAGTGAGCCTGCTGCCTGCCGTCATCCACTTTCCTCCGCGTGCCATTCCGCGCTATTTTCTTCTTGAAGGCTTTCGTTCGAATGGAGTGCAGGCATGCTGGATCAACCAGACCCGCCCAAAAAATCGGTTCTCAAGAATCCTCTTCTGTATTCCCGGGCCGCTCTCGCTATCGTCGCGCTNGCTGTCGTCTGGATCCTGGCTGCGCGCTGGCTGGAAAACCGCAACTTCGAGAAACGCGCCAGGGAAGAGCGAACCCAGAAACAGCAGGAGCAGGATCGCATCACCCTTGAGCAAATGGGCGGGAAAGAACTTGCCATTCAAAACTTCTACGCTTCTCCCGGAACGATTCGCCGCGGCGAAACCGTCCAGNTATGTTACGGCGTCGCCAACGCCAAGACTGTCAAACTCGAGCCTCAGTCTAATCCTGTCTGGCCCTCTTATTCCCGCTGTGTCGACGTAACTCCCACTAAATCAATCACCTACACACTGACAATCGCCGACGCCGCCGGCAACACCAAAACGCAATCCTTGCAAGTAAAGGTCCGCTGACGGTCGCAAAAACATCCTCTTGAAGATTCCCACGCTCCCCCTTGTGACTTCAATTCCCCCGCATCTATAATGTTTCCTTACGCGGGGTCCGGCAGACCATCCGTTGGTCTCGGATTCCGCAGACTTTTTTAGCGAACGCACAACCGACTACAATGTCCGACCCACTTGCCAAGATCAAGAAAAAGCTCCAGGACGAAATCGACCAGCTTTCGCACGAGCTCAGCGTCGAACTTCCCAAAGAGATTGCCGTCGCTCGAGCGCATGGCGACCTCTCGGAAAACGCCGAGTATAAATTCGCCAAGGAACGCCAGGGCTATGTCAATCTCAAGATCACCCATCTCAAGAAGCGCATGGGCGACCTCAGCATGCTGAACCTCACCAATATTCCCAAGGACCGCTCCGGCTACGGTTCGCGTCTCACGGTTCTGGATTTGCAGCGCGATAAAAAGATCGATTACACCCTCGTCAGCAGCGAGGAAGCCGACGCCGAAAAAGGCCTCATCTCCACCACTTCTCCTATCGGCAAAGCCCTGCTCAACCGCAAGGTCGGCGACGAAATCGAAGTTTTCACTCCGGCAGGGAAAAAAGAATTTGAACTCGTCCGCTTAGTCACCATCCACGACGGTGAATAATCTTGCTTCTCTTCGTGTCTGATTTTTCTTCTGATGTTTCCCTTTTCCACCCTCGGCGCTTGCCCCGGCCCGGCCGGAGTGTCTCCGCGTTGATTTTGTTTTCCTAAGCGATTACGCAATTTTCTATTTCGATTTTCGAATTTCTATTTTCCGTTTTCTCTGCGATGCTTTTGTGATGAAACCTGCCCTCATTGTTCACGGCGGCGCCTGGGACATTCCTGACGAAGCCATCGACGCGTGCAAATCCGGTTGCCATCGCGCCCTCCGCGCCGGATGGACCATCCTTTCTGGCGGGGGCTCCGCTCTTGACGCCATCGAAGCAGCCATCATGGTCCTCGAAGACGATCCGGTCTTCGACGCCGGTTACGGTTCGCATCTCAATCTCGAAGGCCACGTCGAATGCGACGCCATCGTCATGAATGGCGCGACGCTGCGCGCCGGGGCCGCGGCCACTCTGCAGCGCGTCAAGAATCCCATTCAGGCCGCCCGCAAAATCCTCGAAAATTGCCCGCACATGATGCTCGTCGCCAAGGGCGCCGAGCGCTTCGCCAAAAAACAGGGAATCAAGCTTTGCAAGCCGGAGGAAATGGTCAGCGAAGCCGAGTACGAAGCCTGGATGAAATGCAAGTCCGACAAGCACGCGGCCGAACATCATCGTGGCCACGAACAAGGAACCGTCGGCGCCGTCGCCATCGATGCCGCCGGAAATTTATTTGCGGCTACTTCCACAGGCGGCACCTGTTGCAAACTTCCGGGCCGCGTCGGCGATTCCCCGCTCATCGGCTGTGGCTGTTACGCGGATTCGGAAGCCGGAGGCGTCTCCTGCACCGGCTACGGCGAGGCCATCATGAAAGTCGTCCTGGCCAAATCCGCTGTCGATTTTCTTCGCCGCCCCGAGATTTGTGTTAATACTCCCGGGGCCTCTTCCTGCGATCTCTCCACTGCCGAT
>JGI25616J43925_10000364_pt1 | contig 15777 bp, 12 predicted proteins | sample GraSoi2013_100cm_FD_43925 | JGI IMG/M metagenome (IMG submission 43925) | reverse complement strand
CGCTTGAGAGTGAACTGCCTGCGCAGATCGGCGCAGACGGTCGACTGCGCATACAGGTGCGCGCGGGCAACTGGACCGTCAAGGTAGTGGCCCGCGCAGAAGCGGACTTAGGAAAAGTCACCGTCCTTGACGCACAGGGTGCGTGGCCGAAGCAGGAAGTATGGAGTTACGCGGCCAACGATCGGTTGAGAGTCGCGGCGTTGGAAGGCGGCGAGGGTATCGATCCGGCCCAGGCGAATGTGCCACAGGACTGGCGACGATACCCGAGTTACCGGATCGCATCAGGTGGCGCTCTGCAGATCATTGAACGCAGTCGCGGTATATCGCCACAAGAAGTCAATCACTTAAGCTTGCAGCGCGAACTGTATTTGGACTTCGCACGCAAAGGCTTTACGGTCATTGACCGGATTTCGGGGCAGATGCGCAGCGGCTGGCGTCTGGATATGCGATCACCTTATCGGCTGATGCGCGCTACGAGCGGTGCGGACAACTTGCTGGTCACCGAGGCCAATGGCGCAGCACTGACCGGGGTCGAGTTGCGCGCGCCAGCGTTGAGCCTCATGACCGTGGCGCGAATCGCGGTGCCCGGCGGTGCCATGCCCGCGAGTGGCTGGAATGAGCGTTTTGACCATGTGGCAGGCGTACTTAATTTGCCGCCCGGCCACCGATTGCTTGCGGCGTTGGGCGCCGATAGTGCGCCTGATTCTTGGGTCGAGCGCTGGGGGCTGCTTGATCTATTCTTGTTGTCGTTGACTTCGGTAATCGCGCTGCGGCTCTTCGGATGGGGCTATGCGGTGGTTACATTTGCCGCGGTCACCTTAGTCAATCAAGACAATCAGCTGCTGGTGTGGTTGATTCTATTCGTCTTGTTGGCTGCTGTCGCATTGCGGTCGGCGCCGACAGGGTGGCCGCGATCATTGGCGATGTGGACCCGAAATCTCATGCTGGGCGCGCTGCTCGTGGCCTCGGTGCCATTTGCAGTCACGCAATTGCGCTTCGCGCTCTATCCTCAGCTTGCCGATCCCGGCGGCTTTACTCCCGACGAACGGGTCACTGTGGCGCAGTTGGCTGTACCGGCGAGGGCGCGGACGGCCGCTGCACCGCCGCCAAACTTCGTTCCGCCGCCGGAGTTCGAGGAAGTGATAGTGACGGGCGCCAAGAAGCCGGCGGAATTGAGCAGTTCAATCCGGACGTCTCAAGAGCGCTTTGCGCCTGGAACCTTGGTGCAGGCAGGCCCCGGGGTCCCTCACTGGCGTTACGCTTCATATCCGTTCAATTGGAGCGGTCCGATCGACGCCGCTCAAACCGTGCATTTCCTCATTATGTCGCCGTGGCTTGTTGGGGCCTGGCGTGTGCTTGGCGTTGTGCTGCTCGTTGCCCTCTTTACACGATTGATCCGTGGCAACGGGGAATTGAAACCCGGCTGGCAACGATTGTTCTCCATGCGAGGCGCCGCCGCATCGTCGGTGCTTCTGATCGCTTGCACGATGCTTTGCACTCCGAGTCATGCCTACAGCACCCCGGATACTGAGTTGCTCAAGGACCTGAAGACTCGCTTGTCGCGGCCTCCCAAGTGCGTTCCGAGTTGCGCCGAGATCATGGCCGCGCGCGTCGTGCTGACACCGACAACTCTCGAGGCGGGCTTTGACGTCGCCGCTTTGAGTTCGGTGGCGGTCGCATTGCCCACCGCGGGACAGCGGTTTGACCCTGACGCAATCACCGTGGACGGTGTACCGGTCCCTGGAGTGTATCGGGACAGCGATCAGCAAATTTGGATTGCGTTGAAGCCCGGTGCACATGCAGTCAAGTTGAGTGGTCGCTTGCCGGCGGCCGACTCAATCCAATTGCTTTTTCCCCAAGTACCTCGGGTGGTCTCTGTGAGCGGCGACGGGTGGGATGTGTCCGGCATCAATGCGGGTAGGCTCTTTGGGAATACGATTGAGCTGCTACGCCGCCGCATAGCGGGTCGCGACGCGGACGCACCACAAGGTGCTTCGCAGTTCCCTCCGTATGTTCGGATACGCCGTGAGTTCGCGCTCGATTTGGATTGGTCGGTCCAGACGACGGTAGAGCGGCTCGCGCCTGAAAAGGGCGGTTTCACCCTAGAAATTCCCTTGCTCGCGGGTGAGTCCGTGCTCACCAACGGAATCGAGACGAATGGCGGAACGAAGGTATCGGCCGGTTTCGATACGGGCGCCAGCGAATTTGGTTGGCGTTCGGGACTTTCGAACAGCGATAGCTTGACGCTGACAGCCGCTCAGGACAGGCCGTGGAGCGAAGTATGGATATTCAGAGTAAGCCCAACGTGGCAGATTGTTTTTGCCGGGGTGCCGGCGGTCATGCCGGAGAATCTTCGTTCCGAGGATTGGACCTTTGAATACTTCCCGCGCGCCGGCGAGACGTTGACTCTCAAGATCTCCCGTCCACTCGCCTCGAAGGGGGGCACGCTGGCGATCGACAATGTCGGCCTTGAGTACGATGTGGGCAGGCGCTCGACGAATGCGATCTTGCAGTTCAGCTACCGCAGTACTCGAGGCGATCGCCACAGCGTGAAATTGCCGACATCGGCGCGAGTCACCGCGGTCACCGTCGACGGACAGAACATCCCTCTCCGGGTGGAGAAAGGCGAACTACCGCTAGCATTATTGCCCGGGGCGCATCGCGTTCAGATCAATTGGCAGTCCGACGATGGGACTTCGGTACTCACGCGGCTGCCGCGCGTGGACTTGGAAGCGCCTGCTAGCAACATTGGCACCGTGGTGCGTATTCCAGGTGACCGATGGGTACTGTACGCGGGCGGGAGCGGCATTGGCCCGGTAATTTTGTACTGGGGTGAGTTGATCGTCTTTATCCTGCTGGCCGTTTTGTTAGGTCGGATGCGTCGCGCACCGTTACGCAGCTACGAATGGTTGATCCTTGGTTTGGGGCTGAGTACGTTTTCCTGGTCGGCGTTACTGTTATTTGCAATCTGGATTTTTGCCATGCGTTGGCGTGAGGAAATTGCCGTGGGGCAGTTAAGTGCACGGAAATTCAACCTACTGCAGGTAGTCTTAATTATTNTATCGCTTGCTGCCATCGTCTCGCTGGTTGCAGCGATTCCATATGGTTTGCTGGCGAGTCCTGATATGCGGGTTGCCGGTGTTGGCCAGCAAGCCAACGAATTGAGTTGGTTCAATGATCAGGCGGTGGGTGAATTGCCGATTCCGTGGGTATTGTCGCTGTCGTTGTGGTGGTACAAGGCTGCCATGTTGATGTGGGCGTTGTGGCTGGCTTTTGCGCTAGTGCGGTGGCTACCCATCGCATGGAGGGCGATTGGCGCCGGAGGCTTCTGGCGCAAAACTCTACGCCCCGCAACGCCGCCGGCGGCGGTCAGCGGGTGATGCGGCGAGCGGTCTACACCGCTCTCGAATTGGGATGTCCACTCACCCCGTTAACTCGGCGATTCAGCGAAGAATTGCCCATAGGCATCGCCGCGTCTACCTCATTTCCAGATTGCGCCGCAGTTCGACTGTTTGTTATCTATTCGAACGCGCAATTTGAGCGTCAGGGCAATATCGGCAGTAGCCAGTCCGCAGCAGATCAACCGTGGCCTACGCGCAATATTTCACGCTGCTGTATCGCCCGCCAAGAACGTCTTTGCTTGTTGCCGAACCCCTTCGGCAATCGTCTCCATCACTCGCTTCGGAAACCCACCCGGCAATCTCCCTCTGACGATCTCCACCTTTGAGTCGGCCGTCGCCACCATCGCCTGCATCCTCTGCCAAAGTTCCGGCACCCCCACGCGCGACGCCAGCCCATGCCAATGCCGCGCCTGAATCTCTTTCAGCCGGTAATGCCGGCTCCTGCCGCGAATGGACATCGCCAGTTTCGCGTCTTGGATCGGTAGTTGATTCGCGCCCGGTCCAATCACCGGCCACGCTGATAGCACGTCATACAGCGGCGTCATGCCGAACGCTCCGCCCACGCGGTGGTGCAGCGAAAAGTTCTTCGCATGACCATCAGTCGCTGCCAGCAGCCAGAACGCGAGTTGTGCGAGCACGAAGTGCTCTCGATCCGCATCGGGGGATTCGCTGCCGGCGAGGATCTCCAAGATGTCTTCGATGGAGGGGCCTCCGTCCGCCTCGTATTTTTGGGTGGCCGGTCGACCGGTCGCTTGACAGAAATCTTCCTGCGGCAAGCGCGCAATCCACATTCCATCTCGAGGGCCGAACCCTGGTTGCAAGACCGTTGTGTCGTCCGCGCCTATCCAGCGCCGGTCGAAGCGCTTCACCGCAAGGACGGTTTGCGTTCCACTTTTGAGTATCGCGCTCTCCGCGATGGGCAGTCCGAACTCGCGCATCAGCTCAGCGCACAGCCATTCATTCTCCACCGAGTGGGTAAAATGGCCGCGAAAGTTGCCGACGATGCCTAGCGGCAATTTCAATATATGCGTGGTCGGTGTGGCGCCGCGAGGCCGATACCACGCTCCGCCCATGGACAAGAGCGCGGTCTTTTCCTGCGCGCCAGCGATCGAAATTCGAAAATCGTCATCATGATCATCATGGCGAAGATCATGGCGTCCCAGGGGGGGCGGTGCGACGACCGACCGAAGCAATTGCTCCAACTCGGCTTCGGTGAGGGGCCTTGCCGCCACGCGGTTCCAGCCGACTGGCTTCTGATCAAGCGGCAGCAACTGCACCGCGCCCACACAATCGCGGCCGATGGCCTCCAAGAGATCGAAGGCCTGGGTTGATCGAGTGCCGAATCGCGCGCGGATTCGCCGGCGAATATCCGGGTTGTCCGGCAATAGGTTATCGAAGTAATAGTCGACCACATCGCCGCGCACCACGAGGTCAGCCGTGATGGGCAACGACAAGGACAGCGCGCGCGCACGCGGCGATTGCGCCCAAGCGGCGGCGTAGTGAAAGAGGGGAGTACCGTGGCGAGAAGTGGTCCACTCACCGACGAACTCGCCATTCATCCAAACATTGAGTGATGCCACGAGTTACCAGCCGGCGGCGTCATCGGGCAACGTGTTCGATTTTGCCGGCTTAGACTGAAGCGCCACTTGTACACCCAAGACGCTCAGTATTTTTAGCAGCTGCCCGACGCTGATGCGCCGCGGATCCTTCTCAATTTTCGCAATACGCGTCTGGTCCAGCCCCACCAAGGTTCCCAATTGCGCTTGGGTCAGGTGACGGGAGTTTCGCAGCGAGCGCAGGTGGCTGGCGAGCTGACTCGGGCTTCGTAGTAAGTAGTCCATTGCTGCAGTATATGCCTATAATGGCATAAATGCAACATATGCCTTTTTATGCATGAACGCCTAATATGCCGTCAAGGGTATTATTAGCAGTCCGCCAAAACGCCCGAGTGCATACTTTCCGTGCAGAAAGTAATGGTTTCTCTGATACACCGCGACGTGATTGACGCGACAGATGCTGAGGAAGCGGCGGGATATCAGGCCATCAATCAGTTCGTCAAGGCGGATATCCATCGTCCGTTGCTCAGTAAGCTAAGTCAGGCGAGGGGAGAGCTTCGAACCGGGCCCCAACTCATACCCTCCAACATAATCATTCAATATTGCGCGATTCACATCGGACGGCGTGTGCATGGCTTCCAGTTGCCGAGCTGACAGCTTTGGCGCGCGCAGAGAATCGGGCATTTCAATCTAGAGGTAACATTGATCGATTTCTAGCTCAGAAAAAAGTTGCCGAACGTAAGACCGACGGATTTATGCGCGGACCCAAACTCATTCATCCGCGCGCACATTGGTCAGTTGCGCGTCGCGCAGATCCAGTTCCTGCTCGATCCGCCGTCTCGCTTCATCTTTCAGCTTACCTGCTCTGTACAGATCGTTGATTTGCTGCCTTTCGGCGGCGAGTAGCAAAAATTCGATCTCATTCTCTAGATCGATGCGCAGTTTGTGCTCGCCGCCGCCGTCTTTAAAGCGCTCGACGAACTTCAATCGATCGCGGAAGCGTGCGCGCAGCGGGTGCACAATGTCCTCCGAGAGATGACGCTGCGCGACGAGTTCGTCCAGATGCCGGCTCGCGGCTTCGATGGCTTGACGACGCGCCGCAAATTCCTCGATTCGATCGGCGTGGCGCTCCCGCCGCCCCAGGGGGTAAGGATTGAGAGCATGATCTCAATGCGTGGATCGCGCACGCAGCGCCGCAATCGCAGCATCATCCAACCCACCCCGATCCCCCATAGGATCTCGCCACAGATGATGGCGACAAATATGCCCGCGGCTTGGCTGACCGAAAATACGCTGACNCTGACTGCGGCTATCGCAAAACGATAGAGAATCAGAGCACTGGCGTCATTTGCCAGCCCTTCTCCCTCGAGAATCACCAGAAGTCGTCTCGGTAGCTGCATTCTTCGCGCTATAGACAACGGTGCCACGGGATCGGGCGGCGAAACGATGGCTCCCAACACGAAGCCCACTGGCCAGGAGAAACCCAATAGCCAATGGCTAACGGCGGCAGTGGCGATGGTGGTAAATAGGACGGAACCTATCGCTAGCATAGAAATGGGACGCAGATTGAATTTGAACTCACGCCAACTCATGGCCACAGCCGACGAATAGATGATCGGCGGCAACACAAAGAGTAATACGAATTCCGGAGCCAGCCTTACCGTAGGCAACCCGGGAATGAGCGCCAGTATGACGCCGGCGAGCACCAGAAGAATCGCGGGCGGAACCTTCAGCCGCACCGCAAGTTAGTTCGGCCCAAACGATCTTTGTGTGTAAACGGTCGTTGACACGCCCAGACTCCACAGACCTAGTGTGCGCTGCGTGCCGACGCTGCGACGCTGAACTGGGTGTGATCGAGGAGCGGCGCAGTGCTGCGCTCGGCACCAAAGCGCTGTGGTACCGGGCTAGTGCGCGCTAATCCTATTGATAGTGCGCAGCAGGCTCACGACGTCCGCGGTGCACTGACCTAGGCTCATCTGCGGCGCCGGGCTGGAACTGGCCGCGGCGGCGAGCAATGCTAGGGTCGAAGCTTGAGATCCGCCGCACAATGACCAGAACGATCGATCACCGATCGGAGAATACTCCATCCGCCATGCGCAAGAGACGCCAACCGCGCGGGCATGGTGGTTATGGAAATGGTGGCGAAGGTGCGATTTTTNCCGAAACTGACGGATTGGGTAGCATGTACAGATATCTGCGGTCGTCCGAGNGAATAAGCAGTTTTTCCGCGAATCTGCCTCGTATACCTGCATTGCTATACGTTTTGGATTTGAGTGGCGTCGCAATTTTTGCGATTAGCGGTGCGCTTGCTGGTGTTCACAGAGGGCTCGACCTGTTCGGCATAGCAGTCGTGGCGGCAGTGACGGCGATTGGCGGTGGAACCTTGCGCGACCTGGTCCTCAATCGCCATCCGGCCTTTTGGGTCAACGACCCGAGATACTTGTATGTGATTCTCGCTGCAACCGTCGCGGCAGTCGTCGGGGAAGGTTACTTGCCAAGTTTGGACTCGGGCCTCCTCGTCGCAGACGCCATTGGGCTTGGTTTGTTTGCTTTGTCGGGAGCGCAGATCGGCGAAGTCGAGAGACGTTCGTGGATTGTCATTGTGCTGATGGGTACGATGACCGGTGTTGCCGGAGGGGTGATTCGCGACCTATTGTGCGGCGTTATTCCTGTGCTTTTGCGGCGGGATATTTATGCATCCGCCGCCATAGCTGGGATTGTGCTTTACCTGTTGCTGCAGTTGGCGGGCGTCCGGCGCCCATGGGCTTTCATCATCGGCATCCTGTCCGTAGTGACACTGCGTTTGCTTGCAAGAGCTCTGGACTGGCAATTGCCAGTGATCTCGCATTCCCACTTGTAACCGGCATTGCGATTGTCGGTTTTCTTTCATGACAGCAAATTTCGCCATTCATCCACGCACCATTGCCTACGCCAATCCAGAGGAGATTTCCATGACTACTCTTGCCCCCGATCACCGGGTGATGCTGTCGACCTGGCAACAACACACCCAGGCTGAATTCGCACTCAAAGATGCAGATGCGGCCGCGGCTACCATGACCGCCAATCCGTACGTCCTGTTTATACCCACCGGGACCGGGGGGACAGGCAGGGAAGCGGTGCGGGATTTCTACGCCAATCATTTCCTGCCCAGTATCCCGCCGGACTTCGAAAGATTGCCCGATCGGTCGGTTTGTCTGAAAGGGTGCTCACGCGAGGTTTCAAGACTATCTACGGCGAGACGATCTTCGACTTCAGTCTGCGCTGCCGAATGCAGTACGCACTCACTTTGCTGCGGGATCGGCATTGGTCCGTGGACAGGGCGAGCGAGGCGGCCGGCTACTCCCATCCGACGTCGTTCACGACGGCATTCCGGCGTCATTTTGGCATGCGGCCGGTCGACGTGAAAATCTTGAAAGCCAGTTCGACCGGAGACGGCATTCCGACTGCCCTTGACGGGAACTCCCAGTAAATTCTTCCGCAGCTATCTCCGGCTATTGGCACGCACAAAGGAATAGGGAGCGGCCCAAACCGTGGGAGCTATGCGGCTTGGGCTGATCGCTTAAACCCTCTGCAAACTGAACCGCAGGAGTCTGTGCATGCGCATTCTCGCAGTACTGTTCCCCAGATTTACCGCCATCGATCTGATCGGGCCGGCCAACTGCTGGGGGTTGATGCCCCGACAGGACGATCTTTTCCTCGACCATGTCGTGAGGATCGGTGCCCAGGCCGGTGGTCTCCGCTAGGAACCAAATTCCAGTGATTGCGTCGAAAACACCGCGTCGGGAACCTTTGGGTCGATTTTGTAGTCGGAAAAGACAACTTCCGTCTGGTGACCCGTCTGCGCGTTTTTGGCGCGGATGCGCATGGGAATCCATTTCCCGCCCTGGTCGACCTCCTGAAACTCCGCAAATTCCGCCTGCTTCAACAATTGTCCTTCTGTGTCCCAGGCGTCGAATTTGAGCATGGTGAATTTGCTCTTGCTGATCCAGCTTCGACGCTTTGAGTATCCCGTATTGTCTCGTACCGAGTCCTTTACAGGAACTGATTCAACGACGAAGCACGGTTCGCCTGCTATCACTTCTTCCCCGACAATTTTGTGGCTCCAGTCCGTTACCGCATGGCCAATGATGTCGCCATAGCTAAAATCTGTTCCGGCAAAACTGTCCTTCTTGTTGGACGCAACCAATCGCCGCACCTTCTTGAGCGCCGGAAGATATATCCACGTGTCGTCATCCGACCCTGCCCGTTCCACTAGCAGGATTCCGGTGCCTTTCACATCCGGCGGCGTGAAAAAGCGGACCAGGCGTTCATTGTCCCGCCCGTTACTCTGGAGCTTTGTGGTATTAATAGAATCACGAAGACGCTCCTGTCCTTGCTTATTGCGCAAAGTAATGGAAACCTTGGCGCGCGAACCGACGACCTTGTCAACCATGTTATTGCGAAGCATGACTTCATCGGCCGATAGGGTCTGTGCTTCCGATTTCTGCGGGGCGAGCAATGCCCCGGCGAACGTCAGAAGAATGACCATTGTCGAGGCGGCAGTAGCCAGCGCCGGCCGTGACACGAATGAAGGACGCAAATTCGCGATGACCCAGGGAACCAGCGTCAATGCGGACACGGCGCTTACAATCATGGCCGAGCTGATCAGGATACCCATCCAGATGTGGTCATAGTATCCGACGGAGAATAGAAGCACGCTGTAGCCAGCCGCAATCGATGTGGCGACAAATAAGATTGCGGAACCCGCGGTTTGGAAGGTGCGGCGCATCGCCGACTCAAAATCGCCATTCGTGCTCTGTTCCTCGCGCAATCGGAACAGGAAATATATGACGTAGTCCGCCCCGATTCCGATCGCCATCGCCGAGGTGATCGAATTCGCGGTATTGAGCGGAATGCCCGTCCACCCCATCAGTCCGAAATTGATGAGGACCGTCGCGGCGAGCGGAATCAAAACGAGTATCCCGGCATAGACAGATCGAAACACGATGGAGGTCAGAATGAAGATTACACCGCTGAGCTGAAGCATATTTAGCACTTTTGTGCGCACGATGATGTCGTGGATCGCCGAGCCCTCGGCGACACTGCCACCGAATGAAACAGTGACATTCGGCGGAAAATTACTCTTTGCGTACGCATCCAGGCGCGCAACGAGGGTGTTAAGTTTTTCGGTATTGTGTTCCTTGAGAAATCCCCAAACATTCGCATACCGATAATCGTAGTCGACGTAAGTATTGAAGTCGCCAGGGTCGCCGCCGTTTGAATATAGAAAGAGGTATTGAGCGACCAAGTTGTTCTCTGCTGGAATGGAGTCGAACTTCGGGTCGTCGCCGTGCATGGCCTTATTCATGCGCCGCACGAAATCGGCAATTGATATTGATTTTCCGACGAAGGGGTCGGTTTGCATGATCTGTTGCAGGCCGTCAATAGCGCGAAGCACGGCCGGATCCTGTACGCCGCCTTGCGCTTTTGTGTCGACCATTACATACAGGGCATTCGTGCCGCCGAAACTGCGGTTGAGATGTGCGTCGTCCAGCATTGCCGGAATCGTGGGCGCGAACTGACTGCGAAGCGCGTCCTCCACGTGTAGCTTGCGTGCTCCGACAAGGGCGACTACTGCGATAACGCCCGCGCCGATTATGATTCCCGTATTCTTGGCTAGAATTGCGTCGGCAAGGCCTCCCATAAGGCGTTGGACGCGCCCCGGCTCCTTGCGCGCCAATCCTGCCCGAGGCGGTTTCATCAACGAGCGCAGTGCAGGAATGAGGGAGAGCTCGAGTATTAGCGAGCTCAAGATACCGCTGGCTGCAAAAATGCCGAACGTTCGGATGCTCGAAATCTCAAAGACAGTCAGGGATAGGAAACTGATTGCCGCCACCATGCCGGCCACGATCATCACTGGCCCGATCCGGGACAGGGACGCCACAACCGCTCGCGCACTGGCCACTTTGCGGTCTGCGTACGACTCGCAAAGACGCTCGAATTCTTCCTGATAGCGCTTTAATATCTGTACGGCATGGCCGGCCGCGACCGCCAATATCAAGATCGGCGTCGTCGCATTGAAAACATCGAGCGGGACACTGAAGCGGCTCATGATGCCAAGTGACCACAACACGGCAATTATGCCGGTCAGAAGGGGCAGGAATAGACCTTGTACACTGCGAAAAGAAAACCAAAGGACTATGCCTATCAGCAACATTGCCAGAGGCAGAAAAAATCCCATGCGCTCGCCGAAGATCTCGAGTTGAGAGATAAGAACGGGAAGGCCCCCGAGCGCAATCCGCACGGTTGAGTCACGCTCCGCGTCCACCACAGGTTTGACCCTGTCCATGATGGCCCGAAATCCCTTTGGGTCCGGTTTAAATTCGGCGATGACGGCGATCGAGCGTCCGTCTTTGGAGACCAGAACATCTTGGTAAACCGGATTGCCGGCAATACTGAGCTTGAGTTTCTCGAGGTCTCCCGGCGTGGACGGCAAATGGTCCATAAGAGGACGAATCTCCATTCCGTCCGCCGTGCCCGTGATGCTCTTCGCCTTCCTGGCCGAAAAGCTCAATATGGTGTCCTTCAAGACTCCCGGATCTTCGCGAAGTTTTTTCGTGATGCGATCGACTTTCGCAAGAATTGTCGGGTCGTAGGCGCTGCCCCCGTTCGGCGTGATGCCAATTACAAGCACATATTTCGAGCCGAAAATTTCTTCCACACGATTTGAGGTGATGACGTACGGATGAGATTGCGGAAGGAATCGAGCAGGATCGACCTCCACTCGGAGCTTTCCAATCTGGCCGACAAGCCCAACTGTAACCGCAATCACGGCTGCCAGGATCAAGAGCCGGTACGCGATCACTTTTTCGATCCATTTACGCATCAACATATCGAAGCTCCTATTTCAAGGGTGTTATCTAGAACATTTGAAACCGTGTTTGGCACTCGTCGCTACCAGCTGTAGCGAAACTCGGAAAAGGCGGCCGAGTTCTTCTGCAAGCGCCCGAAGAAAGCGTCTTGCGACCCACGCAAAATGTCTGCGCCTAGGGTCGCTTTTAAGTGGTCATTGATGGCGTAAACCAATTTTGGTTTGACCGCGTAGTCTTTTCGATCAAAGCTGGTGAGCAGAGCGATTTCGCCCTCCAGCGTTTCGTTCCACCATTTGTTGGCAATGCGAATGGCAAGCCCTTGGGCGCTTTGATCCAGCTCGTGATTTGCGATCGCTTGGCTGATTGCGATTTGCCGTAATCCGGCGTCGGAGACTTGTCGCGGGTCCAGATAGTGCTTGACCGAATAGACGTAATACTGAACATTGACGTTTAGGTAGTCGAAGAACGTGCGTTCGACGCCGAACACGCCGAAAAAAAATGGCTTCTTCTTGAGTGGATCGGTGCCATTCGGGTCTTCTGTTGATGTGTAGGCCACCTCTCCCCTCAGTCCGAAGCGCCCTACGGGAATGGCGAAGTCCCCGCCAGTGACCCGGATGCGGGGATGCCGCTCCAGCAACTCACCACGTTGTCCGTTGGGCAGAACGGCGAGCGTCGGATTGAGATCAAAGCCAGAATACGAAGAGAGCGACCAATCCACGCCTTCGCCCCCTGAGCGATCCAGTTTGAATGCCCATTGCCGTGCACTAGTGGGGGTTTGCTCGTGCAAGCTCAGGCCGCGAGGCAGCGGGACAATGTTTGGGCGAAAGTGCGGCAACCAGATTGCAGAAAAGGAGTAATTGCCTCGCCGATGCGACACGAGAACCGCATCCGTCCCGAGGCGATCGTCAGCGACATCCGGGACCAGCAAGGTGAAGTCCCGGGGGGTGAGATTGTCGGTAGGGTTGATCTGGTCTGCCCGCCCCCAGACAAGAATCTGCCTTCCGGCGCGGAGGTCTACTGTCCCGGCGGACGTGCCAACGAAAACTTCGCGAAGCCTGCTCTTCGTGCTTCCGTCGCGTGAGAGGTCTTCGTTTCGAATCCATCCGTCCACGACTGCAGATACATTGCTGGATTTCGGCTCGGTTTTGAGCCAGAGCGCGGCGTCGGGAAGCCCCTTCTTGTCATCAAGGGAACGAGACCCGCTCCACCAAGCACCGCTCACGGAGCCGGAAATCAACGGTACCTCATTGGATGGTTCCATTTCGGACGCCGAGGCGATATAGACCGTGAGCAAGAGAAATAGCGCAACAACATATTGGCGGAAGAATGCGGACGTGATTCTTTCAGTGTCAGGCTTGTCCAAAGAGTACCTGTCCTACCTTTCGCCCGAGCGCGGCGAGCAACGACATGCGCGCGCAGTACCGATGAAGCTCGGGACGCACCTCGGCGACCGGCTCCATGAAGCGTGCCGCGCCGCTGCGGCCATCGCGGGGAGGAGATCGCGGGTAAGGGCACGGTCGCTCATGGGAGCGGCTCCATGTGCGTGCGTGGCCACGTCGGTTTCGGACATGGCCATAAGGACGTTAGTCATCCAGGCTGCCCATGGTCAAATTGACGGTAGTTCCCGTCATCCCGCTCGCCTTATCGGAAGCCATGAAGGCCGCCACGTTAGCCATCTCCGCGAGCGTCATGAGCCGTCGCGGGTGGGTCCTGCTTGCGAGTAACTCTTGCCACTGTTCCCAGGTCATACCCGAGGCCTTGGCGCGAGGCTCGTAGGCATCCTTGATCGTGCGTGTCTCCGGCATGCCCTGTGGTCGCAGACCGACCACGCGGATGCCCTGAGGTGCGAGCTCGGCAGATAGGTCTCGAGTGAGTGCTTCCTTGGCGGCCTGCGCCGGACCGTAGCCTCCCACCAATGGGAGGCCGATCCGCGAGTGGAGTGCNNTGACGGTCATGATCACGCCCGATTTATTCGCGACCATCCGCCGGGCCGCCAGGCGTGCGGTCAGGAAGTACGACGTCGTATAGGTCGTGATGGCCAGGGAGAACTGCTCGATATCCAGCTCGACCAGAGGCACACCCACAATCTTCGCATTCGGGATGCCGACCGCATTGAACGAGATATCGACGCGGCCCGCCTTATCGATCACGGACTGTAGATGCTTGTCCACAGCCTGCTCATCGAGAGCGTCTACCTCCGCCGCCACGGCGAATCCGCCGGCGGAAACGATTTCTTTGGTGACGACTTCGACGGGTGCCCGGTGGCGTCCCGTGAGAAAAAGCTTGGCCCCCTCACGCGCAAAGGCACGCGCGACAGCACCGCCGATCCCGCCTCCGGCTCCGTAGATCACCGCAACCTTGTTCTTGAGCAGCATCATCTCTCCTATTTTTGTGCCCGAGGACATTCCCTCTCTAGGAAGACGATCCAGCGGTGCAAAAAAGATGCGGGTCGTGCAAAAGGCCAGGTCGATTTTTTTATTGAACAGCCCCGCAGCCGCAACCACCATAGCGCGGGGACGCTTCTACGCAGCCTTTGCACATCACAGCTTCCAGAGCAGGCGCGCCTCCCCGGCGATGACATCGGGATATTCTTCGGGAAAGAACAACTTGGCGTTATGAATTCGCCGAATTCCGGTGACCCGCGGCAGGATTCCGGCGAGATAGTCCGGATTGCGACGTGAGAAGATCGTGTCGCTCATGCCCCAGACGATGCGCGTCGGTATCGTGCATTCACGCAACAACGGCGCAATACCCTGGAGCGGATTGGGCGTGAGACCCACTGTGTAGCGGTTGACCAGCGCCTTGCGCTCCGCCGAGGCGACGAGGGGCCCCAGGTACTGTTCGAGCGCCGCGTCGGTGGGGTGCGCGGGATCGCTGTAGCACAGGCCGCCGAGACCCGTCGCCGACCGAGCCACCTCTTTGTGTTGCAGCCACGGCTCCAGCCAAAGATCTGGGTAGATACCGGCGCGCGCCAGGTCGATGGCCGGCAAGAGGGCGGCCGGCGGACTATCGATCTCGACGTCGCAGTTGGTGAGCATGAGCGTGCGAACTCGGTGCGGATACTTTGTCACGAATAGCTGCGCCACCGCGCCGCCACTGTCGTTGGCGATCAGATCCACCTGCCGGACGTCGAGGTGATCGAGAAACGCGGCGAGCATGTCAGCCTGTGCGGCGGGTGTGACGCTCTGTCCGGGAGCGACCTCGGTGTGACCGAGGCCCATCGAATCAGGTGCGAGGCACCGGCGATGCGCGGACAGCCGCTCGATCGCGCCGCGCCACTGGAAGCTGCTGAGCGGGAAACCGTGCAGAAAGAGTGCGGCCGGGCCCGTGCCCCGGTCGATATAGGCGATGCGCCCGAAAGCGGTCTCGGCGAACCGACGCTCCCTGTCATGACGACGGGCGGCAGCAGTGTCCTCGCTCGGAGAGGGCGCCGAACTCGGCTGCCCGAAAGCCGCTCCGCTGATTGCGCCCGCCACGAACGCTCCAACCGACGCCACGAGCAAATCTCTACGCTGCATGGTCTACACTCCTTAGTTATTTAGCTTTTTGCGTCCCATCCGGGTCGAATCGCAGGTCACCCTTTCGTGAAACGCGCCTCCTCCGTGAGGTAGGGCACGTAATAGAAGTCCCGAATTTCCATGAGGCGGCCCTGTTCCCAGCTCAAACGGATGAAATAGGCCGGCCGCGTCGAACCCGGTCGATAGACCGCGATCACCGGCACTCCGTCCGCGGAACCCGCCTCGGCGCGGAGATCCTCGACCGCGGTGATCTCTGCGTACCTCGAGTAAAAGCCGGCCGCTGCACTGCCGCGCCGCTGCCAGCGAGACACGAGATCCACTCGCGCTTCTTCGCCCAATAGGGCCCGCAACCCGTCCCAGTCGCGTGAGTTGAACAGATCCGCGTACCGCTGAAAGCTCTTCTCTTCCTCGGCCGAGATGCTCGGCTTCGATGAGGCGTTCGCGGCGATGT
>JGI25616J43925_10000362_pt1 | contig 15824 bp, 12 predicted proteins | sample GraSoi2013_100cm_FD_43925 | JGI IMG/M metagenome (IMG submission 43925) | reverse complement strand
TCGCGGACAGCGGTCGGCTGAGGCCTGCTTCAGATCAGCGTAGCGGCCCTTTACGTCGTTACCCAGCAGTTTGGTTGTCCACCTGGCCTTACGGAAGTTTTCCAGCGCGGAATAGATATTGTCTGGCAGGTAGCGCTCGGCCTGGCGGAGGTTCTTGATCGGTGAGGTCTCGCCCTCTAACCCGCTTCTGAAGATAGAGTACATCACCATGTAGGGGTTGGCGTCGGGCGCAACAGAGCGCACTTCCACGCGCATACTTTTTTCGTTGCCAATGGGGATTCGCACCATGGAGCCGCGGTCGATGGCCGAGGCCTTGATCTGGTTTGGCGCCTCAAAGTGCGGATCCAGCCGGCGATAGGCGTTCACGCTGGCATTGAGCATCAGGCAGAGATCGTTAGCGTGCGTAAGGATGCGGTCAATGAACTCCCAGCCCATCTTGCTCAGTTTTTCCTGTCCTTTAGCGTCCCAGAACAGGTTTTTCCCGTTCTTACTGATGGAGACATTTGTGTGCATGCCGTTGCCATTCACGCCCACGACTGGCTTAGGCAGAAATGACGCCGTCAAGCCCATCTTGGTGGCGACCTGTCGGCAGATCAGTTTATAGAGCTGGATCTGGTCGGCGGCGGCCACGACTTCACCATAGCTGTAGTTGATTTCGAATTGCGAGGGCGCGACTTCCGGATGATCTTTTTCATTCTGGAAGCCCATGGCGCGCTGAACTTCGGCCGTGGTGTCAATAAAGGTCCGCAGCGGATCGCTGGGAAGAGAATGGTAATACCCGCCGGTATTCACGTACTCGAATTTGCCACTCTCGTGATAGTGGCGCTCGGCGTCCGGGCCTTTGAAGAGGAAGCCTTCGATTTCGTTTGCGGCATTGAGCGTATAGCCCTGCTTTTTGTGTAGATCGACGGCAAAGCTCTTTAGGACGCCGCGGATGTCGGCGCTGTACGGCGTGCCGCCCTTGTCGATGACTTCTCCGAAGACCAGAACCTTACCCGAGCCGAAGACATCGGCAGGCGCCCAGTAGAAGGCGCTCCAGTCCAGCACCAGGCGCAAGTCGCTCTCACGCTGCGCGGTAAAGCCGCGGATGGAGGATCCGTCAAAGGTGAGGTTGTCCCAGCTCTTGATCAGGAACTTCTTGTCGTAGTCCAGCATGTGCAGGCGGCCTTCCAGGTCGCTGAAGAGAACGGTCACCGCCTTGATGCGGCCTTCATCGGCAAGATACTTAGTACGCTCCTCCTGAATTTTGTGTGCCGGCACGCGGTCTCTGCGTTGCGTCTTCGCATTCAGATTCAGCTCTTCCAATTCCTCATACGAAAGTGCCAGGAAATTACGCAGTTCAGTCGACATGAATCTCCTCAATATTTGAGATGAATTTCAGAACAGGCTGGAAACCAACCACTCTTACACAAAACTCTAAACTAAATGGAATATGTTTGGGTAGCCAATTAAATGAGTTAATAGCCTCGATCAAAGGAATTTATGACATCGAGACATCGGATCATCGGAACATCCGGTTATCGGAAACGGCTGGGCGGGGTGCATTTTTGCTTATGATTGTCGGCTGTCCCGACAATCCGATGTTTCCGATGCTAAGGGTGCGTCGGCGGACCGCGCGTGCGGTGGATTACAATGGGCCGGATGCAACCAACCGATCGAGATTTCCTTGTGCAGCGTCTGCATGAGACGCGGGACGCGTTTCTAGCGAGCTTTCAGGGCGTTTCCGAAGAGCAGGCCTGCTTCAAGCCCGCTCCGGACCGGTGGTCCATTTGCGACTGTGTAGAGCATATGGCTGTGGCGGAAACCGGGCTGTTTCGCCAGCTTTCGGAGAACTCAGTTCCCGCCGAGGCCCCGCCGGCCAGCCGTGAACGGGAGGTGGCAATCCTCAACAGCAATGGCGGAAATCGCGATCAAAAGGCCAGGGCGCCGGAACGAGCGTGTCCGACCGGACGTTTCGGGAGCCTGGCCGAAGCCGCTAAACAGTTCACTGCCGCCCGCGGACGAACGATTGACTACATAATCGCCTGCGATGACGACCTGCGCATGCGTACCACTGCACACCCTCTGATCGGCCCAATGAACTGCATGGAGCTTCTGGCCTTCATCATCGTGCACCCGCTGCGCCACGCCCAGCAGGTCCGCGAAATCAAGCAGAGTGCAGGATATCCGGGCACCCTTCATACTGCGAGCAAATAGGTTGAATTCACGCGACNAGCGCGTCTATTGTTCAGAGGGAACATGAGCATCGAGAGATGGCAGAGATCGGCCAGGTACTGGAAGACTGTCCCTGCTAGNACGAATGCGCTCATCCTCTCCGGCATATTCTGTTTGTTCAGCTGCATGGGACTTGCACTTTGCATGATCAACGTCCTGGTGACGCCGATCCCGTGGGCCCTCGCTTTGTCTGCGATGGCCGGCATCTTTTCCATTGGCTGGGCGTATCTTGGGTTCCGGGCTCTTTGGAAGGGCATGCTGGTGCTCGGGCCCTTGCAGATAGCGGCTTCTTCGATGTTTTCTGCCTTTCAGGGACGGCACGTTCACCCGCTGTCGGCCTCCGCAGTGGACCATGCGGAGTTGCAGCGTCGCGTTGCGATTGAGGGTTTCGTCATGGTTGCCCTGGTCGTGCTCGGATACAGTCTGATCGTCACTTTTATCCGCAAAGAAGGGGGACGATTCTTCGGACAGATGGTCGAGGTCCGGCTCGCCGGGGAAGTCCACCGCGCACTGGTTCCCCAGATCTCGCGCCGGAAAGACGGGTTCGAAATCTACGGTGCATCTATGCCCAACGGGCAAATGGGCGGCGATCTGGTCGACTTGGTTGAGGGTAACGGCGGCTGGCTGGCGTACGTGGCCGATGTCTGTGGCCACGGCGTGTCCGCAGGCATGGTCATGGCTATGGTAAAGAGCGCGACGCGGATGGGAGTAACTGAAGGCGCCATTGCTAGCGGCTTTCTGCCGCATCTGAATCAGGTGTTGAAATCGGTCGCCGCGCCCAACATGTTCGTTACGTTCGCTTATATCGCGGGCAATTCCGGTCCTGACGTCCAATTTTCTCTTGCCGGGCATCTACCCATCCTTCATTATCGGAAGAACACTGGAACCGTCGAAGAGCGCGCCATTTCCAACCTGCCCCTGGCCATTTCTCCAGACGCGCAATTTGACACCGCTGCGATTGCCTGTGCAGAAGGCGACATACTGGCCGTTTTGACCGACGGCCTGACAGAGGTATCAGACAAAGAAGGGCACGAGCTTGGCCTGGAAAATCTTAAAGCTGTGCTCCTGAAAAACGCGAACGCGCCTTTGGACGAAGTAATGACTGCGCTGCGGACCAAGGCGTCACAGCATGGAAAACAGATAGACGACCAGACAGTCCTGCTGCTGCGTCGCACTCAGGCTTAATCATCAGGGAATCAACAGCAGCTTGCCGGTTGTCTTGCGGGCTTCCAGGTCGCGATGCGCCTGCGCCGCCTCTTCCAGCTTGTAAATGTGCTGAATGCGCAGCTTGAGTCTCCCGCTCGTGATCATGTTGAAGACGTCGCCGGCGCGCCATTCCAGTTCCTGTCGCGTCAGGATGTAGTGCATGAGTGAGGGACGCGTGAGAAACAGCGAACCCTTTTGTGAGAGCTTGATGGGATCGAAGGGCGGAACAGGACCGCTGGCCCCACCAAAGAGCGCGAGATATCCGCGCGGACGCAGAACGTTGAGATCTTTGTCGAAGGTGCTCTTGCCGACGCCGTCATAGACAACGTGAACGCCCTTGCCGTCGGTCAGGCGTCTTGTCTCAGCTTCAAAATCCTGCTCGTTGTAAAGGATGGTCTCGTCTGCGCCTGCTTCGTGCGCCAGTTTGGCTTTTTCCTGCGAGCCCGCGGTGCCGATTACGCGCGCGCCAATATCTTTTGCCATCTGGACCAGCAACAGCCCGACGCCGCCAGCACACGCATGAATCAGCGCAGTCTCGCCATTCTTCAGGGCATATGTGCTGTGGACCAGGTAGTGGGCCGTCATGCCCTGTAGCATGGCCGCGGCAGCCTGGCGATCGTCCACGCCGTCCGGAACCTTAACCAAGCGGTCGGCGGGAACAGCGGCGTATTCGGCATAGCTGCCCTGCACTGCCGTGTATGCGATGCGGTCGCCCACTTTAAGCGACTTGACCTCGCTGCCAAGCGCGGTGACCACGCCTGCCGCTTCTTGTCCGTCAATGAACGGGAGCGGGGCAGGGTAGCGTCCTTCGCGGAAATAGACGTCGATAAAGTTGACCCCGATGGCGGCGATCTTGACCAGCGCCTCATTCGGTTTAGGCGTTGGAACAGGCAGGTCAACCAAGGTGAGGACCTCAGGTCCTCCGGTTTTCAATACTTGTATGGCTTTCATGGCGGATTTAAGATGCGCCCTTTCAGGTTTGTGGTCGCAAATTGAATTTAGCTGATTTGCGGACAGCAGCTAATGATACATTCTTGACGAACGGAGCAGTACCTATGAAAGAAGACAACAAGGCAATTGCCCACAGATGGTTTCGGGAAGTATGGAACCAGGGACGGGAGCAAACCATTGACGAGTTGCTTGCGCCTACCGTCGTTGCATTTGGTCTTGGCCAAGGCGAAGCCACAGTCCACAGTGCAGCAGAATTCAAAGTATTTTGGCGCAATCTGAGGTCGGCGATTCCCGATATAGAGATAAGGATTGAAGACTCGGTCGCTGAGGGCGACCGCGTTGCCGTGCGCGTCATCATTGAGGGCACCCACAAGGGCGAGGGCCTGGGTGGTCCGCCCAGTGGGCAACGGATCTACGTGCAGGGAATCTGCCTGATTCAAATTGTGAACGGCAAACTGGTCAAGGGCTGGAATAGCTGGGACCAGCTTGGCATGCTTCGGCAGATTGGCTTCATTCCAACCGCGCCAAAGGAAGATATCTTTCTTGCCGATCGCAAAAGCGCCGCCAAAGCCTGATTAGCCGGCCAGGAATGCCGTTGCTTGGGTGAGGAAAAAATCCAGCTGGTCGTGATGCAGCCAGTGACCGGCACGCGGCACCGGGACCATCTTGCAATTTCGAATTGCCTTCACGCGTGGATCGTCCGTGGGCACCGGCGTGAAACTCTCTTCGCCCCAGAAGAGCATCGTCGGACAGGTGATCTGGCCGAACAATTCCACCACTTCGCCGATGTTGTGTCCGTAGGGGCCGATGGCGCGGACGTAATTGTCAAACTTCCAGATCATGGAGCCGTCAGAATCCCAGTTGGTGCCATGGAGTGTGAGATGCCGAGCAACTTCGTCGGAGAGATGCGGGTTCTTCTCTCGCATGCGCGCCATGGCTTCTTCCAGGCTGTCGTACTTCTTGGGCTGCCGCTTTTCCATACTGCGGATGTCTTCAATCCAACGCCGCACACGCTGTGACAGCGGACCATTTACGCGGTGCTGCTGGGGAAAGCCCACGCCTTCCAGTGACACAGCCTTGTGTACGCGGTCGGGATAGATGCCGGCATAGTGCAGCACGATCATTCCACCCAGCGAGTGGCCCACGAGGCGAATCGGAAAATCGTCAATGATATCGAGCAGCGCCGAGAGATCGAGAACGTGCTCGGCGATGCTGTACATGGCGCCGGGGGCCCAGGCGCTGTTGCCATGTCCGCGCAGATCGAGCGCATAGACGTGGTAATGCTCACGCAACGAGCGCGCAACCCAATCCCAATTACGGGCGTGGTCCAGACCACCGTGTACCAGCACCAATGCGGGCTTGTTGTCCTGGCCGTAGTCCCAGAGTTGGAGCTTGAGGCGGTCGGAGTAGAAGAAATGTGAGATTGGTTCCAACGTCAGTCCTTGTGTACAGATTTCGGCATTCGATGAGTGCTGCCATCACAAAGCTTCATTATCACTGAATTACGAAATGCAGGCCGATTAGCTTCTTGCCTGAATCGTCATCTTGATTCCGTGCCGGGGGCGCAATGTGACCAACTGCTCCGGCACTATGGGATGGCCGGGAACAAGGCGCAACTGAAATCTCTGTGCCATCACGGCGAGCACCAGCATGGTGTCGAGCAGCGCAAAATCCTGTCCAATGCAACGGCGCGGACCGTCGCCGAAAGGGAAGTAAGCGCCATGGGGCAGGCGGTCTTCCAGTCCGTCGAGCCAGCGATGCGGCCGGAACACGGTGGGATCGTCATAAAAGCGAGGGTCGCGTTGCATGATCCATGGCGACATCAACGCTGTTGTGCCAGCCGGAAAATCGTAACCTCCAAGACTGAAAGGGGCGATTGACAGTCGCGACATTACCGACGCCGGCGGAAACACACGCAAAGATTCCTGCACTACTGCTCGCAGATATGGCATGCGCTCAAGATCGGAAGCCTCCGGCAATCTGCCGCCGAGGACGTCGTGCAATTCCTGATGCAAGCGTGCTTCCGCTTCAGGGCTCTCGCTGAGCAGATACCACGTCCATGCCAGATTCAGTGCCGTGGTTTCGTGCCCGGCGAGGAAGAGTGTCATGGTCTCGTCGCGAAGCTGCGTTGGCGTCATCTGCGTACCGTCCTCATCCATGGAAGCCATCAGCATGGAGAGCAAATCGTCTTTCTGATGGGGACTTGCGCCGGGGTCAGCATGAAACGGACAGGAGTTTCCATTCTCTTTTCTCTGCGCGATCAGGCGATAAACCAGCGCATCGAGGAACTGACGCTCCCGATGGGCACGCCGATTCTTGCCAATCGGCCAGTTCGCCGGCAACTTGAGCGGACTCCGCACCCGGTTGAGCTGATAACGCATGAGAAAAACCGTGGCCTCGCCGACAGATTGCGCCTCGCCCGGCAGCGTGGAGCCAAAGAGCGCGCGCACGGCCACTTCCAGAGTAAGGGCCATCATTTCGGTAGTGATGTCCGCTACCTGGCCGTTAGTCCAGTTGCGCCCATGCTCCTCGGCAACCTGAACCATGGTAGGGCCGTAGCTGTTGATCCGCGATCTCCGAAAGGCCGGCTGCGCGAGCCGGCGCTGGCGTCGCCAGAAATCGCCTTCACTGGTGAGAAGGCCCTGGCCCAGCAGATCGCCCAGAAGCTGGATCGTCAATTCGCTTTTGTGAAACTTGTTCTGCTGGACGGTCAGGACCTGAGTGATCCAATCAGGATGGTTCAGCAGAATGCGGTCTTGAAAGCCGGCATTGATAGTGACAATATCGCCATACTGCCGTGCTGAGCGCTCCAGTAACCCAAGCGGATCGCGGGCAAACTCAAAGCCAACTCCGAAAATCGGCAGACCCTTTGGGCCGGGCGGTTTCGCAGCTTCTTTGCGCTGTTCGATTGGAGTGCCCGATTTGGCTTCAACATGCATGAACAGCAATTATAGATTGTGCCGATCAGGAAAGCCGTCGGCGTAGAGAACCAACAGTAATCTCCCCGCGCCCTCAATCAATTATGATGGTGCGTAACGTTGCAACGGGAGACCAGAATGTCCGCTATTGCAAGAATGCTTCTCGCTGTGGACCGCGCGGGCGCGGGCCTGCGCCAACGTGAGATACAGGTTGACGATCACAGGATTGTCTACTCAGAGGGCGGACATGGTGAGCCCATCCTGCTGCTGCATGGGTTCGGCGCGGAGTCGGGAAGCTGGAACCATGTGGCAAAGTTTCTGACCAAGAGGTACCACGTGATCGCACCCAACCTGCCGGGCTGGGGTACGAGCACGCGCCTGCCCGACGCGTCTTACGCGTATCCTGAGCAGGTGGAGCGGGTGCACCGGTTTGTCCAGGAGATGAAGCTCACGCGCTTTCATTTGGCAGGACACTCCATGGGCGGCGGAATCGCCGCGCGCTATGCGGCCCGATATCCGGACGAAGTAGCTACGCTGGCCCTGATTGCCGCACATGGGCTGATTGAGCCGAATCCGTGCGCGTTACGGCGCTCCGTGGAGCGCAATGGAGAGAACTGGCTGCTGGTGAAGTCGCACCAGGACTTTGAAACATTGATGACACACCTGTTCGTGAAACGTCCGTATGCTCCGCGCGTGGTGGTGAAGTACCTGGAGCAAGATGCGGTGCGCAAATGCGAGCAGAACCGGAAGATTTTTGACGACCTGCAAAAGAACGATCCTCCTCTACTCGACCAACTGGCGAAAATCCAGGCGCCGGCGCTGGTGATCTGGGGCGACCATGACGAATTGGTCGATGTGTCCGCAGTGGACGTATTCAAGCGCGGAATCAAGAGCGCCGAGGTATTGATATTGAAGAACTCGGGACACATGCCTCTGGTCGAAAATCCACGCGAGTGCGCGGACGCCTATCTGGCATTCCTGGGAGAGAAAAACAGAATCTTCCAACCGGTTGCTGGCTTGAGTCGCGCCGAACCCGCCTAAACTGCCTTCGGGAAGTGCTGACGACGCGCCTCCCACTCGTCGCTGGAAAACATCTGCGGCCCAACTTCAATGAGCCGCGGAAGCATGTTGAAGACGGAGATAGGACTCCACGGAGCGCCACGCCGGGTGCGGTAATTGCGGTCGTTCAGTTCATTTGCAACCTTGGAAAACGAGCTATCCTGGATCAGCAGCTCCATCATTAGTGTGAGCACTTCTTTTTCCAGCGGATCTTCCTCCAGGCCCATGCAGTCGGGCGCGACCCGGAGACCATAAGGCACATCGTCCCTGGGTTCAGGGTCGGGGCCTTCGCCGCTGATTTGACGCCGCCACTCCAATGCCACCAGCCGCCAACCGGCTGCGGTTTTCTCCTTCACGTGCTCCAAATCAAGGGGACCAGCGAGCAACTCGCGCATTCTTTCAACCCGGGCCATAACCACCTCCGTGGAAGCCTGCTGCTAGTCTGAGAGCAAACTGCCTGCCAAATCGGCCGCCCAGCTAAGTAGCTGAAAGACAAATAAATAACGCATGCGCGGGAACCAATGATCGGCTCTTGAGTGCGCGTTTGTGGGATTCAACGTGCGGAAGCGGACACCCGGTGGGGTAAAAAGAAAGCCCGCGATTGCTCGCGGGCTCTTGTCGTAAGACTACGGGAAACTAGAGATATCGCTGTGGCGAGATTCCTTCGGTGACCGATGGAATCGGCTGGACGGCTTCTTCGCTGATTTCCGGAAGCGGTCTTTCCAGAGCGATCTTCAGCACCTGGTCCATGGTTTCCACAAGATGGATCTTCATCTTTCCGCGGATGTTCTCCGGGACTTCTGGAAGGTCTTTCTCGTTTTCCTTGGGAATGATCGCTTCTGTGATTCCCGCACGCAGGGCGGCGAGAAGCTTCTCTTTCAATCCACCGATGGGCAGGACCTTGCCGCGCAGGGTGATTTCGCCGGTCATGGCGATATCACGGCGCACGGGAATCTTGCTCATGGCGCTGGCAATCGCGGTGGCCATGGTGATGCCGGCGGAGGGCCCATCTTTAGGGATGGCGCCTTCCGGCACGTGGATGTGAATGTCAACGTTGCGGTAGAAGTCGCGGGGAACGCCGAGCGCCGCCGCCCGTGAGCGGACGTAAGACATAGCAGCCTGCGCCGACTCCTGCATCACGTCACCCAGTTTGCCGGTGAGAGTGAGCTTGCCTTTGCCATCTACGATTGCGACTTCCGTGCTCAGAATCGAGCCGCCGACTTCTGTCCACGCCAGACCGGTGACCAGTCCGACTTCGCTCTTTTCATGCGCCAGGCTGTCGCGGAACTTGGTTACGCCCAGATAGTCGCCGATGTTTTCGGCGGTGAGAGTAATGCTGAAGGCCTGGCCCTCTTTTACCACCTTGCGCGCGACCTTGCGGCAGACGTTGCCGATCTCGCGTTCCAGATTGCGCACACCGGCTTCACGAGTGTACGAGCGAATGATCTCGGCAATGGCGCCGTCAGCGAAAACAACCTGTTTTTCGGTAAGCCCGGCAGCCTCGCGTTGTTTGCGGACGAGGAACTGCTTGGCAATCTCCATTTTTTCGAGCTCGGTGTAACCATGCAGTCGCAGTACTTCCATGCGGTCTTGCAGCGCCGGAGGAATACTGTGCAGCACGTTCGAAGTGGCGACAAAGAAAACCTGCGAGAGGTCGTATTCCACGTCGAGATAGTGGTCCTGGAACATCCAGTTTTGTTCCGGATCAAGGACTTCCAGCAATGCCGCCGATGGGTCGCCGCGGAAGTCAGAGGCCATCTTATCGATCTCGTCCAGCATGAAGACGGGGTTCTTGGTCCCGGCTTTTTTCATCATCTGGATAATCTGCCCGGGCAGCGCGCCAATGTAGGTGCGCCGATGTCCGCGGATTTCCGCTTCATCGCGAACCCCGCCCAGTGAGAGGCGAACGAACTTTCTGCCAGTCGCCCTGGCGATGGACATACCGAGCGAAGTCTTGCCCACGCCCGGAGGTCCGACAAAGCAGAGAATCGAGCCCTTGGGGTTCTTGACCAACTGGCGCACGGCCAGGAATTCCAGAATGCGTTCTTTGATCTTCTCCAGGCCGTAATGGTCCTGGTTCAGGATTTTTTCCGCGTGGTCGATGTTACGGATTTCTTTCGATTTCTTCTTCCACGGCACGGCCAGCAGCCAGTCGAGGTAGTTGCGGGAAACCGTGGACTCAGCCGACATAGGCGGCATGGCTTCCAGTTTCTTTAGCTCCTGGATGGCTTTCTCATGTACGTCTTTGGACATGCCGGCGGTGTCGATCTTTTTCTTGAGCTCGTCAAACTCGCTCTTCTCGCCGCGTCCCAGCTCTTTCTGGATGGCCTTGATCTTCTCGTTGAGGTAATACTCTTTCTGGGCGCGCTCCATCTGGCGCTTCACGCGCGTCTGGATGGTGCGGTCCATGTTGAGTTTTTCAATTTCAATGTCGAGCACATCGGCGATGCGGGTGAGCCGGTCGACCGGATCAAAAATTTCCAGCAGCTCCTGCTTTTCTTCGATCGAAAGCTGAAGGTTCTGCGCAATGGTGTCACTCAGTTTGGCCGGGTCCATCATGCCGGTGATGACGATCGGCTCCAGGTTCAGAGACTGGCAGAGCTTCACATACTGGTCAAATAGCCCCTGGACGCGCTGCATGGCGCTCTCAACGATCGGAGTTGTCTCAGTGGTGTATTTGACGGTGCGGATAGTGGCTTCAAAATAGCCGTCTGTATTGACCAGTTGCAGGACCTTGCCGCGCTCCACGCCTTCGACCAGCACCTTGATGTTGCCATCGGGCAGTTTGAGGTTCTGCACGATGTTCGCGATGGTCCCGACCTGGTAAATCTCGTGCGGCTTCGGCTCGTCAATACTCGCGTCATGCTGGGTGGCCAGAAAGATCTTGCGGTCCGATGCCAGAGCCTCTTCCAGCGCGCGCACACTGGAGTCGCGGCCCACGATAAATGGGGTCATCATGTACGGAAAGATGACCACATCGCGAATGGGCATCATCGGGAGCTTGCGAGTTTCGAATTTTTCTTTGGTCTGGGTCACGGAACCGGCTTTCTTGGCTTAACGAACCGACTGTCTCTTAAAATAAGAATATCACGCATGGCGAGGCCTGTTGGCCAGAGTATTTATGTGTATATTTTAATCAAATAGGCAAGTCAATGACTTAAAAGGCACGGATACTCTTCCGNGTACATGACTAACGTAACAACTTTGGAATCAATGGCATGACTTCAAAGGGCTTGAAGGGGTCAGACCATTGGCAGTTCTTAAGGAACTGTTGCTTTCCTCATGGCGAAGGCCGAGCAGATTGCGTTTAACCCGCTTTTTCCATAGGCAGAGAGATATCTCTGCGCTCGACCATGTCTTTGGTGACTTCAAAGTCCTTGACCCGCTTTTGGCTGGGGAGATGGTACATAAGATCGAGCATCAGTTCTTCCAGGATCATGCGCAGCCCGCGTGCACCCACTTTGCGCTGCATGGCTTCCTTGGCGATCGCCTGAAGCGCTCCATCCGAGAAGCGCAGCTTCACCGTCTCAAACTCGAACATGCGCTGGTATTGCTTGATGATGGCATTGCGCGGCTTGGTGAGAATTTCGATCAGCGCCGATTCGTCCAGATCATTCAGTATGCCGACGACAGGCAGCCGTCCGACAAATTCCGGAATCAGCCCAAAGCGGACCATATCCTGCGGCTCGGCTTTTTGCAGGAGCTCGGTATCGCGCTTGCTCGCTTCCGTAAATTCTTTTTCCTTCGCCTCGCTGGTGCGNAAGCCCATGGACTTCTTGCCGATGCGTCGGGCCACGATCTTTTCCAGTCCGACAAATGCGCCGCCGCAAATGAAAAGGATGTTTGTGGTGTCGACTGGAGTGAATTCCTGGTGCGGATGCTTACGTCCACCCTGCGGCGGCACATTGGCAATAGTGCCTTCCAGGATCTTTAGCAGCGCCTGCTGCACGCCTTCACCGCTGACGTCCCGGGTTATCGATGGGTTCTCGTCTTTGCGCCCGATCTTGTCGATCTCGTCGATGTAAATGATGCCGGTCTGCGCGCGTCCCACGTCGCCATCTGCGGCTTGCAAAAGTTTCAGGACAATATTCTCGACGTCCTCACCCACGTAGCCGGCTTCGGTCAGCGTGGTGGCGTCAACAATGGCAAAGGGAACATCCAGCATGCGCGCGAGCGTCTGGGCCAGCAAAGTCTTGCCGGTTCCGGTCGGGCCGATGAGAAGGATGTTCGATTTTGCCAGCTCCACTTCGCCGCTCTTGGTGCGGTTCATATGGATGCGCTTGTAGTGGTTGTAAACGGCGACTGAAAGCTTCTTCTTCGTCTGTTCCTGGCCAATGACGTATTCGTCGAGGAAGGCTTTGACTTCCTGCGGCTTGGGCAGATGATTGGGCGCGGCGGAAGCACGCGATTCGGTGCGGTCATCTTCCAAAATGGAATTGCAGACGGCTATGCACTCGTCGCAAATGTAAGCCCGTGGATAATCGCTGGGAGATGAAATGAGTTTCGCAACCGCGTCCTGCGATTTCTGGCAGAACGAGCAACGGAGTGTTTCTTCCGGTGACCTGGGCTTCACTTCAACTCCTTATCCGGTACGGCGCTCGCAAACTGCGCCATTCCGGTCTCGACGACAAAGCATCTACTTATGCTTGAAAATAATATCGTCAATAATGCCATATTCTTTAGATTGCTGCGCATTCATTATAAAGTCGCGTTCCACATCTTTTTCCACTCTTTCCAGCTGCTGGCCGGTGTGTTTGGCATACAAACTGTTCATGATTTCCCGCATACGCAGGATCTCGCGGGCCTGAATGTCGATATCCGTGGCTTGACCGCTGATGCCGCCACCCATAATCAAGGGCTGGTGCACCAGAATTCGGGATGTGGGTAAGGCGAAACGCTTACCTGGCGCTCCAGCACAAAGCAGCAGAGAGGCCATGCTGGCGGCCTGTCCGCAGCAGATGGTCATAACGTCGGGACGCACGAACTGCATCGTGTCGTAAATCGCCATTCCCGCGGTAATGGAGCCTCCGGGGGAATTGATGTAGAGCTGAATGTCCTTTTCCGGATCTTCGGCTTCCAGGAACAGNAGTTGTGCTATGACCAGGTTCGCAATGGTGTCATCAATGGGCGTACCTATGAAGATAATATTGTCTCGCAAGAGCCGGGAAAAAATGTCATACGCGCGCTCTCCGCGGCTGGTTTGCTCTACGACCATCGGTACAAGTGCCATTTCGGTTTCCTTCCTTAACGAAATCCTATTTTACGTCCTGGAATGTGCGATCAGGCCGGCTTGCTGTAGAGATAGTCTAATGCTTTGTCGCTGCGCATGCGGTTACGGATGCGGTCCACAGCGCCATCTTCCACCAGTTTTTGCCGCACAGCTTCCGGTGTCTGGTCCATCTGGCGGGCCATGGTCTGGATTTCCTGCTCCAACTCTTCGTCAGTTACATTGAGGTCCTCGGCTTCCGCAATTCTGGAGAGCAGCAGATTGGCCTTAACTTCTTTTTCAGCCGCCGGCCGCTGCGCCGCACGTAGACGCCGGAAATCCATCTTGCGCATGTCTTCCGTGCTCATTCCTTGAGCAGCCAGCGCGCGAAGCCCTCGCTCCAGGCGGAGGTCCACTTGCCGTTCCACCAAAGCATTCGGGACAGGGAAGATGTGCTGTTCCATTAACTGGTCGATCAGTTTTTCTTTTCCCTCGTGCTCAACCTTGTGTTTGCGTTCGGCTTCCATGCCTTCACGGATACGTTGGCGCAGCGCGTCTATTGTCTGGAAGTCCTGGCTCAATTCCTTAGCAAAATCGTCATTGAGTTCCGGCAGGGACTTTTTCTTGATGGCATTCACCTTCACGGTGTAATGCAGCGTCTTGCCGGCCAGCCGGGCGTCATAGAACTCCTGTGGGTAAACGACGTCAAAAGACCGCTCCTCGCCCGGCTTCACGCCAACCAGGTTTTTTGAGAATTCAGGCACGGTGTTCGCGCCGCCGATTTCCACCAGGACTTCGTCCATCTGGACCGGCTGGGGGGCTTTGGCTTGGCCTTGCGGCTGCTCTTCTGCGGCGGGCTCCTTGGGCAATGCCGAGAATGAAACCTGGGCAAAGTCGCCGTTTTCGAGCGGACGGTCTTCGTCCACCGGATCATAGCTGCCCTGCCGTTCCTGCAGACGCTTCAACTCGCTCTCCACTTCATCGTCCGATACTTGGACGTCAGTTTTCTCGACTTTGATGTCCTTGTACTCACCAAGTTCAATTTGGGGCAGCACTTCGAACGCAGCTTTGAAGCGGATCGGCTGCCCTTCTTCCATTTCCAGTTCGCGGACCATGGGCTGCGAGACCGGCATCAGGCCTTCTTTTTCCACGGTGGTGCGAAAGTATTGCGGCACCAGGTGCTCGATCAGGTCGCTCTTGATATCTTCAGAAAAGCGCTTCTTGATGACCGATGCCGGGACTTTGCCCTTGCGGAAGCCAGGAACACGCGCAATCTGCGTATAGCGACGGACCAGGTTGTCCCAGGTCTTGGCGGCAACCTCAGCCGGGATTTCAACCGTAACTTCGCGCCGGCAGGCCTCGTTCATCTCTCCGGGCTGTGGAACATGGGCACTTTCTTCAGCGGGCGCGCTTGTCTCCGCGATTGCAGCAGATTCGGCTGTGGCTGCGTTTTCGGTGCCTTCTAGATTGTCTTTCTCAGTATTAACAGAACTCAATGGCGGCGTCCTTCTATCTCTCTTTGTGAGGTGACCTAAACCCAATGACTTGGGCGGTCTCGGAGTGTTTTTCCCCAGGATTCAGTGTAAGAGACGTTGACTTGGGGGTCAAACGGCCGGAGGGATAGACACATCGCTCGCAAAGGGCAGTGAGATCACCGTTCGGTCCCTGGTCGGCGCAAGCTAGACCGCAGGGTTGATTGGGCGCTCTCCCACCCAACGCGGGGTTGGGTGTTCGTATAGAAGAATCATGGTCTCGCTGCCGCGGGATCGAATCGATGGTTGGTGGAACGTGAGTTCCACAGCAGATGATTTAGAAACGAGTTACTTCTCGAGTGGGTCTTCGTCGTCGAAACTGGCCAGCATCGCGATGCTCCGGCATCGAGAGGGACACTGTTTGCTTGACAGAGCCTTTCCTCTTATCGAGGGCCACCCGCCCGAGTTTAGTTTGGAGTGTCAGCATTTACAATCAAGCCCGCAGCCTCCTTTTCCAGAGAGGCAGCCGCAGAAGGTTGTCCCATTTGACGAAGTATTTCTGCGTGATCCCGCAGCAGATGCCAAAAGTCATAAGCACCCTTGTTGTTTAGCGACTTGAGGACGGCGCCTTTGCCGAGGTGCCGGTAAATCTGTTCGGCCTGCGTGTACTGCTGGCTCGCGCCGGCTAGATCCTCGGATCCACGCATTGCATTGCCCACGTTCACATAGGCTTCCGCTAGCTCATCTTCATGACCCGCAGACTCAATTTGTGCGATCGCAAGCTCTTCGCGATACTCC
>JGI25616J43925_10000360_pt1 | contig 15862 bp, 12 predicted proteins | sample GraSoi2013_100cm_FD_43925 | JGI IMG/M metagenome (IMG submission 43925) | reverse complement strand
GATAATATCACCGGCATTCTTCGCGACATTATTGCTTTTCAGGACCACTATGTCGATAAGGAAGTCGAGCAATTGGATAAGATAGCGGTGGCCGAAGGCAAGGAGGTCCAGNTGCGGGAAGGTACTTCCCAGGCCGGGGTGGACAACCAACCGTATTTTTCCAAAGTGTTCCAGGTGATCAACCAAATGTTGTTCAGCCTGAAAGCGGGGGCGGTGGCGGAAAAAGCCCTGCAACGGTTACAAGAAGGAAAAAAGCCGTTGATCGCCTTCGCCTCCACGATGGGCAGCTTTATCGAAACAATGGAGAATGAACAGGGCATGCCAGTAAGTGAAGGAGATACCATCAATGCGGATTTTAGCGAAGTGCTGAAAAGGGGCCTGGAAGGCGTCCTGCGTTATACGGAAAAGGATGTTAATGGCCAGCCCATTCACCAAAAATTTTCGATCAGCGATTTTACAGCGGATGCCCAGGCGGAATACTCCCGTATCCAGGAAAAGATCAATACCGTTTCCACAGGCATTACGATCTCTCCGATTGATGTCATCATTAAAAGGATTCAGCAAGCAGGGTATTCCGTGGCGGAGGTGACTGGCCGTAAGTATGAGCTGCAGCTCAATGGAAAGGGCAGCAAGGGGTTGGTAATGTCCCGGAAACGTATCAATACCAATGATGCCTTCCGGCGCTTCAACAACAACGAGGTGGACGTGCTGATGATCAATCAATCCGGCTCTACCGGGGCATCGGCCCATGCCGTTCCTACGGCTAAGGTGCCCAAAGAACAAGTGAAACAGCGGGTAATGATCGTCTTGCAGGCGGAGCTGGATATTTCCACGGAAGTCCAGAAACGGGGCCGGATCAACCGGACGGGGCAGATCCTGCAACCGGTATATGACTACCTGGTTTCCGCCATCCCTGCCGAAAAGCGGCTGATGATGATGCTACAGAAGAAACTAAAGTCACTCGACGCCAATACGACCTCCAATCAGAAGCAATCTTCCAAAATCCTGGACGTGCCGGATTTCCTGAATAAATATGGGGACAAGATCGTCAAAGAATATTTGGTGGAAAATCCGGCCGTCAATAAGCTGCTGGATGATCCGTTGTACCTGGAACGATCCGGGTCGGATAGTGGTGGACGGGAGGGAGATGTGTTAGAGGAGGCCGCCATGAAAGTCTCCGGGCGGGTGGCCGTCCTGTCCACCAAAATGCAGGAGGATTTTTACAACGAGATAGCTCAACGTTATGATGACTATGTAGAATACCTCCGGCAGATTGGCGAGTACGACCTGGAAGTGGAGGCTATGAACCTGGAAGCCGAGACGATTTCCTCCCGAGTGATCAAAATGGGCAAGGGCGGCGACAGCGCTTTCGGCAATGACAGCGCATTGGAAACCGTTCGGGCCAACGTGCTCAAAAAACCGTTTACCGTCACCGAGCTGGAAAACCTGCTCACCGAAGCCCTCAAAGGGAGCGATGCCACCCGGTTGCAGGAAGAGCTACTGGCAGGCTATCAATCCTCCATTGGCGGGCGATTGGAGGAGGAAAGGGCGGAAGTCCATGCCAAATACGACGAGCTGATCAAAGAGATTCCCCAGGAGAAGAAGATCAAACGGATACAGGAAAAGCAGGGCGATCAAGCCTGGCTAAAAGCCGTTGCTGAGCGAAAGACCGAACTGAATGCCGCCCGGGGGGCGCAGCTTCAAAACCTGGAGAAGATAATGGTTAATAGGCGCGGGTACCTGGAACGGATATTTAAATTCTTTTTCGTTGGCCGTTTCCTGAACTACCCGGTAGAAACCTACCAGAGCGGCAATGAGCTGGTGCCAGCCGCTTTTCTGGGATTTATGATCGATCCCAAAAAGAAAAATCCCTATGCCCCGTCTGCCATCAAGCTGCGGTATGCCATCGCCAACAGCTCCAAGTATCTCGCCATCCCGGCCTCTTACTCGGAGAGCATCAATGCCATTATTGGGGTCAGTGCCGATGTGGCGCAACCGGAGCTTCCTTCTCTTCTCCGGGCATGGGAGAATTATACGAAGGACAATAATGTAGACCGCAGGATCAGGCATATCATCACCGGCAACCTTTTGCAGGCATTCAGTGACGGTAAAGGGAAACTGGTCAGCTACACCACCCTGGATGGGCAGGTCAAAAAGGGCATTCTGCTGCCCGAACATTGGGATGCCGGGGAGGAAGTGCAGGATAAGGTAATTGTGCCGGTCCTGAAAGCCCTGCCGATCATTAAATCCCTGGTAGACGGCAAAAACATCGTCACCAACAATGGAGTGGTGTTGATCCGGACAGGGAACTATTTCAAAATCATTGTCCCTGCCTCTCGGGTAAGGGGTGGTGACGTTTACCTGGATAAGCAGATCCTGGCCCTGGTCGAGAAGAATAACTTTGAAAAAGTATCGGATAAAATGGTCGCCATGCTGCCGGAGCGTAATATCGACCAATTCATTGAGCTGCTACAGGTGAATCATGGCAGCTCTATCACCATCCATTCCTCCGACACCAAAAACATAAAAACCGATAGTAGTCACTACAGCAACCGCAAACCAATCGAGATGCCGCCGCCGGAAGAAGAAACAGCCCGCAAGCCGGCCAATATCCGTTTATTAGAATTAGAAGCGGAAGCCCTGGTATTGGAATTAGAATTACTCGCAGCCGCATAATCAAAACCTACCCGTATGATCACTATTGATAATTATTTTGACGAGATAAGTCGCCTTGATCTTTCCACCCTTCCGGAAGCGTTACAAAAAGGCCATGACTTTGTGGTAAAAGCCACGAGCAATGGGCAAAGCTGGGAGCCCTACCATACAAGCGAAGGGGTGAAAAAAGTAATAGACCTATATGTATCGAAGCTGAATCAGGCCGTACATGGCAAAGGCAGCAAGAAAATGCCAGGAAAAGCCAACAAAATTCAAAAGGAGCAGACTTCTTCCCCAAAAAGAAAGAAAAGAGGTACACCTGCTGCTGCAAAACAAGAGGAAGCAGCCGATGATACCCCCGAGAAACATCCAGAGGACACAGCCTCTGACAGTGAATCAGGGATAGATTTTAGGGATCCCCAAAAAATGAGTTCCGGAGAATTGGATGAGGCTTATAAAACAATACTTCAGATAGAGAAGGTCAATGAGCTTTCATCTGAGGCGAAGCAACAAAAAAACGAAATATTCAGGGAGATTAATAGAAGGCTTCCTAAAAATGATCCCAATAAATTATATTCCCAAGACATCTCTCCAGAGACTGAATATGAAAAGTGGCGAATAGAATTTCGTAATCTCAAAAAAATGGGTGAAGCAGAACTGGAAAAAGAACTTCAGAAAGTAGTAGATGTTTGGAATTATAATGGACTTACAAAGGAGGAAGAAAAATATAAGGAAGAATTATTAAGGTTATTAAACAAAAATAAGCAACCCGATATGGTCGAGCGGATACCGGAAGAGTTGCGTATCATCCGGCGGTTTGTAAATATGGATGGAAAGATCAAGACTAAAGAAGATATTCTTCGGTTTATTAATTCTCTGCAAAAAGCCATTGTCGAAAAGCGTATCCGCAAGACTTCCACCTATGCCGAGCAAATCAGGTTCATCCAGGACAAGCTGATTGAGGTGTATAATTCGATGAAGGCAAAGATTAAGATCGAGCTGAAACCAGCAACCTTCGAGGAAATGAAGGCATTGACCGGCGAACAAAAAGTACTCCCCTCAATAAATTTCATCAAACGGTATATCGGCATGAACGGCAAGATAGGAATGAAGGACAAAGCTGGCCAACTCCTGGACCAAATCAACCGGGCGATGGATAAAAGCAAAATCACCGATAACGATCCTTACATCGACGAAATTCATACGCTGAAAAAACACCTGAAGGCATTTACGGCCAGCAAAGGGCAAAAGGCCCTGGAGATCGAAAAAGCCACCTTGAACGGCCTAAATGGCATCCTCGGCTGCGCCTGCCAATCTTTAAATGGTCCGGAAGAAAAGCCGGTCCTCATGAACAGCATGGATTTTGCCAATATGGAGTTTACGACCATCGGGCTGAAAGGGAAATGGTATGACCTGATCGGTGATCCTTCTCCCAATTTTACGGCAATGGTCTTCGGGAGGCCCAAGATGGGCAAGTCTTATCTCTGTATTGATTTTGCAGGCTACTTGGCACGCCATCATGGGAAAGTGTTGTACGTGGCAAAAGAAGAAGGACTGGATATGACATTGCAGAAAAAACTGGCCGATAAGAATGTCGCTCATCCTAACCTGTATGTAGCATCGGAGCTGCCGGCCAACCTGGATGGGTATAGCTTTATCTTCCTGGATAGCGTCAATAGATTAGGACTTCAGCCGGCTGATCTCATCCGATTAAAGGCAGAGAATCCCTTTAAATCTTTCATTTTTGTGTTTCAGACGACTAAGGAGGGGAATTTCCGGGGCGCAAATTCCTTTCAGCATGATGTCGATGTGGTGATTGAAATACCTGAAACAGGAAGAGCAATACAATTTGGAAGATTTAATCAAGGCGGTTCGGTCCATATTTTTCAGAATTGACCTTGATTAGTATCACACTCATGAAATACTCTTTGATTTATTTAATATAAATTTTATCTTTCATAGCCATATCTAAACAAACTAAACCCCATTACCATGTACCAAGGAATCTCAGACTATCTCAAAATAAATTTGGATACAATAAATGCTAAAGGTTATGAAAGAAAAGACCAAAGAGAGTATTATGAAAGAACGATAGAGAGTTTAAAGCCATTCAAATTTCTACTTGACAAAATTTACGAAGTATCAACAATGACGAATCTGCCAGCACAATTAAGCGCAGAGGCAAATGGCTATTTAAAAGATTTTGTGGACAGAATAAATGAATTGGAAGCCGATTCAAAAAATGAATACACACAAGAGTTCTTTAACAATAAAAACAATTTATTAAAGAAAATAAACGACGAAACTCTCAGGTACTTAGAGCCAAGCCCCAATAACAAATTCTTATTTATTTGCAACACATTACTAAGCTTTAAACCAGATAAATTAGAATCAGAAGAGTCAGACCTGATCAAAATTAAGAATGAACAGGATATACTATATATTGACTCAAAACGAAATATCCAGTCATTAACAGAAGAAATAAATGAGCAGAATAAAAGAGTAGAGGTTACACTAAAAGAATTGCAGGAGAAGTCAGCCAATGCCGTTATTTCAAATTATGCTAAGGTTTTTAAAGATGAAGCGGGTCTCAATTACTCCAATTCAAAAAATTGGCTTTTGGCCGCTATTTTGCTGAGCTTAATTTCAATAGGAATGTTAGTAGGAATAATTGAGTATAAATTGTTTGATGGCAGTGAAAGAATTCAGACTGCTGATAAAGTTTATTTCGCTTATGACTACAGCAAGTTAATTGCAAAAGCATTGCTTGTTACTATATTAATATATCTTATCACTTACTCGTTTAAAAAATATTCCGTATACAAGCACTTGGAAACAATAAACAGGCACAGACATAATGCATTAAATTCTTATGGTTTGTTTGCTGGATCTATTATTGGAAATGACGCTTCGATCAGGAACAATTTATTGCTACAAGTATCAAAAGCAATATATGAGTATATCCCAACTGGGTTCTTGGCATCAAAACAAGAAGATGGTTCTCCCTCTGGGATTTTAGAAATAACAAAGATTCTTAGCGAAAAATCTTGAAGACATTTCTTATCAACCATTAATTAATGAGCCATGAAAAAATACCGGCAACCCGATCAATATTATTATGACGAATACGATCGTTCAATAATTAACCGATTAAAAGATTTAGAGAAAAAAACCGATCCTCCTTCATTTGAAGGAGGCATACTTAATGCATGCCACCCTTTTCATTTGCAAGGTATTTTGTCAGCCGAATATAGGGAAAGCAGGGTTTTGGAACGAATGCAAACAGATGAAAGAAAAGATTATCTGTTAAACTCTACTCCGGTCCCACAAAATATACACTGCAATACTTGCGGAAGTAAGATGTACTGTTTTGATCATTTATTTAAAGAAGAGGATACAAGGATATTATTTGCTTTTGAATGCCCGAAAAATCATTTACCCCGAAAAGTTATTTACCCTAATGGATCTGAATACTTTTTTCCAAAAAGGAAATGCAATGATTGCGGAAATGAATTATACTCACTTCCATCCAAGGAGGAAAACGACAAATTGATACTTTCTGATAAATGTTCAGTCTGTGGGAAAATTTATTCCTTTGAATTAGATAATAGTCCCGTACAGGAAGAGCCTATCACAGAGGAAGACAGAAACAAATATTGTACTAGGTATATTAGGTTCTGGAACGACCTTAAAGCAATTGCTGATTTTGTTGACAATGAGAAAATACTTGAAAACGAAAAAAGGGACAAGGAAGAACTTGGCATTGACAAAATAGAAAAAACAACTATTCCTCGGTTAGAACAGCGGTTAAACAAAATGGTTGAAAACGCCGGTTTTATAAAATTCCAGTTCGATAAGCCTCAAATAGAGAAATACGTCATTGTCGGATTTTCAGCTCAAGACCCCACTGATCGTGGAGACCAGGAAAGTATAAAATTGTTGACTAAGGCAATAAAGAAAGAACTGTTCCCCACTAATTGGCGTCTAATGGCAACAGGCATCTCATACAATCTTGGCTTTTTAAGCGGTCAGCTTAAGGCTTATCAAGAAGACGATGATTTAAAGAAAATAGCTAAGGAAATTTTAAGCCAAAAAGGCAAGCGAAAAGGGGAGGGGCCTAGCGATAAAAATGTATCTAATTGATTATCAATTTTTTGTAAATTTGTAACTTAACCCTATGAAAGCAAAAATCGTCCAGTTATGTCTGAAAGACATTATAAAAGAAGACCCTTTCCCAAATAAAGTAAGCTTGACAGAATTGCGGAAAATTTGGGATGATGAGCAATACAAGTATACCGATGATGAGCTAATGAGAATACGTGAATGGATATATGCAATAGCGGCTATTGCGATTAGGCTTGAAGGAGAGAAGGCCGCTAATGCTGATAAAGAGGAGGCCAAAACGGTACCCATCTATTTATCAAAAAAAGCATGTTGAATGGCGCAAATACTTACTATCTATAACAACTGGATTTTATGAAAACTACAAAAGCTGTTCTTTATATCCGGGTATCTACTGATGAACAGGCTGAAAAGGGGCACAGTTTATCCTTCCAGGAGGAACGACTTCGGCAACATTGCGTTTTAAATGGCATCGAGGTCGTTGGATTTTTTAAGGAGGATTACTCTGCCAAAACTTTCGAGCGGCCAGAGTTTAGAAAATTGCTGGCTTTCCTGGATCATAAAAAGCATGTAGCTGATCTTTTATTGTTCCTGAAGTGGGATCGATTTTCGAGGAATGCCGGGGATGCTTATGGAATGATTAATCAACTGAAGCGGATGGGAGTAGAGCCGCAAGCGATCGAACAGCCTTTGGATATGAAAATTCCAGAAAGCAAGATAATGTTGGCTATTTATCTCGCCACCCCTGAAGTGGAAAATGACCGCCGGGCTATGAACACCAAAGATGGAATGTATAAAGCCAAAAAAGCAGGTCGCTGGGTGGCATTAGCTCCAAAAGGATATAAGCGTAGCGTCGATGAAAATTTAAAGCCTTGCATTATACCTTCTAAAGATGCAGAATTGGTTAGTTGGGCGTTTGAGCAAATGGCAACCGGTGCTTATCCTATTGACGATGTGAGAAAAATGGTCAATGCAAAAGGATTGAAGATCAGCCGTAATGCTTTTTGGTGTTTATTGAGAAACCCACTGTACATAGCAAGAATGAGAGTGCCAGCTTACAAAGGCGAACCAGAAATGATTGTAAAGGCAAAGCATGAGGCAATAGTATCGGATGCTTTGTTTTACGAAGTGCAAAATGTCTTGGATGGCAAGAAAAAAGTAAACCATCCCGCGCATTATTCCATGAGAAAGGAATGGCCCTTACGCGGGTTTCTTAAATGCCCGCGTTGCGGTCGTACTCTTACTGGCAGCACCTCGAAAGGCAATGGTGGTATTTATTACTATTACCATTGCACAAAGGGATGCAATGAGCGATATAAGTCGGAGGACGCCAATAATGCGTTTTACGAGCAACTAGAAATTGCCAGCAGGAATGAAAAGCTGATCCGAACCTGGGAACTTATCCTAAAAGATGAACGAGAGAAAAACGGTAAGAATAAAACGGCCAGCCTTGTCAAATTCCAAAATGACCTGGAAATTCTTAAAAAAAGGCAGGAAAATGCCCAGGTATTGATGCTGGATGGGGCTATTAGTCCTGTAGATTATAAAGATATAAAAAGCCGGTTGGAGCCGGAAATTGCAAGGCTAAGAAGAGAGATCGTGGATATTGAGCGGAAAGACCCGGAAGAATCCAATATTAAGGAGTTTGGGTTCCTCTTTCTACGGAATGTTGATAAGATATTTAATGATAGCACCTTAGAGGAAAAATACCGGGTGCTTGGTTTGATGTATCCCGAAAAAATCGTTTTTAAAGAAAAAGCGTTTCAAACCAATTTTGACAAGGATATCATAATGCTACTATGCAGGGGTGACGCGGGTTTTAAAAGAAAAAGGGAAAGACAGAAAAAAAAATTTGACTGTCTTTCCCAAGAGGTGACCCCGTCAGGATTCAAACCTGAAACCTACTGATCCGTAGTCAGTTACTCTATTCAGTTGAGCTACGGGGCCATCTTTCACCCGGCGGTATTCCGCTAAGGGGCTGCAAATATAAAATAAAAATTCAGAACAGAAAAAATTGAAGGGCATCTATTGGACAGATTATGAAGAAATTCTGTCAGTATTTATCAACAGGCATTCGACGACGTACAAAAATCATCCCCGATCCCTACTCATAGATCTTCATCGCCGTCCTTTCCACCAGTGTCTTCGGCAGCAGCCAGGCCAGGACGGCGCCTACCTTGTTCAGCATGCCGGTGATCACCTCCGTCTTGCCGGCCAGCATGGCCTTCACGGCAAGGGAAGCCACTACCCGGGGGCTCATATTGAATTTGGCGGCCGCCTTCAGCCCCTTTTCACCTAATTGGGCCCGGTTGGGGAAATCGGTATCCGTAGCCCCGGGACTGACGGCCGTCACCGAGACGGAGCTGCCATGCAGTTCCTGGTGCAGGCCGCGGCTGAAAGCCAGGACAAAAGCCTTCGTGGCGGCATATACGCTCAGCCCGGGAACGGCCTGGTAGGCGGCGGAACTGGCGATGTTCAGGATATAGGCCCGGGACTGCCCGCGCAGATCCGGCAGGAACAGCCGGGTCAGCCCCACCAGGGTATTCATATTCAGCTGCATCATATTCAGGTGCTCGGACAGGGGATATTTTTCAAAAGGCCCGCTCAGCCCGTACCCGGCATTGTTCACCAGCGCCTTGACGCTGTATTCTTTTTGCTTGCACCAGTCGAAGACCTTCTGTGGGGCGTCAGGTGCAGACAGGTCCAGCGCCAGCCAGTCCACCTTCACCGTATAACGGCTGGAGATCTCCGCCGCTACCTGTTTCAGCAGATCCCCCGAACGGGCTACCAGCAGGACATTGAATCCCCTGCGGGCCAGCTCCTCCACGATATTCTTGCCGATCCCCTTGCTGGCGCCTGTAATTAATGCATATTCCGTCATAGTCGATAATGAGTTTACCGTAAAAATAGGTGAAAAAAGGGTCAACGACCGTTGACCCTTTTTTCAAATTCATATATAAATCTTTACTAATTCTGCACTTTCGAGGCAAAGCGATGATAGAAAGGAGTCTTGCTGTTCTCATCCTTCGGCATGTATTTACCGGTAATGATCGGTACATACATCACCCGGCGGCGGCTGGCTTCGCCTAAAAGCGGAGATTGCTGGGCGCGGTGCCAGATCCGCCCGTCATGCACGGTCAGATCACCGGCCTTCACGTCGAATCCGATCTCCCGGCGATCGGGATTATTGTCGATGAAATATTTCTTGCCAAATAATAGCTTCAGGATGTTCTGCTTGTGCGTTCCCGGTAAGACCCGTAATCCGCCGTTCTCAAAGGGGGTATCGTCCAGGTGAATGCCTACGTTCAGCATCGGCATGATCTTCTGCCCGAGGAAGAGGTCCCGGGGACTGTCCGTATGCCAGCCCATCTGGGTGAAGGCACTGTCCGGTGTCCGGACATAGTGGTTCAGGATCAGCCCATCCTTTTCATTTTCAGCGATCCGGCCTTCATACGGATATAAGAGCCCTATAATGGCCTTGATGCGCGGATACTGCAGGAGTTCATGGAACATATCGCTGTAAAGGGACAAAAAGCACATCCGCTGAATCATCTTGTTGCCATCCTGGTCCTTTCCGAACTTCAGGGGGATTCCGTTGATCTTCTCCCGGCCCTCGTCCAGCCATTGTTTTTCGATCCGTTTAATCTCGTCTCTAAATAATTGAACAGTCTCCGATGTAAGGAAATCCTTAAATATGATCACGCCATACTTGTCGAAAAAGTTAAATTGTTCTTCTGTTATTTTATCTCCTAAAACAAAATCGGGGCATTCAAATTTTTTCATAATTGCTAGCTTTATTTAAGAAAGGGAAGGTCATCCTTTCCGATTCAGCGCCTTTAAAATTATAAGATGATTTTAATTTTAACAAATTGTGAATTCTTCATTAATATTCAAATGTAAGAAAATTAGGTTTTTCCGTGTTAATTTGCTTGTTTTAAAATCAGTAAACCCAAATAATAATAATACAACCTTGCCGCTACCTAAGTTCAGGAAAACACCATTTAACCCGGTTTTAGCACTCTACTGTCTGTTTTTTCACTCCTTCTCCCTGTCGGCTCAAAAAGATACGCTGGGAGTTGTGCCTGTCCAAAAGCTCCCGCTTCCTATTAAAAGCCCGGCAAAGATAAGGCATACGCTCCTTCTTCCAATCATTGCGCGTTCGATTGAGACCGGCTGGTCTTTTGGCGGGGCCAGCGCCTCCACTTTTCACCTGAACACGAAGGACACCGTTACCCGTACCTCTAACGCACAAGCCCTGGCCCTCTATACAACCAGGGCGCAATTAGTATTGGCCATAAATGGTTCCATTTACTTCCCGGGAGAACGCTTTATCCTCAATCAGCAATTGTCCTACAGCTCTTTTCCCGACAAATTCTGGGGCCTGGGCAAAGCCACCGGCGACAGCAACAAAGAATCTTATAAATTTAAGCAGTATTACGTTTACTTACATCCCCAGCGCAGGATAGGCCCCAGCCTTTTTTTAGGCGTTATTTATGAGTTCCAAAGGGTTTTCGAGGTGGAATATACCCCGGGAGGACTGTTTGACAAAGAAAATATTCCCGGAAGAACAGGATACCATGTTTCCGGCCTGGGCCTCAGTATCACCTACGATACCCGGAACAATGCCTTTTCCCCCGACCGGGGCACGATGCTGCAATTCTATTTCGACCACTTTATGCCCCTTTTAGGGTCTGATTACCGCTATACCAACTATGTTCTGGACTTCCGTCGCTTCATCCGGGTCTATAGGTATCAGGTACTGGCTTTACAGGCCTATGGCTTTTTCGATGCCGGGGAAGTCCCTTTGCGCAGCCTGGCCTACCTGGGAGGGGCCAATAGCATGCGGGGATATTATGCCGGCCGCTACCGGGACAAGAACCAGGCCGTCATTCAGGCGGAATACCGGGTTCCCCTTTTCTGGCGGTTTGGCGCCGTCGGCTTCGCCGGAATGGGCAATGTGGGCCCCGGATTTCAGGACCTGAATTTCCAGGACGCCAAAGTTTCTTATGGGGGAGGGCTCCGCATCGCCCTGAACAGAACGGAAAAGCTCAACCTTCGCCTGGATTACGGCCTCGGCCGGAGATCCCAGGGCTTTTACCTGCAATTGGGAGAGGCGTTCTAGGATTTTCGGCCCTCCAGCCCCAGCCATCGCTGGGTCAGCCGGTAGACCAGCCAGGTAAAGACGGGCGCCGTCAATACATCCATTGTGTAATGCACGTGCTGCACCAGCAATAAAAATCCGACGATCCCCGATCCTGCCAGCGCCAGCCCTTTATCCAGTTTGTTCTGCAGGCAGAGGAATATGAGGAACATTGCGGAAGTATGCCCGGAAAAAAACAGGTCCTTGGTGACGAATTTGGCCCCGTAAAAGGCATTGGAAAGGGGATCTGCCAACCCAATCAGGTTGACGGGCGCATCCAGCGCCACCAGGGAGATGGTGCCCATGCGCACAAGACTAAGCAGGATATAGGTCCATAAAAAGGTCAGTAAGATGTCCGGGCTTTGTATGCAGCGAAAAACCAGCAGGACCGTGATCGCCCAGACAACGAGCATCATCGGTAACGAGACATCATAGGCCGGTAAGATATTCAGCAGCCAGTCATTCAATACAACTCCGTTCCTTTTTTCGATGGCCTGAAAAAAAACAGGAAAAAAAGACATGATCACGGCCGCCAGAATAAATCCCGTGATGATCATTCGCCTGAACTTCACTGATTGCCACGCGGCTGCCCATCCCTGTTTCAATACTATTCTGTTTGTCTGCGTCATAGTTGGCTTAACAAGCCGTAAAAATACATAGTTTGAAGCAAAATCAAAAAGAAGGCCCCTTTTGATTGCTGCCTCTCTCATAAAAAAAAGCGTTCCGCCGGATAAAGCGGAACGCTATCGTATTTTTTAAATGTTATTCCCTTCGGCTGAAACGCCTGTGGCGTCTCAATAATGCCACCGCACAAAAGCTTCGATGCCGGCGTATTTGGTAAGCCCCAGCTGCGCATACAGACCCGCCGTATTGGCGTTGCGGTCCTCGGCCCTTTGCCAGAACTCACGGCTATCGCTGCCCTGGAAAGGGACCATATCTTTTTGAGATTGATGGATGAAGATGCCGAATCTTTTTTTCATCACCTGGTCCGGGCTCATGGGGATCGCCATTTCGATCTCGCTGATATCCCATTCCTGCCAGGCTCCTTTGTACAACCAGAGCCAACAGTCCTTGATCCAGGCATCCCCGGCGGCTTTCAGCCTCCGCATGGATTCGAAGATGATATCCAGGCACACTTTATGTGTTCCGTGCGGATCGGCCAGGTCGCCCGCCGCAAAGATCTGCTGGGGCTGGAGCTTCCGCAGTAATTCCATGGTCAGCTGCACATCGGCTTCACCCATCGGCTTTTTTTCAATGGTGCCCGTCTCATAGAATGGCAGGTTCATGAAATGAATATTCTTGTCTTCGAGGCCCACATAACGGCAGGTCGCTTTGGCTTCGCAGCGGCGGATCAGCCCTTTTATCTGACGGATCTCTGCCGTATCGATCTCACTGGCTTTCTTCTTTTTCAGGAACAGGGTGGCATCCTGCAATATCTGGGAAGATTTCTGGCTGTCGATGCCTGCCAGCACTTCAAATCCTACGGCGAAGTCCAGGAAGCGGGTGACAAATTCATCCGTCACCGCAATATTACCGGAAGTCTGGTAAGCTACATGCACATCATGCCCCTGGTCATGCAAGCGCATGAAAGTGCCGCCCATGGAAATAATATCGTCATCCGGATGGGGGGAGAAGATCAGGCTGCGTTTGGGGAAAGGTTCCGAGCGTTCGGGACGAGCCGGATTCTTGATGTCGGGCTTTCCTCCGGGCCAGCCGGTAATGCTATCCCGCAATACATAGAATACCTGCAGGTTGATCTCATAGGCGTCTCCCTTCTCAACCAGCAGATCGCTGAGACCATTGTCGTTGTAGTCGCTGTTGGTCAGGCTCAGGATCGGCTTGCCCAGCTTCAACGCCATATTGACGACGGCCTTCCGGATGATGGCAGGCGTCCAGGTGGTTTCCCCCGTAAGCCAGGGCGATTTGAAACGGGTCAGTTCCGATGCCGCCATTTCATCCGTTACGAACATAACATCGTTATGCTGCTGCAGCAGGGAGGCCGGGATCTGCTCGGTGACATTGCCTTCCACGGCCTTTCGGATCACGGGGGCTTTCAGCTGTCCCCAGGCCATCAGGACGATGCGCTTGGCCCTCAGGATCGTATCGATGCCCATCGTAACGGCCAGACGGGGTACTTTTGAAATATTCTGGAAATCCCCCGAGTTGGCAATACGGGTGGAATTATCCAGGGGGATGAGCCGGGTCTTGGAGAAGAGGCTGGAGCCGGGCTCATTGAACCCGATATGCCCGTTGTTCCCGATGCCCAGGATCTGCAGGTCCACTCCTCCCGCGTCTTCGATCTGCTTTTCATATTCTATGCAATGCATCTTAATATCCTCTTTTTTCCACTCTCCATTCGGGATATGACAATTTTTAGGGTCGATATCCACTTTGTCGAATAGCTGCTCCTTCATGAAACGGTTATAGCTCTGCAGGGCGTCATTATCGATGGGATAATATTCATCCAGATTAAAGGTGATCACATTCTTAAAGCTCAGGCCTTCCTCCCGGTGCAGCCGCACCAGTTCTGCATACAGGGACTTGGGAGAGGAGCCGGTCGCCAGGCCCAGTACCGTTTTCTCACCTTTGGCATCTTTTTCCTTGATAAGGGTCGCGATCTCCTTGCCGATAAAACGGCTACCCTCGTTCAGCGTACTAAAAATTTTTACCGGGATTTTCTCGAATGAATCGACCATGCTCATAGATCAGAATTTTTTTTATGTATTTTAAAAGGGGATAAGGACAGGGTTTGAAATTATGGGCGAATTTAAACCCTATTTGCATAAGGGGCAAAATTCAATCAAACATAAAAACGCCACAGGCGTTTTGCCCCGAAGGGGCCATCATTAGACCCGCCTGAAAAAATGCCCGCATTTTTTCAGGCGCTCATGTGGTCAGCCTCCTCCAATTCTAAACGGGAATTCACAAAAAGGTGTCTGAAAAGAGAAAAATGTAATGTCGGCCTACAAAAAGAAAAATAATGTCACGCCGGCCAGTATCTTTTTTAAGGATTTGATCGCCTGGTAGAGGAGATTACGCGCTACCTGGTAGTTGATGTTCATGATCTCACTCACTTCTTCATAACTGAGATTCTGATAATATTTCAGGTAAATGATCTCTTTCTGGCGGTTGGAAAGACGTCCCAGCGCCTCCTGCACCTTTTGCTTTTTTTCGGCATTTTCCTGCTGCAGGATCAGGACCGTCTCATGGCTCCATTCGAAAGCAATATCTCCGTTGTCTGGTAAAGACAGGGTTTTTTCGTTTTTCCGGAATGTTCTTAATAGTTTGTATTTCATTGATTTAAGCAGGTAGGCCTTCACGGACAGCACCGGCGCCCTGGATTTGGCCTGCCATAGTTCAATGAACAGCTCCTGGATACAGTCCTCCAGCAGCTCGGTATCTGTCGTGAATTTGGAGCCAAACCGGAATAAGGTCTCATAATGCCCCCTGAAAAGGGCTGCAAAAGCTTCTTTATCCCCTTTACGAAAAGACTCCCAAAGCATTATGTCCTGGTCGGCAGTAGTCAAATAGTGGTGGTTGAAACCTGAATGTAGCAAAATTGCGCCAATTCAAAAATGGGTAGATAAATATTTTTATCTTTACACTCACTTATTCCCGCATACGCCATTCTTAATTATGTTAGATAACTATCGTGAACCGGAAGATCTTTTGTCAGATGAGTCCTTTCTTGCCTGGTATTTTAAAACAGGGGAGGGCCAGGGTATGGTCTGGGAGCATTGGATGGCAGCCAATCCCGGCAGAAAGGACATGGTACAACAGGCCATAGAGATCCTGAATACCACCCGCCTCCCGGAGAAAGAAGTGCCGGCTTCACAGGTCGACAGGGCTGAATCAGCCCTCCTGCAAAAGATCGCCACCCTGCCGGTTCCCCTTTATAAAGACCGCCGCTGGATAGCGGCAGCCTGCATTTTAGTCCTGCTCACG
>JGI25616J43925_10000357_pt1 | contig 15951 bp, 11 predicted proteins | sample GraSoi2013_100cm_FD_43925 | JGI IMG/M metagenome (IMG submission 43925) | reverse complement strand
CCCCAATAGACCCAAAACACGCGGTGCGGCGTATCCTCGACACAGTAGAGCCGCTCATCGTCTTGCAAGAAATCGTAGACCGCATCTGCAGGGATATTCGTGAAGCGGGCTGATTGCGAGTGTATCAGGCTATATCCTTGCATGCCCGGATTCGGGCAGATTGGTCGCCAATATGGCAGCGGTTGGCAACAAGAGCCAAATTGTTTGCCACTGCCACAACGGCAGGGATCCTCGGCATCTGTTGGAATATAGCTCGTTAGGAAGACCTTCTCTCCTGGATACTCGGGATCCGGATCGCCTGGTCGTGGTCGCCAACACGTCATACGAGACAAAACTCCCCCGTTGGGATCCAGGTTGTTGAGATCATGGACGAGAGGCATATCACCTTTCGCTCTATCTCTCTGCTTCATATATCTTCCTTTGTTTGTCTGTTTGTCAGTGCCACCACTCTTTGTCTTCTTTTCCCGATTTGGCATTGTTATGTTGCTACTCCTTGATAAACGTAATAGACTGCTTGAGCTTNCTGNNCTTGAATGGATCTCNTATATCAACCATTGCCGGAGGGCCCGTCCGGCGGATTTCAGGAAGCGCTGCCAGATTGTTTTTAGCAAGCGTGTAGCGCGGTTCAATAACCAATGCGCGTTTCAATGCCGCCTCTGCCTCGTCGTAGCGCTCCTGCATCATTAAGGATATTCCCAGGTTGCCCCAGGGTTGTGGTAAGCAATCACCCATCGTAATGGATGCCTGGAAAGCTTGCTCGGCCTCCTCCCACTCACCAGCCTCCATCAGTTGTAAGCCGTTCTGGAAGAGGTCTTCCTGCTCAATCAGCTGGTCCAGGGTGAAGTCTGGACCGCGCAGTTTCAGTGTTTTCCCAGCTAACTCACGAGCGAATTTCAGCTCTTCCTCGAGCTTCTGTGCCAGTTCAGGGCTGAGATGCAGTTCTTTCGCACGTTCATAATCACGAAGCGATCTCCCAAAGCGCGAAGTGAATCGACTTGCCATGCCTCGATTGAGCCATAGCTCGGCATTGTTAGGATCCAATGAAAGCGCCTCTGTATAAGCCGCGTAGCTTTGCGGAAAGTTCTGGAGCATGCCCTGCGCAGTTCCTAGTTGATTCAGCACATCAACGCGCTGTTGCGCACGCTTTGGAAGGTAGTTCAACAGGCGTTCGCAGTCGGCAACTGCCCCCGTATAGTTTCCTTGAAAGATTTGATGACCAATGAGGTCGAGATATTTGTCGACTTGCGACAAGCTGGTAGTAAACTTTTTCTTGTGTTTGGATTGTTTTGATTTTCTTGACATGGTTCTACCCACTTTACGCTCAGATTTCACTCCATCACGGATACATGCTTTGTGGTCATTATAGCATGTATCAGGCATGGAGTACTTGTCCACAACGGCAAAGAGGTGATATGGTAAATATAGTTGAGCGTTGCCTGAGGAAAGGGAATCAGAGCAAGTGAGAGGTAAGCGAAAGTCTTGATGAATCAAGCAAGTTTGTCGCACTTGTCGCAGTTGTTACACTTGTAAGGCAAGGTTCACTTGTGAAGAAGCGTCCTTAACAGGTTGAACCGTCACCCCGTGTCACCCTGAGCACATTCGCTTCGCTCAGTGTAAACTCCGCGAAGGGTCTGTCGCGATCGGCAGCGAGATCCTTCGCTGCGCTCAGGATGACACGGCTGGACCTTGCTGTTGGTGAGGAACTGTCAAGTGCATGTGAACCATGCCTAACGTTCCCTTGATGCAACTGGAGGGTATCCAGGTGGATGAGGGGACCCAGCAAGCCATTGAGGACTGGCACTATTGGGTGAACCAGGGATACGAATTGTAAAAGGTGTGATAGGACGACTGCGTCGCCTATCAGCTATTGAAAGACACCAACCAACGCCGCTACGCGGCTACTGACTAGCGTCAGTCAGGTTGGTGTAAAGAAGGAGGAGATTGCACCTATGGCTAATCCCTCAACTGACCTTGTCTATCAACTCCATATTCAGCTTGCGTACATTGAACCACCGATCTGGCGACGCATTGTAGTTTCCGGTCAGATAAAGCTCTTTGCCCTAGATCGGATGCTCCAGGTTGTCATGGGGTGGGAGAACTCTCATCTGCACCAGTTCATCGTCGGCAAAACATACTATGGAGAGCCAGATCCAGAATATGGCGACAGGATGAAGGATGAGCGACGCGTACGGCTCCAAGCGATCGCTCGTGAGGTAGGTGCTAGCTTTATCTACGAATACGATTTTGGAGATGGTTGGCGACACGTGATTACAGTAGAAGATATTAGCCCCCTGAACGAGTATATGATTGTCCCACGTTGCCTGGATGGAGCACGTGCCTGCCCTCCCGAAGATTGCGGAGGCATTGGCGGCTATGCACATCTGCTTGAAGCGCTGCGGGATCGACGTCATCCCGAGCACAAGGAGCTGCGTGCATGGGTGGGAAAGCACTATGATCCGGAGTTGTTTTCGTTGCAGGCGGTCAATTCAGCCCTGGCCATTCTTGGATAGGGCTTTCTTGCCATTGTTATATGTCTCTTTTATCTAGTGGGCTGTCTATCACCATGTGATGAGTCGGGTCAGCGAAATGTAGTGACCCCCCTTGCGGGGGTCAGGTTCCTACCCCTCAAATGCTCCTGGACAGAGCACTAGTATCCTGGCCGCTCTCAAATATTTTCGCCGGGCACTTGTTTTCACTGGTGTATAAGGGTCTCGCTCACGTTATACACCAAGTCACATGATTAGACGACACCTGTACAGGCCCGGGGAGATCGTCGTCAGGTAGATTTGTGCTGCTGTTTTAGGGTGGTGTCGGCCTATTCGCATTTTGGAATGGGAGTGTATATGAGCCTATATGACTGGCTCACTATCCTGATTGGTGCGGCGACTGTCGCAGTGATGGTTGTCGCGCTGGTTCTGCACTATCGCAAGCGGTGCGAGGGTAGGATGGATTAGTGGGAAGGGCTAGTCTCGCTGTGACTAGCCCTTGCTCCTGTTTTTGGGGGAAGTACCTGTTCCACAATTGACAACCTAGATGCCATCCGCGCTCAGAATTTTCCAGTTGTTGCCCACGAGCTCGACTTTGATATGAACATCATAAGATTGACCGCTGCGCTTGACCTGCATGGTCAGGTCGACCCTATTTTTCCCCTGCTCAAAACTCCCGTCCGTTGCGGTGGAGTTGGTAATCACGCCATCCTGCGTGTCGAGGGTCTGCGATGCTGTTGTCAGGGTGTTCACCGAGTTCATCGCGACTGGGTGACTATGGATGGTGATGAGAGCGTTGCTCTCCAGGTAGGTGTGAGCTGTCGTGTAATCATGCTTCTTGATGGCGTTATAGTACTGTCCAACTGCATTGGTTGCGTCCCCTACTGTTGGCTGAGGCCGATCAGCTAGCAAAAATGCTCCTGCGATCAGGATATAGTATCCCACGACACTGAGGACAATCCCACCGACAAGAGCGGAGAGGACCCACAGCCAACGTCGCGAAGCTTTCTTCTGCTGTTGGGATGGCTTGCGTTTGTTCATTTCTTACTCCTTATTACCAATCTCAATGATCTCTCTAACTAACCGTTGGTGCAAGTATAGACCGTGATACCTTGAGAGGAGACGTGTCAAATGCCCCATTTCTTTCCTCCAATTCAAACGGCCGATGGCCTGACGAAACCTCGCACATCGAATCAGCGAGCAAGCAGTATTCACCAATGTTATTTTGGTGGCTATCGCTGCTGGTGGTGGTGTTCCAGGAGTGGTTGTGCTGATCCTACGAGGCGGGAAGCACGAGGACAGGATTTACATACCAGGCATGGAGTACTTGTCCACAACAGCAGAGAGGTAATATGGTAAATATGGTTGAGCGTTGCCTTAGGAAAGGGAAATGGAGACCGTTGGGGGGTATTGGATACGGGAGAAGGAGTAGGGGTTGCCAATCTGAACCAACAATTTGTTGAATCCCGCAAAGTCGTACCCCTGTGCAAGTTATATTGAAGTAGACCGAAATTTTGAGTTCTGGTGAAACGCGATCGGCAAACCGCTGGTATCAGCATCTTGCACAAGAGGTCGATCACCTATTTGAATTGATTTTGAACAAAGGTGGACGCCACGTGCTTAGGCGTCAGTGAAAGGAAGATGAACATGTCTCGTTCTTTCCGTCTTCGAAGGATCATGCTCTTCATTGGAATCACTTTGCTGCTACTGGTGGTTGGTGTTTTGGCCCTGAAGATACCCAATAAGGTACACGCGGCGGGGAGCACACTATTTGTAGGCCAGTTCGCAGGCTCCAATACTGGCTGCGCATCTCCAGGCTTCACCTCTGTGCAGGCCGCGGTGGATGCAGCCAACGCGGGCGATACTGTCTATCTCTGTGGCACCACACCTTTCTCCGAACAGGTAATTATCACCAGGGCCATCACGCTGACGGGCGACAGTGGGGCAACTATCCAGGCGCCGCATCCGTTTCCAGCTACCCCTCTCACGCGCTTGCCATCTCAGTTCACTACCGATAATCTGTTTGTTCCACAGGCGATTGTCATTGTTTGGGGCGCGGGCTCGAACGCTACGATCACCAACCTGACCATTGCCGGGGTGTTGCCGGGCAATGGAAGCTGCGCCAATGAGGAGTTTGGCGTGCTGGTGATTGCCGATGGTACGGCTACATTCAGTGGCGATCAGGTCAGAGATATTCGCGACAGCAGCCCGGCTCTGTATGGCTGCCAATTCGGTGACGGCATTCGGATTGGTCGCAGATACTGGCCGACTGCGAACTTTAGTGCCTTCCTCGTCGAAAACTTCGTTGGCCACGCTACCATCACGAACACTACGGTTTCCGGATATCAGAAGAATGGTATCACCATCGACGGCCCTGGTACGACCGCCGACGTTAGAGGGAATACGGTGAACGGCGCCGGACGGGATACTCTTCTTGCACCGATTATTGCCCAGAACGGCATCCAGGTCTCGCGTGGAGCTTCTGCCCAGGTACGTGGCAACACTGTTACAGGTAACTCCTACACTGGTTCGTCCTTTGCGTCTTCCGGTGGCATTCTCATTTTCGGTGGCTGCGGCGACCCCCTGGTCACTGGTGTGCAGGTGATGGGAAACACGCTAACCAACAACGACGTCGGCATCTACCTCAACAACTTCACGGACGACTGTTCTGCCCCCGCCACGACGATGACCAACGACAAGGCCGTGAACAACACGATTAGCAANGACGCGGTGACCAACGTTGGCGACGGTACCTCTTCCGGTTTTCCCTACAAGGGCTACCAGGCGGGGATTGATGACATCGGCAATAACGACAAGATCATCAACAACACTATCTCTGGTGCTGGCTATACCCCTGCTCAGACTACTCAAGGCGGCCCGTTTGTGATGCCCATTGACACAAGCTCGTTCCAAACTATCAGCCCCAAGGTCCATGCTAATGCCATCCGTTAATGCTGTCCCGCCCATGAATTCTGATGGTTAGCGGTGATAAAGGGTCGAGGGAGATTTGTATCGATTGTATCACTTGTGTCGGTTGTGTCACTTGTAGCGGTATGATTTCAGTATTCAATCGGTCCTTCTAGCGCCTCACCCAGCGCTCTTTCCGCCTTTCCATAGTTGAAGGATTGTCGATTCAGGTATCGCTTGATAGCATAAAGACGCTCCAGGTGCCGATAGTGTCCATGCTTTATCAGAGAGAGGACACGCCTATCTGGCTCGCGCAACCAGAACTGGAGGCACTTGAAGAGGCGATGAGCGGTTTTGTACAGTTGGCACGCCAGGTAGTTCCGGCCTCGAACGTGCGGGATGAGAAACACTGTTGCAGATTGAAAGGTTCCGTGATATCTTGAGCATGATGCTATCTTGCTCTGAGAGCTAACAAGGGGGGATATTATGGCTAACTCAGTAAGAAGGGATGTATGGTGCGTTACGAACATCCGCTGATTATCTATGAGCTGGATGGCGTTCTGGCTGATTGCTCTGTTCGTGAGGCGGCGGCAGAGGCAGCCGGCCCACGTCATGGGAAGGGATCGTCAGCTTACTGGGAGACCTTTTTTGATCCTCACCGTCTGAAACAAGATCTATTGGTAGATAGAGGGCGTGAACTCGTGCAACAGCTCTGGAAGAATAACATGCACCAGATTGTTCTCACCAGGCGTCCTCTCGCCTTTCCTCAGCATGCTCCTTTTCACGAGGTCTACCTGACCACCATGGCCTGGTGTTTAGAGCAAGGTCTCATGCCAGGCTGGTTTCGGACATGGACCTTCCGCGAGCAGGGGATCCGATCCTCTGAAGCTCTTTGGAAACAAGAGCAAGTATGCCGCTATATAGAGAGACATCCTGAAGTGGATCATCTCTACATGGTGGATAATAATGCAGAGAACCGCTATGCTATCGGGTCCCTTTGCATTGATCTTTACCTGGGGATGAACTTGCTTCGTGACATACGAGCGCTGGAAGCTATCTTAGAGACTGTGTGCAAAGTGGTCTGAGACCGCTTCACAAGCACATCTAACAAAAACCGAGGAGCAGCTTATAAAATCGCTTGCAGAGCTGACCGCAATGACCTTTACACACAGCCTCTGAAGCAGTAATTGTTCCTTGTCGTATTCACCAGCCAGTTTGCTATTCTTTTCAACCAGTGGCAGCTCACCCTCAGTCATGGAGGTCAACCGTTTTTGATCATCAGTGAGCTCATTCAAAAGACCAATAGTACCACTCCGCCTGCTTACCTCTTGTTCTCTGGATAAGCAGAACAGTATACTACCTGCACCATTATGGAATAATGGATATATTTTCGTAAGTAAGGAGACTTCACTGTGTCACAAGCCGACGTCTTCACACAGGAACAGACCTTGAAAGAAGGGGTTCTCTACACCCTCAATGCGGGCATGTGGAAGGGAGGCATAGCCACCCTCACTGCCGAGCGTTTCTACCGCCGGACAAGAGGTTTCGCCATTCTTCCTACTGCGCTCGGCCTGCTTGGCAGGTTAATCAACCAGGCCTTCCCCTGGAAAGTTGAGATCGACATTCCTCTGGCCTCGATTAGCGTCATCGGGCGTGGCAAAATGGGCCTGAAAACGGATGTCCTCTACATCGAGACCATGGACAGCAAGCCCTACCAATTCACGCCTAACTACCAGCCATGGTTGGCCGCGTTGCAAGACGCCTTACAGACATACAGTCATGCCACCCTTGTACAAAGCGGAGACGAGCGCTGGAGCGTACAAAGGTAGCTGTAATGTGACCACTTGGTTTAGTTCCTTATCACGAGATCAGTAAGAGGCTGTGTGTAAAGATCGTCTCGATCTGCTCAGAAAGGGACTTGACAGGATAGGCACCGTTTTTGCTCAGCGCCCTTGTCAAGCGATCTCAAACCACTTTACACACAGCCTCTTAGAACTGGACAGAAAGGTATAAGAAAAGGACAAAAACGGCCTTCACGTCTTGTGATGCGCCTGTTAAAGATGAAGCAGGTTAACCTCTTTCTGCATGCCGAGCGATGTAATAGCTGATCTGCTCATCTGCGCTTTTGAGCGCATCCAGCATTTCGTAGTAGTGCAACTCTTGCCACAACTGCGGAGCAATTTGCAAGACTCCCTCTTCGGGAAAATATTCTATGAAATTTTTGATGAGGAAGCGCTCGAGCGGATAGGTGATGATGAGCCGTTTAATAGCATTGTCGCTCGGTTTTGTTGGGTCAGCCAGGGGAGAATCGGCGCGTTCTAATGGTAGCCCCACACTTGCTTGCTGTACATAATAGTCTCTGAACTCCCTCACCAGATCATCAATCTTCACTTTGCCTTCGCGATCAATCAGTTTGAAAAGAACTTTTAACATCACTGGCTTGTAGGATTTCGTCAATTTATGGCTCTTCGCAAAATCAAGAAATTCCTGTTTCCACTCATCACTTGATGCTGGAATGTTCTCCAGGCCCAGGCTTTTCCTGATCTGCTCAATACGGTCACGTCTAAAGTAGTAGCTGGTACGTTCGCCTGATGCCTGAGAGACATCAGGTCGTAGCGTCTCGTTCTCAATCCAACGACGAACTCTCGCTGGGTCAACTCGTAGCGCGTAGCCTAAGGCGTTCAACGAAATGAGGTCTTCTTCTGGTTTGAGGTCAATACTCTGTTCATCTGTCGATTGAGAATGAGATGTGGAAGAGTCTGTGCTGTAGCTTTGAGGTGACTCGCTGATTCGACGCGAGAGAAAGCCCTTCATAGCTTCAAAGGCCATAAAGTAGTCATAGTCGATGTCGAGCCGCTCTGTATTCGTCGCCGATGTCCTCAGTCCCAAGCTGTGCTCTACCATGACTGAGACGATCTGATCTCCATTTAGTGTGAGTACATGGGGAATAGAAGTTAATGCTTTATGGAGGGCACCNGGCGCATAGTTGGCCGTCGTCATGAATATACCCTGTGAAAAACGTCCCGANAGCGCCCCGATGAACTTATCAATATCTGAGCGGGGTACATTGTTTCGATGTCGTTTTACCTGAACCCCCACAGGAATACGAAAGAGTCCTGCAACAAGGTTTCCCTGGGCATCAATTCCCCCATCACCGATGTAGCGTGTGACCGACACCGCCTCAAGGCCAATGTAGACCAGTAAATCGCCAGCGAAGAACTCAAAACTCCTGGCTGGCAAGGCGAGCAGGTGCTTTTTCAGTTCACGTTTGATGTCAGGGTTGGCTGGTGGAGGCGAGGCATAAGTATTCATTGTTCTACCCTTCCTGATTTACGAAAGACTCCGTAATGCCTCCGCTCGGTTGTCCAAGACAAAGATATCTTGAGACCATTGACCAGGCCAAGCAGCCAGCAAGATGTCATTCTCTTTGGCCGATGCAACCATTGCCAGTTTTTGCGCTTTTGTTTTAGCCTGCTGAATGACACTATCTGTTACTGATACGCGGATGAAGGTAACAGTACCTGCTAGATATGGAAAGTGCTCTTGTTCGCTGGCCTTACGTAGGGTACTAACGTCCATAGCCTCTCCTTACCATAGAGTCTTAACGCCTATAGGACTCTAAAACGTTACAGCCTCTGTAAGGTATTACAAATATCTGGCCGATTTTCTCACAAATATTGGGCCAACTCCTGCTGTTTTTTCCTGGTTCTATCACTTGCTATGCTTCTCGACCAGAATATTTAAGATAGAAAAGGTGAATGAAAGGAGTTCGGTTTGTACCCCTCATAAAATTGGACTGTATCTATTTTCAGGAAAAGTGTCTATGAAGCAATGGTTAAAACTGTCACTCTTGCGAATAGAAGTTCTAAGTAGCTAACACAATTATCAAAATCGTAGAAAAGTGGTAGATCGAGCAAGAAATTACTTGATTATACAACTATACCTGAGTATACTTTCTTAGGTGGACAATGCACAAGATCGCTTATAGCATTGACCTCTTTTCTTCTCATTTCTGTGTACCAGTTTGGCATATCGTTTGGTAACATTCTCTATAGCTACGATTCATAGCGCGTTTTGATAGCCATCAATCAGCGAGTGAACTTGGCAGAAATTGATCGGTGACGTAGGGAGCTATCGCTAAACGCTTTTAATAGAAGTGGTCTAGCCATCGATCTGGCTCCACTTGGTAACTTGATAGAGAAACACTCTGGTCTGCAGGCGTGACTGCATAACCTGGTTGTGAGTGAGCCACTTGCCTCTTGTACGTCGGAGTGCAGGACTAGCCATATCTGGCTCATTTTCTAAGCACTTCTCTGTAGAAGCATCCTTTATGGAAACCAGGAGGAGTAAGCAACATGCCATTCAATAAACCCGACGACAAAGCCAGCACGAAAGATTCTCAACCTTCGACTAAAGTGCGCAAAATCTTCATTGGTCGCACCCAGGAACTAGACTTCTTCGTGGAGAAGATTCTCAAGCCAGATGTGCCTGCTCACAACATCATTTCGGTTTCAGGCCAAGGTGGCATTGGCAAAACAGGATTGCTGCACCACTTTAGAGATAGAGCTCGCTCTCCTGAGTTCAAAGAATATTGTCTGACGGCCTGGGTGGATGAACATCAGACCACCCCCGCCGCCATCATGGAGAAATTTGCCAAAGACCTGCCCAAGGAAGGCGATTTCGAGAAGGCGCTAAACAACTACAAGATGCTTGTGCTCAAGCAGAAATCTGCGCGAGAAGCTGCGCGAGAAGCTGTTCTGAGTAAGGCCCCGGATATCGGTGGCGCGCTTGCTAGCATGTTGCCGGTAGGAGGCGAAGTTTTGAAATTAGGAGTCTCAACTGGTCTTGGGGTTCTTGCTGACGCTGATCTTAACGGTACTTTGTTGTTTCGGGAAAGTAAGGGAACGACGCATTACAGAGAGGGATTATGGTAACTGGAAGACCCATAACGGATGCAGCAGTTCGCGCAGGGGAGGATCTGCCCGTATTCATTGAACGGCACCTCGACTGCGCGTATCTCGTTGAAACGTTGAGCCGTCTCGCACAAGTGCCGACCGATGTCCCACTCGGCTGGCAGACGCTGATGGAGCCGGACGACCCGAAGCTCGTGTATTACGTGCAGCAGGTGCTGCGTCCAGAACTCGTGCGCTTGGGGATGTACGATCTTCTCGATGTGCCGCGAAACAACCTTGTCACCCGGCTTGGTACAGGAGAATCAGGGCGGTCATTACTTATCCAGAACTATACCCCGACGCAACACCACAATCTCATGGAGGACCCCTTCTCCGGCAAGGTGGGCAGTGCCGTCGCCTATGGATGGGATGAACCCGTTGTCTTCGGCCAGGGCGTCAGCCAGAACAAGGCGCATCAAGCGGTGATGCTCACGGTACTCAAATTGCTACACACGAGCGGCGCCCGACTGCGGGGCAGATTATACTGGGCCATCAACAACGAGGGACGTAGCAGTCACGCCTGCTCGGAAGCGATCCTCGCTGCACTCGGAGAGAAGCCGAGCTTCTGTGTCATACAACTCGGCACGGGCCTCACCTGCTCGCTCGGCAACCGCGGGCGTGTTGACGTAGCGATCCATGTCCACGGCAAAGCGGCGCACTCCAGCGTTCCCCAGGAGGGATTGAGCGCGATCGAAGGCGCGCACGAGGTGATCCAGCGGTTGAAGCAGTTGACCTGGCCGGACCGCCATCCGTTGCTCGGTGGGCGGCACGCTGTTGTTTACAAGATACGCTTCGAACCGCTTGCGCCACACACCCTGCCGTCCGACGCCTATCTCGTCGTGGATAGGCGGCTCTTGCCCGGCGACGACCCCGACACGGTGACCGAGGAGATCCGCGCCGTGATCGGTGATCTTGCGCCCTATCAGGTGACCATCAGGCGCGATGTCTTCATGCTCCCCGCGCTCATCGACCCCGATGATGCGGGCATACAGGCGCTGCAGGAAGCAAACCGGGCGATTGGCGGACACAAGGCAAAGACATACTACGAGCAGGGTACCTTCGACGCGGGCGGGCTGGTCGCGCGCGGCGTGCCGACGGTGATGTACGGTGCAAGTGGGGGCGTAGGGTTAATGGGGATCGATTTCGTGCCGATCAGTGCGGTGGAAACGGAAGCCAGGGTACTCGCGCACTTGATACTCAGCCAACTTGTATAGAGGAGATGAACGAGCGATGAGCACAACCACGAAGCGCCCTGTGCGGTTTGGAATCAGTTTGCCCAATCGTGCCGTGCTGTTCGGGCTTCCACCGCAGGTCTTGCTGGAGACCGCGGAGCAAGCGGAAGCATCGGGACTATTCGATTCGGTCTGGGTCGGCGATAACTTCCTCTCCAAACCGCGGCTCGAAGCGATCGTCACACTCTCGGCGCTCGCCGCACGTACGAAACGCCTGAAGCTCGGCACCATCTGCCTCGCCAGCTTCCCGCTGCGGCATCCGTTATCGCTCGCAATCCAATGGGCGAGCCTGGATGTCCTCTCCGGTGGCCGAACGATCCTCGTCGTGTGTAGTGGGGGATCCGCTGCCCTGGGCAAAACGTATGCCACGGAACTGGCGGCCACAGGCGTGCAATCAAAGGAGCGCGTGGCGCGCGTCGAAGAGGGGATCGAAATCCTGCGGCGCTTCTTTGGTCCCGACCCGGTCACCTTTCATGGTCGCTTCTATGATTTCGAGGAGGTCAACGTCCTTCCCAAGCCGATTCAAGCACGCATCCCCATTTGCATCGCGGTGAATCCAGGCACGGATGTGGACCCGGTGACGGAAGAGCGCATCCTGCGCCGGGTCGCACGGCTCGCTGACGGCTGGCAAACCGATGCCATTGATCCGGAAGTCTTTCGCCGCAGATGGGCACGGATCCAGGAGTACGCAGCGGAATACGGGCGCGCAGGCGAAGTGACTGATGCGCAATTGCACCTGATGGTGAACATCAACGATGACGCGGAGCAGGCATATAAAGAGTCAGTCACATTCTTGGAACACTACTATGGTCAAGGAACCGTCAGCCCCGAGGATTTGGAGAACTGGTTGGCGTTCGGCCCGCCCGCCGCGGTGGTTGAGAAGATTGCTACGTTCATTGATGCTGGCTACACCACTCCCGTACTGCGCTTCACCTCCCTCGATCAACGCGGCCAGCTTGAGCGCTGTGTTTGCGATGTGCTGCCCATGTTTCGAGGCAAGGAGATCATGGGATGATGAAGGCAGTCCAAGTGCCGCCCGAACATCCATTAGACACCGCAGAACTACCGGTAGTGTGTTGACTTGGAAAATTTCCCCAGTTGAGAGCAATGGACCAAAGCGTTCTCAGATGCGAAGAACGCAGGCAGCACTGATCCTCAGCAGAAAGGCAAGAGAACGGCTTTTCCCGGGTCAACAAACTACCGTTAACAGGCAATTGTTCAAGGATGCCAAGCGCCTTGAGCACCCAGTTGGCGATCTGACCAGGGCTTTTGTTCAACATATCAATGGCTTGACTGAACTTAATCGTGGCAAGAATTGGCGGCGCGTGATACTGTTCTTTGATACGTTCGAGCAGTTGGCTCTCGAGGCCGCCCCCTGGTTGCTAGAATACGTTATCCCTTCCGACCTTAGTTATAATATTGTGCTAGTCGTGGCCGGTCGCGTCCCTATCGATGCTTCTACCCCCGACGACCCCAAGGCCTGGCTACCATTCAAGGAAGATGAAACTATCTACTCGCTCGCTCTCGAGAGTTTCACCGAAGATGAAACTCTCGAGTATCTGAAGGAACGAGGTATTACCGAACCAAAGCGTGTCGCGGCGGTCTGGCAATCCTCTCGTGGATTGCCACTCTACTTGAACCTGTTGACCTCCAGTCTACGAGGAGAAATTGACCCGACGAAAGATGTTGTGGTTAACTTTCTTCGCTGGATACCTCCGGAGGAAGGCGTCAAGCGGCAACTCTCGCTAGATGGAGCTTTCTTCTCTCGGCCGTTTAACCGCGATGATTTGGAGGCTTTTAAGTACCTGCCGAAGGATTTTGCCTACTTACCTGAGAATAAGAATGAGCAGACCAAGCTCTATAACTGGTTGACAAGCCAGGACTTTGTAGAAAGCATCCCCCATGATGGACGATATAGCTACCAGAATCTGGCCCGGGAGCTTTTTAGCTATCACCTTTACCAGCTATCCCAGCAAGAGTACTATGCTACCCGCAAAGCGTTGGTCGATTATTACCAGCGCCTCCTTGAGATCATGCAGTCTGAACGGGGCAAGGGGGTATACGATTCGTCCGAATGGTTGGAGTTAGCACAGGCCCTGGCCTATCAGCTGTTTATGTTGCCCGATGAAGCTAGCCATGTCAAAGCAATTGAGCAGGTGCTTGTTGCACATCATAAATCAAAGCAGAAGGAGGAAATGCTTGGGACACTGCGTAGGCTGGCTCAAGGACAGCCAGACAAGCAGGTAACCAACGATACCCGCAAAGTGGCTGAGCAGCTCATACAATACATTGAAGCTGACCTGGGAAGCACGGTATTCCTTGCTGCGGCAAATTTCATGCTGGAGAAAGTAGCCCAGGTACCATCATTTTCTCCCGAGGTACTGAGCTATATCTATCGTAATCGAGGTATGACTCTCATTCTACTTAATGATCCCCAACGGGCTATCGAGGACTTTAACCGCTCTATTGAGCTAGATTCCGATAAAGGCTGGATTTACGGCATGCGCGGGTTTGCCTATGTCCTGGTTGGTGATATTCAGCCTGCCGTCGAGGACTTTAACCATGCTCTCAAGTTGGATCCAGATGAGGAATGGATGTATATTGGCCGCGGGCTTGCTATCGCTAGCATTGGTGAAACTCAGCAGGCTATCAAGGACTTTGAACAAGCTCTTAGGCTAGAACCTAACAACGCCTCGATTTATGCTAACCGGGGCATGGCTTACCTCGCCATCTTCGAATTTGGGAAGGCTATTGAGGACTTAAACCATGCCCTTGAGCTGGCTCCCAATGAGGCTAGGTTCTACATCTGCCGGGGCATTGTTAACCTCTCCGCCCATAATAACCAGCAAGCCATTGAGGACATGAATCGTGCTTTTGAGCTAGCTCCCAATGTTGTTTATGCGTACCTTGGCCGTGGTTATGTTTATGCTTCCCTCAATGAGCCTCAGAAGGCCATTGAAGACTTGGACCAGGCTATTTCGCTGGCTCCTAACTTTGCCCAGGCTTACGCTCTCCGTGGATACGTCCTCGCCCTCCTCGACAGGCCTGAACAGGCCATCAAAGATTGCAATGATGCACTCGCCATGGCTCCCAATCTTGTTTTGGCTTACATCGTCCGGGGTTCAGCTTACACCGCTCAGAATAAGCAGGAACAAGCCGTCGAAGACTTAAACCATGCACTCGAACTGGCTCCCAATTTTTACTTGGTTTACCTCAGGCGAGGGTTCGCTTACGCCTCTCAGAATAAGCAGGAACAAGCCGTCGAAGACTTCAGTCACACCATTGAACTGGCTCCTAATTTGGGCGAAGCATACTCAGGCCGGGGTGTTGCACACTCCGCACTCAACCAGTTCGAGCAGGCCATCGCGGACTGTGATCGTGCAGTTGAACTTGATCCCAAAGATGTCTGGGCCTACTATTATCGAGGTTTGGCTTATCTCATTCACAGTGACTTTCAACAGGCCATCATGGATTTTGACCATGCAGCCGAACTTGATCCCAAGCTAGTCAAGGTTTACTCAACGAGAGGGTTGGCTTACGCCTCCATTAACGAACCCCAGCAGGCTCTTCAGGACTGCAACTATGCCATCGAACTCGATCAGAGGGACGCCATGGCTTACGTTGGACGAGCCGCTGCGTATACCCTTCTCGACCAGTTCCAACAAACTATTGAAGATTGCAATCAGGCCATCGAACTTGCCCCTAACAATGCTCAGGCTTACCTCTGTCGAGGCCAGGCCCACCTCTCTCTTGGCGAGCTCCAAAAAGCTCTTGATGACTTCAATCATGCTCTCGAACTGATGCCTAAACTACCGCAGGGCTACATTAGCCGTGGGCTGGTTTACGCTTCCCTCAACAAACCTCAGCAAGCTTTTGACGACTTCAATCATGCCCTTGAACTGGCCCCCAATTTGCCCCAGGCGTACTTTGGCCAGGGTCAAGCTTATCTCACTCTCAATGAGTTCGAGCAGGCGATCAAGAACTTCACCCACGCCCTTGATCTGGCTCCCACGTTGGCACCTGCACTGGCCCCTAGTCTGGCTCAAGCTTACGCCGGTCGAGGCAATGCTTACTCCGACCTCAAGGAGTACCAACGCGCCATCGAGGACTATAACCGTGCTCTGGAGCTTGACCCCAAGGATGCCAATGCCTACAGCAACCGAGGCAATGCTTACTCCAATCTCAAGGAGTACGAGCGTGCCATCGAGGATTTTAACCGCTCTATTGAGCTAAATTCCGATGAAGCTTGGATTTACGGCATGCGCGGGTTTGCCTATGCCCAGGCTGGTGATATTCAGTCTGCCATCGAGGACTATAACCGTGCTCTGGAGCTTGACCCCAAGGATGCCAATGCCTACAGCAACCGGGGCTATG
>JGI25616J43925_10000356_pt1 | contig 15955 bp, 11 predicted proteins | sample GraSoi2013_100cm_FD_43925 | JGI IMG/M metagenome (IMG submission 43925) | reverse complement strand
TTTTCGATGCTGGTCAACACGGTTCATTTACTCCACAGCAGTCCGAATGGATCGAAGCATTTTACAAGAACGTCGAAGATCGAATGCTAAACATCTACGATGGGGCTCGGCTAAGAGCATGGCGGATAAATGACCGGCAAGAGCTGGCGGGGTACTGGCAAGAGCAAGCCGACTGGTTTGATCAAATGCTCGCGCGTATGCAAGAAGCACGAAAGACCCTCGGAGGGTTTTGTGTGCCGGAACCCGCGGCTTTGCGTTCGCTAATCGAAACTCTCACTGAACTTGTGGAAGCTTGTCGGGGCGCCCATGCGTTCCTTGCCTAGGCTCTAACCGGTTCGAGCGCAGAAGCGCAGCGGCAGCCGTTGATTGTCAGGTAGGAGATCGGATCTAGGAAGCTGAATCGAGAAAAATTGCGCGCTAACGAGCTGACCCGGTAGTGTCCTTTTCTTGTTGTTGGGATCCGCTCACGAAACGGAAAAAATCGTACGCTTAGGCCTTCCAAGGATCATTCGACTAAAAGAGAACGCTCCAGAACTCGATTACAGCTCGTTTTACGGCAAAACGGGTACTGGAAGACCAACTGCTTTGTGATGGAGGTTGAGCATTCCTCCCGAGTGCATTCGCCCTCCAGTCCACGAGGAGAGAGCTCCTTACCGTACTTAAATTTCCGTTTCGTGAGCGGATCCCTAATTAATCACCTTTTCGCACCGAGGGTTGACAGGGCAAGGCATCCCGCCTAAAGGTGTAAACCGGTTTACTAAACCGATTTATCTGACGGTCGAAAGGGGTTCATGCAACGGCACAGAGTAACGACTATCCGGGATGTCGCTGAGGCAGCGGAGCTTTCACCGACTTCCGTATCCCGGTATCTCAACGGGGATATCGTGCTCCCTAAGACCTCGGCATCCCGAATCGATCGGGCGGTTCGGGAACTAAATTATCAGCCGAATCGGTTAGCGCGTAACTTGAGTCTCGGGCAGAGCAAGATGATCGGGCTGATCATCCCGGATATTTCTAATCCGTTCTTTGCTACTTTGGCGTGTGCGGTAGAAGAAGTAGCGTTCAAAGCCGGATATGGCGTTCTGCTCTGTAATACTCAGAATGATCGGGATCGGGAGTTTTCCTATCTCAAACTTCTCAGTGGCCGCCAGCTGGACGGGATTCTNTTTCTAACCGGCCAGGCAGAAAATCCTGAGTTGGCAGAGATCCTGCAGCGAAGCCGGAATGTGGTCTTGATTGATGAAGACGTAACCGGGGTTTCCGCCCCCAAGATTTTCAGCGAGAACCGAACCGGCGGCTTTCTGGCGACTCGCCATCTATTAGAGAACGGGCACAAGCGGATCGCGTTTATCGGCGGTCCGAAGAATCTGCTATCTACCCAGGAGCGGTTTACCGGGTTCAAAAACGCTTTGAAAGAACACGGACTAAAACCGATCCCGCAACTGGTCCGGTTCGGACCATATACCTCGGATTTCGGCCGGGAGACGGCGTCCCGATTTTTTGAGGCTAGAACGCGGCCGACCGCAATCTTTGCCTCTAGCGATTATGTTGCTCTTGGGGTTTTGAATGCGGCGCATCGGGCGGAGCTGCACATCCCGGACAGTTTATCGTTGATCGGGTTTGATGATATGCCTTTGGCGGAACTGTTGCAGCCGCCTTTAACCACGGTCCGGCAATCGGCACGCGATTTGGGCGCGGAAGGAACAAGAGTTCTCTTGGATTTAGTAGCAGGTAAACCGGTTAAACGGACCGAGACCCGGCTGCCGGTGGAACTAATAAAAAGGGGGTCGGTACGTAAGCTGTCATCCGCCGTTTCAATCGTAAAAACCGTACCGGCCCGAAGGAGCAGGAGGTGGTCCCTGACTAGATGAGCGCTGCCTCAACCGATTGGCTACGGGTTACCAAAGTCTCAAAACACTTTGGCGCCGTTGTTGCATTGGAGGGGTTGAATGCAGCGATCCGGTTAGGTGAAGTGGTGGCGTTAGTCGGTGACAACGGAGCCGGGAAATCGACTCTGGTGAAATTATTGTCCGGTGCAGACCAGCCGTCTGCCGGAGAGGTAGCTATCGAGGGGAAACCAGTCACGATCGATAGTCCGAGCAAAGCCGGGCGCCTCGGGATAGCGACGATTTTCCAGGAACTGGCCTTGGTAGAAAACCTGACTGTTTACGAAAACATTTTTTTAGGGCGGGAAATGGTGCGGCCCATCTGCTGGGTACCTGTGCTGGATAAAAAGAAGATGCGGGATCGGGTGGTGCGCTTGATCGATGAACTGGGATCGCATATACCGTCGCCAGCTGCGCGGGTATCGGAATTATCGGGTGGACAACGGCAGGCGGTAGCGATCGCCCGGGCTATCGATTTGGAAACGAAGTTGGTGATTATGGATGAACCGACAGCGGCGTTGGCTGTCGCGGAAACGCGAAAGGTTCTCAGACTGATTGAGCAACTGCGGGCCAACGGTAAAGCGGTTCTCCTGGTCAGCCACAATCTCAATGATGTTTTCGAAGTGGCAGACCGGATTGTGGTGCTCCGCCGTGGCCGGAAAGTGGCGGATTGTGCCCGGTCTGAAACCGATGTCGAAGAGGTGGTTAGTTGGATTACTGGAGGGAAGCCGGGCCGGCAAAGCCCGGAGCCGGAATACAAAACATCCCATGACGGGGAATAACAGTAAGAAAGGTAGAAATGCGCAGAAAAAATCGATGGTCAGCCTGTTTCAGTGCAGGCCTAATGCTGTTTACGGCAGGAATCGGCCTTGCTCAAAGTAAGCCGAAAGTCGCGTTTGTGCCGCAGATCGTCGGCATACCGTACTTCAATGCGATGGAAGAAGGTGGCAAAGATGCTGCCGAAAAATTTGGGGTAGAGTTTGTTTATACCGGTCCGACCGATACGAATCCAGCGGAACAACTGCGAATCGTTAACGGCCTGATCGACCAAGGGGTTTCGGCGGTTTCACTTTCTGTGCTGGATGCGAGCTCGATCGATCCGGTCATGAAAAAAGCCAAAGAAAAAGGGGTAAAAATTTTCACCTCCGACTCGGATGCACCTAAGAGTGAACGCGAGGTCTATGTCGCCCAAGCGCGGGATCAAGACTTAGGTTACACGATCATCGACGAACTAGCGAAACGGATCGGTGAACAAGGGACCATCGGTATTGTCTCGGGTGAAGCGACCGCAACTAATCTGAACACGTGGATTGGGTTTATGCAGGAGCGGGTTAAAGAGAAATATCCGAAGATCACGTTGTTACAGCCGCAATTTGCCGGGGGAACCGCGCAGCGAGCATTTCAACTCGCGACCGATCTCATGACCGCGCATCCTGATCTTAAGGGGTTGATCGCGGTCGCTTCAACGACCTGTCCGGGCGTAGCCCAAGCGATCGAAACGGCTGGGAAAATCGGCAAAGTGATAGGGACCGGCTACGGTTCGCCCAATACAGTTCGCGCCTATCTGAAAAGCGGCGCGTTCGGGTTCAGTGTGCTTTGGAATCCGCGCGACCTTGGGTATCTGACCGTGTGGGCGGGTAAACAACTAATCGACGGTAAACCGTTCGCGGAAAGTAACACTGTGCCAGGGTTGGATCAGCCGGCGAAATATGATGCTGCGACCAAAGTGTTATTACTCGGACCACCGACGGTGTTTACTAAAGAGAACGTCGATCAATACAAATTCTGAGTCAGCCGGGCATGAACTGGAAACAATGGCTATTCGGTCGGCGCGAACTAACCCTGGCGTTGGCTTGTGTCGCCGTAGCGGTCTTTTTCCAGTTTTTGTCACCTTATTTCCTAACCACCGACAATCTGACCACAATTCTGCGCAACAGCGTTGAACTGCTGCTAGTCAGCCTGGGAATTACGTTTGTGCTAGCCACGGCCGGGATTGACATCGCCGTTGGTGGTGCATTGGGAATCTGTGCGATCTTTGTGGGATGGAGCGTCCAAGGCGACTGGCCGTTAGCCGTGGTGGTGTTGATTGGGCCAGCTATCGGGACAGGTCTCGGCTTGGTTTCAGCAACCTTAGTTGTCCAGGGGAAGATCCCGCCCATCATTGCTACCCTAGGCCTATTCGGTGTATATCGAGCGGCCATTTTCCTACTATTGGGCGGGAGCTGGATTTCCGGGTTACCCGATAGACTGGGTCCCGCCGTAAATACAACAATTGCCGGTATCCCGCTCACTGCGATTTACATTTTGTTCTTCTATTTGATTGGCTGGGTGGTGATTCGGTGGGTGCCGTTGGGGATTGCGATTCGGGCAACCGGCGGCAACGAACGTGCTGCCCGGCTTTCCGGTATATCCATCGGTGGAACCAAGTTTTTCGTTTATGGATTTACCGGTCTGCTGGTCGGCTTCGCAGCTTGCCTCTATGTCGCCCGGTATCGGAATGTTGAGACATCCACGGGCGGTCTCATTGCTCTGGATGCCATTGTGGCTTCGGTCCTAGGCGGTACTTCAGTCCTGGGCGGGAAAGCCAATCTGCTCGGAACAATGTTCGGCGTTCTGTTGGTGCGCTTGTTACAGAATGGTTTTGTGCTGATTGGGGTCCCGTCGCTCTGGGAACAAGTGATAACCGGAGCTCTCTTGATCGGGGTGCTGATCTTGGACGCTTGGGCTGAGCGGCGAAGTCCGAACTACACGCGATGGCTGGCGACCCGATGACAACGGCGTTTAAACAGATCCGGTTTAGCGGGCTACTGGTGCTCTGGCTGATTGCGCTCATGGTTTTCGCGGTGCGTGCGCCTGCGTTTTTCACCCTGGCTAATTTCACTTCCGTTCTTCAGTTCTCGACTCTGTTAGCATTGGTAACCCTTGGTCAGACCTTGGTCATTCTAACAGGTGGTGGCGGGATCGATCTATCCGTGGGCGGGATCGTTAGTCTTTCGGGATTGGCAATCGCATCGTTGATAAAAGATGGCACCGCGGCTTTTGTTGCCGGAATCGCGGGAGTTGTATTCGGAGGCATCCTGGGAAGCATTAACGGGTTCCTCATCACTCGGCTGCGATTGTTGCCGTTGATCGTGACGCTCGGGACTTATTATGCGTACAACGGCTTAGCATTGGCTTTAACCGGTGGAGTGCCTATCTCTGGGTTACCTTCTTCTTTCGGGTTACTCGGCCAAGACGCGGTCCTGGCCATCCCTTTGCATACTTTGGTTTTAGTGGCGCCTATTTTTCTGGTGATGCTATTCACCCTGAATCAGACTCCATTAGGACGATGGATTTACGCAGTTGGCAGCAATGAAAAAGCAGCTCGATTGGTTGGTCTGCCGGTTGATGCGATCCGGTTAGGAGCTTATGCGCTGAGCGGCGTGTTGGCAGCGTTAGCTGGTCTGGTAGCTGATTCTTGGCTCCTAAGCGCTCGGCCCAACATCGGTGATAACCTCGAACTATTATCTCTCACGGCTACGCTTCTGGGAGGAACCAGCATCTTTGGCGGTTCAGGCGGTTTTGCCGGTTCACTGGCAGCCGTGCTCTTCTTCACTTCGCTGCAAGCTGGACTCCAGATGTTGAATGTAAACAGCATTTGGCAGCTGGGGTTAGTCGGGATGTTCCTAATCGGCAGTGTGCTTCTGGATAGAATGATTCGAACCGCAGAAACCAAATGAAGAACGAAGTCGAAAAACGCATTGTCGATGTCGTCGACCAGAGCCGAGAACGAATCGCGGAAACGCTGCAACAGTTGATTCGTTTCGAGAGCATTGTGATGGCCGATCCGACTAAAGCCGGTCCGGGCGAAAGAGAATGCCAGGAATATTTGGAGGACAGACTGCGGCGTGCCGGGTTCGAAACAGATCTATGGGAACCGGATGCCGACGCGCTTTTGGAAAAGTACCGGGGTAAACCTGGCGCCCAACAAGGCCGTAATTTTAAAGGCCGGCCCAATCTGGCCGGTATCTTGCCTGGGTCCGGCAAGGGTCGATCGATGCTTTTAACCGGTCATATCGATGTGGTGCCGCCGGGCGAACGCACCCATTGGCGCCATGAACCGTTTGCTGGTGTCCGAGACGGAGAAATGATCCATGGGCGTGGCGCAGTTGATATGAAGGGCGGGGTGGCATCGATGTTGGTAGCCGCCGAAATCTTGCGGGACCTGAATGCGCCGCTCTCCGGTGACATCGTGTTCGCTACTGTAGTCGATGAAGAGATCGGAGGGATGGGTACGCTGGCGCTGGCAGATCGCGGATATCGTGCTGATGCCGGGATATTAACCGAACCTACTGGGAACCGGATATCGCCGCTCTGTCACGGAATTCTTTGGGGCAAGATCGTGATCGACGGGATTGGCGGCCACGCGGAGTTGGAGCCCCGGCATTGGAACGCGGGTGGACCGGTGGACGCGATCAAATTGATGCGATTCGTTTTGGAGGGAATCGACGTGTTAAATGAGCGTTGGCACACAGACCCCCGAAAGAATCATCCGCTGATGGAGCTATCTAACCAGATTATCGTGACGCAGGTGCGTGGGGGTGAACATCCCAGCTCAATGGCCGGCCGGGCAGAGATTATCATCGATGTCCAGTATCTTCCTTCGGAGAAAGATGCGCACGGGGTTGGAGGCGCGGTAAAACGCGAGGTCGAAATGCATATTGCCACCCTCGCGAAGGTCGATCCTTGGTTATCGGAACATCCACCTCGAGTCGAATGGATCCTGGATGCGGATTGTGCGGAAGTGAAACCGGATCATCAAATCATCAATACGTTCACCGAAGCTTGTGCGAGCGCGGCGCATCCGTTTCAGCTCTGGGGCATTGGCGCACACACCGACATGGGTATCCCAACCGATCTGGCTAAGACGCCGACGGTTAATTTCGGACCCGGTGACCCCAGTCAAGCCCATCAACCCAATGAACAGGTGTCAATCGATGACCTGGTCACCTGTACCAAAGTCATTGCGCTAACGGTGGCCAACTGGTGCCGTTAGGACGTTCTAGGTTAGAGGTTCTAGGTTATAGGTTGAAGTCGAGGATACGAAAAACTCTCTCTATGGAAACTAAAGTATTGTTAGTTGGTGAAAGCTGGGTCAGCAGCTCGACTCATTTGAAAGGATTCGATTTTTTCGTTTCCACCCATTATGCGACCGGAGGCGATTTCTTAATCGGTGCGCTGAGGTCAGGAGGTATCGAAGTGGTGCATCAACCGAGTCATGAAGCGGCCAAGACCTTCCCGTTGGAGTTAAGCAAGCTGGAACTATACGACGTTATTATCCTGAGTGATATTGGCGCTAACACACTTTTACTTCCGCCGGAAGTTTTCCTGGAGGGTAAACGCGTGCCGAACCGCCTTGAGCTGATCAAAGAATATGTGCGGAACGGCGGTGGATTAATTATGGCGGGTGGCTATCTCAGCTTTCAGGGTATCTATGGTTCGGCACGTTATCATCGAACACCGGTTGAAGAGGTTTTGCCGGTTACGCTTTTAGCTGTGGATGATCGGGTGGAGAAACCGGAGGGGATAAATCCTACGGTAAAAAAGACCGAGCATCCGATCATGCAGGGTGTCGATGGAAATTGGCCGTATCTGCTTGGGTTCAATGAGGTGAAGGCCAAGGAGCGGGGAGAAGTCCTGGCCACGGTCGATGAAAATCCGCTTTTGGTCACCGGCTCTTTCGGTAATGGGCGCTCGGTAGCCTGGACCTCAGATGTTGGGCCTCACTGGTGTCCTAAAGAATTTGTTGAGTGGCCCGGCTATACGCGGCTTTGGCGCCAGATCGTGATGTGGGCAGCCCAGGGGAGGAAGTGAGCGGTGACAGGTGAAAAGTGAAAGGCCTGTCCTGAGCAAGCTGAAAGCGCGTCAAATGGGTGATCGGTGGCCGAGGGCATCGCTACCCGTTTACCGGAGGGGCGTTGCATTCGGCGCGACAGCACAGGCGTATCGACGTCGCTTCTAATTGGACGCAGGATCTACAAACGATCCCCGGCGGTGGCTGGATCTTTTGTTTCTGCACTGGATGATCAATCCGGAGAAAGTGCAACGGACACTTCCACGCGGATTATCGGTCGACATCTACAAAGGAATGGCTTGGATAGGCATTGTACCTTTTTGCATGACCGGCGTGCGATCTGTCATGCTGCCTGTTATATCGACTCATCTTCTCGAGCTCAATTTGCGCACTTACGTAATTGATCGACACGGAGCTTCCGGCTTTTGGTTTTATTCGCTGGACGCTAAGCATCCATTCGCTGTTTGGATAGCTCGTCTCTTTTTCGGTCTTCCCTACCTGCATTCGAAGATGAAAGTGGAACGTCGGAACGAATAGATTTGGTACTCTGCTCAGCGGTGCGGTTCTCCAAGTGTACAAGAGTACAGATTTGTTGACTGACCCGGGCTCAGTCAATTTGACTGACCCCTTTTTGACGAGAGGACAGAGATCGGCCGCCACCTCAACGAGAACGTCGACCCATGACGCAACGGGCGATTCTACTGACACTTCGAAAGTGTAAATTGAAATGTTGCGCCGGGACCGTCATTCGATTCGGCCCAGAGGCGCCCGCCGTGACTTTCCACAATAGAACGACTGATGGATAGACCAATGCCAAGGCCGCCAGGCTTGGTGGTATGGAAAGCATCAAAGATTCGTTCGACATTTAACGGATCTAAGCCAATTCCTGAGTCGCGGACCGCAACCCGGATTTCGTCTCCTTCNCCGCGTCGAGTCGTGATTACCAGATCTCGCGCAGGATCCTCCACGGTGGCCATCGCTTCGATGGCGTTCAGAATCAGATTCACTACCACCTGCTGTAGTTGCACTCTGTCGCCCATCACTGGAGGAAGGTCGGCGGCCAGTTCCGTTCGTAGTGCCAGATTGTTTCTACGCGCTTCACTCTGCGTCAGGATGACAACTTCTTCAATCGCCTCGTTTAGATCCAACCGGTCCTTTGCCGTGCCGACCTTTTTAAAGAGGGATCGCATCCGCGAGATGACATCGCCGGCTCGCCTTCCATCGCGAATGATGCGGCGGATGGCTTCACCGGCTTCGGAGAGGTTGGGCGGATCTCCGGTCAGCCAGCGCAGGCTCGCGTTCGCGTTGGTTAACATACCGGCAAGCGGTTGGTTAACTTCGTGAGCAATCGAGGCGGTCAACTCTCCCAGCGCTGTTACCCGAGTGACATGAGCCAGTTCGGCCTGCGCCTCCGCCAAATGGGCCTGGCTCCGCCGAAGAGCCTCCTCGGCGCGCTTTTGTTCGCTCAAATCGAGCACAAAAGAGACGCCCTCGTCCTGACCTTTTTCGAAGACGGCGGAGCCAACTAGAACGGGCACCCGGCTGCCGTCGTTTCGGAAGTATTCTTTCTCGTACGGTTGGAGAATCCCAGTCACTTTTAGTTGTACTAAGCCCCGTTCAGTAACGTCGCGCCATTCCGGCGGAGTGAGGCTCCTCCAGCTCAGCCGCCCCGCGACAAGATCTTCACGGCTGTAGTTCACCATGTGGAGAAACGCTTGGTTGGCTTCAATGATCTGGCCCTCAATGGTCCAGATGAAGATCCCCATTATGTTAGCGTCGACAAGACGCCGAATCTTCGCTTCGCGTTTCTCCAGGTCGCGGTAAAGACGAGTGTTCTCCAGAGAGATCGCCGCCTGCGACGCAAGCAGCTTCAGCACCGCGATCCGCGCGGGAGTGAAAACATGGGGGGCTAGATTATTTTCGAGGTAGAGCACGCCGATCAGTTTGGCTTGGTTAATTAACGGCAAGCAGAGAATGGAACGTGCGCCGTGCTGACGGATGTAGGTATCCGCGGAAAATGGATTCTGAGCTGAGGCATCGTCGAGAATCACACTCTCCTGGGTTCGCACAACATAGTGGACGATCGAGTCTGGCACCGCAGCCTGAGCGACGGACGCTTCTCCCAAACGCACGATGATAGTCTCGCCGCTGGTGGTGGCTTCCGCCTCAATCCGCTGCTCAACACCTCGCGGAAGAAGCAACAGACTTCGCTCAGCGCCCGCGTGCTCAACCGCTGTACGCATGAGTGTATCGATCAGTTTCTCCAAGACAATCTCGCCGGACACTGCTTGCGAGACTTTGATAACGGTAGCCAGATCCAGGTGTTCGACTGGGGTTCCAATTGTGCTCGTCGGACCGGGTACCGGCTCTTCCTCCCTGAGCTGCGGATATAGCTCGTCGAGATGCCGCACCTTACCGACGGCTCCCCAACGGACATAGCGGTACCGGGCATCACGCAAATACGTATGCGCGATCCTCTCGAAACCACGTGCCATGTAGAACCGCCCGGCGAGTTCGTTGGCGAGCCCCTCATTATGCACAAAGCCGTTTGCGTGTGCCGAGCGGATAGCTTGTTCGTAAAGATTCTCGGCATTGATCTGGCGCCCCTCGATGCGTGCGATCTCGGCGCTCACGAGCGCGGCTCGGTTCTCGAAGTTCTCTGGGCAGTTCTCCGCCCAGATTTCGAGCTGTCTATGGTGAGCGGACAGAGCCTCGAAATGCTGCCGGTGCCGATCGGGAAATGCGGAATCGCAGCAGGCCGCGTGGGAAAGCGCACCATAGAAATGGTACTCCATCGTTTCAAAAAGTGACGCTGCCACCCAAAGCAGCCGTTGCGCCCTCAATGAGGCAGCGACGGCTGATCCATAGTCGCCGACAAAAAAGCGAGCCTGCAACTTTCGAATCCAGTACCAGCACTCAGGCAGCACCAATACCGGGTCACTTGCCAAATGGCGCTCGAACTGAACCTCATCAAATTGCTCATCGTCAAACGAGCCAAATTTCGGCGTCAAGCCACGGAGGGTACGGATAAGCCCGAGCTGGCCAGTGATCACGTCAATGACGAGACCAAACCGTGCCTTCTTCGCAAACTCGAGGCCATTCTCGGCTTCACGCTGCACCTCAGCGAGCGGATCTCCCGCCGCCAAGAGATTCGTGTTCAGGTGGTAGCAGCTGTACGCCGCAAAAGTGAGGTCACCGGTCTCGTTCGCGGCCTCAAAAGCGCGACGGAGCAGATCACGGCAAGCCCGGAAATGTTTCCTCCATGGCATGACGTCGCAGCCGAAGCACGAGTAGGTCCTGGCCCGGAAGCGCTTCAGGCCGCGTTTCTCGACTAGTTCGTAGCCGAGGCGACCGAATCGGAATCCGGCATTGTAGTTACCGAAGTGCGGCCCAGCTATCATACCAAGCCATACATAGGCGAAGCACGAACCGTCACTGTTGCCACGCTCGAGGCTGAGATTGACCATCCGACAGATGGCCAGGTAAAGAAGGTTCGCATCCGTATACAATGCAGCAGCAAGGACCTTGGCCAGAACATCCAGAGTCGCAAGAGATGCCGGGTCGCTCATCAAGGGCAGCTCAATGAGCTCCTCGGCCGCGCGGCTCCCGAGCCGTGACCAGATTCGCTCGTATTCGCGTCGCCCTTCCTCTTCCGTCGGATGCGGCGACCATTCGACGCCAATTTTTCGGAGGTAATCGAGACAGACAGCGACTGCCCGATCGCTCTGACCGAGAGTCGTGTACAAATCCACGCGCACGCACGCGACCGTCGCTAGTTCGACCGTATTTGCTGCGCGGGATGAAAGCAGAGTCAAGCGTTCCTCCGCAGCCGCCAGTTCGCCAGTCAGGAACTCGCATTCGGCCCGATTCAATTCCAGGGGGAAGATGAGCTCATGCCGGCGCTCCCAAGAGTCGTCCGCCAATAGTGCCGCACCAGCGATGAGATAATTGAGCGCTGAGGCGTAGGCCGTAGAGGCCTTAGCGCGTTTGCCCGCGACAAGGTTGAGCTCAGCCAGCCGCTCGCGTTCGCCTCGTGAGTTGATCAAGGCCGCGCCACGGTTGATCTGGTTAACGATCTCGAAGATCTCCTCCTCACGCTTCTCTGGGGGAGTGTGCGCCGTCAGCAGCCTCCCGATTCGGAGATGAGCTTCGGCGCGTAATTCTTCCGGGATCAGTGAATAGGCTGCTTCCTGGACACGGTCGTGGACAAACTTATAGGAGCCGTCCAAACGCACAATGAACTCCAGACGCACAGCCTCCCACAGGTCCGTGTAGACCTCCTCTTCCGATGTCTCGTGAACGATGGAGAGCGTGCTGATCTCGGCGTTATTTCCAAGGCAGGCAAACTCTTGTAGTGTCCTCTGCGTTTCGACGGGCAGGCGGTTCAACTTTCCGACCATGAGCTCCACCACGTTATCGGTGTACCCCTTAGCCTGAATACGAGTCAGGTCCCAAGACCATCTCCCACCGTCATGGTCAAAGACGAGTAATCCCTCCTCAGCAAGCGCAGAAAGAAACTGAATAGCGAAAAACGGATTACCAGCAGTTTTTTCGTGAACCAGTTGCGCCAGAGGCATGACCCGCCCCGGTTCGCCGTGAAGAAAATCCGCAATTAACCGTCCCAAATCTTCACGGCCCAGGGGTGCAAGGATGATTTCGTGCACGATCGCTCCAGCTTGCCGGATCGCTTCAAGCCTGCGTATCAGCGGGTGGCTGGGACTGACTTCGTTGTCTCGGTAGGCGCCGATCAACATCAAGTGCTGCACATCTGGCCGAGTCAACAGGTGCTCGAGCAAGTCGAGCGTTGCCGCGTCGATCCATTGCAAATCATCGAGAAACAGCGCAAGCGGATGTTCTCGCCGCGCGAATACGCCGATAAATCGTCGAAACACCAGCCGGAAGCGGCCTTGCGCGTCCTGGAGCAGAAGATCGGGGACCGGCGGCTGTTCTCCTATGATGAGCTTCAATTCCGGAATTAGATCCACCATGAGCTGGCCGTTGGGACCTAGCGCCTCACGAATGGCTTCGCGCCAGTTGTGCAGCTCGGCTTCGCTCTGACCCAGAAGCGAACGGATAAGGCTCTGAAAGGCTTGCGCTAAAGTGGCATAAGGAATGTCACGCTTATATTGGTCGAACTTGCCTGACGCAAAAAGGCCGCGGGTCGGAACCAGCACCTTGTGAAGCTCATTGACGACGGAGGATTTGCCGATACCAGAATATCCGGAAACCAGCACCAACTCTGGTGTGCCGCTGGCTACGACGCGGTCGAAGGAGGTAAGCAAGCTCTCGATCTCGCTTGCCCGCCCGTACAGTTTCTCAGGAATCAATAGCCGGTTTGGAGTGTCATGTTCGCCCAGTGGGAATTCGTCGATGCGACCGTGAGCCTCCCATTCAGCAAGGCAGCGTCGAAGGTCATTCTCAGCACCGGCTGCGGATTGGTATCGTTCCTCAGCAGTTTTAGCGAGGAGCTTCATGATGATTGCGGAGACAGACGCCGGGATATTATTCAACCGCGCGCCGGGCGGCTCTGGCTGTCTGGCGATGTGGCAGTGCACCCATTCCATCGGATCGGACGCCGTGAAGGGAAGACTGCCGGTCAGCATTTCGTAAAGCGTAACACCAAGTGAATAGAGGTCGCTCCGCGAATCGATGGAACGATTCATTCGCCCGGTCTGCTCGGGTGCCATGTAGGCCAGCGTTCCTGCGATAAACTCAGGAGTTTCGGCGGACTGACGCTCGCGTGGAAGCCGCGAAGCGATACCAAACCCCCGCAACCAGCATTGGCCGGTGACAGAGTTCACCAGAACATTGGCCGGCTTGATGTCCTTGTGGATTACGCCACGCTGATGAAGGTGATCGACCACCTTTGAAAGGCCAATAGCCATGCGCAAGTAGAACGCTAAGTCCAATGGGTGACCGAGCAATTGATCGAGAGGCACACCGCCGGGATCCTCCAGCACCAGTACTGTACGGTCCCAGTGGCGAGCCATCGTGATCGGTCGGGCAGCCCACGCGGGATGCAGCTCTTCTCTAAGAGAACATTCGTGCTCCAGCCGTTTCAGACTTTCCGGCGTGGGATACTCCACCACAGGCGAAAGCACAAGAACCTGAGATGTATCCTCCTTACTCCGCCCGCGATAAAGGATAAACTCTTCATCCTTCCGCAGCGCCTGTAAGACATATCTTGAAAGCTCGATCACGGGGACTCCGCCCGGCCGGANAACCTACACTAATTTCTGCCCTGGTCAGTCAAAAAACCTGCGGTTATTCCCAGTAAAGTCCCGCTTTCATGGGGTAACGGACCGTCCTGAACTATCCCCCTATACAGCGGCTCCACACCAAGTGGTCGTTGTGCGGAGCAAGCGGGCCAACGATGACTTAGCTGTAGCGCTCGCGGAAGCGCGGGAGAGGGGAGTAAGCTGAGCGGTCGAAATCCAATCTGGACGAGAGATGCTCTCTGCGGCGAAGTTTGGAAAGTTTATCGGCGTTTCGCGAGAGGCTATCCGAAACGAGTTAAAGATTAGCGGTTAGTCACAAGAAGGCCTAAAGGTCAGGGAGGGAGAAACCAGAGCTCTTTTTCCAGCTGTTTCAGACCAACAAATTCTGTTGTTGCTAGCTCTTCTTCTCTCTCGGTATCGACATTTTACTGAGCAGCGATTGTTGATTAGAGATCGCTGACTACCGGCCACTGCCCTATGTCCCGTTCTCACTTCATATTCCGCGATGTTCCAATGGATACATGGGTCGATCCCTACGAACACAGGTCCGTGTTTCTGGATGGTTCCTTTCACCGGCGTCGGAACGATCTCGACGATCTGGCGTTTTCCGCTTGGAACGATTAATCAAATACGGCTGAACAATTTTAAGGGTCTCAGGAATCTTGGCGAATTGGATTGAGCGACTTTGATTGGCGCGTTAACTATAGTGCAAAAGCATTCGGCGGAAATCTCTTCATGCTCTCATTAGGTAAGACCAAAGAGCCCAGGACCTCACTGTTGGCCGCGCTCAAGTTCGCAGCGCATAAGCATCGCCGACAACGTCGCAAAGATTTGGAGGCCACTCCTTACATCAATCATCCCATTGAAGTTGCCGAGGTCTTAAGTCGCATTGGCGGGAATAACCGACTTGCCCACCCTCCAGGCTGCGATTTTGCACGACACCATTGAGGACACCGAGACCTTGCCACAAGAGCTTGAGGATTACTTCGGGCAGGAGGTTCGCCTTCTTGTCCAAGAGGTGACCGACGACAAGAGTTTGCCCAAGCTGGAACGCAAGCGGTTACAGGTCGAGCACGCACCGAACTTGTCAACGTCCGCCAAACTGATCAAGCTCGGCGATAAAATCTGCAATGTGAGCGAGATCACACCAACAGAACCAGCTGAATGGCCGTTGCAGCGCAAACTGGAATATTTCGATTGGGCCGAGAAAGTGGTAGCAGGTTGCCGAGGCTGTAATCTGGACCTTGAGCAGCACTTCGACGCTGTTCTAAAAAAGAGCAGAGAGTCGCTGGTCTGATCGCNTAGCCAATTGAAGTCGCGGTTGTGCGGAATGGCTGAAAGCAAGGCTCGTTCAAAAACGAACAAATCAAGAATTAGCCTCGCCTACTCTATCCTACATACCCCCTGTTATGTAGGATCCTGACAATCGCTATCCCTGACTCCACGCGGCGATGCTGGGATCATAGGTATCTTGTTCTGGTTGACCATTAGAGGGAGAGATAGTGTCCGTCGCGCGTTCCTCCCACAACTCGCCCACACCCGAGCGGGTAACCTCCTCGTTGTTTTACCGTGCCGTAGGCCCGGTGGTTAAGTTCAACGCACTGATACCCTTACTCACTTATCCGAGCGTTCAGGATGGAACCCTATAACACGCAAGACAGGCTAGTCGCGACGATCCAGCTCTTGGACCCCGGAAGCTTTTGTCATACGCAAAGGCAACGGTAACGCGTTAAAAAGAGTATGCTGGCGAGCAGTTTAACCGGGTGAGATTGGTGGTGCCTGCTACCATATTCCTCAGTTGATTGAGGCCACGTCGTAGAAGTACCAAAAATGACCGTCATAGGCACAGAAGTCCTTGCTGTCGATAGTCTAAGTGCCCTGTATCGTGCAATCGTTCGAATCGGATTCCCAAGGTATCGTGGCTCATTCCTCACTTTAAAGTTCGGTGAAAAGAAACCGTTCACGGGTTTCACGCAGAACGGTCAGCTTGATCTTATCTACCACGAAGATCCTCTCCT
>JGI25616J43925_10000353_pt1 | contig 16001 bp, 13 predicted proteins | sample GraSoi2013_100cm_FD_43925 | JGI IMG/M metagenome (IMG submission 43925) | reverse complement strand
TTAGGACACGTTCGCGGGTTTCCTTGTGAACGTAGCCCTGGCTGTTGATTACGCGTGAAACAGTCTGATGCGACACGCCGGCGCGCGAAGCGACATCACGAATGGTCGGGCGCTTGCCCTTTCCGTTCTGGGTCTTGACTGGACGCATTCAAGCATTAGTATATGTGGGCCTGTGACCGGTCACACAACCACCACTAAATTTAAAAAACCGCGACTTGGCGTGGCGTACTACCCGGAGCAGTGGCCGAGGGATCGGTGGCGGCTTGACGCCTCGAGGATGGCCGAGCTTGGCTTGTCGTTGGTTCGGATGGGCGAGTTCGCCTGGTCCAAGATGGAGCCGTACCCGGGGCAGTTCCAGCTGGAGTGGCTCGATGAAGCCGTCGAGATCTTCGCGACCGCCGGCTTGAAGGTCATTCTTGGGACCCCGACGGCCGCTCCCCCAGCGTGGCTGATGGCGCAGCATCCGGAGAACTTGCCTTTGACCGAGGATGGTCGACGATTGCGGTTCGGTAACCGCCGGCATTATTGCCCCAATCAGCCCGCTCTCCGTGAGGCAACCGGCCGAATCGTCTCGACTCTGGCGAACCGATATGGCGGGGACGCGAGGGTTGTTTGCTGGCAGGTGGACAACGAATTCGGCGGGCGCTGCTACTGCGAGACATGCAGGGTCGCATTCACCGGGTGGCTTCGCCGCCGCCATGGGTCGCTGGCCGCCCTCAACGAAGCCTGGGGGACCTCCTTCTGGAGCCAGACATATAGCGAGTGGGACCAGATTCAACTGCCGGACAGGGCTCCGTACGCGCCAAACCCTGGTCTCGCTCTTGACTACAGGCGCTTCGTATCGGACAGCTACGTCGGCTTCCAGGCTTACCAGATCAGTCTCATCCGCCAGCATGCCCCCACCCAACTGATCACCCACAACATGATGGGCTTCCGCTTCGGTGAGATCGACTATTTCTCCTTGGCCAAGGACTTGGACATAGCGGCATGGGACAACTATCCAAGCCTCCACCCAGATCGGCGGTGGTCTAGCTCGGGCCTTGAAGCGTCTGTCATGCGAGGACTGGGCCGCCCGGTTTGGGTTATGGAACAACAGGCAGGACCGGTGGGGTGGGAGATGGTCCGGACGCCAGAAATCGGACAGATTCGCCTTTGGGCCTATCAATCCATCGCCCATGGGGCCGAGGCGGTGCTCTTCTTTCGATGGCGCACAGCGCGTTTCGGCACAGAGCAGCACTGGCACGGCCTGCTCAACAGCGATGGCAGCCCGGGGCCCTGGTATGCCGAGGTAGAGCAACTGTCGCGGGAGCTGGTACAGCTCGGCGAGGACCTCGAGGGCGCTCAGGCGGTAAATGAAGTGGCCGTTCTCCACGACTACGATTCGCGCTTCGCACTCGAGATCCAGCCAACCAACCAATCGCTCGACTACAGGAACAGCATTCAGACGCACTTTGAGGCATTACGCAAGCTCGGCCTCGGAGTCGACGTGATCGCGCCAAGCGCGGCCCTGGACAACTACCGACTCGTCGTCGCGCCAAACCTTTACGTCATAGACCCCCAGCTGGCGGAGCACCTTGCCAGGTATGTCGCCGATGGCGGCGTGCTCGTGCTTGCGCCCAGGTGCGCAATCAAGGACCGCTCCAATGCCATACCGGAGCGGCCTTTGCCTGCCTACCTCGACGGTTTGACCGGGGTCTGTATGGTCGACTATCGCAGCCTGCATCCCTATGAAACGGCCGCCATCGAGGGAGCGGATATGCCTCTGGTCGGTCGTTTCTCGGGTTGGTATGAACAGCTCAAGGTTCGCGATGCGGACGTCGTAGCCAGATACGTCAGCGGATCGTTTGCCGGCTCTGCGGCCATCACCGCAAGACAGCATGGTCGCGGCCGAGTGCTGTATCTCGCCGGGACGGGTGATCAGGAAACCGTGGACCAGGTGCTCCGGTCCGTCGTGCAAGAGCTGGGTCTACGAAGCCGTGAGCTGCCACCAGACGTCGAAGTAGTGCCGCTGCTTTCGCGTTCAGGCACACCGATGGAACTGATCTTGAATCATGCNGACGTGGCTCACGAGGTGCAGCTGCCTGGCGCTCCCTGGCGCAAGCTCATGGGAGGGGTCTCGCGCGTGGGCTCATTGGAGCTCGCCCCGTATGGGGTCGAGGTACTGCTATCGGAGTCCGTATTGTTGCCAGAGGAGGCCAGCCGGTGAGAATCGCAGAAGTGACACCCTTGGTCATGGGGGCGACCTGGCGGAACCTGACGTTTGTCCGGGTTCGAACCGATGAAGGCCTCGTCGGGGTTGGCGAGGTGCGGATGGTAAACCAAACACAAGCGCTGCTCGGCTACCTCGAGCACGCGATCCCCACCTACGTGCTGGGATCNGACCCGTTTGACATCGAAAGCTTGGTGCAGCGCATGATGCGCAACGACTTCGAGCGCTCAGGCAACATCGTGATGTCAGGCATCAGCGCGGTTGAAATCGCGTGCTGGGACATCATCGGCAAGGCGGCGGGCGTGCCCGTATACAAACTGCTGGGGGGCGGTGTGCGAGACCGCGTCAAGGTGTACGCCAACGGTTGGTACACGGTCGAGAGAACACCTGAGGAGTTTCGTGCGGCGGCCCGGAGGGTCATCGAGAAGGGCTATCAGGCCCTCAAGATCGACCCCTTCGGGGCGGGTACCTACGAGCTCTCCACGGAAGAGCGAAGCCATTCCCTGGAGCTGGTCGAGGCTGTCCGGGACGCAATCGGTCCGGACGCCGAATTGATGATCGAGATGCACGGCAGATTCACGCCAGCCACAGCGATTTCCCTGGCGCGCGATCTCGAGCGGTTTCGTCCGACATGGATCGAGGAGCCGGTGCCTCCCGACAACATCAAAGCTCTGGAGCGGGTCAGCCAGCACGTATCTATTCCGGTCGCGACTGGCGAACGCATCCACGCACGGAATGAGTTCCGGGAACTGTTCGAAAGGCAAGCTTGCGACATCGTNCAAGCCGACACCACCACATGTGGAGGCATCGCGGAGGCCAAGAAGATCGCTGCCTGGGCCGAATCCTATTACCTCATGGTGGCACCCCACAACGTGGGTGGGCCAATCGCGACGGCGGCTGCCATCCATCTGGCCGCCAGCACACCGAACTTCAAGATACAGGAGCACTTCAACGATTTCGCCGAGAGTCACGTCAAAGCATCAGCTCCCGGCAACCCGGAGGTGGTGGGCGGCTATTTCACGCTTCCCCAGAAGCCGGGTCTAGGGGTCGAACTGGACGAGGACGTAGTCCGGGCAAACCCGCCGAAGCGATTCCACTTTGACCTCTTCAACGACAACTGGCATCTCCGGCAGGGCCAGCTCGCCAAGTCCGCAACCGGGACCTAGCACGGCTTTCGAACGTGAGAAGTCTGTATTTGAGGAAGGCTCAATGAAGGGCCTCGAGGGCAAGGTTGCGGTGGTAACCGGAGGTGCAAACGGCATCGGGCGGGCGATCACCGAGCGCCTGGTCTTGGAGGGCGTTCGGGTATCGGTGCTGGACATCCAATCCACAACTGACCTGCCAGAACACGTTATGCAAGTGCAGTGCGACGTGTCCGCCGAAGACCAGGTGGAAGCCGCAATCCGGCATACCGTCGAGGCCTTCGGCCGTCTCGACATTCTGATCAACAACGCGGGCGTGAATGCTTACTTCGATGCGGCAACCATGACAGGCGAGGATTGGGATCGGTTCATGGGTGTTGATTTCAAGGGGGTGTGGCTTTGCGCAAAGCACTCAATTCCGGAGTTGAAACGTAACAAGGGCGTCATCATCAACATTGCGTCGATTCACGCCTTTATGAGCACCAGTGGCATGTTCCCATATGCCGGTGCTAAATCCGGGGTCGTCGGTCTGACTAGAAGCCTCGCGCTCGATCTTGGCAGGACCGGCGTGCGCGTGGTTGCGGTTTGCCCCGGCTGGATCAGGACGCGCTTGATCGATGAGTGGCTGCAGAAGCAAGCGGAGCCGGAAGCTGCGCTTCAAGAGCTGTTCGACCGACATCCGATTGGACGGATTGGCAAGCCTGAAGAAGTAGCAGGTTTGGTAGCGTTCCTGGCGTCTGAAGACGCCAGCTTCATCACTGGTATTCCGATACTGGTGGATGGTGGCCTTAGCGCCCGATTCGCGGTCTTATGACACAACGCGTCCGGGGCAAGGAAGACATGGAGACCAGGGCTTTTCTCGAGTCGGTCGGTCTCCCGCCTGGGGACTTGCACTCTCTGCCGTCGTCTGACAAGAGGTTTCCGGACGGAGCACATTATCGGATCGAGATTCCCAGCACCGAGGGCCCGGCCTGCCTGGCGGCGGTGCTGGAGGAAGCTGACCGCTTGCTCGTTACCGTGCACCGCGTTTCTCAGGGTAGTGGTGTTTTTCTGTTGACCGACCGAGAGCTCGAGCATATGCGCGAAATCGGGATGGCGGGCAATGTTGAGGTCAGCCTCTTCGCGCGCCCTAACGCGGCCTGGGACAACTCGGCGATGTCGCGCTCGGCCGGGGGGCAAGGCCTGGCACCGGCAAGTCGAGGCGCAGACCAGCTGGTTTACGGCTTGGACGATATCCGGCGCGCTGCCGCCCATGGATTTAGGAGCGTCCTCATTGCCGACCTTGGCCTGCTTTCCATATTCGGCATGATGCGAAGCCGTGGACAGCTGCCTACTGACATGCAAGCCAAGATCTCAGTCATGCTGCCGGCGGCGAATCCGGCATCAGCGCGCGTGCTGGAGCAGCTGGGCGCCAATACCCTGAACCTTCCTACCGATCTGAGCCTGGCCCAGATTGCCGCGATTCGCGCCGCAGTCGACATACCGCTCGACATTTACGTCGAAGCGCCAGACAGCTTGGGAGGATTCGTGCGCCTGCATGAGATCCCGGAGATAATCCGAATCGCATCTCCCGTCTATGTCAAGTTCGGTCTGCGCAACGCCCCCGATGTTTATCCGTCCGGATCCCATCTGGAGCACACCGTCGTTGGGCTGTCGCGCGAGCGCGTCCGGCGCGCCCGTCTCGGCGTGGAGCTGCTGGCGCGCTCTGGGATGAATGCCAGCACCTCGGCACGCGGAGCGGCCGGTCTGGCCGTGCCGGTCGGTGACCACCAACCGAAGGGTTCAGCTCAAGCGCTGTCCAAGTAGCGGCCTGACGGGCCCCTCGCCGGCCCCAGTTTGCTCGATGGCGACCGCTATCTCATCCAGGTCTTGGAGAGTGAGCCGGATGCCCGCGGCTGCGATACCGACCTCGAGCTGGGACGTGTTGCGAGCACCATGGATCGCCGCGGTTACATTTGGCCACGCCAGAGTCCACGCGATCGCGACCGCTGCCACCGAGGTGCCCAGGCGAGCAGCGACCGGCCGGAGGCGATCACGGAGCGCGAGGTTGCGTTCCAAATTCGGACTCAAAAAGTCCTCGTGCCAGCGCCGTCGATCTCCGGCCGGTAGCGATTCAACTCGATCGAGCGACCATCGATCGGTGAGCAGACCTGTCTGAAGTGGGCTGTAGATGATCACTCCCGAGCCAATCTCGCCTGCAAACGGAATCAGCCCGTCGGCCGCCCCACGGTGGATGAGCGATAGCGGCGGCTGCATCGAGTCGATCTGACGAACGCCTTGACAACGGGTCATCTGGTCGCTGCTGAAGTTGGACACGCCGATCGCGCGGACCAACCCCTGGTCGACGAGTTCAGCCAGTGCGTCCCAGGATTCCTCTAGAGGAACCTCCTCCTCCGTGGGCGGCCAGTGGACCTGGTAGAGGTCGATGCGCTCCGCCTGCAGGCGCGCCAGCGAGCGCCGGACTTCGGCGCCAATGGTGTCCGGACGCAGAATGCGACGGGGCTCCTCATCGCGACTCTCCTCAGTCCACTGCACGCCGCACTTCGTGAAGAGGTATGGACGGTCGGCGCGGGGAAGACGGCGAACCGCGCGGCCAACCACCTCTTCCGAATGTCCGAATCCGTAAGACGCCGCGGTGTCGACCCAGTTGATGCCCGACTCGACCGCCGCGTGAATTGTCGATATCGATACTTCGTCGTCCTGAGGACCGAGCCCGTATCGCCAGTCTGCGCCGCCAATCGCCCAGGCACCGAGCCCGACGACTGAAATTTCAAGGTCAGTGCTGCCGAGTCGGCGCACCGGCATGGGTATGCTCATTTCGCCGGCACCCCCTGCGCCAGTCCTAGCGCAAGAGGCAACTGGACGGGCTCGCCTCCTCGCCGGGAGGATTCCGCCATGGCCAGGCTGACCTCCTGGTCGAGACGTGCCTGGTCCGGTCCGTACTCAGGAGCCTTGTCGTCCCGTACCGCCCGCACGAGACTTGTCAAGGATGAAGCGGTCGCGATCATTTCATCGTCCATGTAATAGGCACGGAAAGGATTGAGCCAGCGCACCTCCGGATCCGTGTGCGCGACGACCTCGCTCAGGGTCTCCATGCCACCGACGTTGTGGAAGCGCCGCTCCACCTCGATGGGCTCCGGGTCGCGGCCGTCTTTCGAGACAATCGTGAGACGATCGCCGATCGCTTGTCCACGCTCCGCGAAAAAGCGTGTAGAGCGCCACCAGCGCAACCCTGAGTCGTAAGCGAGACTCGACCAGTTGAAGATTCCCAACCGGCCGTCGGCAAAGCGAAGCATCCCGTGCTGCCATTCCTCACGACGAGGTCCAGATGACTTCGTGATCCAGGCGTAATGAGGGGCGACATCGAACTCGCCGGAGAATGCGCTGACCGAATCCACTGGCGTGTCGAAGCCGACATAGCTGCGAATCAAGCTCACGCCGTGATACGCGTGGCCCATGAAGTCGTTCTCGGCGACGAGCACCCGCCCGAAGGTCCCGGCTGCGAGCAGGGCCAGCTTCAGCTGCTCGATCGGCCGCCGGTAGTACTGCTCGGCGACCTCCACCTTGACCCCCATCTCTCGGGCACGGTCGATGATGCGGTCCGCCTCGACGAGGTCTTGTGCGACGGGGGTCTCGAGCAAACAGTGGAGACCAAGATCGATGACGCGGAGACCAACTTCACCGTTCGCCTCGGACTTGACGGATACAACCGCGGCTTGGGGCGCGGTATCGCGGGTCAACAACTCGAGGTCCGTGAACCAAGGCACCCGCAACTTTTGCCCGAGCGTTTGGGCTCGAGCTTCAGACCGGCTCCAAACCGCCACCAGATCAACCTCCTCTGTCAGCAGAGTCAGCAGCGGTCCATAGAGATATTCGCTCCGTGCTGATCCACCGACGAGGGCGAACCTGATGCGCTCTCCCTTCATCCGGCTGCTGCGGAAGGGTTCAGGCCCAGGGTCGAGTCGGTCAGGTCGCCCGGCTCGGAAAGAACCTTTGTCAAATCCTGATGGGGGACGGTTGGTGAAGATCTCAGCCGATAACAGGAGACCACGCGCCTGGGCTCTGGTTTGAAAAAAGGCGGCTCAACTTGGCGGCACCGCGGATCAGTAACGTCGGCGAAGGGGCATCTAGGGGCGAATTTGCAGCCAGCGCCATGCGGTTCCGCGCTTTCGGCACGCGTCATCAAAGGCTGCCACGGTCGATCGGGATCGGGGAGAGGAATGGAGCCGATCAATAATTGCGTGTAAGGGTGTGCAGGCTCCTTGACGACCTTCTCCACGTCGCCAGCTTCTGCTACTGATCCCCGATACAGAACGATTACGTTCTGACTGATCTGATAAGCGGTCGTCAGGTCGTGCGTGATGTAGACGAGCGAAATCCCATATTCCTGGTTCAGGCGTCGGAGCATCTCGAGGATGGTTGCTCGCAGAGACGCGTCAACCATCGATACCGGCTCGTCAGCCACGATGAGCTTTGGCCGCATCAGCAGTGCGCGCGCCACCATGATGCGCTGGCGTTGGCCCCCGCTCAATTGATGCGGGTGGCGGCCCAGAGTCTCCTCTGGTCTAAGACCAACCTCTGAGAGCGCCTGCTCGATCAACTTCCGTGCGGCCTTTCTTGATGGAGCCAACCCGAACTTGATCGCCGGAACCTCAAGGACGTGATCCACTTTGTAGAAAGGATTGAAAACTTCATAGGGGTCTTGGAAGATCGCTTGCACATCGCGATGGAATTGCCGTCGTTCGCGAGTAGACAGAGCCCGAGTGTCCTTGCCCCGATACAGCACCTGGCCTTCGCTGGGCGCAGTCAGTCCAAGCAAAAGCCGGCCCAGGGTGGTCTTGCCACTACCACTCTCGCCAACCACAGCAGTGATCGAAGCCGGCGACGCCTCGATGGCCAGCGAGAAGCCGTCGAGCGCGACCGAGGCGTTCGCTTGGAGCAGTCCGCCACCGAAGCGCTTTGTGACCTCGCGAGCCTCGATCAGCGAACTCATTTCAACACCTCAATACAGGTGACAAGCGACCCAGTGGTTGGGTCTGATTTCTCGCAAAGGTGGGTCTTCCAGCGCGCATCGAGCCAGCGCGACGGGGCATCGCGGAGCAAACGGGGCCGCAGCCGGCCGATTGAGGAGCGAAGGCGGCGATCCCGCTATGGGCAGCATTTGCGCCTTTCTTTCAAGAGACGGAAGGCTCCCAATGAGTGCCTGGGTGTAAGGATGGAGGGGTTCAGCGAAGACGTCACGCACAGCCCCCACCTCGACAAGCTTTCCCGCATACATGACTCCAACCGTGTCAACCGCCTGAGCCATCAGACCCATGTCGTGACCGATGAGAATCGAAGCCGCTCCGAGTTCGTCTTGCACGCTGCGCAGCGTTTCCATGATTTGGCGCTGAAACAGAACGTCCAGTGCACTGGTTGGTTCGTCGGCGATGATCACCTTCGGTCGAAGGCTGATTGCGATGGCGATACAGACGCGCTGCTTCATGCCGCCGCTCAGCTCGTGCGGAAACATTGAGGCTACGCGTCGCGACAGGCCCACACGATCGAGCAGGTGGTCGAGACGCACCTTGAACTCTTGAACGGAAAACCGCTCGTCATGATCTTTCAGGCCGTCTCGAACCTGGTCTCGGACGCGCAGGACGGGATTGAGTGAATTCATCGCACCCTGGGTGACAAGAGAAATCCTGGCGAGACGTACCCTGCGCATCCGCTCCTCAGTCAAGTCGAGCAGATTGTTGCCTTCTAGGTCGATGCGCCCACTGACTATGCGTCCCGGCGGACGGATTAGCCGCATCAGGGCCAGCGCGACCGTCGACTTGCCCGACCCGGACTCGCCGACCAGCCCGAGCTTCTGGCGCTCGCGCAGCTGGAAGCTCACTCCGTCGACCGCTTTTACTGGGCCGCCGGCAGTCTCAAAGTGAACGCGCAGGTCCTGGATCTGCAGCACCACGGGGGCCAAGAGTGGGGCAGCCTCAGGAAGGTCTATCGTCTGCGCGCTGTTCACGCAGTCACAACCTCCTCCAGAGCCACAGGCTTACTACCGTTCTCCGCCGAATGCCGCAGGGCCAAGACGGTTCGAAGAATGTCCCGGCTCTTGCCCAGAGGGACGATCGGCTTGGCGCCGTCGAACACGCAAGCCTCCATGGCTTCAATCTCGGCTTGCCAGGGATTGGCCGATGCGACGACGACGTTGCGCTCGGCGCCATCCGCCGCGGTCAACGCAATGCTGCTGTCGGGTCCGTGCTCGGTGCGGCTCTTCATGCCTGGAATCCACGGCTCATTCAGCTGCAACATGGCGCCAGTCCCCGCGATCGATGCGCCTTGGCGAAATGGAGTGCGAAATCCGCACGACACCTGGGCGATTGCGCCAGTGGGAAAGCGCATCTGCCCGGCAAACTCAACATCGACTCCAGTCTCGCCCTCGATTCTCGTACCGATGACCTCAACCGGGTGGCCCAACTGAGCCAGATCAAGAAGGAGGCTGACGGGATAGACGCCCACATCCCACAATGACCCTCCACCGAGACGAGGATTCAGGCGAATGTTGTCCTTGTCCTCCGGCGGAAGGTAGTAGCCGAACCAGGCGCTCATCTGTTTGATCTCCCCAAGCTCGCCCGAACTGATGAGATTCTTCGCCCGCAACGTTTGAGGATGATGTAGATGCATATACGCCTCGAAAATGGTGACTCGGTTGGCCGCTGCGGCTGACTCGATGGCGTCAAGCTCGTCAAGGCTGACCACGATCGGCTTCTCGCACAGGACATGTTTGCCGTGATTGGCCGCCTGAACCGTCCACTTTGCATGCAAGGTGTTAGGCAGCGACACGTACACAGCATCGACTGACCTGTCCTCAAGCAGCTGCTCATAACTCGCGTAAGCCGTCGGTATGTTTTTCGCGGTGGCGTAGGAACGTGCACGAGCGAGGTCGCGACTGGCAACCGCCACGATCTCGCTTCGAGACGACGCCTCCACGGCATTGAGGATGGCGTCGTTGATGGCAGCTGTTGAGAGGAGCCCCCAACGCAGCTTGTCCGTAGGCATCAGTAACCCTCCTAACCTGGCTTCAGACCGCCCGCCGAAGGCGGGGGTTGGCAATCTCGTCCAATCCCGTCGCGACCAGGAACAGTCCAACAAAGAGGACGATCAAGATCGCGATCGGCGGAACCCACCACCACCACATTCCCTGCAAAACCGCTGAGTAGTAAATCGCCCAGTAAATAGTCATGCCAAGAGTCGGTGAGTTCATTGGGCCGAGTCCCAGTGCTTCGAGACCGATCGCGGCGAGGATGGCAGTGGCTACCGCCCCAGCGAGAGCGGACGCCAGGTACGGAGCCAGATTTGGGATCATCTCTTTGACGATGATCTCGGGACCGTTCATGCCTGACAACTGCGCCATCTGAACCCAGGCACGCTCCCGAAGTGTCAGCACCTGCGACCGGATGGTGCGTGCCGGCCACATCCACGCGAGCGACCCGACAACCAGGGCCATCTCGTTGACGGTCAGCCCTTGTCTCAACGAGACCGCGATGATGATGAGCACAAGTAGACTTGGTACGGTCAAGCCAACATCGACGACGCTCTTGATAACGGAGTCGACGACACCGCCGTAATAACCCGACACGAATGCCAGAACGGTGCCGATGAGCAATCCCATCAGGCCTCCTACGAGCCCGATCCAGAGCGTCAGCGGCGTTCCAGTGATCATCACGGCCAACAGATCCCGACCAGCTCGATCCGTGCCGAGGGGAAAGCCAAAAGATGGCGGCAGGCTGGGCGGAACAGAAAGCGGTTGGGACCTGACGGAGCTGTCGAACAGCGGTCCCACAAGCGAGAAGAGCCCAAGCGCGAGAAGCAACGCCAGGCCAAACGCAAGGGTTGGGTTTCGACGCGCGTATCGGGGCCAGGCGGCCATTGCCGTCAGGCTCTCCTGTAGACGATTCGTGGATCAAGCAACGGGTATGCGAGGTCGAGCACGAGGGTGGCCCCAGCAATGGCAAGAATCACGGTCAATACGACGCCCTGGATTACCGTGTAGTCGAAATCGCGGATTGCGTGATAGAGAACCGTGCCAATCCCCGGGTAGCCGAAAACGACCTCAACCAAGACGGCGCCTGAAAGAATCTGGCCGAGAGCCAGGCCCAGTGATGTGACCTGGGGCAGTAGCGCGTTGCGAACCGCATACCTCAGGAAGATGGTCGACCCTTTCAGACCCTTGGCTTCGGCCATGAGCATGAAGTCTTCGCCCTGGACGCCAACCATCATTGCCCTCATTCCCACTGCCCATGAGCCGATTCCAGCCAGCACGATCGACAGCGCCGGCAGTAGGGAGTGGCCCAATACGTCAAGCACAAACTGAGGATTCAGCCCTGGGATGGTGCCGGCGCTGTATCCACCGAATATGGGCACAAGTCGCAGCTGGAACGCGAAGATTTCCAGTAACACAAGGGCTAGCAGGTAGTACGGAACCGCGGAGAATGTCAGCAGGGGAGGCATCAACCAATGGACGGCGGCATGAGCCCTCGGCCACCCGCCGATCGCTCCGAGAATCGAACCGATCGCAAACGCGAGCAGCGTGGCGGTGAGCAACAGGCCGATCGTCCACGGCAGCGCTGTTAGAAGAATGTCATCGACGGTTTCCGGATAGTTTGTGATCGAGTAGCCGAAATCCAGGGTCCCCACGCTGACCAGGTAATTGCCGTATTGAACCCATATGGGCTGATCGAGTCCAAACTTTTGCCGATACACCCGACTTATGTCGGCGATGCCCGCCTCGACACTCCCACCCTGCGCTGTCTGCCTGAGCAGTTGCTGTTCAATTGGGTCCTTGCCAGTGAGCCGTGGCGCGAGGAAGTTAAGAGTTGCCGCGATCCAGACGATCAGCAAGAAGAGCCCGACTCGCCGAACGACATAAATCACGGTCATCTTGAATTAGCCCAAATATCCCACCAACCTTGTAGGGACCTCGTGCCCTGGTTTCGGTTCAAACCCACCGAGCAGTTTCCAGGGCACGCGACTGGCTAGCGAACCTCCTACTTGGCTGGCTGAAGGCGATTGAGGACCATCATCCAGGTCTTGGCGTCAGAATGCTCCTCTACGTAGTTGTTATCGTCCGAGGGCCATCCTTTCCAATAAGTCGTGTTCAAGGCGTCGTTCTGGAAATACTGCGTCAACTGGATATCCGGAAGGGCTGGCAACCAGATTTGCATCGCTCTCCTGAACAGGCTCGTCAGCGTGCTGTAATCATCCATAGGCGTCCCGTAAACCTGATCCACGATCTTGTCGTAGTCCGAGTTCGTCCATCGTGACCAGTTCACGAGACCGCTGATCCCAGGGACGGCAATCGACGATGACTGATACAAACGCAATGTATCGTACGGGTCCTTGATGCTTCCGCCGTGGCCGAACGTAGCGGCATCGTAGTCGCCTTTGTTGAGGCGATCGAATCCGTCGGGGGGAATGCTGAAGGTCGCATCGACACCTTGGCGCTTTAGCTGTTCGGTCACAACCGGCGCCAGTGCACCGATGAAGTTGAAGCCGATGATGTCCATCTTCAGCGTCTTGCCAGATGGATCCGCCCAGACTCCGGCTGAATTCTTCTTCCAACCCTTGTTGGTGAGGAGCGCGGCTCCTTTGGCGGGGTCGAAAGCGTTGGTGTCATGAGCCGTCAAGAGATCCTGAACTGCGTCGAAGTAGCGCTGAAGGCCTGGATACGGAGGCATTGGCAGACGAGAGGCCTGGTTGTAGCCACCGAAGGCAACTTGAACGACTTGCTGGCGATCGAGAAAGTGGCTTAGCGCCCAGCGAACATCGGCGTCATTGAAGGGCGCTTTAGAACAATTGACGTAGAGGGAGAGCGGCCACCAGTCGACGAATCCATAAGGCCCCTTTCGTCCGGAGTGTGTCGTGACTGCCGGATTGCGATCCACNGCGGTTTTGGCATCATCCACCAGAAGCCGAACATGGTCGAGATCGTTCGTGATGATGAGNTGGGTGTCCTGGGTTTCTGAAAAGGGCTGCATGACCATCCGCTCTATCTTCGGCAGAGCATCCGCCAGCCCGGCTTTCACGGCCCACCAGCTTCCACGGCGATCCACGATCTTCTGCGTGGGGGACGAGAACACGACCTTCCACGGCCCGGTGGTTACCGGCCAGCCTTTCGCCAGGTCGAAGTGCTTGAACGTCGTCCAGTCATTGCCGTTGAAGATGTGCTTCGGCACGATCTCCATTCCGATGTCGTACTTGTACGTCATATAGAAGAAGAAGCGCGGCGCCGGCACTTTGAAGTTCACCACGAGCGTGTTGGGATCAGTGACGCTGACTGCATCGATGTAGGGCTGCACGTTGGCACCTTGCTGGACCTTTGGGCCGAGTTGCGCCAGCGTTTGAATCGTATACGCGACGTCATCGGCTGAAAACGGCTCGCCGTCGCTCCAGGTGATGCCCTTGCGGGTGTGGATCGTCAGCTGCTTGAAGTCAGCGCTGTATTGGTAGCTCTCGGCCAGCCACAAGTACTCCTTGTCCTGGAACGCGCTGTAGTAGGCGAGCGGTTCATAGATCACGTTTGAGCCGTATCCGAAATAGGCTCCGATGTTGTATGGGTTCCAGAGTTCGAAATCAGCGTATTTCCCGTCCGTGCCGCCGTGCGCGTACATGAGGATGCGGTTGCGAGGTATGGAGCTCAGTCCGCCTGAGTTCGAGGTGCTGGGCGCGGACTGTGTGCATGCCTCGAGGAATGCCCACGCCGCCGTACTGGATATGCCGACCACCGCCGCCGTTTTTATGAAGTCTCGGCGAGACACCCTTCCCTGCACGTACCAGTGCTTCAGCTCCTCTTGCCTATCCATTGTCTCCTCCCTGGTTCGAGCCGTTGGGCAGTAATATGTGACCGTTCACTGTGTGACCGCTCACATACTACTCAAGGCAGGGTCCTTGTCAAGGGCGTGTTTGGAACAAGTACACAAGGATGGTCATGGCGATGCGTGTCTCGTCTGGGAGTGCTGCGCTTCGGTCCTACATCGCGGGCGAATGGCGCGCCGGGAGTCATGAGGTCAGCGACATCAACCCCGCAAACCCGTCCGAGGTTGTCGCCCGTGTCACGCAGGCGGACGCGCAGACCGCAGTCGAGGCGGTCGAAGCAGCCAAGGAAGCCTATCCGTTGTGGCGACAAACGCCTGCCCCGGCGCGGGGCGACGTGCTGCGCAGAGCAGCTGATCTCCTCGAGGAGCGTTCAGATTCGATAGCGCGCGAGTTTACCCGCGAAGAGGGAAAGANCCTGCCCGAAGCTCGGGGAGAGACCAGGCGCGCCGTCGCCATCCTCCGCTATTACGCGGCACAAACGCTTGAGCCCGACGGTGAAACGTTCCCCTCGCACTCCCCGATCACGCTCCTTTACGCCCGGAGGGAGCCCTTGGGCGTCGTCCTCGTGATTACCCCCTGGAACTTCCCCATCGCGATTCCCGCGTGGAAGATTGCCCCAGCGCTCGCGTACGGCAACACTGTCGTGTGGAAGCCGGCTGACCTGACGCCGCTAACCTCAGTCCGGTTTACCGAAGCCCTTATTGACGCCGGGTTGCCAGCAGGCGTCCTCAACCTGGTGTTGGGCCGAGGCTCAGTCGTCGGCGACGCGCTTGTTCAGCACAGGCATGTGTCCGCCATTACGTTCACTGGATCGAATTCGGTTGGACACGGTGTGCATCTGAAGGCTCTCGGCACCGGCGCCAAGGTCCAGCTGGAAATGGGCGGCAAGAATCCCGCGGTGGTTTTGGCGGACGCCGATCTCGATCTGGCNGCCGAACATATTGCCCGAGGCGCTTTCCTGTCCGCAGGTCAGAAATGCACCGCAACCAGCCGTGTCATTGTTGAGGCGGCCGTCTACGACGAGGTGGCCACGCGGTTGGCGCAGTTGGCCGCCAGCTGGAAGCTCGGGGATCCCCTCGATCCAAACACGCGGGTGGGGCCGGTCGTGTCCGAGTCAGCGATGCTCTCCATCCTTGATCGTTTTCGTTCGAGCGAGACGAGCGGCGGCCGGTTCCTGGCAGGCGGGCAGAGGGCGTCAAACCTGGGCAATGGCTACTTTGTCCGTCCCACGGTGATCGCGGACCTGCCGGCAGATTCATTGGTCTTGCGTGAGGAGATATTCGGCCCGGTCGCAGCACTGCAGCGCGCGGAGTCGTATGAGGAGGCTGTGTCGCTGGCAAATGACACGCCGTTTGGGCTCTCAGCAAGTCTCTTTACCCGCGATCTTCGGAATGCTCTGCGCTTTGCCAACGACATCGAGGCCGGCGTCGTGAAGATCAACCAAGAGAGCGCAGGACTTGAGTTTCAAGTCCCGTTCGGCGGCTACAAGGCAAGCTCAAGCGGTAGTCGCGAGCAGGGCAAAGTCGCACGAGACTTCTTCACTCAGTGGAAGACGGTGTACATCGATCAACCACCCTCATAGCGAGTGGGTCGGAGCTCAGGCTCCGGCATCGGACGCATTTCTTGCAGCGGTAGTCAACGACCTTTCCTGCCCCTAGTTACAGCAACGATCTATCGGTGGCTGTTACGCGGCGCCATTTGAATGACTCGCAGCACTCAAACGCATGGGGACCAAGACCGGGGGCTCATCCTCAGTTCCGGCGTAGCCGTTCCAAGGACGAGATAACCTTCAG
>JGI25616J43925_10000349_pt1 | contig 16048 bp, 8 predicted proteins | sample GraSoi2013_100cm_FD_43925 | JGI IMG/M metagenome (IMG submission 43925) | reverse complement strand
CGGGATTACGAAACTGATGCTGGTCGCCGTGAAGCTGACCACCGGCGCCCCAATGCTTCCGCCTCCCTGCTGGCTGAGAGCTACAGTGGGCGTGCCCGCGCCGCCCGCGGTGAAGTTGCTGCCGGTCAGGGTAATCTGCGTGCCGATCGGTCCAGACGTGGGACTGAACGAGTTGATCACAGGTGGAGCAGCATTCGAAAATGTGACATTCTCTGTGGCCGATGAAGTGTTGCCGGCGACGTCGGAAGCTTTCGCTGTAATCGTGTTTGCACCAGGAGTAAGGGTAATCGAACAATTAAATGATCCGCTTTGAACGATCGCCGGCGCGCCGTTGCAGGTGACAGCCGAGACGCCAGACACAGCATCGTTCACGGTCCCCACCACCGCCGCGGAGGATGAAGTGAACGTCGCTCCATTCGCAGGCGAAGTAATGCTGATCGTGGGTGGCGTCTTGTCGAGCTTAACTGTGATCGATGTTGAAGCGCTGTTACCCGCCGCATCCGTAGCGGTTCCGGAAATGATCTGGCTGGCGCCTTCAGTGGTTACCGTCTGCGGAGCGGGACAACTCGCGACCGCCGAAGTAGCGTCACTGCAGGCAAACGTTACCGTCACGTTGCTGTTGTTCCAGCCAGCCGCATTTGGCGCCGGAGAAGCTGTCGCGGTGATTGTTGGCGGATCATTGTCTACGCCTACAATTTGAATAGTGAGCAAGCCACCCGGCTGACCCCTTACTTGAACCGCAAGTGTGTTTGATCCCTGAAGCGTAACCGGGACGTCCACTTCGGTGACGTTTTGGTTGAAATTGCTTGGTCCAAGGACTTGAACACCGTTCAGGGTGACAACTGTGCTGGAGACTAGTTCCGTCGATGTGTTCTGCAGTCCGCCGTTAAACGCCTTCAAGGTGTACTGTGTATTCGGATTCAGCACTGAAAAATTNGTCGCAACGGTGACGGGATCTCCCGTGGCACGCGTATAGTCCTGCGGCCCAAAAGCCGTGAAAGTACCGGCCCAGATACTGGAGCAACAAAGTATTGAAGCTAAGCAGAAGGCAAGCATCTGGCAAAACCTGGAAAGGAACAAGTCGATGAGAGTGCGCACGTTGGCTACCCCTTAGCAAAAAGATCCACAAATCGGCGAAAGCGCAAATTCGTTTCGTCGATCGATACTGACCATTTCGGCTGCCGGCCCTCTACAGACAGGCGGCCCTCCCTGTGGCTTACGTCTCTTCGACGCAAACCGTTACAGAGTTCTACCGCCGCCGCTCAAACCCCAATTTGGACAAGAGTGAGTCTCCTAGCAACAATGTGCTTGGTTGCAGTCGGTACGCGCCGCGAAGCTCCTCGTAGGATGTACTTAGTTCGCTCATCAAGACAACAGACCTTGCCCAGGACATCGAAGTGCGAGCTACCTTATCAGANTTTATTGCTAATACAAGTTATTTTTTGGAGTATGTTGCGTAGAAGGAATTTCATGGATGGTGGATNCGATAAGTAAATTCTTTGTTTTTCAGCGGGTTGCAACATTTATGGGGATAGCTTGTGAGTTTACCGTTTTCACGTCCACTTTGGCTCCGCTGTCTACTATGGAGTGGACAACTGCAACGGATATTGGCATGCTCGCCTCGAACAGGCTCTTGGCCACAAAGGGAAGGTGAATGGCGGCGTCTTTCAGGTCTCGGTACCGCGAGCTTCAGTGAACGGCAACCTGCCCGCCCTTTCCTGGTTTGTTTTTGGCTAGAAAGAAGCACAACAGAAACATCAGCACAGAAGTCACTGCGAGCAGCCAATAGATGTCAATATAAGAGAGAGCTTGTGCCTGTCTCATGACCATGCCGTACATTCTGGCAAGGGCTTGTTGTTGGGCCGAGTGCAGGCTAAGACCGGCTTGTTGGAGACGGCTCGTCAAGCCTGCGAAGACCGCAGCGAACCGCGATTGATGATATTGACTGCGGCGGGCAAGCGGCTTGAGCGCCCCCTCGCCAAAATTGAAAGCGCACCATTTCTCGAGTCGAAGCCAGGAGCGAGCGCGCTTTGGTCCGGATTGTAGAAATTGTAGCTACTCAAAGCAGCAGGGCCCCTAAAATCCCAGCACCGTCCAAAAGCCACGCGGTAAGCCATTCAACATCAATCAGATCAAAGCAGGCGACTTCAACCAAGTCAATGATCGCCGAAGAGTGGCTCTTAATCAGTAGGTTGAAGGTCCGATTCCGTCCGCGCTCACCAATTTATTTTCCAATAGCTGGCACGCCCTCAGAGGCCGCGCCTCGCGCCAACCGCAATGACGTGTAAACAGCCGCCAGACCCACCAACAAGTTGGAGACGAAAACCGGGCCGGAATGGATCCTGATTCCGTAAATCATCCAGAGCACAGCGGCTGCGGCCTGGATTCCGCGCAGGACTCCCGCCTTTTTGAAAAAGTAAGAACTGGCAAAGATGGCTGTTGCTGTCCAGCCGAGTGCGCTAAGCCACATATTCAGGCCCCTCAATTTGCGCGGCGTCATCGGCGCGCTCATTCTTCGCTGAGCGCAACGTGAGCCAGTCAGTGCGGGCGCGCGCCCATTCACGCACCAGAAAGCCGTTGCCCTCAAAAAATTCGTGGATCTCCGGCGGTTGCCAGCCGGCAACTTCCTCCAGGATCGGCACCAGCATGGCGAGCGCATTGGCGCTGAGCACGGTGCGCTTGGCGATCTGGGTTACGTCACGCGCTTCTGAAACGGCAATGGTCAGGCCGGCGTCGCGGTTGACGTGGAGCATGGCATGGACGTCAGAGCTGCCGTCGCCGGCATAAACAACACGGTCCGGGCCAATCTGCAATTCTTCCTGAAGCTGCACCAGCCGCGCGACTTTCCCGTAACCGGCAGTGACGTTAACGATTGTTTCAATTTCCCCGCCCGACCTGTACTTGAACTCTGTTCCATAGATGTGGTCAGGCGGAACAATCCCATCCAGGGCCGACTGCACGATCTCAGCGGGCGCCGCTGAAAGAACGTAAAAATTGAAATGGTAGCCAGGCACACCTTTATCAAGGATCTTGTACAGAAGATGGATCTGCTCCTTCAGTGGTATGCGCTTGCCTACTTCAATCAGGTGTTCACGCCGGACATGGCGGAACTGTGGATCATGCAAAAGAAGATAGGAGAGTTCCGCGCCCTGCTGCACCAGATTCAGCTTCGCCATGCCCTGCGCTTTGCGTTCGAACTCCTCCGCTGGAATTCCCAGCAGCTCGCTGAGAATGAAGCCGGAGTCGTTAAAGCTCAGCGTTTGGTCAAAATCGCTGGCAAATAGATATTCCTTTTTGAGTTTTGGATTCATGTATGGATATTAGATGTGCTTAGTGGCAATTGGACGTAAATTGAGTGTCAAATTTCCGCATGGCTGCCTGAAAACGCACCCAGCGAAATTTGAACACCAGGAGTGCAAAAAAGCTGTGGATGGGCCAACGGTTTCGCATAATCCAATCTATTAGGCCGCAGCGTTGAAGTCCAATCGATTAAATCTATACAGCGAATTCGTATTCGTTCCGGGTTCGGAAACCGGGCCAACCGAAAGATCTAATGCTCCTGCAACATTGAAGCGAAGCTTTGTTTTCAATTCACGCGATTGACAATAGTGATTTGACTCTCGTATGCTTCGCCTGCCCAAGGTCACCTCATGAATCCAGCGCATGTCACGCACAAAGTGCTCTCCACCGGCGATGTTGTAGTCATCGGCCTCTATTTCTGCGTTGTCTTCGCCATTGGCTTTTATTTTTCGCGCAAGGAGCGGACGTCCAAGGATTATTTCCTGGCCGGCCGCAACGTGGGATGGGTCGCGATCGGGGCCTCGCTGTTCGTTTCGAATATTTCCACCGAACATTTCATCGGACTCGCGGGCTCCGGAGCGTCCTCGGGGCTGGCCGTTGGACACTTCGAGTGGCTGGCTTGTTTCATGTTGCTGATCCTGGGCTGGATCTTCGTGCCGTTTTATCTTCGCTCCAATGTTTTCACCATGCCTGAATTTCTGGAGCGGCGCTTTAACCGCTCCTGCGCAACGTACCTGGCAAGCATCTCTTTGATCGCTTACATTTTTACGAAGATTTCGGTCCACCTCTATGCGGCGGCCATCGTGCTGGAGCGCGTGGTGGGATGGAGTCCCATGACGACGGCTGTGATTCTGGTACTGGCGACCGGAGTTTACACGATTGCCGGCGGGCTGGCGGCGGTGATCTATACCGATCTGGTGCAGACACTGATTCTTGTGGCCGGCGCCGTAGTGCTCACGATCGTTGGATTGCATGACGCTGGCGGATTCGCAGGGTTACGCGCCGCCCTGCCGCCGGATTATTTTCACATGATGAAGCCGGCTAGCGACTCGGCCTTTCCGTGGACTGGAATATTTTTTGGTGCACCCATTCTTGGCATCTGGTATTGGTGTACCGACCAGGTGATGGTCCAGCGCGTGCTTTCCGCAAAAAGCGAGGGGCACGCCAAAGCCGCGACGATATTTGCCGGCTTCCTGAAAATTCTGCCGGTTTTCATTCTGGTTCTGCCTGGCCTGATCGCCGTGGCGCTCTACCGCGATCTCTTCACCTTTGGACCGGACGGCCGGGTCCTGAACGGCGACATCGCGTACCCAACACTGATTGTGAACCTCCTGCCCAGCGGCCTGGTCGGAATCATGATCGCCGCTCTGCTGGCTGCGTTGATGGGAGCCATGAGTGCCGTCTTCAACTCAGCGTCAACCCTGGTTACCCTGGATTTTTACCGGAGATATCGTCCCGCTGCTTCAGAAAGAAACCTCGTCAATTTTGGCCGGATCGCCACCGGATTCATGGTCCTTCTTGGCCTGCTCTGGGTCCCTTTCATTCATCTCATCAGCAGTCAGCTCTATATATATTTGCAGAGCGTGCAGGCATACATCAGCCCTCCGATTGCCGCATGTTTCATTCTTGGTCTTATCTGGCCGCGACTCAATGGAGCGGGCGCCATCTCATCGTTGCTGACCGGCTTTGGCCTGGGCACAATACGCTTTTTGATGGAGTTGAAAGATCGCGCTGCCGGCGGACACTTCTTCACTTCCGGAGTGGCGTCGTGGCTGGTCAACATGAACTTCCTTCACTACGCCATCTTCATGTTCGTGATCTGCTCCGTGGTATTGATCGCAGTCAGCCTCGCCACTCCGGCGCCTGACAGAAAGAAGCTGGCAGGCCTGACTTTTGCCACAGTGCAGGAACACCTCGATCTTCAGCCGGCCGTCTCGGCGGGTGCGCCCGGTTATAAGCCAGCTGCGGAAACGGCCATGGAGCATCGCCTGAATGTCGCGTTCAGCGTGGTTTTGGCACTGACCGTGGTGGCATTGTGGATCCACTTCCGGTAGCTCTATGACGATTTGCACCCTTCAAGGCAGAACGGAGTATGAACTGGCTTTGCGCAAGCTCGGCGCTTCGGGTGTGAATCGCTGGCTGAGAGGCCCACTGCGCGGTATTGCCGAGATTTACATTCCTTACCGTTTGTACAAGGTCACGCTGGATGACCGCCAGGTCCGGAGCGCCCGGTATTACGCCGTTGACGCGGCCGCGGGCACGCTCGACCCGTATGAATTTGTTATTCTTCCTGAACCTGAAGCCTGGGTGGAAGTGCAGACGCGCAACCTTCATCCCGCACGGCTGAGCGAGAACGAAACCAGGAAACTCGCACTCGACAAAGTCCGCCGGCTGCTCTTCTCTCGTGGATTCTTCCGGCTGGTAAATCCGCAGATCACTGCCGAACTCGTCAAGCCGGAATTCTATGTTCCTTACTGGGTCGGCTTTTATGGGAATGAGCAGAACGTGAGGATCACCGTGATGGACGGCGTACGGCAAACCATCGAGGGAAGCAAGGCGCGGCAGTTGGTACAAGCATGGTTACTTGGCGTTCCACAAGCTAATGTTTGTGTCGCGGCCAGGCCGTAGCGTTTCACCGAGATTCGTCGCGCTGCGAGGCGCTATTCGGGGATGACTTCGATGGCGCTGATCGAGGGATAGTTCGTCGCAGGAGTGAAATAGATCTCAAGTTTTCCCTGTGCCGTCGGTTCAATGTGCGGGAAGGTTTTTACCAAAGGCGCGGTGCCGGCTTCCTGGAGAATGTCGAACCGCTTTAAGAGCATGGATCCATTGCAGGAAACGTCAAACACCCGGCTGCCCACGCCTCCGATCGAGCCATTTTGAGCCCCAAACCAGTGCTCCATAAAATACAGCTTTAGAGTGTACTTGCCGTTGGTTGCAACCGGCACTGTGTAATGAAAGTGCCCGTAACGATGCCATTCGAAGAGACCGCCGTCCGGGGTCCTGGATAGATCGTTCCCCAGGCGAGTCGCACGCCCACCAAAGAAGTAGCGATCGGGCATCCATGTATTCCCCTTGGAATCACCGTAAAGGGCCGGCGCGGCGGTGATGCGGACGGGAAGCATGCGGTGGGGAGTGCCAGGCACGATTTCGATCGCATTAAAAAACGATTCGGGACTGCTAAATTCCAGGTGAATGGCTCCGTCACTCTGGGGCTGCACGTCGGTAAAGACTTTCGTGGTAGCAATGTCATCTCCGCCGGCGTCATCCACCACGTCCAGGTTATTCGGAGAGCCTCCATTGATCGAGAAAATAATGTTGCGGCTGTTCTCCAAGAGTCCCGCTGTTTCAGCGAACAGGAGGTGGAGTTCATAAGTCCCCGGCGGCACAGGATACTTGCAGTGAAAAACACCTCGTCTCCCGGTCGAGAAAAGCTGGGGATCATCCGTGCCTTGGATCGGGTGATTGGCCACGGAGAAGGATGCGCCCCCGGTACAGAAGTGGTCTTTCTCCCAGGTAAACCCGCTCCGGTCCGTGTATGGCGCGCGATCATACCCTGCGATGGAACGCAGGGCCTTCCCGGAAAAGCCAACTGGAGCGATCACTGCCTGGGCTTGAACGCGGCTTTCATGGTCGGCCGCGTGACTCAACCTGTACCATACCAGCCCTCCAATGACGCAGACTAAGATCCCCACAACGGCAGACACCCGCAACATTCCGCGCCGCAACTTGAAGTTCTTAGAAGAGTCGCCGCCACGTTGCGGCCCGTCAACCTCGGGTGTTGCCGGGAGTGGGGCCGCCATGTCGCTTGTTTGAGGCTGAGTAAAACCATTCCCCAGAGGCGGAGCGCCATTCAGAGACTGGCCGGCATGCCCTCCGTTGGTCTCGGTGTGGGCCGGTAAATCCACGTCACTCTTGTGCAGGAACTTGGGCGTGTAGTGTCCCGGCGGCAGGCAGATCTGGATCGAGTGTTGTGCCCCGGCGGTCCGATAATAGTCTTCCAGTCTCTTGCGAAGCGCATGGGCCGTGACGCGCACGATCGTATCCACCTGCGGATCAAAATCGTCCGACCGTCCGAGGGCCTGGACGGCAATGCTGTATTCCTTGACGTCGTCGATTTTGCCCTCGAAGTACTTTTCGCACACAAAGCTCAAGAGCCGAACGAGGTTGTTGGTTCGGCCAAGCACTCCCGACGTCAAAATTGACTCTAATTCTGCCCGCTCCGCGTCNAGTCTGTTGATGGCAGATTGCAAGTATTCGTCCCTCCGAGAAAAACAGCTCTTTCAGAGCCCGAATTCCACAAGTGGCTTGAGGAAGTATAACCCAACTCTTAACCCTCAGAGCTGCATCGAACGCCTTGATTTCTCTTAGAGTTACGGTGAAAACCCCAGACAAACCGCTCTTTGCAGACCCGGACACGGCCAGACTGAATCGTGCGGCCCTTCTTAGTACCGGGAAAACATTAGAATTCTAACCGTTAATTCACCGTTACCAACTTCACGAATCCTTAACAACATTGTCTAATTCNNGCGTAGTGTGGACNTGAAATGTGGGCGATTCATCGGTTTTGCCGGATCGTCACGTTGATGATTGGCTGCAGGTTGAAGGGTCCACATTCCGAATCACAATCAGATAGAGGAGCTTCCAAGATGAGACTGGCCTATCGTCCGTCGCTTTCCCGCCGTGTGTCTTTTGTCAAAATCATAAATGTTCGTCAGATTGCATTGAGGATACTGGTGTTTCTCACCGCGGCGTTGCTGCTACCCATGTCAGCAGAACTGGCCGGAGCCCAGGACATCTTTGGCCGAATCTCCGGAACCGTTACCGATCCGACAGGCGCCGGGGTTCCCAATGTGAAAGTGACCCTGACCAACCAGGAGACCAAAATTGACCGCACGGTCAAAGCCGATGGTCACGGGTTCTATGTAGCCCCAGAGCTGCCGGCCGGCACCTACAAGGTGACGGCAGAGGAAAAAGGCTTCAAGGCGGTCACCAAAGCCGGAAATGAACTGGTGGCGGGCGGCCGTCTGACTGTGGACCTCACGTTGCCAATTGGCGAAGTCTCGGAAAAAGTGGAAGTCAACGCAGTGGGCGAAACGGTGAACACAATCTCGGGAGAGATCTCTCGGACCATCGACTCCCACCAGGTAGAGCATATGGCCCTGAACGAGCGGAACTATGGCCAGCTGGTTTCTCTCATCCCTGGCGCCGTGCTGACGGGATTTGATCAGACTGCGTTAACGACAGGAATGTCAACCACGAGCGCGTCGGTGAATGGCATGCGAGCTGACGGAAACCTCTTCACTGTCGATGGCGGCTTCAATATGGATTCAGGCTCAAACGCGACGCAGCTCGACAATGTAGGCATTGATTTCATTCGTGAAGTCTCCATCCAAACGTCGAACTTTTCAGCCGAGTACGGCCGTAACGACGGCGCATCGGTCAACGTGGTCACCAAGAGCGGTGGCGACCAATTTCACGGAAGTCTTTTCGAATACGTCCGCAACGAAATCTTTGATGCCGCGTCTCCTGGCGCCAAGCTGAACGCACCTCCGGGAACGCCATCCATTCAGATCAAAGGGCCCCTCCGCTACAACGATTTCGGTTGGAGCCTGGGCGGCCCCATCAAGCGGACCAAGCTTTTCTTTTTTGCCGGCCAGGAATGGAAGGTCCTTCGCATATCGGCAAACCCGTCAAACTTGACTATTCCCACTACGGCTGAGCTTGCCGGCAACTTCAGCGCCGTCAGCAAAGTCCTGGTCAAGCCGCCGAACGCTCCCGCCGGATGCACGATCATCGGCAACGTGATGTCGCCGCAATGCATCACGCCGAACGGACAGGCCATTGCCAACGTTTACGCCTTGATGCAGAAGCAGGCGTCTGTTTTCAATAATGTCGACAAATCCGCCAATGCGACGTTTCAGCCGTACAATCCGCAGAACTGGCGCGAGGATATCATCCGCATCGACTACCAGATGAGCGAGACGCGAAGCGGCTATTTTCGCTATATCCACGACAACCTGAACCTGATCGATGGGTTTGGGACCTTCGCACCGGGCGGCACTTTGCCCACCTCGCCTACCAACCGAATTCGTCCGGGATACAGCTATCAGGGCGGGTACGTGTGGACGATTACCCCGCATCTGCTCAACGAGGCAAAACTCAACGTCTCCTGGAACAAACAGAGAATCCCCCCAACCGGAAACACGTGGCAGGATGCCACCTATGGGTTCAATATCCCATTGCCGTTCCCCAATGCGGGCCGGTTCCCCAATGGAATACCGCACGTCACGTTCTCAGGGATTGCCGGTAACTTCCCAACGGCGGCCCCGTCGCAGTTTACCGGTCCGTTTTTTTCATTGCTCGCGCCCACGACGGACATTTCTCCCTCAGATAATCTCAGCTGGCAGTTAGGGAGACATACCATGAAGTTCGGCGCCCTTTACGCACGCAACCGCAAGGACCAGAATTCACGGCCGAATTCGCCCAACGGGGCGATCAACTTCGCCATCAACAATAATCCGAACACCACCGGCGATCCGTTTGCGGACGCACTGATGGGAAATTTCTCATCGTTCGCGCAACAGTCGGCGGATCCGATTGGCCATTTTCGGTACAACGATATTGAAGGCTATGCCAGCGATAGCTGGAAAATCACGGCTAGACTGAATCTGGAATATGGCGTCCGTTATCAATACATCGGGCCGACGTACACCCAAGGTAATAACATCGTGAACTTCGATCCCAGCCAGTTCAAAGGATGCGTAACCTCCGTAAGCAAAAACACTAATATTCCCACGGCCACGGCGGGTTGCCTTGACCAGGGATTTGTTATTGATGGATTGGTGCGCCCCGGGGCCGTGCCGTCGGACCAACTGGGTAGAGTGCCCGGCGCCACGAGCGCTTTCGTACAAGCCGTGCCTGCTACCGGGGCACGTGGTTTGTTCAAAGCGCAACACCTGTTCGCGCCCCGTCTCGGCTTCTCCTGGGCGCCTTTCAGAAATGACAAAACCGCTGTGCGCGGCGGCTTCGGCATCTTCTATGACAAACCGGAGGGCAATATCTGGTTCGGCCAGCCAGGCGTCGTCCCGTTCCTGCAGGCAGCCCAATTTAACAACGCGAATTTGGCGAATCCTGCGGCAGGTAGCGCNGGTGCCGTCAGCATCTTCGGCTTGAGCGCGGTTGACCCCAAATTTGTGGCTCCCCGGACCATGCAATACAGCCTGAGTGTCCAGCGTGAAATGCCCTACGGTGTGCTAGTGGAGACAGCGTACGTAGGCAATATGGGACGGCATTTGATCCGCCAGCCCAACATTAATGTGCCGTCCTTTGCGACTGCGCTCGCCAACCCGACACTACAAACCAACCAAACCCGCCCTTTCCTGGGCTACTCGGATATCTCGCAATTTCGCAGCGACAGCAACTCCAACTACAACGCCCTTCAGCTTTCAGCCACCAAGCGTAAAGGCGATTTGACGGCGACCGTCAGCTACACCTACGCAAAGGCGCTCGGACAGACGGGCGGGATTAACGACAACCCGGAACCGGAGTGTGCGTTCACCTGCACGCTTCCGGGCGGACAGGTCGTGAGCTGGCGAGACTATTACTACGGGCCGCTGGGTTTTGATCGGCGACATGCTTTCGTCACGACCTATACATATCGCCTTCCATTCTTCCGCAGCCAGCAGGGTATCGCCGGCCAAACTCTGGGCGGTTGGGAGTTCAGTGGCATAACCCGGGCGCAGTCCGGCCAGCCGCTTACGGTCTCTGGCACCGCGAGCGTTGGACCGGGCTCCGGGTTCTTCCGCCGCGCGAATCAGGTCCCTGGCGTGAGTGTGAACGATTTGTCCGGCTGCCCGGCAGGAAAGGTTTGCTGGTTCAATCCCCTCGCTTTCGCGTTGGCGCCGAATACTGGCGTAGGTAACGCGCCTACCGGTAACATCACCGGCCCAGGCTACTATGCTTGGGACACGTCACTGCGCAAGAATTTCCGCTTGCCCAGGGAAGGTACGAGTCTCATGTTCCAGGCGGATGCCTTCAACGTCTTCAATCGCACCAATTGGCAGAACCCTGGAACCGGCGTGGGCGGAGGCTTGGGGATAATCAACGGCTCCAACCCGCCACGCCAGCTTCAGTTCGGAGCCAGGTTCGCCTTCTGACCTCTTGCTGACTTCGGGAGTCAATCGCAAACCTGCGGTTGACTCCCGGAGCGACTGCGAACTCAGGACGCTCAAACAGCGCAGCGAGTGAACGACACACATTCGTGTGGGACCAGAATCGATATTATTTATGATGATTGAGCTGCGCCGCCATCTCCGGAGATTTTTGTTTGCGGTTCTTTTTTTTGTCCAGTTTGGGGCGGCGCAGGTCGCGCCCCTGATCGCTAATATCGGTGCTCGTCACAACACAAGCCTGGATGGCCCATGGCACGTGATCGTCGATCCGTACGATGTCGGAGCGCTGGATTATCGTGCCAAGCCCCTCAAAAACAACAACGCGTTTTTCAAGAACTATAAACCACAATCGAAATCCGAGCTGGTGGAATACGATTTCGATCATTCTGACCAGCTCAACGTCCCCGGGGACTGGAATACTCAGCGCGAGTCACTCCTTTTCTATGAAGGAACGCTCTGGTACAAGCAATCGTTCGATTATCCGCAATCGGCGCAGTCACGATTGTTCGTGCATTTCGGAGCGGCCAACTATCAGGCTGATGTCTACCTCAATGGCGAGCCGTTGGGGCGCCATGAAGGCGGTTTCACACCATTTGACTTCGAGATTACGGACCGCGTCCGGCCGCAGGGAAACTTTCTCGTAGTCCGAGTGAATGACAGTCGCGAGCGCAGCCTGGTGCCCGCGCTTACGACCGATTGGTGGAACTACGGAGGAATCACTCGCCCAGTGACGCTGGTCGAGGTGCCGCAGACGTTCATTCAGGATTACGTCGTTCAACTCGACAAGGGATCAACGCGNAATATCAAAGGCTGGGTGCAACTGAGCGGACCTAAACTGCAACAGCGTATCACCATCCGAATTCCCGAAGCGGGATTCAGCCAGGAGTTCCAGACCGACGCCAAGGGACGCGCCGACGTTTCTTTTAACGCACACCTCGCTCTTTGGTCGCCGGAAAACCCGAAGCTTTACAAGGTTGAGATTGCCAGCGAGACCGACCAGGTAACCGAGAGCATCGGATTTCGCTCGATAGAAGCCAAAGGCACGGACATCCTGCTTAACGGAGAGCCGGTTTTCCTGCGTGGCATCAATCTTCATGAAGAGGCGCCGTTGCGCCCCGGCCGCGCGTGGAGCGACGACGATGCCAAGACACTGCTGACTTGGGCCAAAGAGCTGGGTTGCAACTTCGTCCGGCTGGCGCACTATCCGCACAACGAAGCGATGCTGCGTATGGCAGACCAAATGGGAGTAATGGTCTGGGCCGAGGTGCCGGTTTACTGGAACATCCAGTGGGAAAACCCGCAAACCCTGCACAACGCCGAAAATCAGTTGCAAGAGATGATCACCCGCGACCATAACCGCGCCGCTCTGATCATCTATTCCGTGGCCAACGAGACCCCTGTCAACGACGCGCGGAACCGCTTTTTGCGGCAGCTCATTCAGGACGCCCACGCCACCGATCCGACGCGCNTGGTTTCCGCCGCNCTGCAGAACCGTGAGTACGTTCAGGGGGACCGCATCCGTATCAGCATTGAAGATCCGATCGCGAACGATCTCGACGTGCTGGGCAACAACGAGTACATCGGCTGGTATACTCGCACCGTCGCGGACGCAGACCGGATTGACTGGACCTCAAAGTACAACAAGCCGCTCATCATGAGCGAATTTGGGGGCGACGCACGCTTCGGTTATCATGGCGATTCGCTTACACGCTGGAGCGAGGAGTATCAGGAAAATCTTTATCAACACCAGATAGCCATGCTGAAGCGCATTCCTTTTCTGCGTGGAACCACACCGTGGATTTTGAAAGACTTTCGCAGCCCGCGGCGCACACTGCCCGGGATCGAGGATTACTTCAATCGCAAAGGGTTGGTAACCGAACATGGGGAAAAAAAGAAGGCTTTCTTTGTCCTTCAGAAGTTTTACCGGGAAGTGCAAAGCGCTCGACTACGCTAGCAACGCGCGCCGCTGGCGGCCAACGGTCCTTGGATGTTTCATGATGCGTGGCCGGCAAAAAATCAGCATCGCGGCCGTGACAGTCGTTCTTTTCGCGGCATGCGGATTCCCGCAATCCAATACAACCGCACCAGACCAAACTGAGCGCCGGATTGACTCCATTCTCAGCCAGATGACAATCGAGGAAAAGATCGACTTGCTGGGCGGGGTCGATGACTTTTATCTGCGCGGTGTCCCCAGGCTCGGCGTGCCCCGCTTCAAGATGGCTGACGGACCGCTCGGCGTGCGCAACTACGGGCCCGCCACAACCATGGCCGGCGGAATCGGCCTTGCGGCAACCTGGAATCCTGCGCTGGCAGAGCAGGCCGGCACGGAAATCGGCAGAGACGCGCGTGCCAAAGGCGTTCATTTTCTGCTGGGGCCGGGAGTGAACATCTATCGCGCTCCCATGAACGGCAGAAATTTTGAGTACTTCGGTGAAGATCCTTTCCTGGCTTCACGCATTGCGGTCGGCTATATCAAAGGAGTGCAAAGCCAGGGCGTGAGCGCCACCGTGAAGCACTTTATGGGAAACAATTCGGAGTTCGACCGCCACAATACCGACTCGGTCATCGATGAACGCACGCTGCGCGAGATCTATCTTCCGGTCTTCGAAGCGGCGGTCAAAGAGGCCCACGTCGGGGCCATCATGGATTCCTATAACCTGACTAACGGAGTGCACCTGACCCAGAATGGTTATCTGAATACTGATGTGGCGAAGAAAGAGTGGAGTTTCAACGGGATCATTATGTCCGACTGGACTTCCACTTACGACGCAATTGCCGCGGCAAACAGTGGCCTGGATGTAGAAATGCCCTCCGGCAAATTCCTCAACCGCACCAACCTGTTGCCGGCAATCAAGGATGGCAAGGTCTCTGTTGCGACGATTGATGATAAGGTCCGCCGCATTCTGCGCGTAGCCGCGCAATTCGGCTGGCTCGATCGCGAGCAGACAGACCACTCGATTCCACGCTACAACCAGCAAGGACGACACGTGGCGCTACAGATGGCGCGGGAAAGCATGGTACTGCTGAAGAATGGAGGCGCGCTGCTTCCGCTGAATAAGGGCACCATCAAATCCGTTGCTGTGATCGGGCCGAACTTTTATCCCGCAGTACCTGTCGGAGGCGGTAGCGCCCGCGTAGAGCCTTTTGCTGCCGTCAGCTTTCTGCAAGGCCTGGGCGATTATCTGGGGACTGCTCTGCCCGTGTACTGCGCCCAGGGAATACCAACGTTAGACCAGATGGCGAAGGCTACGCGCTTTTCTAACGCTGCTGCCAACGGCGAACCGGGCCTGCGCGCGGAATATTTTGCAAGCGCCGATCTGAGCGGAATTCCCACGTTGACTCGCACGGAACCATACGTCGACTTCGGCCGAGGGTCGTCCCGGATTTTACCCGAGCATACACTCTCCGACCGCTTCATCGGCTACTACGTTCCAGATCGTTCAGGCCTCTACGACGTATTTGTGGAATCGAGTGGAGAGGATGGCGGCTTTTACCGTCTCTACGTGGACGGCCAGCTGGTCTTTGACAACTGGGCCTCTACGACGGCGCTCATGAACCTGACCAGTCTTCAGTTGGAGGCAACGACCCACAAATTTGTTCTGGAGCACCATGGTCGGTCTCGCTGGCTGGGAGCAAAGCTGAGGATGGGAATCGTCCAGCATGATGGCGTAGTCGATCAACAAGCGAAACTGTTGGCCGCCAGAGTTGACGTGGTCATTGTTCCAGTCGGCTTCGACCCTGAGACTGAGAGTGAAGGGGCCGACCGTACTTTCCGTCTCCCTCCCGGACAGGAGCAACTCATCCAGGAGATGAGTGCGGCCAATAAAAATGTCGTCGTGGTGATTACCGCCGGTGGAGCGGTGGATATGAATTCCTGGCTTGACCGCGTGCCCGCGGTCTTGCAGGCGTGGTATCCGGGCCAGGAGGGTGGGACTGCACTGGCGGAAATCCTGTTCGGAGATGTGAATCCGTCTGGCCGCTTGCCGATCAGCTTCGAGCGGCGATGGGATGACAATCCAGTACACGATTCCTACTATCCGCAAGCCGGCGCCAAGCAGGTCATATACAAAGAAGGCGTGTTCGTCGGCTATCGCGGGTACGAACATAGCGGCAAGAAGCCGCTGTTTCCGTTTGGCCACGGCCTTTCGTATACAAGCTTCACCTACGACAATCTGTCGATTGCTCCCGGGACCACAAAGGCCTGGTCGGCGGAAGTGGCATTCGACGTGACCAATACCGGAAAACGCGAAGGCGCTGAAGTCGCCCAGGTGTATGTCTCTGACAAGCACTCCAAATTGGAGCGTCCGGCAAAGGAGTTGAAAGGGTTTATAAAAGTCAACTTAAAGCCCGGAGAAAAACGCCGGATCAAGCTAATGCTGGATGAGCGGGCATTGTCCTACTACGATGTGGGTTCGAAACAGTGGCGTGCCGATCCCGGACAGTTCGAAGTGCTGGTGGGGAGTTCATCTGCGAATATTCAACTCCAGGGCCAGCTTACTTTCGCCGAAACAAAGACCGCTACCGCCGGTCCGTTACCCGGCCACAAATCAAAAGCGGGCAGAAGTCACACACCA
>JGI25616J43925_10000340_pt1 | contig 16211 bp, 19 predicted proteins | sample GraSoi2013_100cm_FD_43925 | JGI IMG/M metagenome (IMG submission 43925) | reverse complement strand
GCTCCAGCCAGGGAATCATCCCGCTTTCAGCACTTCACCTGCTGCCTGCAGTACTGCGCCAGCTCGCTCACTATGCAGCGGCTCTCGACCACCGTCCGGGCATGCCCGCCGTGATCGAGGGCGAGACGGAACTCGTATTTGCTGAAAAATTCGTTGAACAGCTCCCCGCCCAGGGTCCCGACCGCGGACAGGCCGTCGCTCGTCGGGTCGTAATCGAGAAGGATCGCGGCGAGCGGCTGCGGCGCGGGACCGGCGAGCACTTTCGCGCCTTCGGCAGGATCGTACTGGCTATGCTCGGAGCAGCAATGTATCACTTGTGCGAACCGGCTCCCGGCCGATTTCTCACCGCGGTAGCTGATGAAGCTGATCTCGCGGGTGGGATAGGTGAGCCGATGCGCGCAGATCGCGGAATAGGCGACGATGCTGTGGGCCGCNCCCACGCCGCCCGGCCACTCGTAAGTCTGTTCGTCCGCGGTTTTCAGCTGCGCGAAAGGCTTGGTCGGCTTGCCGAGGTTCAGCAGGAAGCAGGGTGTCCCGGCAAACGGATAGTGGAAGATGAAGTTCCGGTTTTCGGGGAGAGCGCCCGCCCTGAGCGGCCGGCCCGCCGGGTCGACGAGCCGGGCGCGCGAATAGAACCGCGGGCTCGCGTCGGCGGGGGTTGCCGGCAAAGAAGCGGTGAGCGCCGAGGCGCCGCACGCCAGGACGAAATCGCGTCTGCGCATAGATGTTGCCATCTAAGCCGAGTCGGTCGAGGCTGTCAACCGCGGCGGCGGCCGGGCGTCCCCTGAACCGCTGAATTCCGGGTTCTTTACTTCGGAGGCAGAATTTCGCCCGCGTGGAAAGAGAACGCGCCCGCCTTGCGGTCGGCGTAGAAGTGACGCAGCGTGGTGGAGATCGTGCGGAAGGCGATTTCCTTCCAGGGAATCTCGCCCTCGCGGTAGAGCCCGACTTCCAGAGTCTCCTCGCCCGGGGCGAAGTCGCGGTCGAGCAGCCGCGCGCGGTAGAAGACGTGNACCTGATCCACGTGAGGCACGGACAAGAGCGTGAACACTTCGCCCAGCTCGACGTGCGCCTTCGCCTCCTCCATGGTTTCCCGAAGCGCGGCCTGCGCCGTGGTCTCGCCGAGCTCCATGAATCCCGCGGGAAGCGTCCATAGTCCATAACGCGGCTCGATCGCGCGCCGGCACAGCAGGATCCGGTCTTGCCATTCGGGGATCGTGCCGACCACCACGAGCGGATTGCGGTAGTGGATGGTGTTGCAGTTGTCGCAGACGTGACGCGGAAGGGAGTCGCCCGGCGGCACGCGCAGCGCCACCTTGGCGCCGCAGTTCGAGCAGAAATTCATCGGAGGGAAAGGCATGCCCGCGCTCAGGGTNCCGGGCGCCCGAGCAGCTCCGGGAGCTCGTCGAGGCTCTTGATGACGTGATCCGGAGCGGCGCCGAGCTCCTCGACGGGTGCGGTGCCGCGGTTGATCCAGAAGGTTCGGAAACCGAAGGACTTCGCCCCGCACGCGTCCCAGCAGTTGCTCGAAACAAAACCGATCGCAGTTTTCGGCGCGCGCAGCTTCTCCGCCGCAAGCCGGTATACGGCGGGGGCCGGCTTGTAGATTTTTCGCGGAGCGACGCTGATCACCGTCCCGATGAGACCGTGCAGTCCGGCGTTCGCCACCAGCGGGCGCAACATCGCCGGCGAGCCGTTCGAGAGAATCGCAAGCCTGAGTTTCGAAGCCTTCAGCGCGGCGAGGGCGTCGTGGACCTCGGGGAAAGTCGAGAGCTTCAGGTACGCGTCCATGAGGCCGCGGCGGCGCCCTTCGTCGACCGGGAGTCCGAGCGCAGCACAGGCGTAGCGCAGGCTCGCTTCGGTGATCCGCCCAAAATCCTCGTAGCGCCGCATCAAGCTGCGCTGCCAGGTGTATTCGAGCTGCTTGGCGCGCCACAGCTGGCTCAGGGCCGCGCCTTTCCCNGGCCACAGTTGCTCGCANAGCGCGACCACCGAGTGCACGTCGAAGAGGGTGCCGTAGGCGTCGAAAACCAGAGCCCTGAGAGATCGGGGAGGCATCGTGCCGCGCGTGCCTTCATGTCGAAAAGGTCGATGAAGTATAGACGACAGGCTCGATTCCGTTCGTCCATAATGGCGCATCGACATGGACGGCTCGCGTGCCCCGTTTCTGCTCCGCCTCTGCCTTACTCTATGCGGGTTGATGGCGACACTCCCCTTCCTCTTTCCGTACCACTATTTCCCTTTTCTGACTTTCTACAACGAGTGGTTCGCCTTCGCCATCGGACTGGCGGCGCTCGGGGTGATGGGCCTGGCCCCGTCCCGGCATGCGGTTCCCGTCCCCGCGATGTGCCTCGGCCTGTTTGCGTTCACGGCCGTATTGGCGCTTCAAGTGGCGCTCGGCCAGGTGGCCTACCCGTTGCGCAGCGCGACGGGTGCTATCTATTCGATCTGGGCCGCATTGATGGTATTGCTGGGCGCATGGCTCGGAAGCGAGCTGGGAGAGAAGACCGTTTCGCATTCTCTCCAGTGGTGGCTCGCGATCGCCGGGACGCTGGTCGCGGCCAGCGGCTTTCTTCAGCTCTATCACACCCCGCTGCCCGCTGCCATAGCNATGGTGGCCCAACCGGGCAAGCTGATGTTCGGAGTCATCGGTCAGTCGAACAATTTTGCAAACTATCTCGGCGCGGCATTGCTTTCAGTCGCGATTCTTCACTCGCGCAACGTCCTCGGAGCGGCAGCGACCGGGCTGATGGCNCTGCTCCTGTCGACCGGCATGGCCCTGTCCGGCTCCCGTGCTTCCTGGGGCTATATGGCGATCAATCTCGTTCTCATCCCTCTCCTGCTCCGTCGGGGCAGCCCCGAGGCAGCTGGNAAAGTCCTACGCGTCGCGGCGTTCGCCTTCACCGTGTTCGCCTTGGTCCAGGTCGTAAATCTGTATACCGACGTGCTCACCGGCCCCGAGGGCAGGACGCCTTCCGCGGGAGAGCGCCTTGCCAAGTATCTCGAGAGCGAGAACGCATCCGGCGAGGGCTCCATAAGGATCCAGCTTTTTCTCTATGCGTGGCTGATGTTTCTCTCGAACCCGATTCTGGGCGCCGGGTTTGGCGAATATGGCTGGCGCGCATTCGAATTGGCCGCAGACCTGCCGGGGCCGGTTACCGCCGGGCTCGACCGCCACAGTCACAATCTGTTCCTGCAACTGCTGGCCGAGACCGGNATCGCGGGTTTCGTTTGCATTGCGGCTCCGCTGGTTGCATGGCTTTACCGGATGCCGTGGCGGCATCTGAGCCCGGCGCGTTGCTGGGCCCTTGGCGTCCTCGCAATCATGGGGCTGCACAGCATGGTCGAATTTCCCCTGTGGCACGCCAATTTCCTGGGCATATTTGCCTTGTTGCTCGGGACGGCATCGCCGGCTTTTGCGGCCCTCGAGCTGAACCGGTTGCGCCGGGCGCTCTTCCTGACGGTCGTGGTCGCGGGAGGCCTGGCGGCACGCAGCGTGTGGTCCGACTACCGTGCATTCGAGGCGTGGTTTCTGAAGGTGGAGGCGAGGGCCAAGCGAGGCGGACTGTCCGATAGCGCGGACTTCGAATCCCTGATTGCGCTCCAGGAGAATTCGTTCTTCGCGCCTTATTTCGACCGCGTATTGACCGAGGTGATGGAACTCGACGAACGAAACCTGAAGGACAAGCTCGCGTTCAATGGCCAGGCGATGCGAATCTATCCTGCGCCGCCGATGGTGCATCGCCAGATCGTGCTCCTCGCGCTTGCGGGCCGAGACAGCGAAGCGGCCCGCATGCTGCGCGCCGCGGTCAGAGTCTACCCGGNATGGACTCGGGAATGGCTCCCCCAGTTGGAGGTGTTCGCGCGGGCCCGGCCGGGACGCTTCGCCGGCTTGCTGGCCTCCGCGCGGGCTCAGTTCGGTCAAGCCGAGCCCGAGCGGGCGTTTGCGCCCTTGCCGGGAAAGCGGTAACGTTGCCCGCGACAACCACCTGAAGTCGCCCTTGGCGGTGACGGGAGAGAAGGATCGTGGCCGAGGCAATCAAAACCAAGCGTCCCGAGCGCATACGGCTCGGCGATCTGCTCCTGCAGCAGAAGCTCATCTCGCAGGAGCAGCTCAAGGGAGCGCTCGAGGATCAGAGCCGCTCGGGCCGAAAGCTCGGTCGGGTGCTGATCGAGAGCGGGTATCTTTCGGAAGANCAGATCGGCGAGGCGCTCGCCCGCCAGCTCGGCGTTCCGTTCATCAACCTGAAATACTACAACTTCAACTCCGCAGTGATCCGCAAGTTGCCCGAAGCCCAGGCACGGCGTTTCCGCGCGCTTTTGCTCGAAGAGCAGGACGACATGGTGCTGGTCGCGATGGTCGACCCCACGGACTTGTTTGCCTTCGACGAGATCTCGCGGTTGACCCGCAAGGAAGTCAACATCGCGGTGGTATCCGAAACGCTGCTGCTGCAGACCATCGACCGGATCTACCGGCGTACCGACCAGATCACTTCCCTTGCCAAGGAGCTCGGCGAGGATCTGGGCGACGTCGTTGACTTCGGTANCCTGACCCTCGGAGCCGAGGACGCCCCCGTCGTCAAGCTTCTTCAGACGATGTTCGAGGACGCAGTCGGGGCGCGAGCATCGGACATTCACATCGAGCCGCATGAGCAGGGACTGCATATCCGCTTCCGGATCGACGGTCTGTTGCAGCCGCAGACCGAGACCGACACCAAGATATCCTCGGCGGTGGCGCAGCGGCTCAAGCTGATGTCGGGTCTCGATATCTCCGAGCGGCGCCTGCCGCAGGACGGACGCTTCAACGTCAAAGTCCGGAATCAGCAGATCGACGTGCGCATTTCCTCCATGCCTACGCAGTACGGCGAGGCGGTTGTCATGCGCCTGCTCCACCGCGCCGGAGGTCTGCAACAACTCAGCGATCTGGGCATGTCGCCTGAAACGCTCGAGCGTTTCAGCAGCGCGATCCACCGCTATACCGGGATGGTGCTCGTCACCGGTCCCACCGGCAGCGGCAAGACGACCACCCTTTACGCTGCGCTGAACGAGTTGAACAAGCCGGACTGCAAGATCATCACGGTGGAAGACCCGGTCGAATACCGTCTCGACGGNTTGAACCAGGTCCAGGTGAACGACAAGATCGAGCTCACGTTCGGCCGCGTTCTGCGGTCGGCGCTGCGCCAGGACCCGGACGTCATCCTGATCGGGGAAATGCGCGACCTCGAGACCGCGGAGATCGGGCTGCGCGCCGCAATCACGGGCCACATGGTGCTGTCGACGCTGCACACCCGCGATGCAGCGAGCGCTCCGCTGCGGCTGGTCGACATGGGGGTGCCGCGTTACATGGTCGCCTACTCGCTGCAGGCCGTGGTGGCGCAGCGGCTCCTCCGCGTCAACTGCGAATCCTGCCGCAAGCCGCATCAGCCCGACCCGCGGGAGGTGGAGTGGCTGCGCAGCGTCGGCCGCGATCCGGCCGCCGGGCGGATCATGGCCGGGGCCGGCTGCCAGCACTGCAACGGCAGCGGCTACGCCGGGCGGATCGGAATCTACGAAATGCTGGAGATGGACAGCGAGCTCGCGGCGCTTGCCAATTCGGACGACCCCGGCCGCTTCATCGCGGCGGCGGAACAGAGGATGGCAGGCCGCCTGTTGAGGGACAGCGCGGCTCAGCTTGCGCTGACCGGAAAGACCACGGTTTCCGAAGCCATGCGCGTCACCGCGCAGCTCGAAGACTAGCGTCGCTCGCGTGCCGTTTTTCTCCTACACGGGGCGCAACGCAAGAGGCGAGCTGGTGCGCGGTGTGCTCGAAAACTCCGACTCGGGCGCGATCGCGGATCAACTCCTCACGAGCGGCGTATCCCCGATCAACATCAGTCCTACCTCCGGCCCGCGGGCGCTCGCCGGGGAGGGATGGCTGCGCCGGCTGAGCTCGGAGAAAGTGACGCTCGAGGACATGGTGCTTTTCAGCCGGCAGATGTACACCCTTCTCAAGGCCGGGGTTCCCATACTCAAAGCCCTGGCCGCGCTGCAGGAATCCGCGGTCCGAGTCGGCTTTGCGAACATGTTGCAGGACCTGCGCACCAGCCTGGACAGCGGCAGGGACCTCTCGACCGCGATGCGCAGACACCCCAAGGTGTTCGGCCCGTTCTATATCAGCATGGTGCGCGTGGGCGAGCTTACCGGGGCGCTGGAGGAGATCTTCCTCAGGCTCTTCCACCACATCGAGTTCGAAAAGGAAATCAAGGATCAGGTTTCCCAGGCCCTGCGCTATCCGATTTTCGTCATCGTCGTGATGGGTGTCGCCCTGGTTATCGTCAACCTCTTCGTCATTCCCGCTTTTGGCCGGATTTTTGCGAATTTCCATGCCGAGCTGCCGTTCATGACGCGGGTATTGATCGGCTTCTCCGACTTCATGGTGCAGTACTGGCCTGCCCTCCTGGGACTTGTCGCCGGCGCGTATATCTTGTTCCGCGTCTGGGTCGGCACTCCCGCGGGCCTCTACAAGTGGGACCGGATGAAGATCCGCATCCCCGTCGCGGGCAAAATCATCCTCAAGGCGACACTGGCCCGGTTTGCGCGCTCGCTGTCGATCGCCTTGAAAAGCGGGGTGCCCATCGTGCAGGCCCTGTCGGTGGTGGAAGAGGTCGTGGACAACGCCTACGTGGGGCAGCGAATCGAGCAAATCCGCGAAGGGGTCGAGCGCGGCGAAAGCCTGCTGCGGACCGCGGTGACCACCGGAGTGTTCACTCCCGTGGTGCTGCAGATGATCTCGGTCGGTGAGGAAGCGGGCGAGCTGGACGAGCTGCTGCGCGAAGTGGCAGAAATGTATCAGCGCGAAGTCGAATACGAGCTGAAGACGCTCTCCTCGCAGATCGAGCCCATCCTGATCGTGATGCTCGGCGTATTGGTGCTGGTGCTCGCGCTGGGGGTCTTCCTCCCGATGTGGGATATGGGGCAGGCGGCGCTTGGGAGCGGCAACCGTTAGAGGCCCCGTTCCGGGTTCCGGGTCGCGCGGGCGCCGGCGCCGCAGCCCCGGATTTACCCTGATCGAGCTGATCATCGTCATTTGCATCGTCGCCCTGTGCGCCGCGTTGCTGCTCGAGCGCCTTCGCTTCTACCAGGAAGCTGCGGAAAAAGCGGCCATGGAATACAACGTCGGCGTGGTGAAAAGCGCTCTTCAACTACGCGTCGCGGCTCTCCTGGTACGCGGTGAGGAACGAAAGATCGAGTCCCTCGCCCGCGTCAATCCGATCGATTGGCTGATGGAGCCGCCGCCCGGCTACCGCGGAGAGTTCCGCGCGCCGCAACCCGTGGTGCCGCGGGGAAGCTGGTATTTCGACGCGACCAGGAACGAGCTCGTATACGTTCCCAATCTCGACGCCCACCTCGAGCGCCTTGCCGATGGGAGCAAACGCCTTCGATTTCGGGTGCGGCTTGACTTCGAGCCCACGGAACCGGATTCCGGGCGCAAGCTGATAGCGGCAATGCGAGTCGAGCCGGTGACGCCCTACACCTGGTTTTACAGGCAATAGGTACGAAAATTGCCTATCAACGATGGGCTTTGTCAGCAAGACGCAAGCAAACGAGTGTGCAATATTTTGGCCTCGCGGCCGGCGTGTTCATAGGGAAACACCTGAGCTAAACTGAGGAAATAGAGGGTGGACACCCCGGCGACGCGCGCTAGGATTCACAAGCTGCTGCGAAGTGTGTGTATAATCAGATCGAACCTTAGATTGACCCTGTAAGTTGTTAAATCAGTGAGGGAAACGAAAATGAAAAAGCAAACGCGTGGCTTTACGCTGATCGAGCTGATCGTGGTGATCCTGATCCTCGGCATCCTGGCAGCAGTCGCGGCGCCCAAGTTCGCCAACCTCACGGGATCGGCCCGTGCCGCCGCGTTGAACGGCCTGCGTGCAGCGGTGATGTCCGCCTCGACGCTCGCGAACGCGCTGCAGGTCGCGTCCGGGCTTGCCAGCAACATTTCTGTGACTATCGAGGGGTCGCCCGTAACGATGGCCAACGCATACCCGACCGCAGCCGCGGGCGGGATCGATGCTGCCGTGCGATTCGATGCGACCACATTCACGGCCTCGGGCTCGAGCCCGATGACTTTCTACGTCACCAATGCGACCAATACGGCGCAATGCGTATTCACCTATACCGCCGCAACGACGACCCAACCGGCGATCATCAGCGGAATAGTCGCTACCGCCGGCTGTTGATCGGCCGCCGCGCATCTCGAAGCAAAGTGCAGGGGCAGGGCGGGCAGCCGACGGGCGCCCGCCCTTTTTCTTGGGTCGCTGAGCGCTGAAGAAGCCATGCCGGCTGCACGCTCTCGCGGCGCGATCCGCAGTGCGATCCGGGGCCTCGGATTCATGCTTCGGGAGTTGATCGTCGTGCTGGTGATCGTTGGAATCATTTCGGCGGTCGCGTTGCCCAGGACGATCAACGACCCGGTGATGCTGTCGACCCAGGCCAGTCAGCTGGCGGGCGACATCCGCTACGTGCAGACGCTCGCCATGACGCAGGGCCAGCGTTACGCGAGCTGAGTCTATGAACCGCGGGTTTACGTTGGTCGAGCTTGTTGTGGTGATGACGTTGATCGTCATCCTTACGTTTGTTGCGGTGCCCCGTTTGTCGCAAAACACGCTCGAACTGTCGGGTCAGGCGGAACAAGTGGCAAGCGATATTCGCCGCGCGCAGTCACTGTCGATGACACGCGGCGCAGCACTCGGCAGCCAGGGGCGTTACTGCGTCTTCTTCACGGCCACGGGATACCAATTCCGCCACAACGGCAACAGCTACGCGACGCCGTGTACGGTCGCGTTCGCTCACCCCGCAACCGGCTCGTCGGCCGCGATCGTCTTGAGCGGCAGCGCGGTGTCGCCCATGAACCTGAGCGGCAACTATGTTGAATTCGACACGAAAGGACAGCCGACCAGCTTTGCCGCCCCCAACAGCGACGCTACCATCTTGCTGACCGCCACAGGCGGGCCGCGCACGGTGGTCATCAGTCCGGTAACCGGAAAGGTGAGGGTCCAGTGAGCACGCATGCACGCCGCAGCCGGCAGGTCTCCATCATCGCTCGTCGTCGCTGTGACGGCCTCAGCCTCGTCGAGGTGGTCGTCTTCATCGTGATTACGGGGCTGGTTCTGGCCGGGTTGGTGGTCGGCATGTCTGGTGCGGTCCGCACGGCGCCCAAGTCGAGGGAGATGCATCAGGGCCTGCAGCTTGCGCAGGGTAGAATGGAGCTTATCCTCGAGCAGAGAAACACTCTCGGTTTCACGGGGTTCACCAGCGCGACGTTCGATCCCTGCGCGCCGCCCGGAGGGGCACAGGAGGCCTGCCTCGCTCCCGCGACGTACACGGTCGTCGCGCCGTGTTTCTACACGGGCGCGGGGACCTGCGGATTCGGCGCCGCGAACACCTGCATAGGGGGAGACGTCAACTACAAATGCGTGCGCGTGCGCGTAACCGGGCCGGAGGCAACCGTGGTCGCGGAAATCGACGCCATGGTGGCGAATTATTGATGAAGCAGCATTGCGCCGCCAGGATGCGGTCAGCCCGCCTTCGCGCACGCTTGCGTTCGGCCCCGCGCGGGCGGGAGCACGGCTGGACCCTCGTTGAAGTGGTGACGGTCCTCATCGTGTCTTCGATACTCGCGGCCATGGGGGCGAGGTTGATGTCCACCATGTTCCTGTCGTACTTTACCGCTCGCGATATCACGAGCTCCGACGCGCAGGCGCGCGTGGCGTTCGAGCGCATGACGCGTGAGCTGCGGCAGATCCGGTCGGCCACGGCAACCGACCTCGACGCTGCCTCGGGTGTGCAGGTTCGCTTCATCGACACGGACGGCAATGGCGTGTGCTTCTACCGCGACGGCGCGACGAACCGGCTGATGCGCAGCGCCGATGGCCCCGCGAGCGCCTGCGGCACGACGAGCGCCCAGCCGCTCTCCGACTTCGTTTCCGTTCTGAACTTCTTCTACTACACGAACACCCTCGCCCTGACCGCGACGCCCGCCTCGGTGTCCTACGTCACCGTCAAGGTGAGCGTGCAGGACAACGCCGTGAGCGACACGCTGCGGGCCACGATACACCCGAGGAACCTCCCCTGATGGATCGCCGCAGGCACCAACGTGGGTTCCTGCTGATCGCGGCGATCGTCCTGCTCGTAGTCGCGTCGGCTCTGGCCGTGACGATCGCGTTGATCGCGGGGACCTCGGCAGGCTCCGCCGCCGACAACCTTCAGTCTGGTCAGGCGCTGTTCCTCGCCGAGAGCGGCATGGAGTATGAACGGCGCTGTCTTGCGCAAAACCTCGACTGGTATCAAAGCACAACCGATCCCATTGCACCGAACGCGACCGGTACTTGTGCCACGGCTACGACGACGCAAACCTTAGGTTCAGGTACTTTCACGGCGTATGCAAATGTGCCGGCGACCATGTTGCGCAAGCGCATTCCGGACAATACCTCGACTGCGGACATTTGCGCCTACACCATAGATCGATTTCCGGCCAGCGGCAAAATTCAAATTGATGACGATATCGCAGTCTCCGGAGAATTCGTGCGTTACGGCGCAGTTAATCCGAGCTCCGCGACATGCGGTAATCGTCCTGCGTTCACCGGCATTGTCCGCGGTGACTCGGTCGGAACTGTTCTAAGTACGGCCGCCGCCCACGCTCGAGGCAGCAACGTCTATCCGGTCACGCAGTTAATTACCGCGCTCACCTCGACGGCCTGCACCACCATCCCCAACCCGTTTCAGATTACCGATAACTCCAAGTTCCTGAGTGCCGGAACGATTGTTCTAGATGACGGTCCCGGTCTAAACCATGAAGAAATTGCTTATACCGGCTCTAGCCGCTCAGCCGGTGTGATGACGTTAACCGGAGTTAGTCGCTGTCAGGACACTGGCGGCGTCGGCCCGGGCGTAACTTGGGCCGCCGGTCAGCCGGTTACGGCGCTGCTTGAGGGCAGTCTAACGGCAAGCGACGAAGCTGAAATAGTTTCTGCTGGCGCGACCGGCGCGGCGAATCGCACAATACACGAAACCGTTCAGCGCTGAGACGAGGTGTCGTAATGAAACACAGAATAATTTTTGGGCTAATCGGCCTTATCGCGGTCCTATGGTTTGCACCGGCGCAGGCCGCGCGCAGTTTTAGCGCCAGTCAAACCAGTCCCACGCCGACTCCGGGTCAGTTCGATATGGGCACAACGCAGTCGGTAACCATGGGCGTCACCAACACGAGTACCGGCGGTAACGTGGGCGAGAGGCTTTTTCAGGTTCAATTCCAGCTCTCGACGACCGCATGCAGCCCCACGCCATGCACCAACACGGGTTTCTCGTCTGCAACGACGGCGCCCGCGGGATGGACGCGCACAGCGTTTAGCACGACCTCGGTCACGTTCAAGGCAAATAGCTTCGCCAATGCCCTGGGTAGCACCGCGCAGAGTCCCACCGTGCCGCCCACGACTGGCTCGTTTGCGTTGGTGCTCGTCGTGGGCACGTTCACTGCGGACCTGAGCCAGACCTTGGTCAAGACGACCGTCCGCTTATCGGCGAACACAAATTTCGGCGGTTCCCATGCGGTCAACTGCAGCAGCGGTCCTTGCTTAGGATCGTGGAAGGCCATGTCGCTGCAAATAACGAGTTTTCAGACGACTGACCCTGTCTCTGGCCTCCCCGTTAGCGGTACGGCATCAGGCAATAGTTTCCGCGTCGTGATCACGGTTAAGAACGTTTCGACCGCGACGCAAAACGGCATAGTCGCAAACCCGAGCCCCCCGACCGCGAACGCGGTGGGCACGTGGAAGCCCGGATCGCCGGGTTGTTCGCTGACGGGCACAAATCCAAGCCCCTTTAATCTGGCGTCCGGCGCCTCCGGCACAATTACGTATACATGTACCACGGTATCGACCCCCACGCCTGATAACGGAACGGTGTCGTTTACAGCGACCGTGCGCAACGGCACAACTACTGCGACCTCCCGTTCAGCGACGTCGAATGTCATAACGGTGAGTCCGGTAACCGTGCAAATGGACATCACACCTGTCTGCTTGTTTAGCGGAAGCACGGCGACGATGAAGCTGACGGTGACCAATTCTACGTTGGTGACAATTTTCAATGTGGCACCATCTGTGTTGACGATCACCCCTGCGAATGGCGCTAGTACAAGCGCGCTGACAGGGCCTTCACCGGCATCTATCGTTTCGCTTGCCCCCACCGCTTCTGGCACATTCACGTGGACTGCAACGGTGACGGGCACGGTCGATACGACTTTGCCCAAGCCGGCAATTACCGCTAGCGCATCGGTTTCCTACAACATCGGTGGGCCGCTACAAACCACGCCGGCGGCATCCCACGCGGAGGACGTCGACGATTTTGTCGTGAGTGTGAGCCCTACGTCGACCAATGCAGCTAGCGTAAACGCGGAGTTGACCTTTCACGTCAAAAATCGTGGTTGTGGTAACAACGTGACTCAAGTCACGATCACCGCTCCGGGCGGATGGACGGCGAGTAGCGACGTTTACTCCATTGTGACGGATACGTTGGGAAATACTTTGGAAAATAATTGGACTGTCAGCGGAACAACATTTAGCGCACCCAATCCCGCCGCACAGATGCCAACCAACAACACGCTGGGAGATTTCAGTGTTGTTTTTTCTGCAACGCCGTCATCGGCAGGCACTAGTGTTTTCACCGTATCCGTGACGGATGGTACAAATACCGCTAACCATAACGGTCCGGAAACCACGGTCACGGTCAACGCATTCGGCAGCGGCACGCTAAATCAAACTCAACCATCAATTTGGCGCGAGGTGTTTCAGTAGTTACTCTCGCCGAGCTAGGCTACGGGACCCGCGAGCCCGTCGTTTGGCGTGAAGTCTGGCGCCGACGACAGCATGAACGGCGCGGTCAATCCCCTCGCGATCAGTCTGAGCAGTGGGTGCGCCGGATCAGCACCTTGGAAAGGTACCCGCCGCAAGACCTCGCGGGCGGGTTCACGTCGGGGAGACTGGATTGCGCGCTTGGCCCCGTTCTTGGCGAGGCCCGGTCGATGATTACACCCCACCTCTTTGAATGCCATCTCGCTGTCCGGAGGCTGACCCGGAGCGAGTACGGAAATGTCATTGACAACAATACTTTATTCATATAACTTGAAGTTAATCATCATTTGAGGGGCGGTGTTTGCTCGGTTGGCTCTCCAAATCGAGGCAAGAGTCTGGCCTCTTGGCCGTAACAATCGAGCCGGAGGCGATCAGATTTGCGCACGTCCATACCGGTCGCGAGCGACCTCGCGCCACTCAGTGGTGGAGCGTTCCGAACGATCCCTCCGACCCGGTGAGCTCGCTGCAGCGAGCGGCGAANGACCGCGGCCTGGGCCGTTCGGCCTGCACGACGCTCCTCGAACCCGCGGACTACCAGATTTTTCTCGTGGAGCCGCCCAAGGTGTCGCCCGATGAGCTGAGGGCGGCGATTCGCTGGAAGATCAAGGATCAGCTCGAATATCACATCGACGACGCAACAGTCGATGTGTTCGAAGTGCGCGCGGAGGGAGATCCCAAGGGATCGGCGAGAGCCATGTACGCCGTCGCCACCCCCAACGAGGTCGTGCAGAAGCGCATCACCCTGTTTCAGGACGCGCGCATTCCGCTCAAGGTCATAGACATTCCCGAAATGGCGCAGCGCAATGTCGCGGCCTTGTTCGAGTCCCAGGACAAGGCGACCGCGATGCTCGCGTTTTCCCCTTGGGGGGGACTGTTGACGATCTCGTTTCAGGGCGAGCTGCTTCTCACACGGCGTCTCGAAGTCACGTCGGTGCAATTGGGACAAAGGGAGCACGGCGACCACTATCGCGAGCGCGTTGCGACCGAGATCACCCGGTCGCTTGACATTTTTGAACGCCAACGACTCAGCGTCGGGGTGGGAGAGTTGTTGCTCGCCCCGCTGCCGCAGGACCCCGAGCTCGAGCAATTCCTCCACAGCAAGCTCTACGTGCCGGTCGTGGCCGCGGTCTTGCCGCAGGTCATGGATTTTGCCGGCGGCGACGAGCCGACGCCGGAAGAGCAGTGGGAATATTTTTACTTGTTCGGAGCGGCGCTGCGGGTCGAGGAGAAAGCGCTGTGAGCCAGCAGATCAATCTTTTCAACCCGCTGTTCCTCGAGAAGAAGAAATATTTTTCCGCCTTGGCCATGACTCAGGCGCTCGGCCTGATTGCGCTGGGCATGGCGGCCTTTTACGGCTTCGCCTTCTGGCAGGACAGGAGTCTCGCGCGCCAGACCGGAGAATCGGGCAAGGCCTACGAGCAGCAGAAGCAGCGGTTCGCCAACCTTACCGCGGAGCTCAGCCCGGAGAAACGCGATGCGCAGCTCGATCAGGACCTCAAGAGCATTGAAGCGGCCATCGCTTTGCGACAATCGCTGCTGGGCGAGCTGGGAACAGGCGCTTTGGCTGGGACTACCGGATACTCGGAATACCTCCGCGCTTTTGCGCGGCAGACCGTGCAGGGCCTCTGGCTCACGAGCATACAGATCGCAGAAGGGGGCGGACAGCTGACCATGAGCGGCCGGGCCCTGCAGGCGGATCTCGTCCCCGTCCTCATCGGACGACTCAAGCAGGAATCGGTGCTTCGAGGACGCCCGCTCGAGGCGCTGGCGATTACCCGCGGCACCGCGGGAAAGGACCCGGCTCGCACGATCGTCGAGTTCACCGTGAGCTCGCCGAGATTGTCCGAACCTGGAAATGCCCCCGCCGCGACCGGGGGGCCGAAGCGCTAGCCATGCGTTTGCCGCCTCTACTGCAGCGTACGCCGACCGCCTCGATGCGATGAGCCTGCGCGAGCGCGTGCTCATATTCCTCGCGGTCGTCGCCGTGCTGATCGCGGTCGCGGATACCGCGCTCTTCGAGCCCATTTTGCAGAGACAGAAGGCCAGCTCGCAGAGAATTCAACAGCAGCAGGACGAAATTCGCACCATGCAGTTGCAGGTGCAGGGGTACGCACAGGCGCGGGCCGGCTACAACGCAAACGCGAAGCGGCAGCGGCTGGAACAGCGCAAGCTCGAGCTCGTCGTGCTCGACCGGGAGCTCGCGGCAAGACAGAGCGCCCTGGTTCCGCCCGAACGCATGGCGAAGATGCTCTCCGAGATCGTGAAGCGAAATCCCGACATCGAGCTCGTCAGCCTGCGCTCGCTNGCGGCGAGCGGATTGACCTCGCTGACGGCGACGGCGGCTCCCGCGCCGGGCGGCCTCGCGATGTACCGGCACGGAATCGAGATCGCGGTGTCGGGAAGCTATCTGAACATGTTGGGCTACGTCGCCCAGCTCGAGCGCCTCCCCGCAAAGATCATGTGGGGCGGCATGGAGCTGCAGGCCGGAGCTTACCCCATGGTCACGCTGAAGATCACGTTCTACACGCTCAGTCCTGAAAAGACATGGCTGCTTATCTGACCCTGGGTTTCGCGCTCATCATCTCGCTCGGCGCGCCGCGCAGCCTCGCGCAGGGACTGAGCGATCCCACGCGTCCGCCCCGGGAGATTCTCGGTGGATCCGCTGACGGGTACGAGCCCGCGGCGAGCTCGTCGCCCGCGCAGGTCGTGATCATCTCGAAAGACCGCCGTCAGGTAACGATCAACGGCCGGACGGTCAACCTCGGCGAGCGCTACGGGAACGCCACTGTGGTGAGGATCACCGACGAGGAGGTCGTCTTGCAGCGACCCGAGGCGACTGAAACCATCAAGCTCTATTCTTCGGTGCAACGCACGAAACACTGGCCTGCCGCGCGGACTGACGACGCCGGCAAGCAGGAGGAGGAGAACCGTGAAACGAACTAGCCTTGCCGTGATAGTGGCTGCCGTGCTGGCTTCCTGCTCCCCATTCCACGTAGATCAGGGAGCGCTTTCCGAGATCGAGAGCGCCGCGGCGCAAAAGGGAAGCCAGCCGAACGCCGTGCGCGAGGCACTGCTCCCGCCGCTCCGCGCGGAGATGCCCAAAGTACCCGGGGCGCCGGTCGAGCCGCGCTTCGATCTCGTCGTCAATGCCGCGCCCGCGCGGCAGGTGTTCATGTCGATCGTTTCCGGGACTCGCTACAGCATGATCGTGAATCCCGGGGTGAGCGGGACCCTCTCGCTCAACCTCAAGGACGTCACCGTGCGGGAGGCATTGGAAGCCATCCGGGAGGTCTACGGTTACGAGTTTCGAGCTGACGGCAC
>JGI25616J43925_10000339_pt1 | contig 16238 bp, 17 predicted proteins | sample GraSoi2013_100cm_FD_43925 | JGI IMG/M metagenome (IMG submission 43925) | reverse complement strand
CCAAAGCCTGGAGGAAGCCAGGGGCCTGCGGCAGGTCCTGGTACAGATGAACGAAACCAAGGCGGAAGAGCCCGCCCGCCACGACCACATAGTCCCTGTAGAAGTCAAATTGGAAGAGACCCCGGTTGAGGCCGGATTGGACGAGATTTTGGCTGAAGCCAAATGGGAAGAAGCGCCGCCTGAAAGGAAATTGGAAGAAACGCCGGCTGAAGCCAGGTGGGAAGAGGCTCCGGCAGAAAAGAGAGGGGAAGAGCCGATCGTCGAATTCGAGCCCTACCATACCATCGACTATTTTGCCTCGGTGGGCATCAAGCTGGTACTGGAGGAAAATCCCAGCGACAAGCTGGGAAAACAATTGAAAAGCTTCACCGAATGGCTAAAAGTCATGCGGAAGCTGCCGCAAAAGAACCAGGAGATCGTTGCGGATGTGGCGGTCGAGCACCAGATCCAGGCTATTGCCGCCCATTCCATCAAAGGAAAGGAAATCCTCACAGAGACGATGGCAGAAGTACTGGTCAAGCAGGGAATGCGGGAAAAGGCCATGGATGTATATCACAAATTAAGTTTGCTCAATCCTGATAAAAGCGCTTATTTTGCAACAAAGATTGAACAATTAAAAATAGATTAATATGGTTCTCCTGTTTGTGTTACTGATCATTTTAGCTTGTGTGTTCCTCGGATTGATCATTCTCGTCCAAAACCCCAAAGGCGGGGGATTAGCCGGTAATGTGGGTGGATTTAGCAACCAGTTAATGGGGGTTAAACAGACTACGGATGTCCTGGAGAAGGGAACCTGGGTATTGGCCATAGTGGTGGCTTTATTATGTCTTTTTTCCGTTGCCTTCGTTCCTAAAGCTGTCAACGTCAATCAGCGGATACCGGAAAAGGTAAATGCCACGTCTGCGCCTTCCAGCCAGCCTGCTCCTCCTAATAGCACGCCTGCGCCCACCAGGTAATCCGATAAAAAATATTTTGAGCCCTGCCATTAAAACTGGCAGGGTTTTTTCGTTATAAGGGCCTGTCTGGAGACCTGCGGGGCGCCAAACGAAATTCTTTGCTTATTTTGCGACCGCACCCAATATCCAATGCAACACCCTTAAAAACCAAATGAACGTGAGTATGCGAACCATCTTCAGAATCGTCCTCCTAGTCCTGATCCTTATGATTTCCTTTGCCGCCTGGCAACTGCTGAGGCCTGCCACCGGCTTTAGCGACGAAAAATACAATTTGTATATCCGAACGGGCATGAACTACGAGCAGGTCGTCGCCTTGCTGGAAAAAGACACGGTCGTAAAAAGCCCGGCGGCGTTCAATTTTATGGCCGGGAGGATGGACTACCGGCAAAATGTCAAAGCCGGCAAGTATGAGATCAAAAAGGGCATGAGCCTGCTCAGCATCCTGCGGATGTTGCGTAACGGCCGGCAGGTGCCCGTTCACTTTACCATCGCCAAAGTACGTACCCATGAAGGGCTGGCTTCCATGATCGGCCGGAAGTTCGAGAGTGATTCCGCTACCGTGGCGGCATTCATGGCCAATAAAGATTCTCTGGCGGCCTTCGGGGTAGATACCAATACCTTGCTTACCATCGTGTTCCCGAATACCTATACTTATTTCTGGAATACGCCCCCTTCCGCTATTTTTAAGAAGATGTACGCCGCCTCTACGGCCTGGTGGACGCCTCAGCGCCGGCAACAGGCGCAAAGCGAAGGCCTCACCCCCACCACGGCCTACATCCTGGCCTCCATCGTCGAAGAGGAGACCAATGCAACGGCAGACAAAGGCAAGATCGCCAGCGTCTACCTGAACCGGATGGCCAAAGGCATGAAGCTGGGGGCCGATCCTACCGTCAAATTCGCCATGCGGAATTTCGAATTAAAGCGTATCTATACAAAATATACCCGAACGGAATCGCCCTATAATACCTATCTGTATGCCGGTCTGCCGCCCGGACCCATTTGTACGCCTACGGAACAGACCCTGACAGCCGTGCTGGAAGCGCCGAAAACGGATTATTTATTTTTTGTGGCCAAGCCGGATCTGCAAGGTTATTCTAATTTTGCGGCAACCTATAAGGAACATTTGCAATATCGCAAGCAGTACCAGGAAGCCTTGAACCTGCGGATGGGAATCAAACCGGATAGTACGGAAAGGGAGAGCGTTGCCGAGAGCCCCGCAGACAGTGCCGGCGACGACCCATTAATGGAAATGGAAAAGAAACATAAGGAGCAAACTGCTCAGGCGCCGGTTAAACGAAAAGAGACCAAACCGGTCAAACGACACGAAAAGAAACCGGTTAAACGTAAATGATAAGAGAGGGTTGAAGCGATGCTCAAACTGGAAAGAAAATTATATAACAGCGTTTTTTTCCGTTGGCTGGAAGCCAAAAGCAAAAGGATCATTTTGCCGGGGTTCCAGGGGATGCCTTTATATGAAGTGGTGCGATTCTTTTCCAGCCAGGTAAGGAAAGTAGGGTTAAATGACCGGGCCCGGTCCATCGCTTTCAGCTTCCTGACGGCGATCCCCGCGGCTACCATTTTCATTTGCACCCTGATCCCCTATCTGCCCATTTCCCACGAGATCAAACACCAGTTGTTACTGACCACCAGGGATATCACCCCCAATCAGAATACTTATGTCCTTGTCAGCGAATTCCTGGAAGACTTCCTGGATAAGCCCCGGGTAGGGCTATTATCTTTCGGGTTCCTGCTGGCCCTTTTCTATTCTTCCAATGCCATGATCGGCATCATGCATTCTTTCAACAAATCTCTGATCTACAATACCAAAAGAACATCCCTCCAAACCCGCTGGATGGCGATCAAGCTTACCGTGCTCGTCCTGTTCATGGTGATCGGGTCCTTTATCCTGCTGGTGACGCAGGCTGAATTGCTAAGATCCCTTTTGAAATGGATGCATATCAATAACCGTTCGGCCCGATGGCTCTTCAGAACGCTCCGCTGGGTGGTGACCATCCCCCTGTTCTATTTTGCTATCGCCTGCATTTACAAGTATGGCCCATCCGTCCATAAACGCTGGAAGCTCTTCTCCCCCGGTACGCTGCTGGCCACTTTTCTGACGATCCTGACGACCCTGGGGTTCTCCTATTGGGTAAATAATTTCGGAACCTATAATAAAATCTATGGTTCCATTGGCACAGTCATGATCCTCATGCTCCTGATTTACTTTAATTCATTGGTATTATTGATTGGCTATGAGCTGAATGTGAGCATTCACCACCTCAAGGTCATGGCGGGGGAGCCCCCGCCCTCTAAAGGGGAGTCCAGAACGCCGGCAGATGCAGATCCGGTTCGAAAAAAGTAGCCGGTCCGGTCATCAAAAAACCGGGCTGATTTCAAGGATTTTTTAGTAAACTTTACCAACTAAAAATCCTTGAAATATGAAGAAGAACCTCCTCACCTGCCTGCTGCTGCCCGTCCTGGGCCTGCTGTCCTTTAACGGGATCCATGATAGCAGCCTGCCGATCGGATCCGTCCTACCCAAGGCCGGCATCCGTCTCAAAGATGTTTCCGGAAAAGAAATAAGCCTGCAGGAAGCAAAGCAGGCCGGAGGGCTGCTGGTCATGTTCAGTTGCAATACCTGCCCCTACGTGATACGCAACCAGTCCCGAACCAGGGATATCTGTACTTATGCAAAGACCGTTAAGATCGGCGTAATTCTTTTGAATGCCAATGAAGGCGATCGCAATGGAAGCAATTCTTATGAAGACATGCAATCCTATGCGAAATCACAGGGCTACCAGTGGTTTTATGCCGTAGACCGCAACAGTGAGCTGGCCGATGCTTTCGGAGCCAGCCGCACGCCGGAATGCTATCTCTTCGATAAGAACGGCAAGCTGGTGTATCATGGCGCTATCGATGACAGCCCCGGCGATCCCGGCCAGGTGAAGCGCCATCATCTGCGGGAAGCCATTGATGAAATGAACGGGGGTAAAGAAGTAACGGTAAAGGAAACCCGCTCCGTGGGTTGCTCGATCGCGAGAGGGTGAAGCCTCAGTTATGCTGTAAGGGAGCTACCATTGTCTTTATAGCGAGCTCGACCTGGGGTTCGGTCAACTGCCGGTCGAAGAACTGCCGGTAATGGTCCTTATTGTTGATGAACAGAGAGCAGGGGATGCCGCCGGACCATCTTTTGTCGACCTTCGGGCAGAAATAATCGGCATCTGTCTCGTTCAGCCAGGCCAAAGAGGCCGTATAGTTATTCTTTTTTGCAAAGGCTGCGATCCGGGCCGGGTAATAATCCGGCAGGTCCAGGCTTACCAGTAACAGTTCCACCCCCCTACCCTTATATTTCTCCACGGTGCTGATAAAATAAGGGATCTCTTTATTGCAGGGCACACAAAAAGTAGCCCAGAAATTTACGATAAGGGGGTGATCGCACTGCCCGATATAGGTTTCCAGATCCGTGATCTTTACTTTTTTGACTTCCTGCGCCCGGGTAGGCAATACCAGGATGCTGATGCAGAGTATGATAAAAAGTGGTCGCATAAGAAATATTTTTATAGTGAGGAGGACTGAACCGGCGCGATGGGCGGTTCGGGGTCCAGCTGGCCCCGGCTCCATTCTTTCAGCAGCTCTGCATATTGTCCTTCCGGCAGATTCCGCTGCTCATAATGGCCGGCCCTCTTCTTCTGGCGAAATGCCTCATAAAGGCTGACGGCGCAGGCTACGGAAATATTCAGCGATTTGATAATCCCCACCTGCGGAATAATGAAATTGCCATCCGATAAAGTCCGGATCTCTTCGGTGACGCCTGCNTGCTCATTGCCGAATACCAGGGCGACACGTTGGGTAAGGTCGATATCATAGAGCGACACGGCGTCACNGCTGAGGTGGGTGGTGAAGATCCTGTCGTATTTTTTCCGTAATTCGGTAAAACANTCCTCCGCATTCGTGTACTGACGGATCGTAAGCCATTGAGCGGCGCTGCTACTGCTTTTGGCCCCCCATTTCTTATGCCGGGGAATCCTGGTATTCAGGACATAGATCTCCTGCATCCCTATCGCATCGCAGGTCCGCATGACGGCCGAGATATTATGCGGGTCGAATACATTTTCCAGTACAACGGTAATGCCGGCCTGTCGTTTGTCCAGTACCTGGAGGATCCTTTCTTCTCTTTCCTGCGTCATAAATATTCAGATAAACCACAAAAATAAACAAAGATTGGGGGAATACCTGCGTGATCGCCCCCGGAGCCGGGACGGTTAGACGAAGGCGGATCGGAAGCTGCTGCTTACAAGGGGCTGTCAACGGGCTTCAGTTCTGCCAGGAGGAAAGGTTTTAAAGATTTTACAGTATAAAAATAGGCTCTCTGTTGCAAGGGCAGGCGAAAACCGTAATTTTGTCAAAAGAAACTTATCGCATGCCCTCTTTACTTTATAATCCCCGGCCGGTATCCATGGAAGATGACGATACGGCGGTGATGACCGACAGTGACGATCCCTGCAGCCTGATCGTATGGAACGATGAGGTGAACACCTTCGAATGGGTGATCCAAACGCTCATCGAAGTCTGCGATCAATCTCAGGAACAGGCGGAGCAGTGTGCCATGATCATCCACACGAAAGGCAAATATGCTGTCAAAAGAGGCAGTTATGACGAATTAAAGCCTATGTGCGATGCTATTACCGACCGGGGCATTGGCGCCACTATCGAAATCTTATCTGAATCTTAAGCGGGACGGAAAACCTGGTCTAAGGAGCGGAACGAAAACCAGGCCGGTCCAACAAAAAAATGCCTTTATACGCTTTAAACAATGATCTGATCTTTCCTCCTGTCGGGTTAGCCGAGCCGGACGGGTTGCTGGCTATTGGAGGCGACCTTTCGATAGAACGTCTGTTGCTGGCCTACCGGAACGGTATCTTTCCCTGGTATGAAGGTCGGCATATCCTATGGTGGAGCCCTGATCCCAGATTTGTGCTTTTCCCGGACGAGCTGAAAGAGAGTAAGAGCATGCGACAGCTGATCCGGAAAGAGACTTTCACCTTCACCACCAATACGGCATTCCGGGAAGTGATCGCTAATTGCAAGGTTATCTCGCGCAGGGGACAAGAAGGCACCTGGATCACGGACGAGGTACAGGAGGCCTACGGTAAATTACATGAGGCGGGTTATGCGCATAGCGCCGAAGCCTGGCTGGACGGGGAGCTGGTGGGGGGACTGTATGGCATCCGGTTGGGAAAGGCTTTTTTTGGGGAGAGCATGTTCAGTAAGGCGAGCAATGCCAGCAAATATGCCTTTATCCGGTATGTTCAGCAGCTCCGGTCGGAGGGCGTGGAGCTGATCGATTGCCAGGTCTATACGGAGCACCTGGAAAGTCTTGGGGCGCGTATGATCGGCCGGAAGGAATTCATCGCGCTGATCGGCCCGCTAATCGATGCGGCGCCCTCTACTCACTCACCAACCGATAGTTCTCCGTAACTACATAATGTTTTAGGGTGGTGATCTTCAGGGACTGTCCCTTCGCCGTCACGTATACCATTTTCATTTCGCGGAATTTATGGTCGTTATCCAGTAAGCCAAGGATGCAGGAATACTTGTCTTTTCCTTTTTCGATGGCGGGCTGGGGGACCGTGCCCAGATCGGGTAATTTAATAGTGTCTTCCCCGGTAAGCCCTTCAAATTCCAAGGCTACCCGGTAGCGCAGGGTCTTGGGCGTTTCGTATAGACGGACAGAAAACCAGGATTCATTCAGTTTGTCATCCGTTCGTACCCGGTATTCGGCGACCGGCTCTTTTTTGACAAGGGCCCTGTCTTCCGGGTTTCGTTTGAACATTGGCAGGGGCGGCAATTTGCCGGCGCCGGAGTCTGTGCCGGATGAGGCCGGACCAGCGGCGGAGGAATGACAGCCTGAAAGATAAGAGACAAAGATGAATGAGATAAAAACAAGGGCCGATGGACGCATAGAAATTTGAATGAGTTGTCGAAACGTAAAGGTATAAATATAGGGTGGCTGATATGTTATCAGCCGGTTATTTGTGTTTTTTTTGACGGCCAGCGTTCCACATGCTGGTATACCAATCCCCGGATATAGTCATTTTCAGGATAGCGGGTAAGGTATTCTTTTAATGCTGACGTATCGGGAATGGAGGAATCCGTAGGAACGTAGCCCATTCCATAGAAGCGGCCTTGTTCTACCAGGATGCAGCTTCGCTCTTCCGGGTGCCGGCCATCGTCCAATACGGTAAAGCTGGGAAGGCTCCTGACCAGGGAATCGATCGCCTCCTCTACCCTTTTGTTATATTCCTCCGGGGGCTCGTTGTGTTCGCAGGCGCCCTGGCAGAATTGCTCTTTGATGCCTTCGCAGAGGCCTTCGCCCCGCTGGACAAAACAGAGTTTGGGACATAGGCGCCATTGCCGCATCAGTCGCCACAAAAGGGTTTGCCCTTCTACCAGGAGGGAGAAGGTGTAGAGGGGGGACAGCTGCCGTCGCTTTTTTTCCAGGGCCAGTCGCAGGTAACCGCTGCGGTCTTCGAATACATAGAGGCCATAGGTCTGTTCAAAGCGTTTGAGGCTGCGATTATAGGCGGGCCAGAGGCGCCGGATCTCGATACATTCCAGCAGGAAGGCCATCAGTTCGGTGCCGGTGACCTCATGGGAGATACTGTGGATCTGGCGGAGGAATTCCTGTTTCTGCCGGCCGGGCTTGTTATTGGAAAAATGACTGCCGACCCTTTTGCGGAGGTTCTTTGCTTTGCCTACATAGATCACTTTCCCCTTACCGTCATGAAAGTAGTAGACGCCGGGCAGTTGCGGTAACGCCTGCACCTGTTCGGCAGGCAAATGGACAGGCAGGTATTGTTCTTTGCTGTTGCCCTTCAGCATGGCATTGATATGCTGCTGACCGCCGGCCTGTAAGATGCGTTCGAACAGGAGCACCGTTGCGTCTGCATCTCCTCCGGCCCGGTGCCGGTTGGGAATGGGGATGCCCAGGTGGTCGCAGATCTTTCCCAGGCCATAGCTGGGCGCCCCGGGAAATACTTTCCGGCTCAGACGGATGGTGCATAGTTTTTTACAATCCAGGTCCAGGCCGCAGGCTTTCAGCTGATGATTGAGAAAAGAGTAATCGAAGTTGACATTATGAGCGACGAAGATGTTGCCTTGCAGCCATTCATAGAGGATGGGGGCGATCTCTTCAAAGGAAGGGGCGCCAGCAACCATTTCGTCGGTGATGCCGGTGAGGGCCTGCACGTAACGGGGGATGGTTATGACGGGATCGATCAGGCTTTCATAACGCTTAACCTCCCGATTTCCATCGTGTAACACAATAGCAACTTCTGTTATGGCGTTATTGGCTGCATAACCACCGGTAGTTTCTATGTCGACTATCGCGTACATTTTTCGAAGGCCCTTGTTATAGCTGTGAAGTTATAAAGGTAAAAAGAAAGATGCATCCGCCGAAGCTCCTGGCTNGTTAAAACAATCCACTCCCTACTCTGCGAAAACAGGTCCCATGGCTATGGGCTCAAAAGGTCCATTGACTGAACTACATTATTAACTCAAAATCCAATTCTGCATGGAAAAAATGCACTCTTTTCAGGCGAAAGAAAGTACTGTCCTGATCTTTATTACGGCCTTTCTGTACTTCGCCGCCATCTTGTCTTTTGCGTATTTGTTCACNATGTCCTAAAACGGGATGAACGACCGCAGAACCCCTAACTCCAGCCCTGTTCATACTGGAGTTTTTTTGTGCCAGAGCCAGGTTTTGCCCCTGCNCGCCCTGGTGACTGTAGTTTGGCTGCGGGAACGAGGATAAGGGGAACAAATTGTGCCCTGGCCTCAAAAAAGATCAAAAAAATTTTACTTTTTGGAAAATGGATGTATCTTTGAGCCGGATAACGACCCCTCAGAACTTGCCCGTAGCATGAGCTGGATTTATCAGACTGGCTTACTTCCATGCCAAATCGTTAGAGAAACCGCCCGTTTAGTTGATTTCCGATTCCCTTTGAATTTCTACATTATTTAATCAACTGGTTTCACCCTAAAAAAATTTCTTTTTATGAAAAAGATGATTCATTCTTTCCACCTCGGAGACACTGCAAAAACTATTCTTTTAGCGCTCGGTTTTATCGGACTGGTTATGTTCTTGTCTTACCTGTATTGGTTTGCATAGGACAGGATCAGCCTGTTATCGAATATATTCNTCTGAATTACAGGAAATTCCCCTAACGGGGAATTTTTTTTTGTGCCGGCCCTCTAATGGGAGGAAGCCGGAGGGGCTAAATTTCGTACATTTGCCACCCATTTAGCGAATCGAACTAATCTGAATGACATGGAATTAAGTAAGAATTATATCCCCTCCGCGACAGAAGACAAGTGGTACGGGCATTGGCTGAATAAGCGTTATTTCAACAGCCGTCCGGACGGGCGTCCTGCCTTTACGGTGGTGATCCCTCCCCCCAATGTGACGGGGGTCTTACATATGGGCCATACGCTGAATGAGACCGTACAGGATATCCTGGTGCGCAAGGCCCGGATGAGCGGATTCAACGCCTGCTGGGTGCCCGGCAGCGACCATGCCTCCATTGCCACGGAAGCAAAAGTGGTGGGTATGCTAAAGGAAAGAGGGATCGATAAGAATACCTTGTCCCGTCCTGCCTTCATGGAATATGCTTACGAATGGAAAGACAAATACGGGGGCATCATCTATCACCAGATCAAAAAGCTGGGCTGCAGCGTAGACTGGGACCGGGTATCCTTTACCATGGACACGGATTACTACGCTTCCGTTATCAACATCTTCATCGACCTCTATAATAAAGGGCTGATTTACCGGGGCGCCCGTATGATCAACTGGGACCCCCAGGCCAAAACGGCGCTCAGCGACGAAGAAGTAGAATACCGGGAGGAGACCGGCAAACTCTATTATGTAAAATATAAGATCGCGGATACGGACGAACATATCCTGGTCGCCACGCAGCGGCCGGAGACCATCATGGGAGACACGGCGATCTGCGTGAACCCTACGGATGAACGTTACCAGGGGCTGGCGGGGAAATTCGCTATCGTGCCCCTTGTCAACCGCAAAGTGCCTATCATTTTCGACACTTATGTCGACCCGGCTTTTGGAACGGGGGCGCTGAAAGTGACGCCGGCCCATGATATCAATGACTATAATTTAGGGCTGAAGCATGGCCTTCCCATCATTGATACCTTAAACGAAGACGGCACGCTGAGCGCCGCCGCGGAAATCCTCGTCGGTATGGACCGGTTTGCCGCCCGGAAAAAGGTGGTGGAGCTGCTGAAGGCGGAAGGGCTCCTTTCGAAAGAGGAAGAGCATCCAACCCGTATCGGCTTCTCCCAGCGTACCAGCGCCGTCGTCGAACCGAGGATCTCCACCCAGTGGTTCGTCAAAATGAAGGAGATGGCGGAGCCTGCGTTGCGGGCCGTCACGGAAGGGCATATTACGATCCATCCCGGGGACAAATTCCTCGCCACCTATAAATACTGGCTGGAAAATGTAAAGGACTGGTGTATTTCCCGCCAGCTCTGGTGGGGACAGCAGATACCGGCCTGGTACGCTCCCGATGGAAGTTTCCGCGTGGCGGAGACCCGGGAGGGGGCCTGGAAGCTGTTCACCGCCGGTCCGGCAGCCGGGACCGCGGCAGTATCCGACGGACGCCCATTTACCATCGACGACCTAAAGCAGGATGATGATGTGCTGGACACCTGGTTCAGTTCCTGGTTATGGCCCATCGAAGTTTTTAAGGGAGTCACCCATCCCGGTAATCCCGATATCGGCTACTACTACCCTACTGCCGTGCTGGTCACGGGGCAGGACATCATATTCTTCTGGGTAGCGCGGATGATCATGGCCGGTCTGTATTATTTTCCGGACAACCTGCCAATCGAAAAGAGGATCCCTTTCAGGGATGTCTATTTCACGGGCATGGTCCGGGACAAGCAGGGAAGGAAGATGAGCAAGAGCTTGGGCAATTCTCCCGATCTGCTGGAGCTGATCGATAAATACGGGGCCGATGCCGTACGTTTCGGCATTATGATCTCCTCCCCTGCCGGCAACGATCTGCTCTTCGACGAAGGGGCGCTGGAGCAGGGACGTAACTTCAATAACAAACTTTGGAATGCGCTGAAGCTGGTGAAGATGTGGGAAGACAGGGTGCAACCGGAGGACGGTACCCCTTCGGGCGGTCCTGAAGGCGTATCCGGCAATTTTGCCGTACAGTGGTTTGAGAGCCGCCTGGCAGACGTACGAATAGAATTAGAAAAACTGTTTGCCGATTTCCGGCTGAGCGAAGCGCTGAAGACCCTGTATTCCCTCATCTGGGATGACTTCTGCAGCTGGTACCTGGAGTGGGTCAAACCCGGTTTTGAACAGGGGATCGATGCGGGCGTATATGCAAAGACGGTTCAGTTCTATGAAGAGCTGATGCAGCTGCTGCATCCTTTTATGCCTTTTGTTACCGAAGAGATCTATCATTTACTAAAAGAAAGAAAGGAAGGAGATGATCTTTGCATCAGGCAGTTTACAGCTCCCGGGAGTTTTGACGTTCCAGTGCTGGAACAAGGCAAACTATTGAAAGACGCCATCACTGCACTGCGGGATGCCCGGAATAAGGCACAGATCAAGCCAAAAGAATTAATTAAACTTCATATCCAATCCAACTCTAAAGAGACCTATCAAATTATCGGTCACCTCTTAAGCCGGCAGGTAAACGCACCCGAGATTATGTTTACCAACGATTCCAGGGAAGGAGCCCTTACCGTCGTCTTAGGGAAAGATAAATTTTATATCAGCACGGAAGAGCGGGTCATGGATCTGAGCAGCCAAAAAGAGAACATACAGAAGGAATTGGCCTATTTAAAAGGGTTCCTTGATTCGGTGAATAAGAAGTTGGGCAACGAACGCTTTGTACACAATGCGAAGCCCGAAGTGATCGACCTGGAAAGAAAAAAGCAATCCGATACAGAAGCTAAGATCAGGATGATCGAAGAGACGCTGTCAGGGCTTTAAACAAGCTGTCTGGGCTTAACAAATTAACCTTCGGCGTAAACGAATCATAAACTTTTCGACACAATTTGTTTATTTGTCCAAAAGTTTATACTTTTGTCTTGCACTCAAGCTATTTTCCTATTCAATGTCGGCTAACCCCACCATAAAAGATGATTTATTCCAGGAGCAGGTCATACGGGCGGCTCAACAGCTATTCCAGCAGCATGGCATGTACAAAGTGACCATGGATGACGTGGCCAAAGCCGTCGGTAAGGGAAGGAGTTCGCTTTACTATTACTATAAGAGCAAGGAGGAAATTTTAGACGCTGTAATTGATACTGAAATCAGCGAAATTATCACCGGAATCACACAGGCTGTAGACAAGGAAACTACTGTAGAGGGGAAAATCCGCGCCTTTTGCGCGACTAAGCTCAAAGCCCTGCAAAAGCGAAAAGCGCTGTATAGTACCGTGGATATTGATGCAGATGAAATGGTNTACCGTGCCAAAGCTGCCCTTACCATCCGCCAGCGTTACCGGAAACAGGAAGGTGCTTTNCTCAGCCAAATCCTCGTATTTGGTGTTAATAAAGGGGAATTACGTCCCCTGGATCAAAAAGACCAGGATGTTCTGTTTTTTGTACTGTTTAGCGGCTTAAAGGGATTAATTAAAGAAATGGAATTTGAAAAGGAAGAAGACCTGGAATCGGCCATTAATACATTGAGCCACCTGATCGTACACGGGTTAAAGAAATAAAAAAATTTCACTCTTATTCGACATTTAGACCAAAATCGTCTATTTGTCTATTATTCATGCAAATCAGCTGAAACTTCATGAAAGCCAATCAAAAAATAAGCACCTTCAAAGCGTTCCGAAATCGTAACTATACCTTATTTTTTAGCGGGCAGTCGCTTTCTCTTATTGGCACCTGGATGCAACGTACCGGCGTGAGTTGGGTTATTTATACCCTGACCCATTCGACTTTTATGTTGGGGCTTACCATATTTGCCTCACAGTTCCCCTCCTTTCTTCTTTCCTTAATCGGAGGGGTCGTTTCAGACAGGTACAATCGTTATAAAATACTGTTGATTACCCAAATAACCGCCATGATACAGGCTGTATTACTGGCTCTGTTAACGCTTACCCATCACTATGTCGTTTGGGAAATACTTACCCTCAGCGTTATATTGGGTGTGATCAATGCCTTTGACGTACCTGCAAGGCAACCGCTGGTACATGAATTGGTGACTGACAAAGCGGACCTGCCCAACGCGGTGGCGCTCAACTCCTCCATGAATAACCTGGCCAGGCTGGTTGGCCCTGCCCTATCAGGTCTGGTGCTGGTAAGATTCGGAGCGGGGATATGTTTTCTTTTAAATGCCCTGAGCTTTGTAGCCGTGATCGTTTCTCTTTTATTAATGAAGCTGCCGCCTTATAAACCGGCACCCGTAAAAAAGAAAGTCACTTCAGAGCTTGCCGAAGGTTTTGCGTATTTGAAACGTACGCCTGCCATAGGCATGGTAATACTTTTGCTTACTTTGGTAAGCCTCCTCGTGCTCCCATACGATACGCTTCTGCCCGTATTCGCCAAGGTGATTTTCAAAGGCGATGCCGAAACCTTTGGATACATCAATAGCTTTATAGGTTTAGGAGCATTAGGCAGCACTTTCTTTTTGGCTTCCTTAAAGCCCGGAGCCGATCTTAAAAGGACGCTATTGGTCAATACGATCATTTTCGGGGTCAGCCTGATGCTTTTCTCTCATATTGGTTATTTCCCGCCCGCGATGTTATTTGCCGCTTTAGGTGGATTTGGGATGATGTCTCAATCCACTATCTGTGTTACCATTCTGCAAGTTGAGGCAGACGCCAATATGAGAGGCCGGGTGATAAGCATTGCGGCCATGGCCATATTTGGAATGTTGCCATTAGGCAGTCTGCTCATTGGCGCTGTATCTCAAAAAATAGGCGCCCCGGATACTATCCTTTGTCAAGGCATCATCGCCCTGATCATAGCTGCGGTATTTTCTAAATTTCTGAGAAGCGACCAACTTAATAAAAAGGGAATGGAGCAAGTATACAACTAAAATCTCTTTACTATGCAATGGTATCACTATTTCAGCGGCTTTTGGGCCGGTATGTTTTTTGCGAACTTTGTGCCGCATTTTGTCCATGGCATTTCAGGCAATGGCTTTCCCACCCCCTTTGCAAAACCTCCGGGCAAAGGCTTGTCGTCGCCCATGGTAAATGTATTATGGGCCCTGTTCAATTTAGTGGTGGGCTATTTGCTTTTCGTCGCCGGTAAAGTTTCTTCCCGGGATCATCTCTCGCTGATACTATTTTTTGCAGGCCTTGCCTGCATAAGTATTCTACTGGCCAAAAGATTTGCCAATAAGGAGAAGCCGTGAACCGATGCCGTCTTTGGCATGTTGCCGTCAAAAATAATCATTAACAAAAAACAAACTCCAAATGGAACAAAACACACGGAACACCGCCCTTCTTGTAATGGATATGCAGGCTGGAACACTTGGCATGCTTCCAGGCGCCGCAGCGCTTATCGACATTGTCGCCAAAGCAATAGCCAATGCCCGTGCTAAGAAAATACCTGTTATTTATGTAACAGTGGGCTTTAGACAGGGAACGCCGGAAGTAAGTATGAATAATAAAAGCTTTTCCACCTTTAAGGAAAGACTTGCCAATGTAAATATGGATGAGTTTACTAAAGTTCATCCGGATCTGGCGCCGCTGGCAGACGAAGTAACCGTTATGAAACGTCGTGTCAGTGCATTTACGGGCAGCGACCTCGAAGTGATTTTAAGAGCGTTCGGTATTCAGCACATGGTACTCACCGGCATTGCTACCAGTGGGGTGGTGTTATCAACCGTACGGGAAGCTGCTGATAAAGACTACCGTCTTACTGTATTAGCTGATGGCTGCGCCGATGGAGATGAAGAAGTACATCGCGTGCTGACTACTAAAGTTTTCCTCCGTCAGGCAGATGTATTGACGGTAGAAGAATGGAGCAATTTGTAAAAACCATTTACGGGATGCTATTTCCCCAGCAAAGCTATTTTCCCAGCAAATTTAACGGCAGGATAAACTCCCATTGGTTGGGGGCGCGCCCTTCGAAGTCCCGGTCGATGAGGCGGCTATACCGGATGCCGAAGCTGATGGGCAGCTGATTCCACCATTTCGTATCGAAAAAGATCTCCGTTCCGTAAGACCGGAAGGTGCCGTTGTACTTACTCCCATTGGTATAAAAGTCATTGGCATTCGTATAGTCGTAGTAGCAATTGGCCCGGATGCGCTGGAAATAGACAATATTCCCTATGCCCCAGTCGGGATAGAGCAAGGGGAAGTTATAGTTGGCGGAGAGTCGCCATAACTGATAAAAATTCTCTGCCGTATAGCCGCGGGAGAAGGGAAAGCTGTTGGAAAAGCGGGCATTGTGCAGGCTATCCCGTTGCTGGAAGGCAGCGCCCAATACCAGGCTATGGGTATAGGCCAGACCCGGCAGGTAAATACTACCCGATGCCAGGAACTGGTTGGCATCCAGGGACGTCACCGCCCGGGAATAGCGCAGGCTGAGCACCTGGGCGAAGCGGGGATAGATCTGCATAGGCGCCTGCTGTACCTGGTGGGTGAAGCTGACATAGGGATCGATATAGGCAAATGCCTTGCTATTGAAAGAGTCCTTGTAAATGCCCTGGTAATACCGCTGGTTATAGACCAGGTCGGATCCGAATTGCAGGCCCGTATAGGACAAGCCCCGTGTAAAATGCAGGGGGACGCTGAATCCCACCCGGCCTTCCATTTCATTCCAGAAAACTTTCTGATTGCCATACAGGGAATTCCTGTCGAACGTGTAGTCCCATCCCGCATCGATCCAGGGGAATAGCGCCCCGTAGGTAGCGTCTACTCCTACCTGTTTGTATTGTTCGTTGCGGTTGTACGTTACATATAGCTCTGATGACAGGGTATTGAGGATGTTGTCACTTTGCAGGGAGAAGGTATAATCCGGGTCGTTGATATAGGGTCTCCAGCTATGAAAATTAAGCAGGTGAAAAGAGAGCGGGTAATCTTTCACGGGATAAGCTCCGGCGCCGATCCTGTCCAGCAAACGGGCGGGTCCCCTGTCCAGGGAATCGATGCCCTGGGTGGGTAAGGGGCGGCTCCACTGGTCCGGATCCAGTGATTGCAACCGGCCTGCCGACCGGCTACCCGTATCCAGCCGATAGCCTACGGCGGTGAAGGTAGTCCAGGCATATTGGTCATTGCC
>JGI25616J43925_10000337_pt1 | contig 16301 bp, 12 predicted proteins | sample GraSoi2013_100cm_FD_43925 | JGI IMG/M metagenome (IMG submission 43925) | reverse complement strand
GTGCTGCGCTATGGAATTACCGTCGCCGATGCTCCCGATGACCTGCAATACCAGCTTAATCAACTCCTTGCGGCAGTCCGCGCGCGGGGACCCGAGCACCCGTGATGTCCCCGGGTTTACTACTGAAGAACTAAGGACTTTCGCGCTGGTGCAAATCTCAAACTTTGCGGCTATCATACGCAGCAGACCCACCGGAAAAAATCGAATGGACCAATCCGAGAACGCCATCGCCGCGCCGCCTGCCAAACACACTATGTTTCTGCTGGCGGTTACTCTTCTGGTTTACGCGCAAGTGGCGACTTTCAAATTTCTCAATCTGGACGACAGCTCCTTTATCGTTACCAATGCTTATGCGCATCACTGGCAATCGCTGCCTTCATATTTTGCTCCCGGGCTGGGTGATTTCTACGAAAAGGGAATTTCCAAGATCCCTTCCTTTTATCGTCCGGTGAGCTCAAGTTGGATTCTGATCAATTACCAGATATTTGGTCTTCATCCTGCGTGGTGGCACCTGAATGCGCTCGCCTTGTACGCGTTGAATGTATGGCTGTTCTGGCGCATAGCCTGGAAGCTTTCCCAAGACGCCGCAATCGCTCTGGCTGCGGCGCTGATCTTTGCCCTGCATCCGTTGCACGTGGAAGGCGTTGCCTGGCTCGCGGGCGCGTGCGTGGAGCCACTAATGTCCGCATTCTTTCTCGCCGGCCTTCTCGCGTATTTGCGCTGGCGCGAAGCTGGCCGTGCCATCTGGCTGATTTTGAGCTGCCTTTTTGCGCTGTGTGCATTGCTCTCCAAAGAAACAGCAGCCGCGCTGCCGGTGTTGATTGTTGCTCATGCGCTGATCTTCCGTTTACACGACGGGGGAACGGAATCTCGCTCGCGCGTCTTGTGGCCGCTGGTTGCCATGGCCGCGACTGCGGGCGCGTACATGCTCATGCGAACTTCGGCTATTCACGCTGTAGTCGCCACCGGCGCCGGACACACATGGGGAGACGTCCTGCGTACGGCGCCACTGCTGTTTGTGACGTATCTCAAGCAGGCATTTTGGCCGGCAAAGCTGGCCATGTGGTACGACGTGGGTGTTGTCACTCAGCTTACCGCCGCCAACTTCTACCTGCCTCTTGCGATTTGTCTCGCGTACGCATTGATCATGCTGTGGGCGCTGGTGCGCAAGCCGCTGATCGGATTTCTGCTGCTCTGGTGGGTTGTGGGCCTGAGCGTCCCGATGGTTGCGGTACTGGTCTTTCCCGATTTCGAAATTGTGCATGATCGCTTTACCTTCGTCGCACTGGGNGGGCTTTGCCTGCTGGTGGCCAGCGTGCTTCGTAAGCTGCCTGCGATCGGTCCGGAGATATTTGGCTTCAAAGCCGCAAGCGCCATTGCCATGGCGATTATTGCCGCGGTCCTGGGTCTGCTTACCGCGAGACAGGTCGATACCTGGCGCGCCGATATTCCACTCTTTGTCCATGCAATTCAGGTATCACCGCACAATGTGCGCCCGCGCGTGCTTCTGGCCACGGAGTTCGTGAAACGCAACCAGATGGACCAGGCGTTTGCCATCTATCGCGACGCGCTCAACATGGACCCGAATCGCTGGGACGTGCTTTTTACCTATGGCATGGCGCTGGCAAAAATCGGAAACCGCCCGGAAGCTGAGAAAATGCTTGCGCGATCGATTGAAGTTGGTCCTGCCATGACTCCTGGCTATCTCGTACTTTCAGACTTGCTTCTGGAAGACGGAAAGACCGCTGAAGCAGTCAAATTGCTCGAGCAGGGAGTTCGGTCTGCACGCGAGCCTGAATTCGTCCAGCGCCAGCTCGCCGCCATGCGTCGCAGCCGGCCCACGAGCGCGATTCAGCCCTGATACTTTCTAGGGTCGTTTTGTCTTCTTCCTTTCCGGCGGCAATCCGTGCGTGATGAATGGAAGCTTGTCCGGGTCCTGCACCTGCACCGTCCGGTCGGGCATCAGCAGATAAGGCTTCCCATTGGGATCGCGTGGGATTCCGCGAAGTAGTCCGACCCGCACCAGGTCTATCCAACCTGCGGGATCCTGGCCCATCCTCTCGCGATAGGCTCGAATGCGGTTCTCCAGTTCCTTTACTTCTTCATCCACCTGCAGCGCGGCGAAATGCTGTACGGCGTTTTGTTTAATTGCCGGCTCCTCACTGGTTTCGTAGAGCTTGCGCCAGATTTGCATGGATGTGCTGCTTTCGCCGGCATGTTGGGCCATGGTGGCAGCCATTATTTTCATCCAGCTCATCGCGCCCGGGACCTCGGACCCTTTCTGGAAGGCAAGCTGCGCTGCCTTATAGTCTTTGCGGTCGAAGTAATGGATATAGCCGAGAGTGAAATACAGCCGCCAGTGATCGGGGTTCTCGCGAATTCCTTTTTCCACCAATTGCGCGGCCTTGTCCGGCTGGCCCGCGCCGGCGGGCGGCGGCTGAGAAAGAAATATCGACCCAAACTCGTAAGCGACGATCAGATGAGGATCGAGATCGGTCGTGATGTCGAGAAGAGGATAGAGCAGGTCGTAACGCACGTCTTCCGCCTGGTGATGCTTCGTCCCGAAATACTGGACGGCGCGGGTCCAATAGATGTCGGCCAGCAGGCCGGAATATCCAAGGCTGAGCCGCTTGAGCGCCTTGCTCGAGCGAATGTAGAGAATATCCTCAAGCGTCCCTTGTTTGCCGCGGACTTTGTCAACGGCGCGCAGCATAAGCACCGAGCCGCCCAGACACACGCCCAGCAGGAGCAAGGCCGGCCACGTGATTTTCCGGTACGTTTTCATTTCAAATTGCGCCGTTCAAATATGAGTACTGCCGCCGACGTTGCCGCCGCNGAATAGAGCACTGCGTACAGTGTGTTGTACAAAATCAGGCTGCCGCTGACGGGAACGTCATGCGCTACCTGCGAAATGACGTTGAGCGCGGAAAAATTCGGCACCATGTAGGCCACNGCGGTGACCAGCCACCGCGCCGGTCCGTGCGATAACGCGGCAAAGTTGCGCAAGTCTTCGGCGAACGTTCCAATCACGAACAGAGCGAAGGCAAAGATGGCAGAGAAAATTGGCGTAGAGAATGAAGAAAACAACAGAGTGATCGCCGTCATAATGCAGAACTGCAGAATGATGAAGTAGATGGCGACAAACAATCCAGCGTCTGCCCGCTGAAAGCCATGCGCGGTCACCAGCAGTGCAAGGTAGAATCCGGCTGCCATCAGGCAGGCGTTCGCTGCCAGCGTCATCACCAGGCCCAGGTATTTTCCGGCAATGAATTCCCACCGCCGCACCGGACGGGAGAGGATGGTGTAGAGCGTTTTCTTGTCGATCTCTTTCGACACCAGTCCAATGCCGACCAGGATCGCGATCACGATGCCAAACAACGACATCGCGCTCAGGCCCACATTGATGAGGATGAGACGGTCAAGGCCGATTGAGATCTGTCCGAAGAGTGGCGCGGTCGCAACCAGCAGCAGAACAAACAGAATCAGGTTATACAGAACCCGGTCGCGCACCGCTTCGCGGAAGGTGTTGAACGTAATCGCGGAAAGACGGGAGATCATCGTTGTACTGTCTCCTTTTCCGACGTATGGGCCACAAAATAATCCTCGAGAGTCCCGTGCAGCGGCGTTACGGAAAGGAGCCGCGCTCGCTCGCGTCTAAGCTTTTCCAGCACCGCGTCGAGATTTGTGGTCTGCACCACCGNGCGCACCGTTTCGCCGGTGACGTGAGTTTGCTCCAGCATTTCTTTTACCGCGTTCAGCGCATGCGCTCCGTGCCACACGATCTCGCTCTTGTCGGCATTCTGGGACTTCAGGTCTTCGACTACGCCAATGCCGCGCAGCACTCCCTTATGGATTACGCCCACGCGATCGCACAATGCTTCGGCGTCAGAAAGAATATGCGTGGAGAAAAAGACCGTCCTTCCTTCCTGCTTCAGGCCCAGGATGAGTTCGCGTATCTCACGGCGGCCAATGGGGTCGAGTCCGGACATGGGTTCATCGAGAAAGACGATCTTAGGATCGTGAATGATTGCCTGGGCAATGCCCACACGCTGCAACATTCCCTTGGAAAACTTCCGCAACTGCATCTTGCCAACGTCGGGCAAACCGACGCGCGCCAGCATCTCCGGAATTCGCTTTCGCCGCTGTTCCTTCGCGACACCTGAGAGCTGCGCGTAGTAGTCGAGTAATTCCGGTGCGCTCAGATAATCGTAGAAATACGGCTGCTCGGGCAGGAAGCCGACCTTCTTCTTGATCTCGGGATCGTGGAAGTGATGGCCCAGGATCCGCGCCTCACCGGAAGTGGGGAAGACAATTCCCATGAGGATTTTGAGCGTTGTCGTCTTGCCCGCGCCGTTGGGACCGAGAAAGCCAAAGGTCTCACCCTCTGCCACTGTCAGGTTCAGCGGCTGCAGCGCCGTTCTCAGCTTATTGCGAAAGAACCCGACCGTGTAACTCTTTGTTATTCCAAGAATCTCAATTGCTGGCATGGTCGGATTCGCGCGCACGCGTTGCTTGTGGAATTTCGGTCATATTAAAGAACAAGTTTCTGCTTTTTTCAATCGCCATTCCGGCGTAGACGTCCGCAATTAAGGTCAACTGAGCGAGTCGAGTAATATCATTGTAAATCAGCAGTTTACAGTTACAGTTGAGGATACTGCCTTAAATACAAATGCCNCCTAGTTCTGCTGGCCGGCGGTGGGAATAGTAATGTCGATCTTCGTGACCTTGCCGAAAGTGGAGAGGTCACGGTCAAACTCCTTGGCGTTCCCGACCACGAGTACGGCCATCCCTTCCGGATGAACGTATTTGGTCGCAACCTCATTGACCTGAGCCACCGTAACTTTTTCAATGCCGGCGCGGTACCGCTCCAGAAAGTCTTCCGGGTATCCATAAAACTCGTATGCCATGCGTTCGGCCAGGACCTTCTCTTTGGAGTCAAAGGCGAAGACAAAAGAGTTCAGGATTGCGTCCTTGGCTGTGCGCAGCTCTGATTCCTTGATCCCGCCCTTGCTGATGTNCGCCAATTGCTGGTTCAACGCTTCGAGTGCGGCAGCGGTACTGTCACTCTTGGTGCCCAGGGCAATGCGGAAGATGCCAGGATGGTCGTAAGCCGCGCCAATCCCGCCGCCGATGCTGTATGCCAGGCCAAGCTTGGTGCGAATGTTCGCGACCAGGCGTGAGGTAAAGCTGCCGCCAAAAAGCTGGTTGAAGACCTCAACCGCATAGTAGTCGGGATTGCGCCGCTCGATTCCCAGACCCACCATGCTGATGTCGCTCTGGTTGACGTCGTTCTTCTCGATCAAGAACAAGCCCTGCGCCGGATGGAAAGCAATCGGCGCGGTCTGCAGGCGGGTTCCCTGCGGCAGAGTGCCAAACGCCGCGCGGAGTTTGTTCTCCATTTGCGCGGGATCAAAGTCACCTACTATGCCGAGAATAACGTTGTTAGGTGCGACGGTGCGTTTGTGCCACTCGACCAGATCGTCGCGCGTGACCGCCGCAATGGTCGCGTACTCCGCGGTGCGGGCGTAAGGACTGTCGGCGCCGTAGGCCAGCTTGGTGGACTCGCGTTGGGCGATGGCATTGATGTCGTCATTGCGGCGGGCAATCGCGCTTTTGAGTTGGTTCCTGGCCAGCGTGATCTTTTCCTGGCGAAACTCCGGGTTCTCAAGCAGGTCCACTACCACGGCAAAAACCGGATCGAAAACTTCTTTTGGAGAAGACCACGAGAGAAACGTTGAGTCAGTGCCGGAGGAGGTCTCGACCTGCGCGGCCCGCGTTTCCAGAAAATCGTCAAGCTCATCCCCGGTCCTGCTTTTAGTGCCGCCAGTGCGCCACGTTTCAGAGTAGATGGCGCTCAGNCCGGTCTTCCCGGCGGGCTCGTCACGGCGTCCGCCACGAATGCGGATAGTGCCATCGATCATCGGCAATTCATGGTCTGCCTGTAGGAAGATGACCATACCGTTTTGCAGTTCCACGCGACGAGGCTCCTGCGGATGAAACGGTTTCAGCGCCGGAATCGGAATCTGTTTCCAAGATGGGGGAACAGCCGGAGCCGACTTGGCAGTCGGCTGAGCGGTTTGCGCGCCCACAGAAAGGAATGTGAGGGCACACACTAAGAGGAGAGCGAGCTGTCTTGCAGTCTTCATTGTTGTTTCGCTCCCGGAGCCGCGGCCGGCTGGGATTCTGGTTTATTGGTTTCAAGCATGGTGACTGTTCGGTTTTGCTCGGAAAACGTTTTGTTCGCCACGCGTCGAATATCGGCTTTTGTGACCTTCTCAATCCGATCAATCTGATGGAAGAGTTCGCGCCAGTCCCCGAAGAGCGATTGTGACTGACCGAGCTGAATGGCGAGACCCTGATTATCGGCGAGTCCACGGATGAGATCAGCCTTGGCGCGCGTCTTTACCGATTGCAGTTCGTCATCGGTCACGTCCTGGGTTTTGAGCTTTTCAATTTCATCGTGGATGGGCCCGGCCATGTCTTTGGCCNTGTGTCCGCTGGTGGGAATAACGAAGAAGTAGAAGAGATTGGGATACTTTCCTCCGGGAAAGCTGCCGCCCTGCGCCGCCAGGGCAATCTGCTTGTCACGCACCAGGGATCTGTACATGCGGGAGGTGCGACCTTTGGAAACCAGGTCGGCCAGCACGTCATAGACAGCATCGTCAGGATCGTGAAAACTCGGGCGGTGGTAGCCCTCAATATAGATCGGCTGGCTGCTCTCATGGGCCACCACTTCGCGAACATTGGTTTGCGGCGGCTCCTGAGTGCGCAGCGGTTCGGGTTCGGGCACCGCAGGCAGGCGGTCGAAATACTTTTCGATGAGCGGCACGGCTTGAGAAGCCTTCAAGTCGCCGACCACGGTTATCACAATGTTCGAAGGCACGTAGTACTTATGGTAAAAGTTGATGGCGTCGGTGGCAGAGAAGGCCTTGAGGTCGGAAGGCCAGCCCAGCACAGGGTGTCCATAGGAGTGTGCGATGAACGCAGTGGCCAGGAACTGCTCGATCAGCCGGCCTTGCGGAGAGCTGTCTGTGCGCATCCGTCGCTCTTCATAGACCACGTCACGTTCTTTGTAGAACTCGCGCATCACAGGATGCAGGAAGCGCTCCGACTCCAGGTAGGCCCATAGCTCCAGCCGGTTTTCCGGAAACGAGCAGAAATAGTCCGTATTGTCCCAGCTAGTGGAAGCATTCAGTCCGGCTCCCCCCTGGCTTTCGATGATTTCACTGTATTCTTCCGGAACAACGTACTGGTCCGCCTCTTTGACCGCTTCCTGCCACTCTTTTTCCAGTTGCGCGATCTTTTTCGGGTCGCGGCCCGTCTCGCGCAACCTTTCTTCGAGATAGGCCGCGTAGATCTTCTCGACCTTGTCCAGTGCCAGCTTCTCCGCGCGGTAGTTGGTGGTGCCGATTTTGTCGGTGCCCTTGAACGCCATGTGCTCAAACATGTGCGCCAGTCCAGTAATGCCGTTCACTTCCTGCGCTGAGCCGGCGTTTACGTAGGTGTAGAAGGAGAAGACCGGCGCTTCGGGGCGCTCCATCACAATGATGGTCAGCCCGTTCGCCAGCTTCTTGACCGTGATTCGCTTTTCAAANGAATTGATGTCCTGGGCCTGGACGCTCAGAAAGCAAAAGAGCAAACAGAGGAAGGCAAGACTGTATTTCTTCATAAGTCCACTCNTGTCAGGGTATAGCAGCGGAAGTGATGTTTCAAACCGGCCTGTCTCATTCCGTCTCGGCGTATTCATCCTCGTAATCACAGTCAGCGCCTCAGCACTTTCACGATTGAGTTCTTAGGCGCCCGCTCAACCTCCTCTTCCCGAACCGGCATCTCAACACTTGAGCAGGCGGATCCAGGAGGGCAGGCGTGGCAGTTTCTGTCTATAAACCCGGAGAGATCGTCCCCGAGTCTGGCCTGTATAGAATCGACCACGATCGGCACCGACTGATGCATGAGGCAACGCTGACCGCCGGTATGCTCTTCCCGCGATGCCGCAGATGCAATGACGAGGTCCGTTTTACGCTGGTTCGGGCGGTTAAGGGCTACATTCTGCCTTTCAGGGCGAACGAGATTCTAGAGGAGTATCCGGAAATGGAAGATCGCACGGCCTTTGGCTAGAGTCCAGACCAATCCGGACGGACTCCTGCACACCTGACTCTTCCGGAGCCTTTCAGGCTGTTTTCTGGGGGACTTAACGGCTCTTTTTGGACTTTCGTTTGCTGGCCGGCCTCTCTGACGGCTTCAATTTCCGCAGATCTGCCGTATTGTCTTTGCGCTTCTGCTTTGAGAGGTCGCCATCTCCATCACAGGTTGTGCAGCGCAAGCCACCGTTGCGCCCCGTACCTCGACAATTGGGACACGGCCTGCTCTCGGATTTTCCGAGTAGTGCCATTGGAATTTTCTGTGGAACAGAGCACACATGGTACGTGATAAACCCGCTGCCAACACAAGATTTTTCCAACAAAATGAGATCGAGAGTGCACCCTTCCGTGTGCAGTACGGATTATTCCAATCGTTTTCCGTTTGATCTACAAGCGTCAATTTATGCCACCAACGCATGATGAACAGCGCGTAAGGAGGTTTTGGGAGTGTCTTAGCCGGTGGCCTGACCGGCGAACTCTGCACGGGGGTAGTCCACCAGAATGGCAGTCGGCCGGAAAGGCAGAACTTCGCCCACGATGGCGTGGACCAGAGTGAACCTTACTGAGTTTCCGCAAGTGCGGCACTGGGGAAAGAGCGTGTCCTTGTCGAGGGTCGCCTCATGCATGAGCCGATGCCGATGGTGTTCGATCCGATAGATGCCTGCGTTAGGTACAAGATCGCCTGGTTTATATACAAAAATTGCCATGTTGGTGGGGCCCAAGGGCCTGTTTTCGAGTTGTAGGATGAGAGCGGTAAGAGCGATGGTTGCTCAGACTGCGTTGCTGGCGAAAATGACACGCGTATCGAGACGGAGGGCACAAGCGCTTAGAACTTTTCGCCCAATTTTTCCAGTGCGGACTTCAAACGGTTCAACCCGCGATTGATGTCCCGTAAATCCGAGTTGCTGAGTTGAAGCCGACCGCGCAGCTCCTCGACCTTGTTGTACGCCGTCCGGGCACTAGCCTGATTTCGGGTTTTCCTGGCGGAGAGTGGACTGGCGCTGGCCGCAATCCGGGTAAACGTATTGGCAGTCTTCAATTCGATGCGGAGGAAATCCAGGCCTGTTGAGCTTAGATCGCGCCAAATCTGAGGTGATGTCCTGACCACGTAATCCTTTCACCATTCATAGAGATGCATTCGCCGCAGCAAATGTTATCAGGAGCGGCGTGCCGGGGCCGGCCCAGGCGGCAGAATCTCCGGTTCGTGCGAGCGAACGCGCTGCCGGGTCACAAAGAAGACCGCCGCAGTCCATGTGGGGAACAAGTCAATCCCGGGAATCAACTCCGCCGCAAAGGTGGGCAGGAAGGCCCAGTGCCATCCGAGCAGGCGCCACAGGACCGCAGCCACTGTGACATCAAGTACTAGGTCAACCGGAGAGGCCCCGCCGGCCACAAAGAGCGGNAGAGCGAAGATCTGGATGGCATCAGCGACGATGGCCACAAACCAAGCGAGCCGGTGCTCAGGAGAATTGGCGGTCTTGAAGAAGTCAAACATCGCGTAACTTCCTGAATTAGGATACACCCGTCAGAGGAGCGAGGAAAACCTCAAGCTGCGGTTCTGGGCATTCAGTTCACGAGGTACCTTCGTGTAGGCATTCCAGTCACGAGGTACCTTCGTCATCTAAGATGTTTTGCCGGGCACTCCTATAATCGGCGGCATGAACGACGATATCTCCGCGCATTATGATGTGGCCGTTGCGGGAACCGTGCCGGTTTCGAAAAGAAACTGGCGTTTGCCGGTCTTGACCGCCGCCTTACTGATAGCGGCGACCGTGTTCCTGGAAACGGATTCGGCGCATGCGGCCTGGGAGCAAATCTCGCGANTCCTGAGTCTGACGGGAAAGCCAGAGCGTGTTTCCGCCAACGTATTGTCGGAGCATGAGATCGAGGCTTTGGACAAGATGCCGCCGCAAAGCCAGGCTGAGTTGCTGCTGGAGCGTTCGGTCAACCACTTTAGCGGAGCGAATGAGCAGATCGCCGCCCGCGTCGGTGGATGGCGTGGNGTAATCAAGCTTGACGACCGTCTGCGTAACCTCTTCATGACCGGCCTGAATTCTGACGACCTGCGCGTGCGCGCCGCCGCCATTGAAGTTGATATTGCCGCCAGAAACCTGGAAAAGACCTCCGCCACGGTAGATCGCCTGGAGCCGGATGCCGAATCCGGAGAGCAAGGACCGCGGGCCAACGCTCTTTGGGACATTGGATTGCTTGGCAATCGCGGCATTGAGCAAGAGCGGGCCGCAAGGATACTGCTCAGTTCGATTCACGATTCCAACATCAACATCCGCTACTGGGCGGTCGAAGGCCTGGCGTATCTGGGGACTGATGAGGTCATTGCGCCTCTGCTGGAAGTCTTGCATGACGATTCGTCGCCCATGATCCGCGAGCGGGCCGCCTGCGGGCTGTCGCAATCCGGCATGTTGGGTGAGAAACAGCGCCGCACCGCCGTTCCCAAGCTGCTCGATTATGCCGAGGACCCAGCACTGGATTCACAGACTCGGGAGTGGGTCTTCCAGGCATTGCGGGACATAACGGGAGTGACTCTGCCGCATGAGGCCTCTGCCTGGAGAAACTGGTATCGCTCAAGCGACGGACAGTGGCATCCGGTCACTCGGGACCGCTAGAATGCTCTCTATCAGGGCGTGCCCGCATTGGATAACCGCCGGAAACGCCTAAGCTGGTAATATTGTGCGCTTATGAAAACGCGCACAGCCATCCTCGTCCTTTTTCTCGCCGTATTTGCGCCCGCGCAGAACCGCAGTTTTACCGTGGAGCAGGTGCTCAGCTCGCCATTTCCCACCGGACTCGCCGCCGCCGCACAGGCGAACCGGATTGCCTGGGTGTTCAACAGCAGAGGTGAGCGCAACGTCTGGGTTGCCGACGCGCCGGCCTTTGAAGCCCGCCAGGTTACCCACTATCAGGGCGATGACGGCCAGGAGATTGCCGCGTTGGCGCTTACGCCAGACGGCAAGACTGCACTCTATGTCCGGGGCTCAGAGCTGAACAGCACCGGCAACGTGGCCAATCCGGGGAGTGAGCTAAAGGAACCGAAGCAGCAGATCTGGGCCGCGGACGTTGAGACAGGGAAGACCCGTCTGTTGGGCGACGTGGGTTGCGATCAGGAAGGCTGTGAAGACATACAGGTTTCTCCCGATGGCAAGAGCGCGGTGTGGGTGACAAAGCATCATCTGTGGATCGCACTGGTCTCAGGCGAGCAGCCGGCACGGCAACTGACACAGCTCAGGGGCGACGAATCAAATCCGCAGTGGTCGCCGGATGGCAAGCACATTGCGTTTCGCTCCGATCGTCGCGATCACAGCTTCATCGCTATCTACGATTTTTCTCCGGAGCGCGTGCGCTACGTCTCGCCCAGCGCCGACCGCGACATGGCGCCGCGATGGTCGCCCGAAGGAAAGCAGCTTGTCTTCATCCGCACAGCCGGCGCGCAAGAGCATATGCCGCTTATTCCCCAGCGTCCGACTCCCTGGGCGATATGGATGGCTGACGTCGAAACGGCTACCGCCAAAGAAATCTGGCACAGCGGAAACGAGATGAAGGATTCGCTGCCACCGTTCGCAGCGCAGTCGCTGAAGTTCACCAGTGCCGGCGGAAGAATTGTTTTTTGCTCGGAGCAAGATGGAAGAAATCACCTGTACATGCTCTTGCCGGTTTGGGGCGAACCAGTCTTGCTTACGCCGGGCGACTACGACGTTGAAGATGTCGCGCTGACGCCGGACAAGAGCGGAGTCCTTTACACGTCGAACAATGGAGATGTTGACCGGCGTCACATCTGGGACATTTCGCTCGTTGGATTCGAGTCGGGAAAGAACCTATACATAGGACGCACCCAGCCGCTCACGAGTGGATCAACTATAGAGTGGCATCCGGTGATGCTGGCTGACGGCAAGACAGTGGTGTGCCTGGGCTCAAGCGCAACGTCTCCTGCTATGCCGTACTACCTCAAAGGTGAATGGCGTCCGGGAATGCCGAACGTACAAAATGAGCAGCGCGTCATCAAGGGCCGCGAAATGATCGCACGCAACGCGCTTCCTGCCGACTTTCCGTCAGACCAACTCGTTGAGCCGCGGCAGGTNACATTCAAGAGTGACGATGGTCTGGAAATCCATGGCCAGCTTTTTGTCCCCAAGGGACGCACAAAGCCCGGCCCCGCACTCATCTTCGTTCACGGCGGACCGCCACGCCAGATGCTGCTCGGGTTCCATTACATGTACTACTACCACAACTCGTACGCCGAGAATCAGTATCTGGCAAACCTGGGCTATGTCGTGCTCTCGGTTAATTATCGGCTGGGCATCATGTATGGNCGCGCCTTCCGCGAAGCGCCCAACAGCAGCTGGCGCGGCTCGGCCGAGTACAAGGATGTCCAGGCGGGAGCGAAGTATTTGCAAGGGCTGACGTACGTTGATCCAAAGNGCATCGGTATCTGGGGAGGCTCCTACGGTGGCTTGCTGACAGCGCTGGCGCTCGCTCGCAACTCCGACGTATTTGCCGCAGGTGTGGATTTTCACGGCGTGCATGATTGGTCCCTATTCCTGCGGCGCGGGTCAGAGACAGCGCCCGACTATCGCGAAGCGCTGAAGCTGGCTTATGACTCTTCGCCCGTGGCATCGGTCTCGCAGTGGAAGTCTCCGGTGCTGCTGATCCATGGCGACGACGACCGCAATGTCCCCTTTCAACAGACCACGGACCTTGTCCAGCGCTTACGGGAAAGAAACGTATCGTTTGACGAGATAATCTTTCCCGACGAGATTCACGACTTCCTGCTCTGGCGTACATGGGTGCGCGGATACAAGGCCACCGGCGATTTCTTTGACCGGAAGCTGGGAAAGCCCTAGTTGTTTCTCGCGTGGAGCGGAGGTAAACACCGGGCAAAATAGTGCGATGACCTTCGTAACTTTGGTGCGATCTCTTTACCGCTCGCGGAAGGGCGATGGTTGGGCTATGATTGCGTTGCTGTCCCTCCCCAGGTACACAAAAAAATAATGGTGTGCTATGCCAGAGACCACAGGTGTACCTACAGTCACGACCACTACCGCTCCGCGGGTAAACCGGCTTGAGATGATGCAGGAACTTCCCCGTGGCAGCATGGGGACTGTTCACAAGGCCCGCAGTACCCAGTCTGAGCGCGTGGTCGCGCTGCGCCAGTTTGCTGCGCCGCAATGGATGGACGACGTTGACGATCTGCTCCGGCGCATCATGGCTGAAGCTCAGGCCGCCAACACGCTCCAGCATCCGAACATTGTTCCCCTTCTAACCTGCGGCTACAAGGATTTCACCGTCTTCATGACGTCGGAGTTTATTGACGCTCCCAGCGCGCGCGAGTTCATGAGCAGCACGCGCTGCCTGAGCGTTTCCGAGGTGGTGTCCGTTGCCAAACAGCTCGGCTCCGCGCTCGACTATGCACACTCCAAAGGAGTGGTGCACCATTGCCTCACGCCAAACAACCTCAAGCTGCTGCCGGATGGTACTCTCAAAGTCCTCGACTTTGGCCTGTTCAAGCACCGCCACCTTCTTTCGCAGACGGCAGCGAAGAAGCTGGAAAACGAGCCGTATCTTTCACCCGAAGAAATACGAACAAAGCCCATCGACCGCAGTGCGAACCTGTTTACTGCTGCCACGATCCTTTATGAATTGTTGACCACCAGGAATCCTTTTGCGGGAAAGCATCTGGGTGAGGTGGACCGCAACATCACGGACGTCGCACCTTATCCGCTGAANCTGGCGCATCCCCGCGTGCCGGAAGCGATTTCGCGCGTCGTGTTAAAAGGATTGGCCAAGAATCCGGCGGAACGGTTCCAAACCGGAGACGAGATGGCCAAAGCTCTGGAAGGCGCCATGCAAGGAATGCCCATGCGGGCTGGCGCTATGGCGGCCAGGGCGCCCTCATCGCAGAGTCTGCCCGCGAGTGATGTGGGGGAGCACACGATCAAGATTTCTCGGCCGGCGTTCGTAACGGCGGGCACAACAACGCCGCCCACGCCAGCCAAAGTGAAGCCAGGAACCACGCAGACGAAGGCGCCCAGTGCCGTTGCCAAACCGCAACCCACTGCGGCCAAGGGCGTTCCATGGAAGCTGGTCGCGGCCGGCATCGGTGGCATGCTGTTAATCGCTATAGCCGCAGTGGCGCTGCTGCGTCGCTCACCGGGTGCGTCAAAAGAAGGGACGCCTGCGGTGCAGGGCGTTCCTGTCGACCAGTCGGGCCCGGCACCTGCGCCGCCGCTGGAAGTTCGCGAGCTTGCACCGAAGCCCGGTAAGCCGCAGGGAAGATCCAACAAGGGCACGGAAGCTGACGCCACGCCGTTACCAATTACGCCAGCAACAGCAGGGCTGACGGTCACGTCCAGTCCCGCCGGAGCACTGGTGGAGATTGAAGGCCACCCAGGGCAAGCCTTGCGAACACCGGCGACCGTCAGCGGTTTGCCTGCAGGCAACTACAAAGTTACGCTCAGCCTGGCGGGTTACGCATCTGAAACGCGGAGCGTTTCTCTCGCTGGAGGCACGCGCGCAGTCACCGACGTGAAGCTCACGCCGACCAAAGGGACGCTGAGTGTAGGCGGCAATCCGGCGGGCGCGAAGATCATGATCGACGGCCGCGATTCGGGCAGGCTCACGCCGGCCGATTTCACGCTTGATCCCGCTGTCCACCAGATCGTGATTCGCAAAGAGGGATATCTGGACTCGGAAACCAGCATCAAGCTTGCCGCCGGACAGATCGTCAGCTTTGCTCCCAGTCTTCGCGTGGCTGGCCGCACGGACAATATCAAGACCGTGGGTGGTCTCTCAAAGATGTTCGGTGGAGGCGGCTCCTCCGGCATGGCCCGTCTGGAGATCAGGACGCTGCCCAAGGGCGTGCAGATCGTGATCAACGGCACGCCGTTCAATAAGAGCACGCCGGTGGATATCCAACTTGAGCCAGGCAACTACGACATTACGCTGCAAAAAGAAGGATTCAAGCCGGTGCACAAGAGTGTAGCGGTGACACTCGGTGACAAATTGAGAATTGACGAGACCATGGCGCCGCAGCAATAAACATCTCGCCGCAAAATATCCGGCCGCGGCTTAAAGCCGTACCTCCCTTGAGCCGATCACTAAAGTAATGAGTCGGTTCGCGTAGTCTCCGGTTATAGTTTTTTTGAGGAAGCAAGTCCGTGGAAGCGTTGCAGACGAATCCTGAACCCGGCGCGAGTCTGGAAGCTTTTCGGGGAGCAACCAGCCGTTACGAGGTCCAGTCCGAACTGGGCCGCGGCGCCATGGGCATTGTCTACAAGGCGCACGACAAACTTATTGGCCGCACGGTCGCATTGAAAACCATCCCACTCGAGGGCAGCAGCGAAGCCCGTGCCACGCTGGCCGACCGCCTGGTCCGCGAAGCCAAAGCCGCCGGCAGCCTGGACCATCCGAACATCATTACGATCTACGACGTCGGTGTCGAAAAAGGTTTTGTCTATCTCAGCATGCAGTATGTTGAGGGTGCGACTCTGGCGTCTGGGCTGGAAGAAGAAGATGCTCGACTTCCTGCGCTGCCAACGCTGCTTTCCTACGCGGAACAAATCTGCGGCGCTGTTGGCTTCGCACACCAGAGAGGCGTGATTCATCGCGACTTGAAGCCTTCCAACATAATGCTGACTAGCCGGGGAGTAATCAAGGTCCTGGATTTCGGCATCGCCAAGCAGGGCGATTGCGGCCAGACACAGGCCGGATTGGTGGTGGGAACGCCAAGTTACATGGCTCCGGAGCAGGCGGAGGGCGCCGAGGTCGACCATCGGTCGGATATTTTCTCGCTCGGCACCGTCTTCTACGAACTCTTCACAGGNAAGAAGCCGTTCGCCGGTGGAGACGTCGGTGCTGTCATGCACAAAGTTATTTACGAAGACCCAATTCCACCGTCGCGCATTAATACGTCGCTCCCGCAGGGAATTGAGGCCATTATTTTGCGCGCGTTGTCCAAAGACCGCCTGAAGCGTTTCCAGGATTGCGAAGCCATGCGCGCGGCATTTAAACGCCAGATGGGACTGCTGGGAGCGCCAGCGCGCATCGGCGTAACAGCAGCGAAGCCTCTCATGCCGACGGCGGCCGTGCCGAATGCAACGAGCCTGCGTAGACCGGATCCCGCCGTTGCCAAGCTGCCCGCTGCCAAGC
>JGI25616J43925_10000334_pt1 | contig 16337 bp, 13 predicted proteins | sample GraSoi2013_100cm_FD_43925 | JGI IMG/M metagenome (IMG submission 43925) | reverse complement strand
GTCATTGAAAGAGCCTAGTATGGTAAGGCGGGTATTATCGTCAATCGCGCGCGTGAAGAGTTTCGTTTCGCACTTGGAAATGGCGGCGTCAGCTTCGGTCGGATATGGAAAGATGCACCATGCGATGTTCAAAGATTTTTCCGAGCGCTCGCTGTTGTTGCAAGGGCGAGCTTTGGCACAAGCGTCAAAGAATCTAACAAACGTCCAAAACCTGGGTGAGGTTGAATTCCGAGTCTTCTCGCAATGGGGCGAGGACGGGATCATCGAGTGGCTTCTGGAGCGCGTTTTGGTGCCGAACAATCGCTTTGTTGAGTTCGGCGTCGAGAATTTTGGCGAGGCCAACTGCCGGTTCTTGTTACAGAATAGAAATTGGCGCGGACTCGTCTTCGACGGCAGTCAGGCCAATATCTCGGCGCTCAGATCAGAGCGGCTTTTCTGGATGCATGATTTGACGGCGCGTGCTGCATTTGTCAGTGCAGAGAATATCAACTCTCTAATTGAAGAGTGTGGCTTCAAGGGGCCGCTCGGAATATTGTCTATTGATATTGACGGAAATGATTATTGGGTCTGGAAGGCCATAGAGTGCGTTGATCCAGCGATCGTCGTCTGCGAATACAATCCCATTCTGGGAGATAGCGAGCCGATCGTTGTTCCCTATAGGCCCGATTTCCAACGGTTTCAGGCCCACCATAGCGGGTTGTATTTTGGAGCCTCAATTACGGCTCTCCAACGGCTCGGTGAGCAGAAAGGATACGTCTTCGTGGGCACGAATAGCAACGGCATCAACGCCTTTTTCGTAAGAAAGGACCTGGCAGCCGCCGTTGTTTCTTCGCTATCCGAGATCAAAGCGTTTCCCTCAAGACACAGAGATAGTCGCGACGCAAACGGCGAACTTTCTTTTGTCCGGGGCGTCGAGCGTTTGTCGCTGATCGCCGAGATGCCGGTTCTGAATGTTGAAACGGAGGAGCCCGTCCTACTTAAAGACATATCCGTCCCTTATTCGGATGATTGGTTAGCGGGCATGGAGTGAGCTTTGGAGACCGGTAGCCATGCTCAGGCAACTTAGAAAAATGCGAGAGCTTGTTTCGCTTGCGGTGACGGTTGGCGCGGGACGACTGAAACGTCACGAGGCGGACATCGAGGGGCTCAAGACCGTCGTGTCGTCATTGGTCAGTGTCGAGGGTTCCGTTGGGAGCCACATCGGGGGAATCGATAATGGCCTATATGCTGCGTTGTTTAATGCGGGTGCTCGTGAACTCGAAATGGAAAGACTTTCGAACCTCTACGAATCTCTCGCCAGCAGGGTTGCGGGTCTCGAAATGTCGGTAAACTCAAAAGATAAGCCGCTGCAACCTGATTCGATAGAGGGCAGCGAGCAACAGCAATCAGCGTTGCCCGATGGCGAGAAGCTCGTTGCAACGTTCGAGCGAATATTAAGGCGAGAGCGCTTCAAGATCCTCGGAGACTTTCAGGAATCAAGGGGGATGTTTAATCAGGTCGTGCAGGAGTTTAATCAGGTCGTGCAGGAGTATGCTCGGGTGGTTAGGGAACGTGACGCGCTCTTGAACGCGCGGGATAAATGGTTTCGTGAACGGCAACGCTTGGTCCGACAGGAAGGGCCGGCGAGACAGTCGTCGAACTCACTTGGCGTCACATTTCCGCAGGAACTGCGGGATCTTTATGAGCCACTTTCTGTGTGTGTTGTCGATGTGGGGGCACAGAACCTCGCGTCAGAAGATCACGTATATTCTCCGTTGACTAGAGCGCAATCTGCTCGTGTGATCGGATTCGAACCGTTAAGCGATGAGGCGAATACACGTAGCGCGAACGATCCAAACGTTGTTATGCTCAATCACTTTGTTGGTGAAGGTGGAAAAGGAACGTTCCGTGTTGGAAAATTCAATCCAACGTCATCGCTTCTTGAGCCCAACCAGGCGTTCTTATCTCAGTTTGTCGCGCTTCCACAAATGTGTGAAATCGTTTCAGAAGAGCCTGTCAATACCACTCGCTTGGATGATTTACCCGAAGTGCGGGATTGCGATTTTTTAAAAATCGATGTGCAAGGGGGCGAGCTTGGCGTGTTGCGCGGCGCAACGCGGACCCTCGAAGGCACGGTTGTGGTTCACAGCGAGGTTGAATTTGCTCCGATCTATAAAGATCAGCCGCTTTTTTCCGATGTTGACCAATTTCTTCGAGCTCGTGGGTTCGAGTTGATCGATGTCGTGAAACCCGGCTACGCCGCATATGACGATCTACCGCGCCCAATCGCCACTTCTCGATTGATGTGGGCGGATGCCGTATACTTCAAGTCGCCTGAAAGTCTATCGACCTGCGGCCCAAAAAAATTGATGAGAGCTGCTTATATTGCCCATGTAAACTACGGAATGTATGATCTGGCAGCTCGCTATTTGCGGCGCTTGGACGAGACTACCGGCTCGGAAACAAGAAGGCTCTATGGAGAACAGCTGTGCGCCATCGACTTGTCGTAGTGACGAGGAAGTATGGCATGGGATGTGACGTATGAGCATTTCAATTGAAATTTCAGCAGGTGAGTTGGTGGACAAGATCACGATACTTGTCATCAAGCTCGAACGCATGTCCGATCCGGTCAAGCTGTTCAATGTCCAAAGAGAGTACGACATGCTGATGGGAGTTTATCGCAATGCGATCGACGAGAGCGACGAGCTCATTGTCCTGAGAGATCGACTCAAAGAAGTCAACGCGAAGCTTTGGGATATCGAAGATGAAATCAGAGAGTTTGAAAGGAACCAGGATTTTGGCGAAGGCTTCGTCAGGCTCGCGCGATCCGTTTATCGGACGAATGACCTCCGGGCTTCAACGAAGAGAGAAATAAACGATCTGCTGAAGAGTGCTCTGGTCGAAGAGAAGAGCTATAGCGCCTACTAGGGATGGGGAGCGCAAGAATCAGTCTTCTCCTCGAGTCAACTCAGAAGCGCGGTTTACGGCCGCGCGCGCTGTTCGGGGGATGAGGCAGGATCGGTGCCGTTATCAATGAAATTGATGCGCTCTCGCTCGAACACGACCGGCTTCTTTCGGACTTGCGCATATATCGCGAGAATATATTCGCCGAGAAGCCCGGTCACAAAGAGCTGCACTCCGCCAAAGAAGAAGACGGCAACGATAATTGAAAAAATGCCTGGCTCTGCCAGCTTTTGATACAAGAAAATGCCCAGGATCAAATTCGCTAGAGCATATATTATTGCGAGGGCCGCGATGGCGAAGCCCGCGAACAAGACGGCGCGCACCGGAGAGTTTGTGTAGGTGATGATGCCGTTCAGGCCCTGATCGAATAGTCGCGCGAGAGAATTTTTTGAGAAACCTCGCTTCCGCGCTTGCCAAACATAGGGTACGCCCACGGCCCTGTAGCCGCACTCGAACGTCATCATCCGAAGAAAGGGATAGGCGTCTTCGATTTGACGCATCGCCTCGACGACTTTCCGGTCGACAAGTTGAAAGTCACCAACCCCCGGTGGGGTCGTTAGATGGGTCAGCCCGGTGAGGATCTTGTAGTAGATGGAGCGCGTTGTGCGCATGAGCCATGGCTCGTTGCGCTGCGCCCGAATTCCGAAGACGACTTCGAAGCCTTGTTCCCAAAGCTCGACAAACTGCGGCAGCAAGCTCGGTGGATCCTGCAGATCGGCCGGCAAAAAGAGCAGGACGGTATCTCCAGTCGTCGCCATGACACCGTTGTAGTTCGATCGCATCGGACCGAAGTTTCGAGCGTTGACGATGACCTTTACGCAGGGATCGGCTTTGGCAATATGGCGAAGGATCTCAAGGGTGCCGTCAGTTGAAGCATTGTCGGAGAACACGTGCTCCCGCTCGTAATTTGGAAGGAATTTTTCGAAGACATCTCGAACCGCGTTATAGCATTCGCGAATATTCAATTCTTCGTTGTAACAAGGGGTGACGACGCTAATTTTCTTCAAGATCGCCTCCAGCTCATCGGATTGATAAGAACACCTGCACCAGCCCGGCTCGAAAAGGAAGCGCACGCCACTTCGAAGTTAGAACAAAGGCAGACCTCAAAAAGATGGCAACGCGAACGAGTATGCGTGAAACATCCCGGGCGTGAGCCATAGTTCTAGGCGCCTTTTCAGTCAGAAAATGAAGACATCCATGCCCCAACAACTAGAATTAGGCGATAGGTTTCGTCGCGGACGTTCTTATTTGCACGATATCAGCCCCAAGGAAACGCACAACGCCAAGGGCCTCGACGCTGAGACAGGGTATTCCGGCCGCACCAGCGGCCGCTGGGATGGTGCGGCCGCCGCTTTGGTTGTGCTGATCATCCTGCTCAAGGCCGCAATATTGTTATTTCGAGGTGAGACCTACGGTCGTCTGGCTATTCCTCCAGTCTATGACGATGTTACCTACTTCGTTGACGGGCTTGAGCGAGTTACCGCTTTCGAGGCGGGCGGCTTGCGCGCTCTGATGATCAGCTTGATTCATTCGCCGCCACATTCTCCTTATGCGACGTTCGGCGCCTTTTTCGGCTTCCTGATCACGGACAACTCGACCATCGCGCCCTACGCCTTTAATGCTGTTGCCATTGCGGCTTTGACGGCTCTTCTGTTGGCTCTTTTTGAAGTACGGCTTTTGCCCGCCATTTTGATGATCATCGCAATGACCGCGACGGCCTGGTTCGACAACGCGGTGACGGTCTATCATCCGGACCTTGTGGGAGGCTATGCCACCGCCATCGTTGCTGCGGTCGCGATCTTCCAGCGTCAGCTGCTGCGCGACACGCCTAAAACAGTTGTTCTCGGAGTTCTAGCGGGTTTCGCGCTGCTGATTAAGCCAACCGCGTTCCCCGCCGTGCTCTCGGTATGGGCTGTGGCATTTGGATTTGGATGCCTCGCTTCCGTGGTCGATAGGGAAGCATTTGTATCGATCTTGCGGCGGCTGGGCATTTTGATCATCTGCGTGGTTCTTGTTGCCGGACCCTATTACGCAATTCATTTGGTCGACATAGTCAAATACATATACCAAACGTTCTTCACCGACGTCGATGCTTGGAATCGGCTGTATCTCTCCAGGGACGGCCAGATTGATCGTTTTTGGTTTTATATCCGACAGAGTTACGAGTTGTTCGGAGCCATCCCTTGGGTTTCTTGCGCATTGCTGGCAATTGCATCCATAGCTGCAATTCGTCGGCGACAGCTGCCGCGGATGATCGAGTTCCTGGGTTTGATCGTTCTTATTGCCGTCACCTACATCATCCCTACACTTGCGCCGGTCAAATTGATGCTTTTCGGGGCGCTTCTTTACGGGTCTGTCATCGTCACCTTTTTTATCCTAATGCACTTTGTTTCGCTCGAGCTGGAAACCGTCAGTCTGGGAAAACTTAGGTTCCACAGCGTCCGCATACTGTGCATCGCCCTGATATGGGTGTTGGCGGTTGTTGCTTTTAAGCAAGATGGCCAAGGAAAATTCCCGGCCACATTGCTGCGCGATGGGCCCATTAACTACGATCGTATCTATGACGCGATAACTCGGACGGCGAAGGACGAGGGCATTGTTGCCGGGCAGGGCTTCTCGATTTTCCTTCCAACTGCCGGACCTGTGCCACCTGGGGGTTTTCGATTTCGGGGCCTCAAGAACGGCATCGATATAGCCGTAACGTCGGAGCCTCTCGAGACGAGGCTGGAGCGACTGGAATTTGGGGCGCACACCGCCAAACTCACTCTTATTCCTGATGAGCCACTTATGGAAACGTTGCCTAAGTATCCGGTCCACAATATCTTGAGCGAACTAACGCAACATTTGCGATTGGACAATTCCTTCAAAGAGCAGGCGCCGATTGAATTACCCGATGGCAAAATGCTTCTATTCGTAAATGTACGGTAGTGTGGGTGGGTTGGACCCCCTCGATCCAGGCCTGTCTGCGTGGCAGACGAAAGGCGCTATATTGTGATCGTGGGTTGGTGTTAAGCAAATCGTTCCAACCTGCAGCACTTGGTTCAGCGCCAAATTTGCCGCTGGTCGAATTCAATGGAATTGCGAGAACAGTATGATGAAAGCGGTTATACTTGCTGGAGGAATGGGCACGCGGCTCGCCGAGGAAACCGCGACCAGGCCAAAGCCGATGGTCGAGATCGGGGGACGTCCCATTCTTTGGCACATCATGAAGATCTATAGCTTATTTGGCGTCACGGACTTCATCATTTGTGTGGGTCACAAAGGCTACATGATCAAAGAATACTTCGCTCATTATTTTTTGCACATGTCCGATGTTACGTTCGATCTCGCCGGCAATTCGATGGAAGTTCACAAGCAAACCGCGGATCCCTGGCGGGTCACGTTGGTCGACACTGGCGAGACAACTCAAACCGGCGGACGCATCAAGCGCATTCGCGATTATATCGGAGATGACGACATTTTTGCCCTCACCTACGGGGATGGAGTAGGCGACGTCAACATAACCGACCTCGTGGCGTTTCATCGTTCGCACGGGCGCAACGCGACCGTCACTGCCGTCAGGCCCGCAAGACGCTTTGGCGCCATTGCGATCGAACAAGATCGTGTTGTGGCTTTCGAGGAGAAGCCCGACGACGACGGCGGATGGATAAATGGCGGTTTCTTTATCCTTTCAAATAAGGTCTTTGATCTTATCGATGGCGACGCCACCATTTGGGAACGCGGGCCAATGGAGCGGCTGGCTCGGGAGGACCAAATTCGCGCTTTCCAACATCATGGTTTCTGGCACCCGATGGATACCCTGCGTGATAAGGGCTTCCTGGAGGAGCAATGGGCGGCAGGGAGCGCAGCATGGAAGCGTTGGGAATGAAGAGCGAATTCTGGAGAGGGAAGCGTGTGCTGGTAACCGGGCACACGGGCTTCAAAGGCGGCTGGGTTTCTCTCGCGCTCAGCCATCTCGGTGCGAGCGTTCACGGGCTCGCATTGGCGCCGAGCGAGGACCGCCCGGCATTATTTTCGGAATTGGACTTGGAATCTCTCGTAGAGCATCGTATTTGCGACATCCGCGATTTGGCCGCGGTTGGTACAGCATTCCAACAGGTCCGACCGGAGGTCGTTTTTCATCTCGCGGCCCAATCGCTCGTCAAGCTATCCTATGACGATCCCGTCCCGACCTATGCGACGAATGTGATGGGCACGGTTCACGTGCTTGAGGCTTGCCGCGCTATTCCGGAGCTCCGCTCAGTTGTAGTTGTGACATCAGACAAATGCTACGAGAACATGGGATGGAGCTGGGGTTACCGCGAAATTGATCAGTTGGGTGGCAAGGATCCTTATTCAAACAGCAAAGCTTGCGCAGAGTTTGTGACACGCGCCTATCGGGATAGCTTCTTTGGTCGGCCGAATGGGCCGCGCCTGGCTTCGGTACGCGCCGGCAATGTGATTGGTGGCGGCGACTGGGCGCCATTTCGACTGATCCCGGACGCGATGCGTGCGTTCCTTGCGGATGAGGTATTGTTGGTCCGCAATCCTACGGCCACGCGGCCTTGGCAGCACGTGCTGGAGCCTATCTTTGGATACCTTCAATTGGCAGAGGCTCTCTATGAGGGTGGATCGTATGAGGGGGCATGGAACTTTGGGCCCGCGCGATCCGACAATCTTGCTGTAAGCGCGGTTGTGTCCAAGCTAGTGGAATTGTGGGGAGGAGACGCACGCTGGCAGAGCGAGCCTGGCATTCAGCTGCCGGAAGCTCAGGTCTTGCACGTGGATTCTTCAAAAGCAATCGATGCGCTCGGATGGAAGCCAACGATCAGTCTCGATACGGCGCTGGCGTGGACTGTTGATTGGTTTAAGGCTCAGCAATCCTCCGCGGATATGAGGTCCGTAACCATGCAACAAGTCCAAGAATTTATTGTCAAACGGTCGCAGTCTAATGAGGTAACGGCGCAATGAACGAAGCTATTATCTCCCGCACATCCGAGCAAGGCAGCCAGCTGAGAACCCAGATTCTGGATCTCGTGAGGCAATATCATGATTTGCAACACTCAAAGACGCCCTTCGTACCGGGACTAAGTCCGGTCCCGGTCGCAGGTCGGGTGTACGGCGGAGACGACATGGCGACGCTGGTCGACTCGGCTCTCGACTTTTGGTTGACCACCGGTCGCTTCAACGATGCGTTTGAAGAAAGATTTGCCAGGCGCGTTGGTACGAAACACGCCATGACGGTCAACTCGGGGTCTTCGGCCAACCTCGTCGCTTTCTCGGCGCTGACCTCCAGGAAACTGAAGAATCGCCGCCTAAGACCGGGGGATGAAGTTATTACCGCCGCCACCGGATTCCCCACGACTGTCAATCCAACTCTGTTTTGGGGAATGACGCCGGTTTTCGTCGATGTGCTGATGGGTACGTACAATATCGACCCGGCAGCGGTTGCCGACGCAGTTGGCCCCAAGACAAGAGCGATCATGGTGGCGCACACCCTCGGAAATCCGTTTGATCTGGACCCCATTCGGCAGATAGCGAAAGACAACAATCTATTCCTGATCGAAGATTGTTGCGATGCGCTGGGCTCAACGTACGATGGCCAGCATGTAGGCAGCTTCGGCGACATCGCCACATGCAGCTTCTACCCTGCGCACCACATTACGATGGGCGAGGGCGGTGCGGTCTTTACCAACGACGATTTCCTGCAGCGGATTATGGAATCGTTTCGAGACTGGGGCCGTGACTGTTTTTGCAAGCCGGGCGTCGATAACACTTGCGGCAAGCGCTTCAATTGGAAACTTGGCGACCTACCGAAAGGCTACGATCACAAATACACCTATTCGCATCTCGGGTTTAACCTCAAGATCACGGATATGCAGGCCGCCGTTGGTCTTGCCCAGCTCGGTCACCTCGAAGAATTTATTGCCGCCAGGAGGCGCAATTTTGCACAACTAAAGGTAGATTTAGCCGACCTGGAAAAGTTTTTTGTTCTGCCCGAGGCAACGGCGCGTTCTGAACCTTCTTGGTTCGGATTCCCGCTCACGGTTCGTGCCGATGCGCCATTTACCCGGGATCAGCTGGTGCAATATCTCAACTCGAAGAAAATAGGCACTAGGCTGTTATTCGGAGGCAACCTGCTTCGACAGCCGTATATGCTTGATCAGAAACACCGCGTTGCCGGTAGCCTTGCCGTTAGCGACACGATTATGAATTCAACTTTCTGGATCGGGGTGTACCCGGGTCTGGACCGCCCGGCGTTGGACTATGTAATCGAAAACATCCACCATTTCGCTGCGTCTGCCGCTAAGGGCGCGCAAGGTTAACTTGTCGAGGTCTGTCGATGAATGGCGCCGATTATATAGCTGGCTTTTTGGTGAATCGAAATATCAAGCAGGTCTTCCTGATGACTGGCGGAGCCTGCGCGTTCATGATCGACGCCATCGCCCGTCATCCCAAAATTGATTACGTAGCGATGCAGCATGAACAGGCTGCCGCGATGGCAGCCGATGCCTGTTGGCGGGTCGCAGGAACGCCGGGCGTATCGATGGCTACCAGCGGCCCAGGTGCGACCAACCTGATTACCGGAATCGCTTGCTCGTATTTCGACTCGATTCCTTCCATCCATATAACCGGCCAGGTCAATATGCGCGAAAGCGCTGCTTATCTCGGCGCTAAAGTTCGTCAGGCTGGCTTCCAGGAAACCAACATTGTTGACATGGTGCGACCGATTACCAAATACGCGGTGCAGGTGCATGATGTCGGAGAGCTCAGGCTCGAGCTGTCGCGTGCTTACAATATCGCGATGTCCGGCCGTCGCGGCCCTGTCCTGATCGATGTTCCCATGAATGTACAACAAGATTTTGCGGGTGAGGATATCGTCCATGATCCGCAGCTCGGTTGGGAGAGTTTGGGCGAGCCGGACATCCAAGCAATTACCCGAGATATTGACGCGTTTTTCGCGAGTGGGTCGAGGCCGCTCATATTGTTTGGTGCCGGTGTCGGTTTGTCGGGCTCACATCGGGCGCTCGGGCAATGGCTTGAACAATCAGGAATCCCATTTGTTGGCAGCTGGAACGCCCTGACATTTTTCAACCACGGTGCGGCCAATTATTTGGGTCAGATCGGGGTCTACGGCAATCGCGGAGCTAACACGGCTCTGCAGAATGCGGATCGTCTCTTAGTCCTTGGAAGTCGCCTCGACAACCGACAGCGATCCGGCAATCCGACAACATTTGCGCCTGGCTCGCGAGTTCACGTCATTGATATAGACGGCGAAGAACTCAAGAAATATCCGGCGCCGCAATATACCTCGACGCAGGTTGATCTGGCTCACCTTCCGCAGGTTTTGGAGCGGCTTGACAAGCCCCTGATCAGTGCGGAGTGGTGGGCTTATGTCCAGGACTTGAAAGGAAATTATTTCAACAAAGATTTGAGTACGTTCGCCAAAACCAACGGGAGTATCTCGCCCTATGGAGCCATTGCAGCGCTCAATTCATTGATAGCTGATGATGCGGTTGTGATTGCAGACACCGGCGCGACGGTATGTTGGGTGTATCAAACACTCAAACGTACGAACCAGACGCTCTTTACCGCCGGTGGAAATTCCCCAATGGGCTACGCGCTGCCAGCAGCAATTGCCGCTGCGATGCTGGAGCCAGACAAGCAAATTGTATGCTTCACCGGCGATGGCGGCTTCCAAGTAAATATACAGGAGCTGCAGACAGTTAAGTCATATGGGCTGAACATCACGATAGTTGTGATGAACAATCGGGGTTATGGAATAATCAAGCAGTTCCAGGACAGCTATATGGATAGCAGATATGAAGCCTCTGGACGCGGTTATTCTGTGCCGGATTTTGCTGCAATCAGCCGAGCTTATGGTCTTGGATATCAGAAGATCGAGAGGGTGACGGATATTTTGCCCGATATCTTCCGCCAAAATGGCGCTACTGTCGTCGAAATTGCGCTGGATCCGGGCACGCTGATCGAACCAAAACTTGAAATGGGCCGGCCCATTCATGATCAGTTTCCCTATGTAAGCGATGAAGTCTTCGCCCGCGAAAATCGTTTCGTAAAATTTTTGCGCGCACAATAGACTCGAACGCTCCGCGAATGAAGATCGCAATCCTCGGTGCTTCCGGACATATTGGCGCTTCTCTTGCTGATGAATTGTCCAAACGATCCGGCTTTGACCTGGTCCTCTTTTCACGTCGACCGAGTGCTTCGCCTCGAACCATAGCAGGCACAAGAGTGAGCCAGAGAGCGATTACAGATCTGGATTTTTCCGGATGCGACATCGTTATAAATGCAATTGGATTAGGTGCACCGGATAAGATTGCTGCTGCCGAGACTGACATACTTCGTTTGACGTTCGAGTGGGAGGAGAAGATCAAGGCGGCACTGCTTGAAGCGCCCGAATGTCTCTACGTCTTCATTTCGAGTGGAGCAATTTATGGACGCCTCGACCAAAAGTCGGCCTCATCCGATTCAGTCGTTGAATTTTCAATAAACGAGACCGAAGTCGGAAGTGAATATGCAAAAGCCAAATTTGTGGCCGAAGCGTTACATCGCTCATGGCGTCACAATCGAATACTCGACGTGCGTGTATTCGGCTACGCGAGCCAATTTATCGACCTCCGATCAACGTTTTTTTTGTCGCAGATTTACCATGCGCTTCTCGAAGAGAAGGTTTTTTTCACTGGTCCACAGGACATGGTGCGAGATTATGTAGGCGCCAAAGAGCTGGTGTCCCTGGTGGAGAGCGTAGCACATCGCGCGCAAGTCAACGATGCCGTCGATCTCTTTTCCTTGGCGTCGGCAAACAAGTTCTCGATCATAGATGCGATGCTGCAGTTTGGTTTGAAATGTGAAGTCGTCGACAATGCGGAACTAGCGACTGCTCCGGCCCGAGTTCATTATTTCACGTCGTTCATGCGTGCGCGCGAGTATGGCTATCGGCCTCAGCGAAGTTCGCTTGACGTCGTGGTCGCGACCGCCGAGGCCCTTCTTTCGCAGCGCCGATAAGGGATCATTAGGAACAAGCTAGCCCGTGCGCCACCTAGGTTGAGGGTGAGAGTTTCTAATTCTCCCCTCAATTCCCTTTCAGATTTCGCTCGTAGATGTTTGCTGCAACGCCGGACCGGAGCGGAAGCGTTGCGATACGCGAGAAATCCGGCCGCTCCTTCATGACAGCGAGCAAACCATCGCCGAGCATCGCGCCGCTCAGAGCTTGCTTGGATGAGGGGGCAACAACAACGTAGTCCATTTCGGGGAGCCGCTCGATAAGTTCGTCGACGGACTGCGCGTAGCTAAATTCAAGTGCTCGAATCGGCAAGTTTTCTTTCATGCCATAGAGCGAGATGACCGCGCCCATGATAGGTTCACTGGCAATCGTCATGACATTAGAAACATGGCCTGGCGCTTCACTCACCATTCGTGCTCGCTTCGCCGCCTGAAGAACACTCCAGGTTCGCTCGCTACGATCTGTCAGATCAGCTCGTGCTGCGGCGTCCATGCTGAATAACCGGCTCGGCTGATCCATGAGATTGGAGCTGAAAAATAGAACAATCCCGATAGCGAAAATGGACCTCAGAAGCCAGACTTTTGGGGAAGGCGGGAGCCTGAAATCACTAGGCAGTCTGTATAGCAGACCAATTAGATAGAGCGTTGCTATGATGAGGATTGAGTAGAATGCCGCTCCGAACCAGACGAATTTGACGACGGATACGGACGGCACCGCATAACTTATCAAAACAACTAGGAAAACGGCTAGAATGCGAGGTAGCACAGCAGGCTGCCGTCGTGCGGCATAGGAGATTCCCACAATCCATATTGCCAAAAAGATCGGGAAGGAGGCTCCCAGCATTTGCAGGCCGGATGCGCGGATCGAATAAAACAGGACATGATCTAAAAAACTGCCCTCGTATTTAACTTGGGTGGAGACGTCACGCATGACCCAAGTGATATAACCATAGATTTCAGGTCCGATGATCGCGCCTACTGGAATGATAACGACCAGGGCGGCGATCGAAACGGTGGCTGTCCCGGCCACTATCGACTGAAACCGAGGGGGCGATCCGCCCCTGCGCTGTTCGATAAAACTCACAACGTTGGCCCCCAAGAACGCGACAGCCAAGATGGCCATCGTCAGGGGACTCGTTGTTGGCTTGCTTATCACGGCGAGCCCAGCCAAAAGGCCAATGGCGATTTGCTTTCGACGGGTGCAACTGAACACATCGATAGCAAAAAACGCGATGGCCGATATTGCGGTCAGAGCGCCCCATGCTGGCTCCGGGCGAAACTCGGTCACAAAATTGCGCAGTATCGGCAAAGAACCGACTGCACCAATAATCCCGATGATCGCGAGTATCGGCAGCCCATCAAGCAGCAAGACGCAGACCATCACAAAGGGGACTAAAGGCGTCGTGGCAACTATATAAGGCCCAATATCGCCACTCTGAAACAAAGTGTAACCTACAATACCGAAGAGGGTCGTAAGCGGTGAGTGCTGGTCGAGCATCTGGTAGAGGGCTGAGAATATTGATGTGTGCGGCGGTGCATGAATAATTTGTTGCGACCAATATAGATAAACTACGTCATCGTACATCGGCGGTATCGACAATCGGCCTCTTGCCACGGATGCCGTAAGCGCGACAGCAGTAATAAACGTGACAACGAAGATTGAAAGCGCAAGAGCGAACAAGAGTTTCGAGGACCGCCGAAGAGCGAATGGAGCCCGGTAAGTACTCTCTAGCACGGGGTTCTTATCCAGCATTCGAGACAGTGCATATCGCACCAAAGTGGAACTTTAGTGCTATATCGATCTGGTCCCGCAGCTCTCCCTGCTGAACGCTTGGTGCAAGCGCGGGCTGCAAGGATGGTGGTCCACCTGTCCAGGCGAGGCGCCGACTAAGTTCGAGTAGCATTTCTCCTCCTTTCATAGATTACTCATCAAACATTTGAGATATCCCATTGCCGTCAGGTGAGCATCTCTAACTCAGATATCGGTGTCTCCGAGAATGGCTCGCCAGCGCTGAGAATTTGACATATTTGTCAATAGGTAAGCTTGTCCATATAGGCGAACCTTAGCCTTGACGAGTCTACTTTCTTTTCGACATGTTGAGCCGCAAGGTTCGCCATTGCCTCGACGCCAGACATGATTGCTGCCCGTTAAGAAAGGCAACTTATTGTGCGCGGCTATCCGCGACGTACTGAGCATCGGCTCCGTTTTTGGAGGCAGCTGTGTGGCAATAGACTGTCACCCGGACGGCGGTAGCATGTTTCGCGCGAACTTTGATTAAATGTGAGTATACAACTCGATAGCTCGAAATGGAACAGCATCTCCTTTTTTCCGGGGTGGCCGAAGTCGAATCCATACTCGCGTTCGATCAGATTCCACGATGGTTGAAAATGAAATGCGAAAAGCAACCGGCATAGTGTTGACGCGTAATTTCGATAGCGGAGACCTACGCATATCCGTCGTCACGCCGTCCCTGAACATGGCGCCGTACATTGAGGGCACGATCAAATCGGTGATCGGAAATCTGAAGGAGGGCGACGAATATTTTGTCATCGATGGAGGTTCGACCGATGGCAGCACCGACATTATCCGTCGCTATGAGGATCATATTACGGGCTGGGTCAGCGAAAACGACGCCGGCTACGCCGACGCGCTGGCCAAGGGCTTCGCGCGGGCCAGCGGAGACATCCTGTGCTGGATCAATGCCGGCGATATATATCTGGCCGGAGCGCTCGATGCCGCGCGAAAGCTGATGACTGACGATCTCGACATGATCTTCGGCGACGATTTTTACATCGATGAAGCCAACACAATTTTGGCCTACAGCCGCGGATGGGTTCCTAATTTGCGGATGGCGATGTTGTATGGCGGCTGGACGCCGCTGCAGGATGCCTGCTTCTGGCGCTGCAGCCTCTATCGGAAGATCGGTGGGCTCGATCGCTCGCTGCGATATGCCGCGGACTATGACTTATTCCTGCGCATGGCGCTTGCCGGCCGCACCGGCTATGTGCCGCTCACATTCAGTGCCTTCCGGCGGCATACGGGGCAGAAATCGTTTTGGTGCCGAACAATCGCTTTGTTGAGTTCGGCGTCGAGAATTTTGGCGAGGCCAACTGCCGGTTCTTGTTACAGAATAGAAATTGGCGCGGGCTCGTATTCGACGGAAGTCAGGCCAATATCTCGGCCCTCAAATCAGAGCGGCTTTTCTGGATGCATGATCTGACAGCGCGCGCCGCATTTGTCACGGCGGAGAATATCAACGCTTTGATCGAGGAATGTAGCTTTGGCGGAGCGCTCGGAATACTCTCCATCGACATCGACGGAAATGACTATTGGGTCTGGAAGGCAATAGAGTGCGTAAATCCAGCAATTGTCGTCTGCGAATACAATCCCATTTTGGGAGATGTCGAGCCGATCGTTGTTCCCTACAGGGCCGATTTCCAACGGTTTCAGGCCCACCATAGCGGGTTGTATTTTGGAGCTTCAATTGTAGCCCTTCGACGGTTAGCCAAGGAGAAGGGATACGTTTTCGTCGGAACCAATAGCAACGGCATCAATGCCTTTTTTGTAAGAAAGGATCTGTCCGCTGCCGTTGTTTCTTCGTTATCTGAAATCAAGGCTTTTCCCTCAAGACACAGAGATAGTCGCGATGCACATGGAGAGCTTTCTTTTGTCCGCGGCGTCGAGCGTTTGTCACTGATCGCCGAGATGCCGGTTCTGAACGTTGAAACAGAGGTGCCCGTCCTACTTAGAGACGTATCCGCCCCTTATTCGGATGATTGGTTAGCGGGCATGGAGTGAGTTTTGGAGACCGGTAGCCATGCTCAGGCAGCTTAGAAAAATGCGAGAGCTTGTCTCGCTTGCCGTGGCGGTTGGCGCGGGACGACTGAAACGTCACGAGGCGGACATCGAAGGGCTCAAGACCGTCGTGTCTTCATTGGTCAGTGTCGAGGGTTCCGTTGGGAGCCACATCGGGGGAATCGATAATGGACTATATGCTGCGTTGTTTAATGCGGGTGCTCGTGAACTCGAAATGGAAAGACTTTCGAGCCTCTACGAATCTCTCGCCAGCAGGGTTGCGGGTCTCGAAATGTTAGCAAACTCCGCGGATAAGCGGCCGCCAACCGACATGGTAGAGACCGGGGAACAGCAGCAATCAGCGGTGCCGGATGGCGCGGAGTTGATCGCAACGTTCGAGCGACTCTTGAAGCGTGATCGCTTGAAGGTCTTCGGGGACTTCAGTAAATCAAGGATCAACTTTCATCAGGTCGTGAAAGAGTATGTTCGCGCGGTTAAGGAGCGTGACGCACTTTTGAATGCTCGAGATAACTGGTTCCGAGAGCGGCAAAGCCTGGTGCGACAGAGAGGAGCCGGAGGCAAGTCGTCGAATTCT
>JGI25616J43925_10000333_pt1 | contig 16361 bp, 19 predicted proteins | sample GraSoi2013_100cm_FD_43925 | JGI IMG/M metagenome (IMG submission 43925) | reverse complement strand
TCCGGCAGATATTAAGGCCGAACCGGCGGGTAGCTGCGCGGCGGCCTCCTATCGTCGGCCTCCCCCGCGCAGCACGGCCGGGCACATGGCGGAGGTGGCGGGCCGGCCAGTCCCGACTGGACACTTCTACGTTTTAAGACCTTTAACCGGAGAATAAGCGGCCGCGGCGATCAGCAGTAGAATAAAGCCCGACATTCTCTCGCCTTGCCTTGGGCTGTTCGGAAGTATAAAAGCCCGGTTACATGCTTATGTTGCTAGATGGTATGGCTTTCATACTTCCGAACAGCCCGCTGAGCTTTCTTTAAGCCTTAAGTCATTAAAACACTTTAGACACTTATAAATTCATAACCAATCAATGAACATAAGATGCACCGCGTCTCTCCCAAATCCATAGGATGGCAAGATGTATATTTGTCGGGCATTTGCCTGCTATCAGATACCAAAGAGACCTACTGAAAGGAAAGATTATGATCCTTGACTAAAACTTAAATTATCCAGATCGACTTTTCTCCGGCTCATGATAAGGAATATGGCTTCAAGAGCTTTCTCGATAAATTTGCAGATATACAAGATATCGGCTCTTTTTTCGGCTTTTTGGAAAGCCTCACTTTCACCTGTAAGGCAAGTTTCCATCATTTCGGTTAGTGTATCCCTTAACTGCCCTAGTCTGAATGCGCTGCATAAGTCTTCGAGGACTCCGTAAGGGTGAGATATTTGTTCCGCGGACAGCCGGATCAGTAGATTATCCAAATCCGCCGGTTGTAATTGTGGCATAGGATAACTATTTAAGGTTTAAAAATACTTTTTACGGCACAAAAGTAACGTATAAAATTATATAATTAATTTAAAACGTTTATTTATTAATTAATACGGTATTTTGATCGCTGAAATCGAGAAATTATGCCTTATTATATTTGGGAAGAATCTTATAAATGAAAAAAGGACAATACAACAGAATAAAAGCCGTCCTGGCTGAGAAAGGTGTTACAAACAAGGAATTAGCTGAAGCCCTGGGGATCGCTCCGCAGACGGTTTCGCGTTGGTGTACGAATGATATGCAACCATCTATTGAAAAACTTTATTCTATATCGAAATATCTGAAAAATGATGTAAGAGAGTTGCTTGTTGCTACTAAATGGTAGTAAATTGAATCTTTGGATGTTCTAATTAGTTATATATGAATTTTAAATATTATAATACTGAACGCCTAATACTTTTTATAATTGCATTGTCGATAATTGTTGGAAGTTTCGTCACTTTTTGGGTTCACCCTCGGGTAGAGAAAGCTAGTGAGTCGATAAAAACTGTAATAATATATACTGAGGTGTTTTCAGTACCTTTCTTTATTTCCATCATTTTTTCCATTATAAATAGTTGGGGATGGAAATGGTGTATTTTCAAATGGTTGATCAAAGTGCCTGACTTAAGTGGCAGATATACAGGACGATTGGTATCTAGCTATATGGAAGAAGGTAAAGCCGTTGAAAAGAAATGTACACTAGAGATTAAGCAAAACGCCTCTTCAATACATATTAGTGCTTATTTTGGTAATTTGGATTCTAATATTCAAACGTCAAATTCTTTTGGAATTTCAACTGAAATAATTGAGGAAAAAAATGGTTTTTATACCTTGTACTACAATTATAATAATGAAACAGATGGCTTAAATTTAAATAACGAATTTGATAATCATTCCGGCACCGCCAGATATAAATACTTCCCAGATAACAAATCGCTTAAAGGCTTGTATTACAATCAAAAAAAGAATGACGGTCAAATTGAAGTGACTTTTGAACAAGAATTGTTATTAGGAAGGTTATAAAGAGAAATTGTCTTAAAAAATGGTTTACCAAAGATTTTGTGAAATATTGATTGAAGTTGCAGAATATAACAAAAGTAAGCATTATGGCATTGGAGTTGTGTTGTATTCCAAATTATCTCCAAATTCAATTTCCCCCCTTTCGATACTTGAAAAGGATATACATCTACCGATTTCTAATGATCACGCTATTGTAGATATGTTAATAAAATTAACAAGATCTAATCACCCTAATCATGATGGTTTTCATTTTATTTCCAACGAACTTTCCCTTACTCATATCTCACAGTACTTTTCGACTCCAATTGTAAATAATAGGTCAATGCAAATTTATGGTGGGAGTAGGTATAGGACTGCCTATTATGGATCATTTTTGGATGGAATAATTGCTTGTGGTATTGCAAGTGATAACTACAAACCTACCATATTCAAACAAGGGATAAAATATGATCCTTATATCGAAAGGTGAAATTGGAAATATCCTTTTGTGACGTTTATTGAATTTATCGTTTATTTAATTTCCAGAGCAAGTACTCTGGAGCATCTTTTAGTTTATCCAAATTATCTTGATACTCTGTTTCATTTTTAATAAATCCAACGGTACCTAAGCCAAACGTGATAAACTGAGATAATGCTGCAATCATTCCCGCTTGTGAAAGTGACACCAGAAATAAGCCTATAGTTCCCAATGTTGCGCCGGAAACTTTCAATTTATGTAGATTTGTTATGTGTTTGAATTTTCTATTAATAGAGTCTAATTTAGGTTGAATAATATCCTGCTTAAATTCGGTAGAATTAATATTCTCATTTTTAAGCATATTCATATATGACTTCATTTGAACTCTAAATGAGGATAACAGATCTTCCTCATCTAATAGAATTTTTGAATATTCTTTAAGATCTATTCCTTGGATATAAGGAACCAGTATTTCTGAAATTTGCTTATGATTTTCTATTAAGCTTTTATTATCAAATATTGGATAAGAATTCTGCTCTTGATTTTCATTTATTGCTCTCCATTCATCAGCATGGCTATTGGAGTCCGCCGGATGAATAGAAGCTCGATAGTCTTGGCCTATTTCAGCTGCAAATATGATTTTTTCGGGTCTGATGAGCATTTTCCCTGCTTCAATAAGGGGTTTTAAGGTTTCAAATAAATCTTCTATTATTTCTTCTGATACACTGGCATATCCTGCAAAAAGCTGACTGTTAGGTATTTCCTTAGATATTTTATCTAAATACTTTTGGGGACCTATAATTTTTCTTCCTTTCGCTTTTGGATCAAACGTGTAAAGGAACTTATCTTTATGGTAAGGAAAAACGGAGGTGAAATCAGATAACAATGCAGAAAGTTTAATCATTTCGTTACTTTCAGCAGATTCCAAATCTACCCGTATATCTGTTTTTAAACCGTCGTACTTATTGTACCAATCCATAAAATCTTTCTCAAATAAATTGTAGTGAGGCGAAAAATCATGAGAATTTTTTAAAACGAGAGAATGAAGTTTTCTGCCAATTTCTGCTGGAGTCATCATTTTAATTTTAGTGTTAGAAGAATTTCCTTTATAATGTAAGGAAATTGTTAAACTCATTTTAATAAATTAATTTGACTTTTTTTGCCTCTCCCATGTTGATTTTATGCCTTGCTCTAAGCCAGTTTTTATTATGAAGGATATGCTCCAGGATTTTAAAATGGCCTCGGAGCTGACGACGGATGGCTGGAGAGCCCATGCCCTGCTTGACTATCCCTATAGAATTGGTATAATGGTCCTTAGCAGCTCTGCGGGCATAGTTGTAAAAATTCTGTTTCCCGAGGTGTGTATAGCGATGCAGCAACTGTTGCCTGAATATCTTAGTCCCCCTCGCATTTTTACTATAGGCCATCGTTACTGTCTTATTGATCCGGGCTTTCATCTTCCGATAGAACCTTGACAAACTACCCGATCGGATCAAAATATCCAGCCCAGTGAATTCGAAGCCAAGGTACTGAAGAGGCTTATAATACAATTGTTCATTATGTTTGGGCATAGCCGAGAGCTTTTCAGCTCTCATCTTCTTCCGGTCAAAAGCCCTGAATCGACCTTTGGAATTATAACGGAACTCAATGATCTCCATCTTTTTGTCCTGCATTGTCAAATGATGCTTGGCGATCTCTTTTTTCGCTAGCCATTCCAACTGAGTATAGTTCTTTTGATCGCATACGATCAGGATATCGTCGCAATATCTCCGGTACATAAAGCCTTCTTTCGCCGCTAACTCTTGCATCCGTCGGTCATAATCGATCAGATATATATTCGATAGTAGGGCACTGATTGAGAGCCCCTGCGGAATCCCAAAGAACCGCTTTCGACCATCTGGAAGCAATTCATGTTTTGCATGTCTGGCTATCAGTTTGGACTCCCGAAGTTTTTCGAACTTCGCATTGAAAGAATCCCCCTCGATGTAATCCAACAAGGACGGTTTCTTAGGATCTTTTCGAAGATTAATCCCGAAATGCCTTAAAAAGGAATTCTTTTTTAGATAGGCGTACTGCGTGAGGGATCTGTATAGTTTATATTGATCAGGGGGTAATTCGCTGATTCCCAATACTTTTTTCCATTTTTCTTTGAGAATCTGGTGATCAATATTATCAAAATATCCCTTGATATCCATGGCAATGGCTATACATGGCCCTTTAGCCTGAATGTGTTCAAATATCTCTAGGGCGAACTGAACATTGCAATGACCGTCCAGGTCAGACCGGTATGCCAATACACAAGAGTCAATACCATGTGTCTTAATATATTGCTCATAATATTGACCTAAGGTGAATGAATAAAAGGAATATAGATAGGTATCCAAGTGGGCAGCGTATGAAATAGGCCGGTCCTTGTTTTCCAAGGCCTTTCTACCCTCTTTTTCGACGTATCGGAAGCGGGGCGTCGATATAATAAGCTTCAACAGAGGCAGAAAAGCATGTTCTTTCATCCGTTTTGGATCAGACACGATAGCATGGATAGCTTCTTTTCTTTCAGCAAAGCTTGAGCGACGATCGAGATGATCATAAGTTTTGGGAGAGTCTTTCTCCTCAATTTTGGCGCACCATTGTCCCCACGCCCTCGAAGTATATAACATAAGGTAGCAGTTTGGTTGCTGTTTCAAAGGGAGATGGGTCAGGACGCTAACAATAAGCCGCGACTAAGCGCGCCCCCCAATCCTTGAAGGACTTACACCTTCTGGACCCGTACTCCTCACTCGTCCGTGAAATCGCTCCACGGCACTTCAGCTGTTTGCTTCCTTCCAACTAACACAACAGCGTTATCCGAAATTGCTTTCGAAGCATTTAAAACCCCTGGAAAAGGGCTTAAGGGGGAAATGGAACAATAATATAGTACTTATGTTGGCGATAACCTTCTATACACTACTTGTCCTCCTAAGTGGAGGCGATTCAACTGCACCGATTATCACTGGATTGAGTCCCTGGCTATCTCACCTCTTGGTGGAACCGGACCAAACCCGTAACTTTAACTATACACCCTCTATTCATTAACAGAGGCGACAAGATTAGTCGAATTCTATGCCATTGCTTCGCTCAGGGTCAAAAAGGCAGCTTATTAATTCTTTTTCGGTTAAAAATTTACTTCTCCCGTATAATTGTCAATGGCTAATTAATTTCGGTATTTCAAAACTGCCAATTATTCACTCCGCAACTGCTTATCCTGGCAGTGGAAAAGAGACATTTATTCAGATCATGGTTATTGTACACATTCTTGTCAAATTGGCCTTGGTAATAAATAGAAATGGACAGTGCAAAGTGTATAAAGTGTTATTATTCAATTATATACGTTAACTATTTTAGATAAATCCGTGCGAAAAAGATTCGAATTTTGTCCTGCCACCTCCACAATTGAAAAAAGAAGTGCCCCGAAAGGGGCATTTTTTATTTGCGGGAACGTGGCAAGCTTGCTTGCCAAAGTGGACGCGAATAAAAAATGACGCACGAAGTGCGACACTTCTTTTTTCAATTGGGCCTCCCCCTAAAGGATCACCGGAGGTGACCGCTAGGGCAGCGGAGGTAATCCCTACACCTCCACCGATGAATTTGTGCCTCGCTCCTGAAAGGAGCGGGGCATTTTTGTTTGTGCAGCTTACTACGAATGGGAAGGAGATCAATAGAGGTAATAAAAAGAGTAATCGGTAGAAAATCATTTGCAGGGGCCAAGCCTTAATGTGTCAGCTCCGGATAGGGCTTATGTCTTATCTTATTTTCAAATTGGACGATTTCGTTGTATATTCTGCGGTTAGTTAGTCCAGCTTTAGCACTGTCTAATAGGGAAAGGGCCATGTCATTTTGGCTTCGATGATAATATGTGTCCGCCAGATTTAAATACAATGCGCTTCTTTGAAAGCTAGAGGATGGCCGTCTACATAACCCCAGCCGAAAAATTTTTTCTGCCTCATCAAATCGACGGCTGTTGTTTAAACTGCATCCGTAATTGATATATGTATTCATAAAGCTGCTGTCGATTTTTAAGGCTTTTTTAAAGTAGCTAAACCCTTGCAATGCGTCATCGGTTCTATCCATACAGTCCCCAATGGCGTTTAATATCATAGGAGTGTTAGGACTTTCTTCGTCAGCTCGTAAAAAGAAATGTTTCGCGGCAGAATAATTTTCCTGGCGTATATAAAAAAGGCCTTTATTAAAATCATTTTCAGCTTTCTGGTTAGACAGATGAACGTCACCGAGACCGATATTGACGATTTTGTCGCCCTTTTTCTTTGTGTTGCAGGCGAACATAACAGCCAGGAGCGTAAGCAGGAATAGAATTTTGGTGGATATCATAGGTGAAAAACAATAGGTTGCTTATGATAGGTATCTACGGGAACTCCCCCGATGATGGCCGGCTCCCAATCGCGCATAAGCCGCATAACGCGCAGGGCTTCTTCATCCAGATATTTATCCACAGGATCAAGCACTGTGAGCTCAGATATATTACCCGTTTTGGTAACCATAAATTGTATCAAAACAGTACCTTCGATCTCATGAATAACGGCTGAATCCGGATATCGGATCGTTTTGTTCAAAAAACGGAGATATTGCGGCTGTCCGCCCGGGTAAGTAGCTTCTTTCATAAATACCGTGGCGGACTTATTGGCGGATCCATTTTCCTGGTAGAAAGAGGTAGATAGTTGTTTCCCTTTATCGAATCTGGCTTTTCCAGCAATTTTTCCAGATGGATAATACGCGATCCAATCCCCTTGCTTATCTCCCGCCTTATTTTGACCAATTACTTGCTTGCGACCATCCGGATAATACGAAGTATCTGTTCCTTCCAACTTACCCCGCAAGTAATGACAGCGGTGGCTGGGAATTCCTTTATCATCAAACCAGGCAAATTCACCCTGTGCGATATGGAAGGAATCATCTATGTAAAATCCATTCATCTGAATTTTACCGGATCGAAAGTGGTCTATTACCTGCCATCCGGAATCTGTTTTTAGCTTTGTTCGGTAATACGGTGCATTTTGTGCCTTGGTCTCCTGCCAGGAGTGGTTGAAATAGGTTGTATCCTGGGCATTTGCCAACAATGTTGAAGCGCTGGCTATCAGGAAAAAAGCGAGGATCTTAGTCATGCGAATAGTCATTTTACGTATTAAAGAGTAAAATAGTATTTTTTGGGCGGTTATACTAGAAAGGCATGGACTATTGGTTAGAGGCTTTTTGGGATAGTTGGGTTTTTACGCTATATGTGTCACCACTTTTGGCGTGCAGTCTAATGAATATGCTACCAAATCAGTCCAGGTAACGGTAACCATGGATGCCTTGTTCGACTAGTGTGGCACAATTTTTTAAATCTATCCAAAAAAGATTCGAATTTTGTCCTGGCACCTCCACAATTGAATACAGCAGTGCCTCCGCTCCCTAGAGCGGGGGCATTTTTTTGCCCGGCGGTGTAAAGGAGCGAAGCGAACTTTACGAACGAGGAGGAGCGTGTCGAAGCAGCTCCGACGAAGTTCTGACTTGTTTGCGAAAGTGGACGGGTGAAAAAAATGGGGCACGAAGAGCGACACTGGTGGATTCAATTGGGCCTCCCCCTCCGATCACCGGAGCGGTAGCGGAGGTAATCCCCTCACCTCCACAGCTTTATTAGCATCGAAATCAATTCTTTTCGGCGCTTTTTGTTGGCGGTTGAAGAAATTATCGGGTACTGCTACGAGCAGCCGGTAATAGATAACATGGCTCAATGGAGATTCAACAATGGAGATACTTTAAGACGGGTACTGCGAAGNATTATGTTAATAGAACTTCGGCTCTCCATTTCGGATCTTTTGGACAATAGTGGACAAATAGGTCTGAAACCATGCCGGAAGCATTTCAGATGGTACAGCATTCGCAGGTTTACCGTCTTCAAACACGGCGAGGACTACATGCTCCGCCTCAGAAGTATCGATGATCTGAACCGTTTGGAACAAACTGTAATGCTGATTCAGTTTTTTCAGATTGCCATAGAAGTTATCGGCCACTGTTTGTGGATCGACATAATGGCCGCCGGCTTGCGACCGGTCAACGACACGAAGCTCGGATAAGGCCGTATCCTGAAGACCGAGGAAGATGAGATGAATAGCATAGCCGGCTGCCCGAAACTGGCGAGGAATATCCCAGGTAGCTTCATTGGTAAAGTGCCCTTCATAGGCAAAATCCTGATTCGCCGCAAGTGCCGTTTCTACAAGGTGATCGAACGTTTCGGTAACAAAGGCATATGCAAGTTTACTGCATTCTTTGTGGGATTTGATAGTGCGCCAGAGTTCCTTTCTTTTTTCGACAAAGAGCTTATCTCCATCAAAAATGGGACCTTGCTGCCGGATGTGAGTCGGCAGGTAGTCGGGCCCAATACTGGACTTGCCTGCTCCATTGGAGCCTGTAATAATATACAATTCCGGCATAATTAAAGACGGGAAAGACCATACCTCCTCCGAAGAGACAGTTCTTCTGAGGGAGAAAGCGTCCGAATCACCGTGAATTCTTTGGCGGCATTTTTTAAAAAAACAAGCTGGATCGAACCATCTGGATATTCCAAATAGCATTGGTTTGTCTCCAGATCCTTGGAATTGATCATAAAAGGATGACCGCTACGGAGCTTTTGCAGACGGAGCTTTTGTACGGCCTCGTTACCTATTTTTTCAATGATTTGAAGCGCTGTCATGGTCTATGAAGGTACGGAAAAAAGAGGAGCTGGACAAATTGAAAATCAGAAGAGTAGGCTCAATAAGAGTGAGATGTTTGATAGAATCTCTATCCTTTCGATGTAAATTGGGCAATAATTGGGCAGAATAGAAGGTAATTGGGCGATCCTGGATATGCAGCTATTCAAAAGAGCGGCGATCCATTTATAGAGATTAGGAACTGCTCCCCAAAATCAGAAGCTTAGCCAAGACTTCTTCTTAATTGATGTCAATATTTGTTTCACATCATCTTTTTCTTTTTGATCGGGGTTGGTAGAGCATATAAACGTTGCGAAAATAAAATTTTTTCCATCGGATAGATGCNAAACTGCGATATAAGGAAAATTAGGTCTTGCAAATTCAACGAATCCGTATTTGCCATATTTACAATTACCTGTTTCCTTATTTTGTATGTTTCCGAATTGGTTATTTAGTCCAGTTTTTTCTGATAATTCGATTAAATCGGAAAAAGTAGGATTGGGGTGCTCGCCCCCCAAGTATTCTGCGGTTGAAATCTGCAAAACTCCTGGTTCTTCGGAAGCTTCTTTAATAAAAGTAGGAGGACCTTCAGGGTTTTCGTGGGAGATATTTTTCCATCCATCTGAAAAGCTAATTCTTAATTTTTCTAACCTTTTGTCCAATTGATTAATTATTAGATTGTTGAAAATAACATTCCTTTCAAATCAATCCAAAAAAGATTCGAATTTTGTCCTGCCATCTCCACCAATCACAAATACCAGTGCCTCCGCTCCTTAGGGCGGGGGCATTTTTGTTTCCGGTAGTGTAAAGGAGCGCAGCGAACTTGACGAACGAGGAGGAGCGTGTCGAAGCAGCTCCGACGAAGTTCTGGCTTGCTTGCTGGGAACGGACGGGAACGAAAATGCGGGGCGCGAAGCGCCTGGCACGGGTTGATTGGGCCTCCCCTCCCCCATATCGGGATCACCGAGACACTCGGGTAGAGTGGTGAAGGTAATCCCCTCACCTTCACAGAAATTTTAGCTCTGCAAATCATTGATCTGCAGAGCTTTTTTTATCTAAAGAGCGTAGCAAACTCCCTCCAAATACACATCTATAACTTATTTGCCGGAATGGATTGTTGCATTTTCCGAAAATCTATATATGAAAACAAAAGCGATAGCGGGTACAGTATTACGAAGGCAGCAAACGGAACAATGAATAAGGGTATTCAAATATTTGTAGCGGGAAACTAGTTAAAATCTTTACCAAAGGCGATAAGAGCAGGAAGAATATGGTAAATTCCAAGGTAATTGTTACGCAGGTTTTCTTCCTGAAGCATAAAATGGCTAAAACAATCAATGCCAAATCAGCCAAAATCAGTAAGGGTTTTGTTGTTGGCTCTGCATCTGCTATTCCAAAAGTCATCATCAAAATAAAAGGCATGATTATCATCATTCCTTGCAAAAAGATGAATGAATAACATGCGATGGATTGTGCCCTAGTATTGAATAAAACTTCATAGTAATGGTTCTTGGGTCAGGCTATGACTAATTTTAGTATTAATTAGATTAGCCACCACCTTGATCATCCTATCTTTTTCTTCTGGCTTGCTCTCTTTCGTTTTGATAACAATTGATTTCAACATGTAAATATTATTTGCATGTTGAAATGTTTTTCATAATTAACTTGTAATCAATGAGTTGAGGGTAGTGGGGCTAAGTGACTGATTTTCGGGTTTTTGAGGGGAAAAGCTTTTTCATCCAAATTTAAGTTGTTGAAAAGAACATTGTTTTTGTCGGTGGAGCGACTGTTTCTTTGTATTCTACCCGGCCGGAAACGGAGACGAGGCCGACCGATGATGTCGATATCGTAATTGAATTGTTACATTATAAAGACTATGCTGCCATCGAAGAAAAACTGAGGAGCAAGGGTTTTGTGAACGATGTGGAGTCAGGAGTAATATGCCGCTATACTATACATGGGATTACGGTGGACGTCATGCCGACTTCCGAGAATATATTATATCGGGAGGAGCATCCCACGCAAGGTAAAGACAGTTCTTTTGTTCGTCTCGCGGTTAAGGCAGACGTGGACGCCCCTTGTGAAGTGGCTTTTACCGTTGTATGCGGCGATTGCACGATATGCAGGAAGTCGAAATTTTTAGCCGGGCTGGAAATATCATAGCCATTGACCCCTAATTATTATATGAAGTGGTCACTATATACATTGATTACCAAACCCATCTATGGTTCATCGAAAACAGGTTTGAGTGATCTGACCTTGGATAATTTCCACACTGCAAACCGGCCAGTGGGTAAGTAGAACAGAGAGTAGTTTTGGCTAAATCAAAAGCAGATATAGCTAAATCAATCCGATAAACGCGAGCGACATTTGTATCAACAAAAAAATAAGAATATGCGCGTATTTGTCACAGGAGCCACAGGCTTCATCGGTTCTGCCATCGTGCAGGAATTAATAAGTGCCGGTCACCGGGTATTGGGGTTGGCCCGATCGGATGCTGCAGCCAGTGCGCTGACCGCAGCGGGGGCGGAAGTTCACCGCGGTGACCTCGAAGATCTGGACAGCTTGCGTAGCGGCGCCGCCGCGTCGGATGGTGTGATCCATGCGGGTTTTATCCACGATTTTACCCGATTTAAGGAGGTCTGTGAAGTAGACAGGCTGGCTATCGAGACTATCGGCAACGTATTGGCAGGCAGTGACCGTCCGTTGGTCGTGACGTCCGGTACCGCGCTGGTTAGCCCGGGCAGTCTCGCTACCGAAGATATCATACCCCCCTTCAACCCTGCGTGGCCACGGGCTTCGGAACAAGCAGCGGATGCGGCGGCGGCGCTGGGTGTACGGGCATCGGTGATACGCCTGTCACCGTCTGTTCATGGGGAAGGCGATTTGCATGGCTTCGTGCCCATCCTGGTCAATGTCGCCCGTGAAAAAGGCGTTTCCGCCTATATCGGCGAGGGGCATAACCGCTGGAATGCGGTACACCGGCTGGATGCTGCCCATTTGTACAGACTGGCATTGGAGCATGCCGTAGCAGGCAGGCGATTCCACGGCGTCGGCGAAGAGAGCATTACGTACAAAGTCATCGCAGAAGCAATAGGAAAACAGCTGAATGTTCCAGTGACATCCGTATCACCTGAAGCAGCGGCCGAGCATTTTGGCTGGTTTGCCGGTTTCGCGGCGATCGATTGCCCGGCGTCGAGCAAATTAACACAGGAGCTTTTGAACTGGCATCCGACCCAACAGACATTGCTTGCTGATCTGGAACAAGGCATATATTCCCGTCATCAGGATAAATAAAACCCATGAAAATCATCATTACCGGCTCTTTAGGGAACATCAGTAAGCCGCTGACACAAAGATTGGTAGGTCAGGGACATGTCGTAACCGTCATTAGCAGCAACCCGGGAAAAACGGCTGCCATCGAGGCCCTTGACGCTACCGCTGCCATTGGCTCGATAGCAAATGTCGATTTCCTCACGAAAACTTTTACAGGTGCGGATGCTGTTTACGGGATGATTCCCCTGAGTTTTTCCGAACCCGACCTGGGCGACTATCTACGCCGGATGGCCCAAAATTATGCGCAGGCCCTGAAGCAGGCCGAAACCAAGCGAGTGGTGGTCATGAGCGGCTGGGCAGCCAATCTTGTCCGGAGCGAAAATGTCGAAGACGTGTTTGATGTATTGACCGGCGCCTCTATCACCATCATGCGGCCTGCATCCTTTTACACCAACTTCTATCAATCGATGGATATGATCAGGGGGAAGGGGCTGATCGGTAAATTCCTCACTTTGCGCTACTCTGGCCTTTGGGCCCTGCTGAGGGGGAAGACCGGCCTGCTGATGGGGAATTATGGCGGGGATGACCGGACGGTGTTTGTTTCGCCGAAAGATATCGCGGATGCTGTGGCCGAGGAACTGCTGCTACGCCCGGATACAAAAACGATCAGGTATGTGGGCAGCGAGGAGATGACCTGTAACGAGGCCGCCCGGATCATCGGCACCGCGGTGGGCAAGCCCTGGTTGAAATGGGTATTGCTTTCGGACAAACAAATGCTGCAGGGGCTGAAAATGGCCAAAGTACCTCAAAAGCTGGCCGAAACCCTGGTGGAAATGCAGGCTGCGATGCATAGTGGTAAGACACTGGAAAATTTTCACCGGAGTCAGCCAAAGATGGGAAAAGTGAAACTAGCCGAATTTGCCAAAGAATTTGCCGAAGCCTATTAAAAAAACAAGTAAATTATCCTATGAACAGTCCTCAGCAATTCCGATTCAAAACGATCACCGAATATCATCGGGCAGCGGGCCTTCCCAAGCCGGAACACCCGCTCATCAGCCTGGTCCGGATGGATGACATTACCATGCCCCTCGCCGAAGGCTCGTTCAGCCTTATCTATGACTTTTATTCCATTTCCCTGAAAAAGGTGCACAATGCCAAATTCAAATACGGGCAGCAGTCCACAGACTTTGACGAAGGCGTATTGTTCTTTATGGCGCCCGGGCAGTTATTCGGTATTGAGATTGAAAAAGGAGTGATGCCTCAGCATCGGCCTAAAGGCTGGATGATTCTGATCCACCCGGATTTTTTATGGAACACGCCGCTGGCGAAGATCATCAAACAGTACGAATTTTTCCATTACTCCGTTTACGAGGCCCTGTATCTTTCCGACAAGGAAGAGACCATGCTCACGACCATTGCTGACAATATAGAGCAGGAGTATCATGCCAATATCGACCGGTTCAGCCAGAACGTGATCATCGCCCAACTGGAATTACTGCTCACTTATGCCGAAAGGTTCTACCAGCGTCAGTTCATCACGCGGAAGATCGCTAACCATGAAATATTGATGCGCTTGGAGGATTTTCTTTCGGGCTACTTCAGCAGCGGTGCTTTGGCAAAACAAGGTCTGCCCAGCGTAGCGCATATTGCGGAAACCCTGACTATCTCACCGGGTTATCTAAGCGGGCTCCTCAAATCCTTAACAGGCCAGAGCACACAGCAGCATCTGCATGACAAGCTGATCGAACTGGCAAAGGAAAAGCTATCCACCACCAACCTCTCGGTCAGCGAGATTGCTTATGAACTGGGCTTCGAGCATTTGCAGTCCTTCAGCAAACTCTTCAAGGCAAAGACAAAGCTGTCGCCGATAGAGTTCCGGCAATCCTTCAATTAATTCTCCTTCCCTGAGTGTAAACTTTTTGAAATTCATCCTTATTAACACCAATTTAGCCATTTGCAGGTTGCATGGCCGGGCAATCTATATTACCTTTCTTAATATGAAAAAAAATAACACCCGCCGTGCTACCCGCCTCAAGGTTGGGCTTGTTCTTGCAGCCGTCCTGACTATCGGCTGGGTCATCCCCCAACACCTCGCGATGCCCGTGGAAGGTGCGACCCGCCATAGCTATGACCAAAATTCCTTCTGGGCATATCCCTGGGGCGAATCGGTTACGCATAAGGGCGTTGATATATTTGCCAAAGAAGGCACGAACGTCCATTCCGCTACAGCTGGATTGGTTGTTGCCACAGGCCAGAACCGCCTTGGCGGTAACTTCGTCATGGTCCTCGGACCTCAATGGCGGCTTCATTACTATGCACACTTACATGAGATCCGCACCCACATCCTAACCCCCGTCTCGCACCGCAGTATCCTCGGCACCGTGGGCAATACCGGCGATGCTAAAGGCAAGCCTACGCACCTTCACTATACGATCAAGTCGGTCTGCCCCTGTCCATGGCGCATCGACCATAGCCACCAGGGTTGGAAGAAAGCATTCTACCTTAACCCGATCCTTTATCTAAATGATAGCCTTCAGCAGCCCACTGCTTAAAGTTATTGGAAATTATAGATTTATACCTTTTATGAGCGATAGCAATTGAGTAAGGTATTCGATTAGAGCCTCGTCACCTCCACAAAACTTCAATATTTCTTCATCAAAAATATCCATGAGATCATCTGGGATTAAAGGCACAAATGAATCTGTGCCGTACTCGATGGTTAATGAAGAAGTCAACGANCTGCCTGGGCAGTGGNATAACACTTATGCTGTATAAGAGGCTTTTAAAATTATCCGGCGGAATCAGCGATCATATTTATACTGGATTTACTGTAGATATCTATGACTTTTATAATTCTTGATGCGTAATCATATATTTTGTTATTGCTGTCAAGAGCCATTTTTTCTTCCTTACCAGTATCAAAAAAGGAAATTTGTTTTTTCTTCTGATTAAAATGCAATCGACATATAGGGCGCCGATTATTATCATCTAGTAAAATGCCACAATATGATTGATTGTCTCGCATTACAACCCGGGTGACATTTATCTTGACAGCCAAAATTGCCCTTATAATATAGAAAGCTTCCATTTCCTCTGCAGTTGTCACAATTGCGGTTTCGTCTGCCGGCGTGGCTGTTAGCTCTTCTTTAGCAATTTGTTCAGCCTTTTGCTGTTCTGTGGCCAGAGCCGTCTTTAACCTTTCATTGATCGTGTCATTGATATATTGGTTGAAGGTTCTTTTTACCAGCCCTTTGAACATTTCTAAGATCTTCGCCGTCACCATCGAATGATATACGTTCTTCGCGAAATACTTGGTGAAGTCTTCTGATGGATCGCTTATTTCTTTTACAATAAGCGCCCGCAGTTCCGACATGTATTTCAACTCACTTGCTGTATTGTTAATGCTCTCAATATTGAAATGGGTCTTTGTGAATTCTTTTAATTTTTCGACCTGAGCTTCTTTCATATCATCAATCCGAAATTCAAAAAACGGCTTATCATCCATTTTATTTGCTTCAACCAGATCTGTATAGAAGCGGAACATTATACCATTTGTGAGAATTCCAAATTTTGCGTTCGTCGTATGAAAGTANCTGAATAATTGGCTGTCATGTGGATCAAGGTTTGCAGACCAGTGCTTGCACTCGATAAGCATGATAGGGGTATTATCTTTAATAATGGCATAATCCACTTTTTCCCCCTTCTTTATTCCAATATCGGCTATAAATTCGGGCACTACTTCGAGAGGGTTAAAAACATCATATCCCATAGTTTGAATGAAGGGCATAATCAAAGCATTCTTTGTTGCTTCCTCTGTCTGAATTTTGTCCTGCATTTTGCTTACCCGATCGGCAAGTAATTTGATTTGGTCCTTGAATTCCATATAGCTTGGTTTAATGGGTTTTTANATACTGTGAGTATGAGATTGGATAAAAAGATGGGAAAGNAGAGCATATTGGTGCTGATTCAAAGAGTGTTTTAANGGTATTTCATACGCGCGGTTAGTGGAAAAAAGGGCGATTTTGTCTTTTGGATAGGAAATTATTTCCAAGATGATCATTTTAGTAGGAAAATATAGGTGTTT
>JGI25616J43925_10000320_pt1 | contig 16676 bp, 14 predicted proteins | sample GraSoi2013_100cm_FD_43925 | JGI IMG/M metagenome (IMG submission 43925) | reverse complement strand
CCGGGATAGCCCTGCACATAGGCGACGTAATCGGTCCGGATCGCATCCCCCAATGCAAATGGAAAATCGCTTTCTCCGGCATAGGGAACCGTGTTGCGCTGTGAGTTGAGAATGCCGTGGGTGAATTCCGACCCGCCGGCCAGACAATGCGCGACCAGCGCGGCATGCAGGTCGCGCTCGCGCATGCCGGGCCGGACGGTCGGGAAATGCTTGAGGTAAGCATCGTCGAGAAGGTCGGCGCCGCGTTTCAAGCGGGCGAGTTCAGCGGGTGTTTTCACCGCGCGCACGACATCCATCAGGTTAACGCAATCCGAAGGCCGCATCCGCGGCAGACGGCTGCGCAGGACGTCCCAATCGGCAGCGCTGATGAAGTTGGTCTCGAACCCGATTCTTGAATCGGCCAGTCCCATGGCGGCGATGACCTTCGCGAGCCGCTCGACCGGTGGCTCGGAATAGCCCTCATACACGTCAAAATGCTCGACGAATGAATCCCGTCGCGCAAGTCCTTCGGCAATCGCATTGACCACCATGCGCGGTTCACCGCGGCGCGGCCAAACCAGATAGACCCCTCGCGGCGAATCGGCGAGGTCGAGATGGCGCGCGAGTGTACCCGGATAGACCAGGCCGGACAGATAAGTAAAATTGATGCCGGCGCGCGCGACGATGGCATCAAGGCCATGTTCGTCCATCTGCCGAGCGAGGCGCTCAGTCTGCACAAAATCGGAAACCGCTGCTTTCATGTCCGTCAACTCTCCAATGAGGAATTTTAGTGGTGCTGACCGCCGGCGCGAGCGCGGCGGAATTCATTTCGCTTGCTGTTCGACCATTCTGAGGAAACGCTGGGTTCGCTCGTGCTTGGGATGGTCCAGCACGTCNTCGGGAGGGCCTTGTTCAACGATGAGGCCATCGTCCATGAAGATCACGCGATCGGCGACCTCGCGCGCAAATCGCACTTCGTGGGTCACCACGATCATGGTCATCCCNGCTTCAGCAAGGCGGCGGATCACGGCAAGGACTTCCCCGACCAGTTCGGGGTCGAGCGCCGAGGTGGGCTCGTCGAACAGCATCAGCCGAGGCGAGATGGCGAGCGCGCGAGCGATTGCCACGCGCTGTTGCTGGCCACCCGAAAGGCGGTGCGGCAGATGGTCGGCATGATTGGAAAGACCCACCATACGCAGCAAATTTACGGCGAGCGCGCGCATCTTCTCGGTCGCTTCGCCATAGACATGGATCGGCGCNTCCACGATGTTTTCGAGCGCCGTGAGATGATCGAACAAATTGAAATGCTGGAACACCATGCCGATACGCGCTTCNGCTCGCGCCTTGGCAACGTTNCGGGTGGGCTTCAATCCGCCGCCGATCTGGCTTTGGTATCCGACATATTTGCCGTCGACCGTGATTTCGCCCCAGTCGAGCGGCTCCAGATGGTTGACCAGCCGCAGCAAGGTGCTCTTGCCCGAACCGCTCGGGCCCATCAGCACGACGACTTCGCCGCGTTGCACGAAGAGATCGATGCCGCGGAGGATTTCCTTGTCGCCATAGGATTTTTGGACATTGCGGCACATCACGAAGGGCTGCTCGGGCACTGAACCTTCCGTGCGGCTTGCCTGCAGACTGTCCATCCAGCCGGTCGGCGACAGCGCAGCCGCGTCTGAAACGCTTGCTACGGCGGCTTCACCGGCCGGAACGGCTTTGATGGCCGGCTTTTTCGAAGCCTCGAGGCTATAGTATTTTTCCAGATAGAATTGCGCCACCGCCACCGCGCTGGTCAGGATCAGGTAGATGATGCCGGCAGCCGCAAACACCGTAAAAAATTTGAAGTTCTGACCTACGATCTGTTGCGAGCGGAACGTGAGTTCGTTGACGAAGATCACCGACGCGATCGACGTCCCCTTGATCATGGAGATAGTCTGGTTGGCCATGCCGGGCAGAATCGCCCGCATCGCTTGAGGCAGGATGATGCGCCGAAGCGTCAGAAAAGGTCCCATGCCGAAGGAGGCAGCGGCAAGGCTTTGCTTGCGGTCCACGGAGAGTATGCCGCCGCGGATGATCTCGGCGCTGAACGCAGCCTCGTTCAGCAAGAAGCCGACGACAGCGGTGGTGAAACTATCGAGCTTGATCCCGACGACCGGCAGCGCATCGTAGAGAAAGACGAGTTGCAGGATCAGCGGCGTGCCGCGGATGAACCAGATGTAGAGCCACGCCGTTCCCTGCAACGGCGGCAGCGTGGAGAGGCGCATCAAAGCCAGCACCAGACCGAGCATGACGCCTCCCGTCATGGCCAGCGCGGCGATCTCCACCGCCGTCAAAGCACCGTCCAGCAGGAAAGGCGAAGAAGCGTAGGTGAGCATCTCCATCAACGGCTCAGGCACCAGGCTAGACCGCCAGCCGAAGGCGGCGGCGATCACGATGATGAGCGCGCCGCCGCCGGCCCATAGAGTGCGTCGATCCAGGGCGCTCGCGCGCGCCGCAGTCGCGATTTCCGTGCCCGTTTCGCTCATGGTCAGCCACACAATCTGGCGGTTGTATATGCCACCGCCCGCGCCGCGGTAATGAGATCGGAGAGCCGCACGCGCTCGTCGGCGGTGGGCCATTCCTTGTAGATGCGAATATCACCTGGGCCATACTGCACCGTGGGGATGCCATGCGCGGCGATAATGTTGCCGTCGCCGACATTGCCGAGCCGTCCCCAACCACCCACGACCGCGGGAGTGCCCGATGCCAATTGCTGACCCGTGGCCAGGGTGGCCACCAGATCATGATCGGCAGCGCAAGCCATCGGCTCCTGGCACCATCCATCCTCGCTGCCCTTGGCCGGCATCTCGAAACTGTAGTTGAACGCAGGATGGTCGCGCCGGATACCTTCGAGCAGCGCGGAAATATCTGCTCTCATGCTTTGCAGTGTTTGTCCCGGCACGGTGCGGAACTGCAGCAACAGCTCGGCCTGCTTGCTATGCAGCCCGCTATGGTTCTTCTGATAGTAATGCTCCTTGTGGAAGGTATCGAAGGTGTGGGTCGGAAATCCTGGTAACTCCGGGTGCGGGACAAAATTCATCCAGCTTCCTTCCGGAATCGGATCGAGGCTTGGCCCGATGCGGCGAATGACCTCGCAAAGCTGCTCGATCGGATTCCAGTACAAGGCCTTTGCTTCGGCGCTGTAGCGGAAGAACAACTCCGGCGCCTCGACCCGGATGCGCACCATCACGATACCGACGCAGACATTGGCGATGGTGTTGTTGGAGTGCTCCATGTTGATGCACAAATCCGCCCGCACGCCGCCGCGCAGCAGCGCCCGGGTCCCGGCACCGCCGAGCTTGTGCGCGATCACCGGACACAACAAGACGTCGCCCTTGAGCCGTGTGCCCGAGCGAATGATGGCCTCGACGCCGCAGAAGGCAGCGGCGATGCCGCCTTTGTCGTCGTGGGCGCCCATGCCCCAGATCCAGCCGTCCTCGAACTTGGCGCCATAGGGGTCGACTGACCATCCCGGCATCTCGACTCCGGGATCCATATGCCCGTTGAGCATCAGGCTCGGGCCCTCACCGCTGCCACGCAAAATGCCGATCGGCTGCCGACTGGTAATCGTGGGATTGAAGGGATGCACGACGTCCATCATGGTTACGTCGAGGCCAATGTCCTCCATCCGTTCGGCGAGATGATCGGCGATCGCTTGCTCCTGGAAGGCGGAACTGGGGATGCGGAGCAGCGCCTGCTCCACTTCGAGCACGCGCGCGGCATCGACGTGCTTCTGCACGCCGGATAGTTCGGTGGTCATGGCTTTTCTCTCCGCTTACANGCTGCCGACGGCTCGCCCCTCACGCCGTCATGCCACGGTCATGCTGGGATTGGCGCGATCGCCCTCCCGTTCATTCGGTCAGGGTCACAGGCTCCGTGGTGAGGCTGTAGTCCACGTGGTAGCGCTCGTAGATCGCCTTCTCGGCGCCGCTGGCGCGAATCGCCGTGAGTCCGTCGCGCAGCGCCTTGACCAGATCGGGATTACCCTTGGCCGTGCCTACCGCGATCTTGGCGCCGGTGATCACGTCGAACGCGCTCTCGATCGTGGTGGGATTGGACGCGACCATGCTTTCGCCGACGAACTTGTTGACCGCGACCAGATCTGCACGCGCGTTCTGCACAAGGCGCATGCCGCTCGGCATGTCGGTGGAGGTGATGATATTGACCGCGGGCTTGCCGGCGGCGACGCACTTGCTGCTGGCGTCGCGCAGCATGGCTTCCTGCGTGGTACCGAGCGTCGTGGTGCTGGTCAGGCCGCAGAGATCACCAAGCGAATGGATGTTCTTGGGATTGCCTTTTGCGACGAGCATCCCGGTGGCCGCATTCATATAGACCACGAAATCCAGCTTCTTGGCGCGCTCGGGCGTGTACAAGAGGGTGTCCCACATGATGTCGATCTGACCTGACATCGCCGCGGGAATCAGCCCCGACCACGTTCCGATCACGAACTGCATGGGCACGCCGATGCAGGCAAACGTCGCTTGGGCAAGATCGGCATCCAGTCCGACCAGCTTCGAAAAATCCTTGGGGTCGCGCATGCTGAACGGCACGCTCTCGCCGTCCTGTCCGATCTTGATGGTTTTGCCGGCGAGGCCGGGATACTTGGTTGCGAGTTTTGCCGGTTCGCAGGTTGCTTCGTCGGCCTTTGCGCCGCACAAGGCGGAAACGGCCANCAAAGNCAGACAGGCGGCGCCGCGCAGGAAGGCCGGAAGCGCANACTTATAAAAAGTACGCATGAATTTCGTCTTCCGTCTTTGGGAGGAACCCGGCTAATGCAAATTATTTCGCTAGTATTGTTCCATTACAAATGAAATATAGACATCGAATTCATGCGCATGCATTATATGGGAATGGATTCCCGGCACTTGGAAACGCTGTTGTGGGTCGCCAGACTTGGCGGCATTGGCGCTGCAGCGCAGCATCTTAATCTGACCCAGCCGGCGGTCACCCGCCGGATTCAGGAGCTGGAGCGGGAGCTCGGCGCCAAGGTGCTGCGCCGCCAGGGACGAAATGTGGTGCCGACGCCGGTGGGCCAGACCTGCCTTGGCAGCGCCGAGCGCATCCTGTCGGAAGTCGCGACCATGCGGGTTGCGGCAAGCGGCAAATCAGCCGTCGGTACGATCCGCGTCGGCGTGGTCGAAAGCATCGCGCTGACGTGGTTTCAAAATTTCCTCGCCCGGATCGAGGGACGCTATCCCAAGGTACAGATGGAGATCGANGTCGATCTGTCGAACCGATTGATCACCAAGCTTGCCCGACGTCAGATCGACATCGCCTTGCTGCCCGGTCCGGTGCAGCTGCCAGGGGTCGTGCGCGTGTCGCTCGGCGATTGCGCCATGAAGTGGTTGGGTCATCCGCAACTGTGCCCGAAGGATCGTGAAATGAAGGCTGCGGATCTGGCCGANCTGCCGATTATCGGCATGCCGCAGGATGCCAATGCCTATCATTCCATCATCAACTGGTTCGAGGAGGCGCAGGTCACTCCTAGCCTCATGCATTGCTGCAACAGCTTTAGCGTGGTGGCGCTATTGGTGCGGCGGGGAGTGGGTGTCAGTCTCTTGCCGCCGGACCTTTTCGCCGGCGACCTCGAGCAAGGCGTCTTGAAGATACTGATCGAACAGCCCGACGTTCCGAAGGTGGAATATTCGGCGGCCTATTTGCCAGCCATGGACGCCTCGATCCTTCCNGAAGTAGCGGCGATCGCGCGCGAGGAAAGCTGGTTCTTCGGTCCGTCGCGAACACGAAGCAAGAACTTTGGCGTGAGGCCTTTCCCCGCGCTGCAAGTCCGGACGATCTTGAAGGATGAGGTCTCGTAGCTTTCTTGCTATGACAGGCTGACCATTTCAAAATGGCTCTGACGCGGTGCTTGCATGAATCGCTTCTGGAATCACACATTTCGATGATAAAGGAATTCGCAGTTTTATTCTGAGTGGCTCGCCAAGTTGAACCTATTCAGTATAAAGCTGCGGACTGGATTTATTGCGCGAATGTCGTCAACGTCACTGAATTTTCAATATCGCCATCACGTGCATAGAGTTGAAATCGCCTTTGAATGTAGGCGATCGCTTACGCTACGTGCTGATGGGGTCGAAATCCAACATGTAAGGGGTGCGCGGTTCCGGCGCAAAGCGGACATCATCGAAAAGCTGACGTCCGAAATGTGCCGGAAGCCGGGCGATCATCGTGGTTCGCCAGAGAATGCCTGCCGCAGTGCTGACAGCCGGTCGAGCGCGGCTCGCGGTAGTGGGCCGTTTTGGACCGCGGCGAGCGCGTCCTCGAACTGTTGCGGCGCCGCCATGCCGACCAAGATAGTGCCCATCGCCGGGTGAGACAGCGCAAAACGCGTGGCGGCTTCGGTCAGGCTGGTGGCGAACCCCTCCTTTACCAGCGGGGTTAGACGACGTGCGCGATCGACATCGGCGTCGTAGCTCATCGCCGAACCAATCGGCTCGGGCGCCGGACCAGCAATCGGGTGACGCTCGGCTGAGCCCGACAGTGCGCCGCCGGCGAGCACGCGGATGCCCACTACGCCAACGCCGGCTGCCTTGGTGTGATCGAACAATCGCCCATAATCTTGTGCCGGATAGTTCGTCGGCAATTCTTCGGCGGCGGATGGATTGAGCATGTTGTAGACTACTTGAGCGCTGTCGAAGGCGTCTGCATCAATCACTTGATGCAGTGCCGCCGTGTCGCCTACTGCCGTAATCCCGAGGAAACGAGTCTTCCCCTGCTGACGCAGGCGCTCGAACGCCGGTACCACATCGCCGAGCACCTGTCCGACGCTCAGCGCCGATCCGCCGCCTGTCTCGGTAATCGCATTGTGCAGGTGAAAGATGTCGACCCGGTCAAGGCGTAGTCGCGCCAGACTGCCTTCGAGCGACATCGTTACGGCATCGGCAATGCGGCCGAACTCGCTGGGCGGCAACCGGACCTTGGTGCCGACGGCCACGTTGACCGGCTTCAGCTTTTGCAAAACGCGGCCAAGGTTCTTTTCCGATTCGCCATTGCCGTACTGCACCGCGGTGTCGAAGTAATTCACGCCAGCGGCGATTGCCCGCGCGATGGTACGCTCCTGGTCGGCAGGATCGCCGCGTACCATGAATCCGCCGACTGCGCCGCAGCCGAAGCCCAGCACCGAGAGCTGCATTCCCGTGCGCCCAAAGACCCGCAATTGCATCGCTGTTCCTCCGGCTACATGCACAATATTCTAAAGACACGCCGGACTTGCGCCACGCCGATGTCGTGGCGTGGAATATCGAGCACCCGTTACTCGACCTCGATATTTGCCACCGCGATGATCGGCCGCCACTTTTCGAGGGCACGCCCTCCCGCTGCAGCTCGGGTAAATGGTACATCAGCTTTGGGAACGGGCGGAAGGGCCGCGCCGACGTAAAGCCGNTCANCAATGTCCATTGTAGGTCAAAAGCGACATCGAAGCCACGTCCAATGGCGCAAAGCGGACGTTGGCNAAAGACCTTAGTTCATCGGCCNAGCTACCCCGCGATAGGAAGACAGTGCTCNCGCAATCATGGATAACGCGATATGGCGGANCCCCGCTGCCAATTCCGTCCGAGAATTCAGGGCGATGACGTCAGGGACGAGCGGATTTTCGCCAGCAGCTCAGCACGCACTTTGCGGGCCGCAAGCGCCTNATCCATTTNGACCTTGACGAACCTTACCGGCGTATTGGGCTGAAGCTGGCCGATCAGATCCATATCGGCCGAAATGACCGTGCCGACCATGAAGTAGCCACCGCCTGAAACCGCGTCACGATGCAGNACGATCGGNTCGGTGCCCCCGGGCACCTGGATCGAGCCATACGGATAGCAGGCATCGGTGATGTTGGAGGGATCNGAGCCGGCGCCGAAGGGTGGCTCACGCGGCACGAACTCGAGCGGCTTGCCACCCTTGAAGCGGTAGCCGATCCGGTCGGCTTCCGGAGCGACCTTCCAGGTATCNGAAAAGAANCCGCTGCCGGCGGCATCGGTGATGCGATGCCAGTAAAGTCCGGGCATGACGCGCAACTCCGTCGGCATCGCCATCGGCAAGCCGCGCAAATTTTCGCCGACGGTGCGGCCCTCCTTGACCGCCGTCGCAGCCGCACCGACCGGCAGTTCGTCGCCGGCCTCGAGCTTTCGACCCTTGAAGCCGCCGAGAGCGCCCAGCGNGTAGGTCGAGCGCGAGCCGAGAACCACGGGCACATCGATACCGCCNGCGACGGCAATGTAGGCGCGCGCGCCCTTTTTCAGGAAATCGAAAGCGAGTTTTTGGCCGCGCTTNACCTTGAAGGANGCCCAATTCTCGCACGGAACGCCATCGAGCTTGGGTGGCAACTCGGCCCCCGTAACCGCGACCATGGCGTCATCGGTAAATTCGAGCTCCGGCCCCATAAAGACGGCCTCGAGAACGGCAGCTCCCTCCGCATTACCCACCAGCAGATTGGCGGCGGCGAGCGCATGGCGGTCCATGCCGCCGGAGAGCGGGATGCCGATGTGATAATAACCGGGACGCCCGAGGTCCTGGACGGTGGTGGAAAGACCCGGCTTCAAAACCTTAATGGCCATGGAGAACCCCCTCGAGCTTGTGATTGTAGCCGTCGATGTCNCGGTTGAACTCGGTGAGCGAGAACGAGACATCCCGGATGATCGGCGCGAAGCGGCCCGCTTCGACATCGGCGACCGCCTCATCATAGGCCGGCCGCTCGATNGGCTTCCACTTNACGATGTCGCCCGGCTTGAACAGGCACATGAAATCACGCAGATAGCTGATCTTCTGATTGGGATCGTAGATCGGCATCGGCGTGATGCCGAACATCTGGTAGCCGCCGGCGCCGCGCACCGAATAGATGCAGCTGAAGCAGCCGCCNTGCCCGACCGTCAGCTTGGGCGTGTCCGTGCGCGGGCGCAGATATTTCGGCGCCTGAATCTGCCGCTTGCGTTCGACCATCTGATAGAGGAAGGGGAGGCCGGCGACGAAGCCGACCATCGAGACGAACCAGGGTGCACTTGAATGCGNCGTGATGAACGCGTCGATCCCGTCGTGATTGTTGATGCGTGCCGCGTATTCGAGATCGGTGCCGTTGGGATCCTGATGGCGCTCGCGGAAGCGCATCAGCGTCTCGTGCGTCCAAGGGTCGTTGTAAAGCACCGGGATCTCGATGATCCGCGTCGCGATCACCGGCTCGGACTTCTCGGCCGCCGAATCCAGCCGCTTCAGCTCGGCGAGCATGTCATCGGGTTTGATCAGATCCGGATCGAACTTCACCTGATAGGAGGCGTTGGCCGGACAGATCTCGGTGACACCCTTGATCTTGGCGTCGCGCACCGCATTGGTGATGAAGAGGCTNTTGAAGAAAGCCTCCAGTGACATGGCATCATCCACCTCGGCGAAGATGTGCTCATCGCTGCCGAAGGAAAATCGAGTTTGCATGGGACACNGGCCTCCTGTTGCTGACGGGGCGGATTATTTTGCGGTTGCGGGATCAGGAGCGGTCGGCACCGCCGGCACAGCNTCTGCTGCGGCAAGACTTGCAGCATGTGATTCAAGCCATGGCTCGAGCCAGGCCGTATGAAAGCGCCCGGCCTGCACATCGGCATCGCGCGCCAGCGCCTGGTGCAGGGGCTTGGTCGTCGCCAGCCCCTCGACGTTTAGTTCACCGAGCGCGCGATCGAGCCGTCGTATCGCGCTTGCTCGATCTTCATCGTGGACGATCAGTTTGCCGAGCAAGCTGTCATAGAACGGCGGCACNGTGTAACCGGGATAGAGCATGCTGTCGAAACGCACCCCGTTGCCACCTGGCACACTGAGTGCGGTNACCGTGCCCGGGTTCGGCATGAAGCCTTTCGCCGGNTCCTCGGCGTTGATGCGGACCTCGATCGAGTGGCCATTGATGCGCACTTGATCCTGGCGGATCCGCAAGCGCTCGCCGCCGGCGATCCGGATCATCTCGCGCACCAGGTCGATGCCGGTGACCATCTCCGTCACCGGGTGTTCGACCTGGATGCGCGTGTTCATCTCCAGGAAGTAAAATTCGTGGCTGCGGTCATCGTACAGATATTCGAGCGTCCCCGCGCCGCGGTAGTGCACCGCCTTGGCGAGCGCGACGGCAGACGAACAGAGTTTTTCGCGAATGGCTGACGTCAGCGAGGGCGAGGGAGCTTCTTCCCAGACTTTCTGACGGCGGCGCTGCAGCGAGCACTCGCGCTCGAAGCAGTGGATGACATCCTGTCCGTCGCCGAGCACCTGCACCTCGATATGCCGCGCACCTTCAATCAGCTTCTCGACATAGAGCCCGCCATCGCCGAAGGCCGCCAGCGCCTCGGCCTGCGCCTGCGGCATGAGGTGATGAAACTCCTCGGCCGAGCGCGCGATGCGGATGCCGCGGCCGCCGCCGCCAGCCGCCGCCTTGATCATCACGGGAAAGCCGGTCGTCTTCACCACGGCGAAGGCCGCCTCAGGTGACTCCAGACGGCCGCAGCTGCCCGGAACCGTCGACTCCTGCTGCCGCTGCCGCCTCCCGGGCGGCGACCTTGTCGCCCATCAGGCGGATGGACTGGGCCGTCGGTCCCACGAAGACGAGCCCCGCCGCCTCGACCGCGGCGGCAAACTCGGCATTTTCGGCAAGAAATCCATAGCCTGGATGGATGGCGTCGGCGCCCGTCATCTTGGCCGCGCCGAGTATAGCGTCGCGGTTAAGATATGATTTCGACGCCTGCGCAGCGCCTATGTCGACGCACTCGTCAGCGAGCCGCACAGCAAGCGAGTCTTTGTCGGCCTTGCTGTAGACCTGCACCGTCGCAAGGCCCAACTCGCGTGCCGCACGAATAATGCGCACAGCGATCTCGCCGCGATTGGCAATGAGAAGCTTATGGATCGTCATGGACGGTTTGCAAACCTCAAACGTCGATCTCGGCGATCGGCTGACCGGCCATCACGGCCTCCTCATTCTCGGCAAGGAAGCGCACGATCTTGCCTGATGTGCCTGCCTTCACTTCGTTGAACGACTTCATGACCTCGATGAGGCCAATGGTGTCGTCTTGCGTGATCGCGTCGCCATCGGATTTGTAGACCGGCTTGTCCGGCGCTGGCTTGCGGTAGAATATGCCTGGGAGGGGCGAAAAGATTTGCTGTATAGCCATGAGTTCTTCGTCCTTTGAATCGCTTGGGCCTTGGCCGGCCGCGCATCAGCGCGCGGCCAGATAGGGGCGGACTGCCTCGCGAACGGCCTGGGCGATGGCGACGGCATTCGGTGTGTCGGAGTGGACGCAGATGGCATCGGACCCGACGGCGACGTCGTTTCCAGCCACACTGCGCGTCTTGCCTTCGGTCAGGGCTCGCAGGCACCGTGCTGCCGCCTCGGTTGGATCCTTGGCATCATGTTCGCGCGTGATGATGAGGCCACCCTCGGCATTGTAGTCGAGATCGGCGTAGTATTCGGCGACGAAGGTATGACCGCGGCGCTGATAGACCTTCTCGTGCAGCGTCCCTTTCATGCCGAACAGCGGCACCTTGTAGACATCGGCCGCGTCCGCCACCGCTTCGGCGACGTCCTCCATCCGCGCGGCCATGCCATAGAGCGCGCCGTGTGGCTTGATATGATTGAGGATGACGCCTTCGGCATCCAGGAACGCTTTTAGTGCACCGATCTGGTAGAGCAGACAGTTCGTCAGCTCTTCGCGGCCGATCTTCATCTCCCTGCGTCCGAACCCTTGCAAATCGGGCAGCGAGGGATGGGCGCCAACCTTGACGCCATGCTGTTTGGCCAAGCGCACGGTCTTGCGCATGTGATTGAAGTCAGAGCCATGGAAGCCGCAGGCGACGTTGGCCACGTCGATCTCGGGCATCAGGCCTTCGTCGTCGCCCATCTTGTAGAGGCCGAAGGCCTCGCCCATGTCGCAATTAATGATGACCATCTCTGTTGTCCTTCTCCCGGCTGCCGCATTCGAGCGCAGCATTTGTAGAACCAACCCTAAACCCGCCGAACGAGACGCCTGCCGACTTCAACAGGCGTCAAGTTCTTGGCGATCGACCCAATTAGACAAAGGCCGCCGGTGGCACGCAACCATCGGCGGCGCGATGCCAGCCTATTTTTCCAGCCTATTTGGACACCAGATAGTCGACCGGGATCTTCTCCGAAATCGTCCACTGGTCGACCACGCGCGGCTTGCCTTGCTCGGTATCGACGATCAGATAGCGACCCTGGTTCTGATGGTGGAGGTCCTTGCTGAAGGTACGCGGCCCGAACAGCGTGGCCTCGTTGTTCATTTTCTCGAGCTCCGCTACCACCGGCTCGGCGTCCGTCGTCTTGGCGCGCTCGACGGCCTTCGCCCAGACGTCGATCAAGACATATCCGGGATAGACGTATTGGCTGGAAGGCTCACCACCGGTGACGTCCTTGTACTTCTTGTTGAACTCNGTGACNTTCGGATTGGGGTCGTCGCCATAGATCGAAGCCTGTACNGGCACGTAGAAGTTCGACAGGTCCGGAACGGCGTTCAGCCAATAGCTGCCATCGACGCCCGAGCCGTTGAGGATCATCGACTTGATACCGGCGGCCCGGATCTGCTTGATGGCGGAGACGGCGCCCGGCATCATCGTGCAAAGCATGATGGCGTCGGGCTCTTTTGGCAGGCTCTTGATGCGCGTGATCTGAGAGGCGATCGAGGCATCGTCGTTCTTGAATGTGTCGCTGCCGGCGAGCGTGGCGTCCTTCAGGTGCGGCATCTCCCAGTCGAAGCCGTCGCAGATACCCTTGTTGTAGACGGTCCAGCTGTCGAGCAGCCGGTAGTAGCTGCGGGCATTCTTCTTCTGGTAGGCCCATTCGGCCATGGTCGCGCCCTGCACGGCCGCCAGCACCGAGCCGGAGAACGAGTAGGGACCGACGCCGGGGATGCCGGCCTTGATCGATTCCGCGCACAGGAAGAAGGAGACTTTACCGGCCGACTGTGCCTGCAGAGCCGCCGGCGCGCCGAAATCGTAGTCGCAAGAGACGATCACCAATTCCGCCCCCTGATCGAGCACCGCGAGGCCGGCTTTGGCGCCCTCGGCCTGATCGGTCTTGGTGTCTGCAAACACCGGCTTGATCTTCTTGCCGAGCAGACCGCCCGCCTTGTTGATCTCGTCGATGCGGATCAGCGCCGCATCCTGGGCCGGCTTGTCATAGGCCTGCATGAAGCCGGATGCTGCGGTCGCAAATCCGACCACGATTTCGTCGGCGGCCAGGGCCGGCGTACACCACAGCGCGGTCGCCGCAGCTAGGGTGCCTAGTATTGTCGTGAAACGCATTTAACATTCCTCCGTTTTGTTCGCCGTACTTCAGTTCAATTCCTTCAGGGCCGTCTGCACAGGTCGCGGCAGCCGCCGCTCGAGCGGCCATCCTCTCCAGGAGAATTCCCGGTTGCGGGTGAGGCCGGTTGGCAAGTACATCAGGATGACGATGGTGATGATGCCGATCGCGATCTCCTGAACCCCGTTCGGGAGTGCGATGGTGTGACCGCCGAGGCTGACGCCCCTTTCCAGGTCGCGAAACATCTCGATCAGTGCGGAGATCACCACGACGCCGGCGACGGCGCCGCTGAGGCTGTACATCCCGCCAACCACCAGCATCGACAAGGTGATGAAGGTCGTGCGCAGGTAGAACGAGCCCGGATTGACGATGCTCAGGAAGTGCGCATAGAGCGCGCCGGCAAGACCTATGACGAAGGCGCTGACGACAAACGCGATCAACCGCTCGCGGACAATATCGATTCCGGAGGCGCTGGCAGCCACCGCCTCGTCGCGGGTGGCGCGAAGCGCCAAACCGGAGCGGGAAATCGCGTAGAGATACGCGATCGCGATGGCNACCGCGGCGCCCAGCCANCCGATCCAGACATTCATGGTGGCCGGCGTACCGACGATAGAACCTTGTCCACCCGTCACGGAGTCCCAGTTCGAATAGACGTTGTTGACGACGCCGAGCAATCCGAAGGTCGCGATCGAGGCGGCTATCCCAGACAAGCGCATGATGACGCGCCCGACGATGAGCGCGAACAGGGCCGCGAACACGCCCGAGATCGGCGTGGCGACCCACATCGGCAACTGCGTGTGCAGAAGCCAGGCGGGCAGCCCTTTGAGCGTGACCGATTTCATCATCGGCGGGATCGTCAGCCATGCGGTCATATAGGCGCCGAGGCACATGAAGCTGATATGGCCGAACGACAACAGGCCTGAATTGCCAACAAAGACATAAAGGCCGGTCACCACCATGACGTTGATGAACATCTCGACCACGGTGCGATTGAAGGCTCTGCTGCCGAATTGATAGCTCAAGGCGGCCATGGCGAGCAGCGCCACGATCAGGACGACCGGTGTCGCAATCGTTCGCCAAATGACCGATGGTCGCTGCGCCATGGGTCAGACCCTCTGCTTGGCGGATTTGGGTGCGAACAGCCCTTGCGGGCGCACCAAGAGGACCACGATCACGGCGCCATAGACAAAGGCATCGCGGAAGACGCGGGCGTCATGCGGCAGCGTCGCTTGAAATACGACACTGGCGCCGCCGATCAGGAAGCCGGCGGCAACCGCTCCCGGCACACTGCCAAGACCACCGATCACGGTAGCGATGAAGGCAATCAACATGACATTGGCGCCCATCCCGATATCCGCCGTGCCGGAATTGGTCGCCAGGATCAACCCGATCGCCGCTGCCAGCATGCCGCTGATGGCAAAGGCCAGCAAAATGACCCCATTGGCGCGCACCCCGAGCATGCGGGCCATGGTGAAGTTTTCGGCAGCAGCGCGCATCTCCAGACCGTAGCGTGTGCGTTTGAGGAACAGCGTAAGAACAGCCAGCACGGCCAACGTAATGATGATCGTGACGACTTGCAGCATCGGGATGCGGGCGCCCCAAAGTTCGACCGGCAGGCTGAGATTGGGCCATAGCGTGATCGACTTCGGGCGGCTCGAATAAAGCATCAACAAAAGATTCCGGATCGCAAAGCCGAGGGCGAAGGAAGCGATCATCATCGTCGCCGGATTGGTGTTGCGGAAACGCCGGAAAACGATCACCTCCGACAACATCGACAGCGCGGCCCCGACAACCAGCAGCAGCGGAACGAGAAGATAGAACGGCAGGTTGCCGGCGAACACGATGGCAGCCGCATTGATCGACGGCCACAGCATGGCGAACACGCAAAAGCGATGAAATCGCCATGCGCGAAGTTCACCAGCCGCATCACGCCGAAGATCAGCGCGATACCGAGGGCGCCCAGGCATAAAGGCTGCCGAGGCTCAGCGCATCAAAGACGATTTGCAGCAGTTCTGTCATCTTCAATGGTCTCCGAAGCCGAAATACGCCTGCTTCAGGCGCTCGTCCTTGACCATGTCGCCCGCCTCGCCCTCCAGCACGATGCGTCCGCCACGCATGAGAATCATCCGCCCGCCGGTCATCATGGCGCGCGTCGAACTTTGCTCGACGATCAAAAGGGTCAGCTTGCGCTGCGCTCGCAGCGCTANGAGGATTTCGTACACTTGATCGATGATCTTGGGCGCAAGTCCGAGCGATGGCTCGTCGATAGCCATGAGGCGGGGCGAGGTCATGAGGGCCCGGCCGATGACGAGCATCTGCTGCTGGCCTCCCGAAAGCATGCCGGCTGGCGCGTGGCGGCGCTCGGCCAACATCGGGAATTCACGGTAGACGGATTCAAGATCGTCGGCAACTTTCTGCCTGTCGGTCCGCATGCCGGCGCCGACCTTCAAATTCTCCTCGATGCTCAGCGCACCAAAGACGTTGCGCCCCTCGGGTACGAGCGAAAATCGCCGCCGGGCGATCTGTTCGGGTGGGGCTCCCGTCACCTCCGCGCCGTCCATCGTGATGGATCCCGAGATCGGCGGCACGACGCCGGCAATCGCATTCAGCAAGGTCGACTTTCCGGCGCCATTGGGGCCCGTCACGAACAGGATCTCGCCTTCGGCGATCTTCAGACTGATGCCGCGCAAGGCCGTCAGGCGCCCATAGCGAACCGTGAGGTCGTCGACGGCCAGCAATGTCATGGTGCGACTGCCTCGGCAGCCGCAAGCGCTGGAATGACCTCGTCCCGTTGCGTTCCCATATAGGCGTGCCGGACCGCATCGCTGTTGCGGATCTGCTTTGGCGGACCGACTTCGATGATCTCGCCGGAGTCGAGCACGAAGATGCGTCCGCACAGTTCGAGCACGAGACCGATATTGTGCTCGATCAGCAGCACGCCGATCCCAAGTTCCCCGGCAATCCGTTTGATGATGGCCGCAAGATCGTGGCTTTCATGTTCGGACATGCCTGCTGCGGGCTCGTCCAGCAGCAGATAGTGCGGATTGCACATGATGGCCCGGCCGATGGCGACGCGTCGCTCGTCGGTGTAGGGCAGGGCCCCGGCGATTACACCGGCCAGGTGCGATATGCCCAGCCAGTCCATCACGCGCTCGGCCTCTGCGATCGCGTGGCGCCGGGTTAGACCGAGGCCCACGCCGGTGACCTCCAGGTTGTCCACGACCGGCAACTCGCGAAAAAGGCGGCCCGATTGAAAAGTGCGCGCCACGCCCTTGCGTCGCAGCTTGTGCGCCGCAATGCTGTTGACCGCTTCACCTTCCAGTTCAACGGTTCCCGCGCCAACCCGCTGAAAGCCCGTCAAGACGTTGACAAGCGT